>Ga0335083_10009715_pt1 | contig 11661 bp, 11 predicted proteins | sample Lox_Sample_42_FD_206716 | JGI IMG/M metagenome (GOLD analysis project Ga0335083, IMG submission 206716) | Soil microbial communities from Loxahatchee National Wildlife Refuge, Florida, United States - Lox_Sample_4.2 | ecosystem: Environmental > Terrestrial > Soil > Wetlands | place: USA... | reverse complement strand
CCGCGCCGCAAGCCCGCTTGATCCTGTGCTGCGCTGCGTCTAGCCTTGTCGCCATGGCCGCACTCTCTATGCACTCGCCGGTCGGTGACCTCACTTTGTTCGCCGAGGGTGAAACTATCGTGGCGCTTGAATGGGGCTGGGGCAGCCTGCAGGAGCCCTCTGCCCTGCTGCGCCGCGCGAAGGACGCGCTGGACGCCTATTTCGACGGTGAGGCGCCCCTGCCCACGGATCTGCCGCTGAACCCTGGCGGCACGCCCTATCGACTCCGTGTCTGGGCGGCGCTGCGCGCCATCCCGCACGGGCAGACGCGCTCCTATGCCGAGATCGCGGCGCAGGTGGGCGGCAGCCCACGTTCCGTCGGCGGCGCCAATGCCGCCAATCCCATCCCCATCCTCATCCCCTGCCACCGCGTGCGCGCCGCCTCCGGGCTCGGCGGCTATGCCGGCGGGGATGGGCTGGCAACCAAGCGGCTCCTGCTCGCGCTCGAAACCCGAATCAAGGCCAGCCACGCATGAGCAAAGCCATCCGCATCCACGCCCATGGCGGGCCGGAGGTGCTGAAATGGGAACAGGTTCCCACCCCGCAACCCGGCCCGAATGAGGCGTTGCTCCGCCATGAGGCGGTGGGGCTGAATTATATCGACGTTTATTTCCGCACCGGGCTGTACAAGACGCCGCTGCCCGCCACCCTGGGCATGGAAGGGGCGGGCGTGGTGCTGGCGGTGGGCGAGAAGGTGCACAACCTCGCCCCTGGCGACCGCGTGGCCTATGCCGGCGGGCCGCTGGGCGCCTACGCCACCGAGCGCGTGATCAACGCCGAAAAGCTGGTGAAGCTGCCGGACAGCATCGATTTCAAGACCGCCGGGGCGATGATGCTGCAAGGCCTCACCGCCTATTTCCTGCTGCACCGGACCTTCAAGGTCCAGCCCGGCCAGCCCATCCTGGTGCATGCGGCGGCAGGCGGCGTGGGGCTGATCCTGTGCCAATGGGCCAGGCATCTGGGCGCGGAGGTGATCGGCGTGGTCTCCTCCGAGGCCAAGGCCGAGATCGCCAAGACCAACGGCGCCGCCCACGTCATCGTCGGCCATGCCAATCTGCCGGCGGAGGTGAAGCAGATCACCGGCGGCGCCATGGTGCCGGTGGTGTATGACGGCGTGGGCAAGGACACCTTCAACACCAGCCTGGACTGCCTGGCGCCCCTGGGGCTGATGGTGAGCTTCGGCAACGCCTCCGGCCCGGTCCCGCCCATGGACATCTCCACCCTAGGCACCAAGGGCAGCCTGTTTCTCACCCGGCCCTCCTTTTCCAGCTACATGTCCACCCATCAGGATATCGCAACCGGCGCCGCCGCCTTGTTTGAGGCCGTGCACTCCGGTGCGGTGCAGATCAGGGTGAACCAGAGCTTTCCGCTTGAACAAGCCGCCGCCGCCCATGCCGCGCTGGAAGCCCGGCAGACCACCGGCAGCACCGTGTTATTGCCCTGACGCCAATGCCCCCCGCCCGCGCTGACAGCCGCCAGCTGCTTTACTGGGCGGCGGCGGGCGGGCTGGCCGGCGCGTGCGTCCTCTGCATCCTGTTCGTCGACCAGCCGGTGGGTCTGTTCTGGTCCAGCCACCACGCCCTGCGCCCCTTGTTCCAGGGCTGCGCCGCGCCCTCCCTGCTCGCCTTGCCCGCCGCGGGGCTTATCCTGCTCTGGGCGCTCATCCGGCATCTGCGCGGCCTGGCGCCGCCGGACAGGCTCTGGCTGACCATTGCGCTCGCCACCCTGGCCGCCACCGCCGCCAAGGATGAGCTGAAATGGATGTTCGGCCGCGCCTGGCCCACCACCTGGCTGAAATACGGCATCTACGGCTTCCATCCCTTCGCGCAGAGCATGCTGTTCGGCGCCTTTCCCTCCGGCCACACCAGCTATGCCGCCGCCCCCATGGGGGTGCTGTGGGCGCTGCGGCCCCGATGGCGCCCGCTCTGGGGGGCGCTGGTGCTGGTGGTGATGGCCGGGCTGGTCTGCGCGGATTATCACTTCGTCAGCGACGTTCTGGCCGGGCTGCTCACCGGCGGGTTCTGCGCCTGGGGGGCCTTGTGCCTGATGACGCCGCGCCGTGGCTGAGCCGGGCCTGAACAGCCGGTATTTCATCCCGCTTTTCATCACCCAGGCGCTGGGCGCGCTGAACGACAATCTGTTCAAGAACGCGCTGGTGGTGCTGGCGCTCTACAGGCTCTCCGCCGGGCAGGCGGGCGCGCTCTCGGCCCTCTCGGGCGGGCTGTTCCTGCTGCCCTACATCCTGGTCTCCGCCCCGGCCGGGCAATTGGCCGACGCGCATGACAAGGCCGCGCTGATGCTCTGGACCAAATATTGGGAGCTGGGGCTGATGGGGCTGGCGCTGCTGGGGTTTCTCACCGGCCATTTCGGCTTCCTGCTGGCGGTGCTGGTGGGGCTGGGGCTGCAGGCGGCGTTCTTCTCGCCGCTGAAATACGGCATGCTGCCGGATCTTTTCTCCGGCGACGCGCTGGTGAAGGGCAATGGCGCCATCGAGGCCGGAACCTTCGCGGGCATCGTGCTCGGCACCGTGGCGGGCGGCATCCTGGTCCTGCTGCCGCATGGCGCGCTGCTGGCGCCGCTGGCGGCCATTGCGCTCTCTCTGGCGGGCATCGCGAGCGCGCGGATGATCCCCTCCGCCCGCGCCGCCGCGCCGGGGCTGAAGCCGGACTGGAACCTCTGGCGCGCCAATGTGCAATTGCTGCGCGCCGCCGCCGCCAACCGCCCGGTCTGGTTCGCCTGCTGGGGCATTTCCTGGTTCTGGGCGCTGGGGGCCACGGTGCTGGCGGCCTTTCCGGTGCTGGCGAAGGCCCTGCTGCACGCGGATGGCCATGTGGTCACGCTGATGCTGGGCGTGTTCGCGGTGGGGGTGGGCATCGGCTCGCTTGGCGCCGCGCGCTTCGTGCATGCGCAAAACCTGCTGCATTTCGCCATCCCGGCCGGGCTTGGCATGAGCCTGTTCATCGGCGATTTCGCGCTCAGCACGGCGCATCTTTCGGTGCCGGACGTGCCAATGCTGCTCGGCCATCTGGCGGGCTGGCATGCGCTGGTGGATCTGGCCCTCACCGCCATCTGCGGCGGGCTGTTCTCCGTGCCCTTCTACGTGCTGCTGCAGGCCAGCGCCGCCCCGGCGGCGCGCGCGCGCATGGTCAGCGCCAATAATGTGCTGAATTCCGCCGCCACGCTGCTGGCTGGCGGCATCGAGGCCGTGGCCTACGCCAAGGGGATCGGGCCGGGGGCCATTCTGCTCACCGCCGCCCTGCTCAATCTGGTTGTGATCGCCTGGCTCTGGCGCGCCGCGCCCGGACCAAAATAAGGTCCCACAGTTTTTGGGGTGCAGCCCTTCTTTCAAAAAGGGCTGCGTTTCCGCAGCTTTTTGAACCTTGGTTTGGCGGCCCGATTCAGACTGCGCGGCTTCGCCGCTTCGTCATCGGGACGCTGGCTGCACCAAAAACTTTTATACCTTCAGGCCAAAGCCACTTTGAAATCGGCCTTGGTCTGGTCCCTGATCTGCTCGATGGTCACGTCCGGCGCATGCTCGATCAGCACCAGGCCGGGGGTTTCGCCCTTCTTCACCTCGAACACGGCAAGGTCGGTGATGATCTTGCTCACCACGCCCTTGCCGGTCAGCGGCAGGGTGCAATCCTTCAGAATCTTCGGCTCGCCCTTGGCGGTATGCTCCATCAGCACCACCACGCGCGGCACCCCGGCCACAAGGTCCATGGCCCCGCCCATGCCCTTCACCATCTTGCCCGGCACCATCCAGTTGGCGAGGTCGCCGTTCTCGGCCACCTGCAAGGCGCCGAGAATGGAAATATCGATATGCCCGCCACGGATCATGCCAAAGCTCTGGGCGGAATCGAAAAAGCTGGTGGTGGGAAGCTGCGTCACCGTCTGCTTGCCGGCATTGATCAGGTCGGCATCCTCCTCGCCCTCATACGGGAAAGGCCCCATGCCCAGCATGCCATTCTCCGATTGCAGCTGGATGGTCATGCCCTCGGGAATATGGTTCGCCACCAGCGTGGGAATGCCGATGCCGAGATTCACATAGAACCCATCTTCAAGTTCAGCGGCGGCCTTCGCGGCCATTTCATCGCGGCTCCAGGGCATGGCTCAGGCCTCCTTCTTACGCACGGTGCGCTGTTCGATCCGTTTTTCGATATGCTCAGGCTTCACCAGCTTCTTCACGAAGATGCCCGGGGTGATGATATGGTCCGCGTCGATCTCGCCGGGCGCCACCAGCTCCTCCACCTCGGCCACGGTAAACTTTGAAGCGGTGGCCATGATCGGATTAAAATTCCGCGCCGTCTTGCGGTAGACGAGATTGCCCTCCGTATCGCCCTTCCAGGCATGCACGATGGAAAGATCCGCGAACAACCCTGTCTCCATCACATAATGGCGGCCGTTGAATTCGCGCGTCTCCTTGCCCTCGGCGATCTGCGTGCCATAGCCGGTGGCGGTGAAGAAGGCCGGAATGCCCGCCCCGCCGGCGCGGATGCGCTCGGCCAAAGTGCCTTGCGGGTTGAACTCGATCTCCAGCTCGCCGGAGAGGTACTGCTTCGCGAAGGTCGCGTTCTCGCCCACATAGGATGAAATCATCTTCCTGATCTGCCGCGTCTCCAGCAGGATGCCGAGCCCGGCCCCGTCGATCCCCGCATTGTTGGAGATCACGGTCAAATCCTTCACGCCCGATTCCCGGATCGCCTCGATCAGCGTTTGCGGAATCCCGCACAGCCCAAACCCGCCGGACATGATGGTCATGCCATCGAACAGCTTGCCCTTCAGGGCCTCGGCAGCGTTGGAAGAGACTTTGCTGACAGCCATGTTGCCTCGCTCATCTTTCGGTATCACACCAAAAACCTGTGATGTAGCCTGCCATAAAAAACCCCGGACCAGCCGGCCCGGGGTTTGCGTCTCAGCGCCTCAGCGCTCCAGGCACATGGCAACGCCCATGCCACCGCCGATGCACAGCGTGGCGAGGCCCTTCTTGGCGTCGCGCCGCTGCATCTCATGCAGCAGCGTGGTGAGAATGCGCGCGCCGGACGCGCCGATCGGATGGCCGATGGCGATCGCCCCGCCATTCACGTTCACCTTGGCCGGGTCCAGCCCCAGCTCCTTGTTCACCGCGCAGGCCTGCGCGGCAAAAGCCTCGTTGGCCTCGACCAGATCAAGATCCGCCACCTTCCAGCCCGCCCGCTCCAGCGCCTTGCGCGAAGAGGGGATCGGCCCGGAGCCCATCACCGCCGGGTCCACGCCCGCGGTGGCGAAGCTGGCGATGCGCGCCAGCGGGGTCAGGCCGCGCTTGGCGGCTTCCTTGCCGCTCATCACCACCAGGGCGGCCGCGCCGTCATTGATGCCCGAGGCATTGCCGGCGGTCACGGTGCCGTCCTTGCTGAAGGCCGGGCGCAGCTTGGCCATGGTCTCGACGGAGGCGTCATGGCGGATATATTCGTCATTTTCCACCACCACATCGCCCTTGCGGGTGGTCAGCGTCACCGGCGCGATCTCATCCTTGAACTTGCCCGCCTTCTGCGCGGCGGAGGCCTTCTGCTGCGAGGCCAGCGCCAGCGCGTCCTGGTCGTCGCGGGTGATCTGCCATTGCTTGGCGACGTTCTCGGCGGTGATGCCCATGTGATAGCCGTTGAAGGCATCCCACAGCCCGTCCTTGATCATCGTGTCGATGAAGTTCAGGTCGCCCATCTTGTGCCCGGCGCGCAGATACGCGGCATGGGCGGAAAGGCTCATGCTCTCCTGCCCGCCGGCAATGACGATCTCGCTCTCGCCGGAGAGGATCTGCTGGGCGGCCAGCGCCACGGCGCGCAGGCCCGAGCCGCAGACCTGGTTGATGCCAAAGGCGGTCTTGCTGTCCGGAATGCCGGCGGCGCGGGCGGCCTGGCGGGCCGGGTTCTGGCCTTGCGCGGCGGTGAGCACCTGGCCCAGGATCGCCTCGTCGATGTCGTCCGGAGACAGCCCTGCGCGCTCGATGGCGGCTTTCAGCGCCACGGTGCCGAGCACATGGGCGGGGGTGGAGCCGAAGGCGCCGTTAAAGCTGCCAACCGGTGTACGCGCCGCAGAGACGATGACGATATCTTCCATATCCTGGTTCCCTTTGTCCTCGGTTTCGTAGTCGTTGCGATCAAGATAGACCGAGGACCCACTCCGCGAAAGGCCTCCAAAGTGACGATTCTGCGTGAGTGCCCGCAACCATGCCGACATGCCCGGCCCGCGGCTCGATGACCGTGGCCGTCTGCAGGCGCCCGGCCAGCGCCCGGGCCGAGGCGGCGGGCACCAGCCGGTCCTTGGCGGGAATGGCGCAGAAGGCCGGAAGGCTGAGCTGCGCCGGGTCCACCGCCATCCCCGCCACCCGCCACCCGCCCTTTACCGGGGTGTTGGCGCCGTACCAGCCGCTCAGCGCCTCGCGCGCCACCGGGGCGGCCAGCGGCACGCCATCGGCCAGCCAATCCTCCATCGCCACGAAGCGCCGCGCCCTCGGGCTGCTTTTGTCCTGTCCCGCGAAATCCCGGTATTTTTCGCCCACCCCGTAAGGGTCGACCATGGCGAACATCGTGTTCAGCGCGTCGATGGGCAGCGTGCCGGAAAACTGCATCGCCCCTTCCATGAAGGGCACCGTCTCGGCCACGCGGCGCGCGGTATCGGGGTCCTCGGCATGGAAATCCCAGGGTGTGGCGAGCAAGGCCAGGGCGCGCACGCGGCCAGACCCGGTGGCGCCGGCCCGCAGCGCCGCCGCCAGCGCCAGCATGCCGCCCATGCAATAGCCCGCCAGAACAACCGGCCCCGGCAGGGCGGCCAAAGCGCGCTCCAGCCGCCCGGCGATGTAGTCGGTGAGGGAAAACCGCCGCTCCACCTCGCCCGGCCAGCCCCAGTCCAGCAGGTAGGGATGCAGCCCCTGCCCCGCCAGCCAGCGCAGCATCGAGGCGTTTTCCATCAGGTCGAGAATATAGGCCCGGTTGATCAGGCTGGGCACGAACAGCACGGCCGGGCCGGCGCCGCCATAATCCAGCAGGCGGCTCTCGCCTTCCTCCCAGATCGCGGGCGGGTCGCGCGCCTCGCGCACATAGCCATCGCGCCGATAGGCGGCGATGCCGGCGATCAGCGCCCCGTCCCGGCGCCGGATCTCCTCAAACAGCGCCCCCAGCGCCGCCGGGTCCGGCTGCGCCGCGCTGCTCAAGGAGCGCGGCCAGACGCTGCTCAAGTTCAGCGACGCGGCGACTGAGTTGCTCGACCTCATCCAGGCCAGGCCCAGATGCAGCAGCAGCGGGCGCGGCCCGCGCCGGCTGAGCGGGGCGGGGGCTTCCGGCCGGGGACTCATGGGGCAGCAATGCCGCGGCGGCACAGGCCGCCTGCGCCCACAGCCCCAATGTCGCGGCCCAGGTCTCGCGCAGCTCGCGGTCCGCCGCCATCGCGGTCAACTCGCTCTGCCACACGGCCACGAAATCCTTGGCCAAATTTTCGTCCATACGCCATAAAGTCCCTGTCGGCCACGTGCCCTTGCGGGCGTGCGAAGGTTTTAGATCAGACCGCCCCCGGTTCCATCTAAAACGTAAATCGTCCGCCCCGTAAGAGCCAGAGGCGGATTCACGGCTGCGGGCCAATTGCCGGGGGCGATTGGCCAAAGCCGGGCCAAGTCTAGCGCGGCCAAGGCAAAATCACCATAAGCGATGCATTGACACATACTGTGCAGCGCGGAAATTTCGTGTTTCAATGGTTCGGTGCGCATCATGCCCGCGCGCATGCATCGAACCGGGATGGAAGATAAATTCATGAATGAAACGGCCCAGCCCACGCCGCAGCCCGTCATCGTCAAGAAATACGCCAACCGGCGCCTCTACAATACCGAGAGCTCCAGCTACATCACGCTGGAGAACCTGGCGGAGATGGTCCGCAAGGACCGTGACTTCGTGGTCTACGACGCCAAAAGCGGCGATGACATCACCCGCAGCGTGCTGACCCAGATCATCGTCGAGGAAGAGGGCAAGGGCAACGCCCTGCTGCCGACCACGTTCCTGCGCCAGCTCATCGGCGTGTACGGCACCGACATGCCGAACCTGATGCCCAAATACCTGGAGCAGGCCATGGCCAATTTCCTGCGCCAGCAGGAGAGCATGCGCCAAACGGTGAGCAAGACCTTCGGCCCCTTCATACCGCCGGGCATGGAGGATATGGGGCGCAAGAACATGGCCATGATGGAGCGCGCCATGCATCTGTTCTCCCCTTTCCACCGCGAGGGCGGCGAGGCGAAGCCGGACCAAGGCATCCCGCAGGAATATCAGGATGAAATCACCAGCCTGCGCAGCGAGGTGGAACGGCTGCAGGCCGAGCTGGCCGCGCTCAAGGCGCAGAGTTCGTCCTCCTGAACCGGCTGCACCGCATGGACGGCCCCGCGCGCTTGCGGTAGAACGCGAGATCATGAAGCTCGCTTATTCCCTGGCACTGGGCCTGGCCCTGAGTGCCGCCGTGGCGCCGGCCTATGCGCAGCTCCCGCCTGGAACCATGGGCTCTGGCATGGGGATGGGCGGCGTCGGCGGCGCGCCCGCGCCGCAGCCAAAGGCCCGCACGCCGGATATCGCCCCCACCGGCCTGCCCGGCATCGGCGGCATGGCGCCGCCCGCCACCGGCCCGCAATTGCAGAAACCCGCCGGCGGCGACCCGACGCAGGAGCTGTTCACCGCCATCAACAAGAACGACTACGCCTCCGCCCAGGATGCGATCAGCCGTGGCGCGGACCTGACGGCCAAGAACCAGTTCGGCGAATCCCCGCTCGACCTGTCCATCGCGCTCAACCGCAACAACATCACCTTCATGCTGCTGGGCACCCGCAATGAGCTGGCGGCGCAGGGCACAGGCGGCGCCGTGGGCGCGCCCTGGACTCTCAACAACACCCCCAGCGCCAAGACCGGCAAGACCAAGTCCGGCAACACCAAATCCGGCAAGCATGAGACTGCCAGGGCAATGATGCCCGCCAGCGCCCCGGCCAAACCCGCCCCGTACAAGGCGCTGCCCGCCGGCGGCACCGGCACGCCTGATCCGCAGGCAGGCTTCCTGGGCTTCGGCCCCAAAAGCTGAAACGGCGGTTTGGCGCGCCTCAAAGCGCGCTTGCGGGCGGCTTCAGGCCGTTATTTCGGCTTGCCCCAAAAATGCTGGATATTGCTGAGCTGGTCCTTGAAGAAACGCGAAAAGACCGAGCGGTGGGTGCCGTCATTGGCGGCGACGAAATAGAGCGCATCGCTGTTCGCCGGGTGCAGCACCGCATCCAGCGCCGCCACGCCGGGCGAACAGATCGGCCCCGGCGGCAGCCCTTCATTCACGTAAGTGTTATAGGGTGAATCGAGCTGCAGATCGGCCTTGGTGATGCCGGTTCCGCCCGATTGCCTGCCGCCGCTTGCGGCAAAAATCACCGTCGGGTCCGCCTGCAGCTTCATGCCCGCCTTCAGCCGGTTTTCATAAACCGCGGCGATGAAGGGCATGTCAGCCTGCAGCGGCGTCTCCTGCTGCACGATGGAGGCCAGGATCACCGCCTCCTGCGGGGTGGCGAGCGGCAGTCCGGGCGCGCGCCCGGCCCATTGCTTCGCCAGCAGCGCCTGCAGCGCCGCCTGGGCGCGCGCCAAAATCGCGCTGCGCGTTGTGCCCCAGACATAATCATAGGTTTGCGGCAGCACGCTGCCTTCCGCCGGTGGCGCCACCTGGCCGGTGGCCACGGGCAAAGCGTTGATGATGTCGGCGATCTGCCGGCCGGTCAGCCCCTCGGGGATAGTGGCCTGGTGCTGCACCGCGGCGCCATGGCGCAGAATGTCCAGAATCCGCCGCAGGCTGGCATGGGCGGGGAAGAGATATTCCCCGGCCCGCAATTTCCCGTCATGCCGGGTAAGCCAGGAGGCGGCGCGGAAGACGAGCGGATAGTCGATCACCCCGGCCTTGGCCAGGGTCTTCGCCACCTCGGCGCCGTCGCCCGGCGGGATCACCACCGTGGCGTCGGCCAGCCCGGCGCCGGGGCCGTCATAGCTCTGGTGAACCGCCATCCGCCCCGCATTCGCCACGGCCAGCAGACCCAGCAGGAGCAGAAAAATACGGCCGCGCCAGCGCAATTTAGATCAGACGGCCCGCTTGAACAGGATGGAGGCGTTGGTGCCGCCGAACCCGAAGGAGTTGGACAGCGCCACGTCGATCTTGCGCTCCTGCGCCACCAGCGGCACGCGGTTCACCACGGACTCGCGGCTGGGCGTGTGCAGGTTCAGCGTCGGCGGGGCGACATTGTCGCGGATCGCGAGGATGGAGAAGATCGTCTCCACCGCGCCCGCGGCGCCCAGCAGATGGCCGATGGCCGATTTGGTGGAGGACATGGCGACGCTCTTCGCGTGCTCGCCGAACATGTTCTCGACCGCCTCCAGCTCCAGGTCATCGCCCAGCGGCGTGGAGGTGCCATGGGCGTTGATGTAATCCACATCCGCCGGGGTCAGGCCGCCATTCTTGAAGGCGGCCTTCATGGCGCGGAAGGCGCCGTCATGATGCTCGGCCGGGGCGGTGATGTGGTGCGCATCGCCGGACATGCCATAGCCGCCAATCTCGGCGTAAATCTTCGCGCCGCGCTTCTTGGCGTGCTCGTACTCTTCGAGCACGACCACACCGGCACCCTCGCCCATCACGAACCCGTCGCGGTCCTTGTCCCAGGGGCGGGAGGCCTCGGTCGGGCGGTCGTTGAAACCGGAGGAGAGGGCGCGCGCGGCGCAGAACCCGGCAATGCCGAGCGGGTTCACCGCCGCCTCGGCGCCGCCGGCCACCATCACATCGGCATCGCCGTACGCCACAAGCCGCGCCGCATCGCCGATGGCATGCACGCCGGTGGCGCAGGCCGTCACGGCGGAGTGGTTGGGGCCCTTGAGGCCGTAGCGGATCGAGACCTGACCGGAGATCAGGTTGATCAGGGCCGCCGGGATGAAGAAGGGGGACACGCGCTTGGCACGCCCCTCATGCACCATCACCGAGGTCTCGTAGATGGTCTGCAAGCCGCCAATGCCCGAGCCGATCATCACACCGGCCGCGCATTTCTCTTCCTCCGTCTCGGGCACGTAGCCGGAATCGGCCATCGCCTGCGCCGCCGCCACCATGCCGAGATGGATGAAGCGGTCCATCTTCTTGACTTCCTTGACCGGGATCCACTCCGCGAGGTCAAGGCCGCCCTCGGCCGCCGCACCCGCCGGCACCTGCCCGGCGATCTTCGCCGTCAGCTCCGTGGTGTCGAAGGATTGGATGGCTGAAATCCCGGATTCTCCGTTAATCAGCCTCTTCCAGACATGTTCGACCCCTACCCCAAGCGGGCAGGCGATTCCCATCCCTGTAACGACAACACGGCGCATGCAAACTCCTCGGACGGCTCTCAGGTGTAGACGAAGCGGCCCTTATTCAGCCTTCTGCTTCTCGATATAGTCGATCGCGTCCTTGACGGTGGTGATCTTCTCGGCGGCATCCTCGGGGATTTCCACGCCGAAGGCTTCCTCGAACGCCATCACCAGCTCAACGGTGTCCAGCGAGTCAGCGCCCAGATCGTCGATGAAGGAAGCCTCAGGGGTCACCTTGGCCTCGTCCACGCCAAGATGCTCGACAACAATC
>Ga0335083_10009713_pt1 | contig 11661 bp, 10 predicted proteins | sample Lox_Sample_42_FD_206716 | JGI IMG/M metagenome (GOLD analysis project Ga0335083, IMG submission 206716) | Soil microbial communities from Loxahatchee National Wildlife Refuge, Florida, United States - Lox_Sample_4.2 | ecosystem: Environmental > Terrestrial > Soil > Wetlands | place: USA... | reverse complement strand
CATTACTTAAGTGATCGGGGGTCTGGGGCCTCAAGGCCCCAGTGGGGTCCAGGGGCAAAGCCCCTGGTCTTCCCCTGCGACGGGCGCATGCCCACCGTTCCCTTGCCCTCCCTGGGCCGCGTGGGTAGATCCGGTTCCGTGACATCTCGCCGGCTCTCATCGCGGTCCTGGCTTGCGGCGTCCGGCTTTGCCTGGCTGGTCGTCGTGCTCGCCTTGCTCGGCCAGATGGCGATCGGCGCCCTGGTGCCGTCGGCCGATCCGGCCCCGGCGCGGCACGGCGAGATGGCCGCGCTCATGGATATCTGCCACGCCGGCATGGCGGATATGGCGGGTGCTCCGCACCACCACGATCATCATCACCATACGCCGGATTGCGCGCTCTGCCCGCTCTGCGTCGCGCTGACCCTGCCGGCCGCTCTGCCCGCGCCGGGGCCGGAGTTGCCCGCGCCCCCGGTCCTGCCGCGGCGGGGGATGGCGGCGGCACTGCCGCCGGCGCGTGGCCCGCCGGCCCATACGGCGCTCGCCGCCTATCCGCGCGGACCGCCTGTCCTGACCTGAAATCCGACCGTCTCGTGGCGGTGACGCGTGCCTGCGTCGCCGCCCGTAGTGCTTTTCAGGATCCAGGATCAGAACATGAACCGCTCGATTCTGGCCGTCGCCGTTGCTGGCGCCGGCCTGTCCATACTCGCCGCCACTCCGGCGGCCGCGCATGCCATTGCCGGCGTGCGTCTTTTCCCCGTCACCCTGACGCTCGACGATCCGGGCGTCGCTGACGAGGCCTCCATCCCGACCTTCCAGTATTCGCGCAGCGGTGCCGATGGCGGCCCCGGCCCGACGCATGAGTACGATTTCAGCTTCGAATACGACAAGACGATCACCAAGAATTTCGGCCTCGGCGTTAATTACGGCTGGGATGTCTTCCAGACCAACGGCGCCAAGACCCAGACCGGGTTCGAGAATCTCGAGGTCACGGCCAAGTATCAGGCCTATGTGAACGCCGAGCACGAGTTCATCCTCTCGCTGGGCGTGGTGCGCGAATTCGGCCGCACCGGCACCTCGCATACCGGCGCCGACGAATATGGCTCGACCTCGCCGACGCTCTATTTCGGCAAGGGGCTTGGCGACCTGCCGATCGGCTATTTGCGGCCGCTCGCGATCACCGGCGAGCTGAGCTACACGATCGCCGACAAGAAGCTGAAGCTGACCCAGGTCACCGATCCGGATACCGGTCTGATCTCGACGCAGTCGAACAATGGCAGCAACAATGCCTGGTCGGGCGGCATCTCCATCCAGTACAGCATTCCGTATTTGCAGTCGCAGGTGCGGGATTTCGGTCTGCCGAGCTTCATCGGCGGTATGATCCCGATTCTTGAAATCACCTGGTCCTCGCCGGCCTCGACGCCGAGCACGGAAGGGACCGCCTGGACTTTTGCGCCGGGCGTCATCTACATGGGCGATTGCTATCAGGTTGGCATCGAGGCCCTGATTCCCGGCAATAAGACTGCCGGGACCAATGTCGGCGCCATCGCGCAACTGCATCTCTTCCTGGACGATATCTTCCCCAGCTCGATCGGCAAGCCGATTTTCGAGTGACATTTCGTCTCCGCAACGTCCTCAACAAAGGATTCTCACCCATGACCAAGCGCAACACGATCCTCTCGACCCTGGTTGCCGCCCTCATCGCCGCCGCGCCGGCCGCGGCGTTCGCCCATGCCTATCTGAGTACCGCGACGCCGGCGGTTGGCAGCGTTGTGCACGCCGCGCCCGCCGAGGTCACGATCAGCTTCAGCGAAGGCGTCGAGCCGCGATTCAGCACCATCGTCGTCACCGACGCGGCCGGCGCGCGGGTGGACAAGGGCGACGTCCACCTCGCGGGCGCGGATACGCATCTCGCCGTCAGCCTCAAGCCGCTCGCCGCGGGCACCTACACGGTGACGTGGCACGCGACCTCGACGGACACGCACAAGACCCAGGGCCGCTTCACCTTCACCGTGAAGCCGTAAGGCCAGCCGTTGCCCCGTAGGCGCCAGGATGAGCAAGGCCAGGGGCTCTCCCTCCGTGGCCATTCCATCGGCCGTTCCGGCCGATGGAACCTGGGGCCACTCCGCCCCTGGACGAGTCCCGCCAAAGGCGAAGCCTTTGGAATCCTTTACTTAAGTAATGGGGTCTGGGGCCTCAAGGCCCCGTCGTGCGCAGGCACGCCTTCGCGTGACGGGGCCAGCGCGGAGCCCTGGCCTTTCCCGAGGAGTGCAGGTCCCATGATCCCTGGTACATCATGCTGAACGGCGCGGTCCCGAGCTTCGATCTCGAGGGCGGGCTACCGATCGCGCTGGCCCGCGGCGTCACCGTGGCCGCCACGTTCTCGGTCTTCGGCGCGTTGGTTTTCGCCGTCGCCGTGCTGCCGCGCTGCGCCGGAAAGATGCCGGACGCGACGGCGGACGCCATCCGGCGGAGCCTGCATCGCTTGACGCTGGCCAGCCTCGCCGTTGGCCTGCTCGCTCTGACGGCCTGGCTGTGGCGGCAAACCGCCATCATGGTCGACGCGACGCAACCGGCGGAGACGCTGGCGGCGCTGCCCGACGTGCTGACCGGCACGCGCTTTGGCCATACGCTGCTGGCGCAGGCGGCGGCGCTGGCCGCCACGGGGCTCGCGCTCGGGCGCGGCCGCCGGCCATTCCGCTGGCGGGCCGCGACGGGGGTCGCGCTGGTGGCGACGCTGCTCCAGGCCGGCCATAGCCATGCCCTGGCCATGGATAAAGGCCCGAGCCTGTTGCTGCTCTCGGACGGACTGCATCTGCTCGGCGCCGCCGCCTGGCTCGGCCAGTTGGTGCCGCTCTGGCTCGCCGTCCGGATGGCACCGCCGCGCGCGGGGGCGATGGCGGCGCGCTGGTTCTCGCCGATCGGCAAGCTCTGCCTTTGCCTGATCGCGGGCTCGGCCATGGTCCAGGCCTGGGTGCTTGTCGGCAGCGTACCGGGCCTGGTCGGCACTGCCTATGGATGGGTCGTCTGCCTCAAGCTCGCGCTGTTCGGAACCCTGTTCGGCTTCGCCCTGCTGAACCGGTATCGCTTCGCGCCCGCCCTGTTCGGCGCGACGCCGGAACTGGCGCGGCGGACGTTGCTGCGCAGCCTCGCGCTCCAAACCGGGGCCGGCCTCGCCGTGCTCGCCGCCGCAGCGGTGCTGAGCAACCTGCAACCGGCGATGCATATGCAGCCGGTCTGGCCGTTCAGTGAACAGTTCAGCCTCGATACCGTCCGGGAGGACGCGGATTTTCGCAACGAGGTGATCGGCGCCGGGCTGGCGCTGGCCGGCGCCGCCGTGCTGATGATTGTCGCCGTGCTGCTGCGCCACTGGGCGCGCTGGCTCGCCGTGGCCGGGGCGGCGGGGGTCGCCTGGCTCGCGATCCCGCATTTCGACCTGCTCTTCGTGCCGGCCTACCCGACCAGCTTCTACCGCTCCCCGACCGGCTTCGCCGCCACCGCCATCGTGCGGGGCGCGGCGTTGTTTCCCGCTCAATGCGCTGCCTGCCATGGCGCGGAGGGGCGAGGCGACGGCCCCGCCGCGCATGGCCTCCCGGTGCCGCCCGCCGATCTCACCGCCGGGCATCTCTGGATGCACGCTGATGGCGAGCTGTTCTGGTGGCTCACGCATGGCATCGACTCGCCGGAAGGCGACGGCCTCGCCATGCCGGGCTTCGGCGACAGGCTGAGCGAGGAGGAGCGCTGGGACCTCATCGATTATATCCGCGCCCATAATGCCGGGCTGGTGGTGCATGCCACCGGGGCATGGTCGCCGCCTTTGCAGGCGCCCGGCCTGGAGGCGAATTGCGCCGATGGCGGCACCCCGAGCCTCGCTGATCTGCGCGGGTTATGGGTGCGGCTCGTGATCGGCGGTCCGGCGCCGGCCGCCAGCGACCGGGTCGTCACCATCCTCGCTACCGCAGAACCCGGCGCGCATCCGGCGCGGGGGCTTTGCGTCGCCCCGGACGCGTCCGTGCCGGCCGCCTATGCCGTCGTCTCCGGCCTGCCGGACGCCGCGCTCGGCGGCGCGCAATTCCTGATCGACCCGGCGGGGTGGCTCCGCGCGGTGCAGCCGGCCGGCGCCGCGCCCGGCTGGAACGATCCGGTCACGCTGGCGGCGGCGATCCGTGACCTTGCGGCGCATCCGGTCGCGGCGGAGGCGGGCGACGATCATTCCGGCATGATGATGCCGATGAACCATGCCGGCATGCGGATGGATCACGCGGGGGCGGGGATGTAGGCCGAGGGGCGGAACGGCGGCGCGGGCCCCTTGAGAGCGTGATAGTTTTTGGTTGATCCATAGGAAGGCCAGGGGCGCCGCCCCCGGACCCCATTACTTCATTCTTTGTAAAAACATATCGGGGGTCTGGGGCCTCAAGGCCCCAGTGGGGTTTGGGGCAAAGCCCCAAGTCCACAAGCGTCAGCCTAAAACTATCACGCTCTATCGGTTCAGGGGGAGCCTTCTGAACCGATGACGCCCTACTCGCGCGGAAAGTTCAGACGCGGCTCGGAGCGCTGCCGCGGCGGCGGCGGCTCCGTCCGCCGGCGTTCCCCGGCCGTCGGGCGGAACAGCGCCTCGTCGTGCGGCGGGGAGTCGGGGTAGAGCGGCGCGGGCGGGATCGGCGGGCGCTCGGGGAGGGCGTTGTTGCGCCGGGGCCGTGCCGGCATCATCGCCGGCAGGTCGTCATAGGTGGTGCCGAGCGGCGCTTCCGGCAGGCGCAGCGCCAGGCTGCGGATCTCGCCCTGGACCTCGTCCAGCCGCGCCTCGATCGCGTCCAGCCGCGCCTTCACCCCGAACACGCTGAACGGCATCAGCAGGAACGCCAGGCCGCACAGGCTGACGACGATGACAACCACGAGCTGGAACCACCACGGCACCCAGTCGGGGAAAGTGAAGGGCAGGGTCATGCGCCGACCATAGCACGGGGCGGACTTCGAGGCATCGCCCCCGCGCGGCGATCTTCCACCCGATCGTAACCCAGAGGGTGCTTGTTCCGGGGCGGTCTCTGCCCTAACTGACGAGCATGAGCACAGAGACCGAACCGACCGCGCCGGTCCCGCCCGGGAGCGAGGCGCCGGCATTCAAGGAAGCGGCGCAGGCTGGGTCCGCGCCGCGGAACGAGGCGGAACAGGCGGCGCCGGCCGATCCCGCCGCCCGCATCGCCGCGCTGGAGGCAGAGGTCGCCAATCTGCGCGACCGCTGGGTCCGTGCCGAGGCGGAGACCGAGAATGTCCGCGCCCGCGGCCGCCGCGAGGTGGATGAAACCCGCCAATACGCAGTGCAGAAATTCGCCCGCGACATCGTCGAGGCGGCGGAGAATCTGCGCCGGGGCATCAGCTCCCTGCCGCCCCAGAGCCCGGACGAGCCGGCGATCGTGACCCGCGTGCGCGAGGGGCTGGAGGGAATGGAGCGCAGTTTCGTCGGCATCCTGGAGCGCCACGGCGTCCGCGCCGAGGACCCGACCGGCAAGCCCTTCGACGCCAACGTGCATCAGGCGATGGCCGAGCAGCCCTCCGAGACGCATGCCCCTGGCTCCGTCATGCAGGCCTGGACCTCCGCCTGGACGCTGAACGGCAGGCTGCTGAAGCCGGCCATGGTCGTCGTCGCCAAATCGGCCGCGCCGGCCGAGCCGCGCCCGACATCCGTCGATACCACCGCCTGAGCGGGGCCTGGCCGGATCGTGTCGCCTGCGATCCGGCCGGTTCCGAAATGCGTGCCCCGGCCCTTGTCTCTCCGGGGGGCGCTTAATACATCCCGAGTATCCACCGTGGGGTTGCGGGCGGTGCCTTGCCGGGCCGCACGCATCCGCTGAACAGGAGAACGACTTATGAGCAAGGTCATCGGCATCGACCTGGGCACCACCAATTCCTGCGTCGCGATCATGGAGGGCAAGGATGTCCGCGTGATCGAGAACGCCGAGGGCGCCCGCACCACGCCGAGCATGGTTGCCTTCACCGAGAGCGGTGAGCGTCTGGTGGGCCAGGCCGCCAAGCGGCAGGCCGTCACCAACCCGACCAACACCCTCTATGCCGTCAAGCGCCTGATCGGCCGCCGGTTCGATGATCCGACCGTGACCAAGGACAAGGGCCTGGTCCCGTACCACATCGTTCGGGGCGACAATGGCGATGCCTGGGTCGAGGCGCGCGGCGAGAAATACGCGCCGGGCCAGGTCAGCGCCTTCATCCTCGGCAAGATGAAGGAGACGGCGGAAGCCTATCTCGGCGAGAAGGTCAGCCAGGCGGTCATCACCGTCCCGGCCTACTTCAACGACGCCCAGCGCCAGGCCACCAAGGATGCCGGCCGGATCGCGGGCCTCGATGTGCTGCGCATCATCAACGAACCGACGGCGGCCGCGCTCGCCTACGGCATGGACAAGAAGAACGGCGGCACCATCGCCGTGTATGACCTCGGCGGCGGCACGTTCGACATCTCGGTGCTCGAGATCGGCGATGGCGTGTTCGAGGTGAAGTCCACCAACGGCGACACCTTCCTCGGCGGCGAGGATTTCGACGCCCGCGTGATCGATTACCTGGCGAGCGAGTTCAAGCGCGAGCAGGGCATCGACCTGCGCGGCGACAAGCTTGCCCTGCAGCGCCTGAAGGAAGCGGCCGAGAAGGCGAAGATCGAGCTGTCCTCCTCCAAGGAGACCGAGATCAACCTGCCCTTCATCACCGCCGACGCCTCCGGGCCGAAGCATCTCGTGATGAAGCTGAGCCGGGCGAAGCTCGAAAGCCTCGTCGATGACCTGATCCAGCGCACGCTGGAGCCCTGCCGCGCCGCCCTGAAGGATGCCGGCGTGACCAAGGACCAGATCGACGACGTGATCCTGGTCGGCGGCATGACCCGCATGCCCAAGGTCATCGAGGTGGTGAAGGAGTTCTTCGGCCGTGAGCCGGCGCGCAACGTGAACCCGGACGAGGTGGTCGCCATCGGCGCCGCCATCCAGGGCGCGGTGCTCAAGGGCGACGTGAAGGACGTGCTGCTGCTCGACGTGACCCCGCTCAGCCTCGGCATCGAGACGCTCGGCGGCGTGTTCACCCGGCTGATCGACCGCAACACGACCATCCCGACCAAGAAGAGCCAGGTCTTCTCCACCGCGGACGACAACCAGCAGGCCGTGACCATCAAGGTGTTCCAGGGTGAACGCGAGATGGCGGCGGACAACAAGCTGCTCGGCCAGTTCGACCTGATGGGCATTCCGCCCGCGCCGCGTGGCGTGCCGCAGATCGAGGTGACGTTCGACATCGACGCGAACGGCATCGTCTCGGTCTCGGCCAAGGACAAGGCGACCGGCAAGGAGCAGCAGATCCGCATCCAGGCGAGCGGCGGCCTCTCCGACGCCGACATCCAGCGCATGGTCAAGGAAGCCGAGGCCAATGCCGAGGCCGACAAGAAGCGCCGTGAGCTGGTGGAGCAGCGCAACCAGGCCGAGGGCCTGGTCCATCAGGTCGAGAAGAACCTGAAGGAGCATGGCGACAAGCTCGCCGCCGCCGACAAGGGCGAGGCGGAGGCGGCGCTCGCCGCGGCCCGCAGCGCCGTGGAGGGCGACGACGTCGAGGCGCTGAAGCAGGCCACCGAGCGGCTGAGCCAGGCGGCCATGAAGATCGGCGAGGCGATGTACAAGGCCCAGTCGCAGGAGGGCGGTGCCGGCGCCGGCGCCGGCGCCGAGTCTCAGGCCACGGGCGACAAGGTCGTCGATGCCGAGTTCGAGGAAGTGGACGAGAAGAAGAAGTCCGCCTGATCCCGGGCGCGCCATTGTCTTGATTGTCTTGACGTGACGAAGGCGCCCGCGCTTCAACGAAGCCGGGCGCCTCTTTTTTATGGCCGACCCATCGGAGCGCGGTGACGCGCGGGGCGCGACAGAGGGCTCGTATGGCGAAGAAAGACTATTACGCCGTGTTGGAGGTCGCCCGTGAGGCGAGCGCGGACGACCTCAAGAAGGCGTACCGCAAACTGGCGATGAAGTATCACCCGGACCGCAACCCCGGGGACAAGGCCGCCGAGGCCCGCTTCAAGGAAATCAACGAGGCCTATGACGTCCTGAAGGACGAGCAGAAGCGCGCGGCCTATGACCGCTTCGGCCATGCCGCCTTCGAGGGCGGCGGTGGCGGCGGCGGCGGGTTCGGTGGGGGCGGCTTCGACTTCTCCCAGGCCGGCGGCCTTGGCGACATCTTCGACCAGATGTTCGGCGATTTCATGGGCGCGCGCGGCCGCGGCCGCACCCGCGCCGGCGCCGACATCCAGGCGCGGGTGGAGATCAGCCTGGAGGAAGCCTTCGGCGGCGCCAAGGCGCAGGTGCGCGTGCCGACGCGGGTGAACTGCGAGGCTTGCTCCGGCACCGGCTCGGAATCGAAGGATCGCGGCTCGGAGAGCTGCCAGACCTGCGGCGGCGCCGGTAAGGTGCGGGCGCAGCAGGGCTTCTTCCTGATCGAGCGCACCTGCCCGACCTGCGGCGGCACGGGCCGCGTGGTGCGCAATCCCTGCCGCGCCTGTCACGGCGCCGGCACGGTGCAGCGCGAGCGGACCCTCCAGGTAACGGTGCCGCCCGGCGTCGAGGACGGCACGCGCATCCGGCTTGCCGGGGAAGGCGAGGCGGGCGGACAAGGGGTGCCGCCCGGCGACCTCTATGTGCACGTCCTGGTCCGGCCGCACGAGATCTTCCAGCGCGACGGCGCCAGCGTGTTCTGCCGCGTGCCGTTGCGCATGCCGCAGGCGGCGCTCGGCGGCGAGATCGAGGTGCCGGTGATCGACGGCAGCCGCGCGAAGGTGAAGATCCCGGCCGGGACGCAGACCGGGGAGCAGTTCCGCCTGCGCGGCAAGGGCTTCTCCGTGCTGCGCAGCGCGGCGCGCGGCGACATGATCATCCAGGTGGTGGTGGAGACGCCGCAGCACCTGACCCGCCGGCAGCGCGAGTTGCTGGAGGAGTTCGAGACGGAATCGAAGGGGCACGGCAAGGGCAGCCCGGAGCACGAGGGCTTCTTCGCCAAGGTAAAGGAGTTCTTCGAGGGGCGGGCGTAGCCCGCGATCGAGAAAAAGGCCAGGGCTCTCCCTCCGTGGCCATTCCACCGCTCCTGCGGAGCGGCGGAACCTTGGGCCACTCCGCCCTGGACCCGCTGGGGCCGTCGGCCCCAGACCCCATTCCATGAAGAATCTCAAATGTGTGCGGGTCTGGGGGCGCTGCCCCCAGCGGGGTCCAGGGGCAGAGCCCCGGGCCTTGCTTACGGTCAGACAAAAGGCCGCTGGCCCTACTGCACCGGCATGCTGAAGTTGAAGCCCAGCCCCGGCTTGCGGTTGCGCTCTTCGGCGCTCTGCGCTGGCGCGTCGGGTGAGAAGCCGTCGCCGCGGAATTCCTGCTTCTTGGAGAAGAGCGTCGGCTGCAGCCCTGCCTCGGCGGAGCGGGTCGCGGACGGTGCCGCCATATCGCGATCCGGCATCGGCGCCGGCTCGAAGCGGCTGGTGCCCACCGGCGCGGTGCGGGTGGTGGTTTGATCGGTTTGTGCGAGATGGCCCAGTGCCGTCGGGTCGGAATCGGGCAGGGACGTGTCCACCGGCGCCGCCGCCATCAGCACCCAGGAGACGAGGGCGGCGCGGAGGATCATCCCACCACGTCCTGTCCGGCCGGGATGGCCGGACCCCGCCGGTACTCCGGCGGATTGCCCTCCGGCGGCCCGAGCACGCCCGGTCCGGCACGTCGCCAGGCGTTCAGCGCCCAGGCGACCGAGGCAAATGCCAAATCCGACCATGGGATCTCGCTCCACTCGAAAAACCCGACCTCCATGCTTTCCGGCCCCGCCATGACCAGCGGGTAGGCTTCTGGGTCCGCCAGCGTGGCGCGAAAGATCAGCTGCACCTGGCTGATATGGCTCAGGCTGTACACCGCCAGCAGACCGTTGATCGTGATCCGGGCGCCGGCTTCTTCCAGCGCTTCCCGTCCCGCGGCTTCCTCGACCGTCTCGTCCAGCTCCATGTAGCCGGCCGGCAGGGTCCAGAAGCCGCGCCGCGGCTCGATCGCGCGCCGGCACAGCAGAACCTGGCCGTTGTGTTCCACCACGGAGCCGACGACGACCTTGGGGTTCTCGTAGGCCACGTGTCCGCAATCGGCGCAGACCAGCCGTTCCTTGTCGTCTCCTTCGGGGATGCTCCGGACGAACGAGGACATACCGGGAGGGTGAACGCCCCCCGGGTGGAAATCAACGACTTTCCAAAATCGCGATACAGGCGGCGCGCGTCCCCCGGCTGGCGTCCGGGGCCGCGCGGCCGCCGCATCGGTTCGGATGCGGGCATCCGAACCGATGCGGGCCATATGCCGGGCGTTAGCCCGGCAGGATCACACCTTCGAGAGACTCCAGCGCCAGGATGCCGGGCAGCATCTTGCCTTCCAGCCATTCCAGGAACGCGCCGCCGGCGGTCGAGACGTAGCTGAGCTTGTCCAGCACCCCGGCATGGCGCAGCGCGGAGACGGTATCGCCGCCGCCGGCGACGCTGCGGAGCGTCCCCGCCGCGGTCGCTTCCGCCACCGCCTTGGCGAGCGCCACGGTCGCGGCGTCGAAGGGCGCGATCTCGAACGCACCGAGCGGGCCGTTCCAGACCAGGGTGCGCAGGGTCGGCAGCCGGTCGATCAGGCTGCGCACCGTCACCGGGCCGACATCGAGGATCATCGCATCCGCCGGGACCGCGTCGATGGCGACGATGCGGGTCGGCGGGTTCTCACGGAACTCGGTGGCGGTGACGGCATCCACCGGCAGCACGATCTCGCAGCCCGACGCCTTGGCGCGCGCCAGGATGTCGCGGGCCGTGTCGTGCATCTCAGCTTCCTGCAGCGACTTGCCGACGCTGATCCCCTGCGCCGCCAGGAAGGTGTTCGCCATGGCGCCGCCGATGACGAGCACGTCCACCTTGCCGAGCAGATTGCCGAGCAGCTCCAGCTTGGTTGAGACCTTGGCGCCGCCGACGATCGCCGCGACCGGCCGCTCCGGGCTCTCCAGCGCCGCGGTCAGCGCCTCCAGCTCCGCCTGCATCAGCCGTCCGGCATGGGCCGGCAGGAAGCGGGCGACGCCCTCGGTGCTGGCATGGGCGCGGTGGGCGGCGGAGAAGGCGTCGTTGACATAGACGTCGGCGAGGGCGGCGAGCTGCTTCGCCAGCTCCGGGTCGTTCTTCTCCTCGCCCGGATGGAAGCGCGTGTTCTCCAGCACCAGCACGTCGCCGTCCTTGAGGCGGGCGACCGCGTCCTCGGCGACCGGGCCGACGCAGTCATCGGCGAAATACACGTCGCGGCCGAGCACGTCGCGCAGCGCCTTCGCGACCGGGGCGAGCGAGAGTTCCGGCACGCGCTGGCCCTTCGGCCGGTCGAAATGGCTGACCACGATCACCCGCGCGCCCTTCTCGGACAGTTCACGGATGGTGGGGGTGAGGCGCTCGATGCGGGTGAGGTCGGTGATCCGGCCGTCACGCACCGGCACGTTGAGGTCGGCGCGCAGCAGCACGCGGCGGCCGGCGACATCCAGTTGGTCGAGGGTTCGGAACGTGGCCATCGGGTAAAGCTCCTTGCCTGTATGGAGAAGGCGAGGGGGGCCGCCCCGCGACCCCCTCACGCAACAGCGTGGCGGCGCACGACCGGGCCGTGAGGCCCCACACCCCCCGGA
>Ga0335083_10009711_pt1 | contig 11661 bp, 11 predicted proteins | sample Lox_Sample_42_FD_206716 | JGI IMG/M metagenome (GOLD analysis project Ga0335083, IMG submission 206716) | Soil microbial communities from Loxahatchee National Wildlife Refuge, Florida, United States - Lox_Sample_4.2 | ecosystem: Environmental > Terrestrial > Soil > Wetlands | place: USA... | reverse complement strand
AATGGACTCGTAAAGACCTTGGCGAAGGACAGTCCGGCCAGTCGTTTGCCGAGCCGGAGCGCATTGCGTTCACCCTGCTCCGTCAATGGAATATCAGTCAGGCCTGTATGCCGGCCCGAAAGGCTCCACGCTGTCTCGCCGTGGCGTGCCAGAAACACCGAGGGAAGAGCTATTATGTTGTTGGTCATCATTTTTGTGATCTGTTTCCGCCATAATCTTCGCGGCGTTGTTCTTCGAGGGCTTGACTTCGAAAGTCCGACGCGACTTCAGCAAGGATTTCGACCAACGCGCGGTTCCACCCCGCCACCAGCGAAGCCGGGGTTGTTGAGGACATGGGAATCCGGCGCGAATATTTCCGTTGGAGGATTATCCTTCCCGTCAGCCCGTTGGTGGCGTCCACGAATGTAACCTGCATTGCGAGGACGGCGAAGGGACTCTTTCGTTGGCGAATATCGCCGTATATTTGGGTGATGGTAATCTCAACCAAGGTATCCGGTTGAACCGCACTACCCGCTTCGACAACATCATTGAAGCAACCATTTTGGCGCAGGATTTCGCTGACCGGAGCGACCAGTTGTTCGGCCGGCAGACCCAGGAACCCGGCGTAGGGGTCGCGCTGGTAGGCGAACTCTCCGCTTCGATAAACAAACGAGCGTCCGTCAAATGGCGGGGCGATTTGCAAGGATTTGATGCCCAGAACCCGATGACTTGCTGGTCCGTTTGTCGTGGGCAACACGGGTGTGGAGAAGGCGAATGTTTGCATGTTCAAAGGTGGCCGGGACAGACAGCCACAGAATGTGGACGTGAACGCCAGCAGCGCAACGCCGGAAATGCTTGCGACCCATCGAGAGTGGAGGAAGGGAGATACGATGCCCCTGAGCTGTTGGTAGTGGTTCATGGCGTTCCTGGGGTTTCAACGCCATTCAGTGGCTTCGGCGGTTTGCTGAATAGAAAACCGGAAGGATATCGCTTCAATTGAGCCAGAACATCGTCCAGGTCACGGATGGTCTGCCGGGTATTCGTGAGCGTCTGGTTCAGCGCATTAAAATCAATCGCCGCCACGCCAGGCTCCACTCTGGCAACCACGTCGTGCAATTGCTCGACAAGGCTGTCCAAATCGCGGGTCAATTTCTCCAACTTCACTCTTTGTATCGTACTGTCAGTGTCCTCGATCAGAGATTTCAGTTTGGTATTGCTGCTGCCTATATCGGCCAGCAGAGTGTTCGCATTCGTGCTCAACTCGCCGAAGTTGAATTGCCGCGCGTTATCCAGGACCTGGCCGGCCGACTCCAGGTCGCCCACCAGGAGTTGGTTCAAGGCCTTGAAATCAAGGCTCTCGACGTTATGCAGCGTCTTTTGCACCGAAGCGAGCAGCTCGCCGAATTCACCGGGGGCGGATGGAATGTAAACGTATTTCGGGTTCCAAGGCACCTTTATCGCCGGGTTTTCATCAGGGTTAACGTATTCGAGCGAGAGGACGCTGGTGCCGGTAATGCCTTTGGCTTTCACACGCGCCCTGAGACCTTGCTCGATGGCGGATTGGAGTAACTCATTCCGCGCGGCACCGGGCGAGCCGGGTGCGATGTCGTTGCGCATCTCAAAATCCACCACGATGTAGCTGGGTCGGGTCGGCTCGTATTCTGTCCAGGAAAAATCAACGCCGGTGACTTTCCCTACGCGCACACCACGCAGTTCCACGGCAGAACCAACGGCGAGTCCGGTTACGTCTCCCTGAATGTAGGTCTCGAACCGGCTCATCGGCACAAAATAGCTCCGTGCGCCAAACGCCAGAATGCCCGCGATCAATAGTAACACTCCGCAGAGCGTGAACAAACCGAGCTTGAAATTGTTGATGGGTTGGCTCATCCCAATTAGAGGTGAAGTCCGGACGCGACCGCGTCCGGTTCGCGGTTGAAAAACCTGCGCACCCACGGATCGGCAGACTTATCACGCAATTCAGCAGGCTGACCCTCGGCGATGATGGTCCGGGCGTGAGGGTCGAGCATGATAACGCGGTCGGCTATTTCGTAAATGCTGGCCAGTTCATGCGTCACGATGACGAAGGTGATGCCGAAATGATGTGCCAGTTCCTTGATCAACAGATCCAAGTCCGCCGATGTCACCGGATCCAATCCGGCCGATGGCTCGTCCAGGAAAAGAATTCGCGGGTCGAGCGCCATCGCCCGTGCAATGGCGGCCCTCTTTTGCATGCCGCCGCTCAATTCCGAGGGCAGCTTGCGGGCATCGGCGGCGAGACCGACCAGTTTCAATTTGGCGAGGGCGGCCAGTTCTTTCAACGGCTCAGGCAACGCTGTCAATTCATCCAGCGGCAGCCGCACGTTCTCCAGTACGCTCATGGAGCCGAACAAGGCGCCGTTCTGATAGGTGACTCCGAACTTTCGCAGCAGGTGCCGGCGTTCGTCGTCTCGGGCTGCGATAATATCGGCACCCTCAATCCACACCTCACCTTCCAAGGGCGTGTAAAGCCCGATCAGGTTCTTCAAAAGAGTGCTCTTGCCACTGCCCGAGCCGCCCAAAATCACAAACACTTCACCGTGGCCTACCTGAAAGCTGATGTTCTGGAGAACGACGTTTTCCCCATACCCAACCTTGAGGTTGCGCACCGAAATGATGATTTCACCGGCGTCATTCATCGTTTAAGGACAAAGAAAAGAATGGAAAACACGGCGTCGGCGATGACAATCAGCACGATGCTCGTTACCACCGCGCGCGTGGTTGAAACGCCCACCGCACTCGGGCCTTGTTGTGTTTGCAGTCCGCGCAAGCAGCCGACAGCGGAAACAATCGCTCCAAATACTACCCCTTTCGCCATGCCCAAGGCGACATCGCTCTGGTGAAGCGCAGAGGTCAATTGGTGAAAAATCAGCGACAAGGGAAACCCCAACAGCAGTGCAACCGATACGCCGCCGGCGACACCCAGAAAAGTTGCGTAAACGGTCAACAGGGGCGTCAGCAATATCGAGGCGGTGATGCGTTGCACAACCAGGAATCGAACAGGATCCAGACCGAGGGTTTGCAGCGCGTCCAATTCCTCGTTTACCTTCATCGTGCCGATTTCCGCGGCAAACGCCGAACCGGAGCGTCCGGCGAGGAGGACCGCCGCGAGCAACGGCCCCAGTTCGCGCACCATCACCAGTCCAATCATGTTCACGACGAAGATTTGAGCGCCGAACTGCGCCAACGGCTGAGCGGCTTCAAAGGCGATAATCATGCCGACCAGCACACTGACCAGCGAGACGATCGGCACGGCGTTCGCACCGGCGAGTTCAAAAACCCGGCGGACTTCCGTCCAGCGCATTCGTTTCCCATCCAGGAGGGTTGGCAGCAGATTGGCAGTGATGCTCCCAAGGAATTCGATCTGCCGGCGCAAATCCGAAGCGGCCTGCCGGACTGCGCATCCCACTTCCTCCGGCAGCGGATGACTTTTTACCCGGGTGGGTGGGCGGAACGCTTCGTAGTCCTGCAAAGTGAATCCGCGAAAGATTTGTTCGAGTCCAGCTCCCAATCCATGCACTGAGACGGCGGCCTGCGGAGTCATTTGTCCCATGCTCAAATAGCGAAGCAAGGCCATTCCGGCACCGTCGCAGAATCGCACACCGCTCGCGTCCACCTCGAGTGTTTCGAGTTGCGTGCCGCGCAAGTGTTTTTCCAGACGGTTCCAGCAAGTCACGGTTGTTTGCGCATCCAGCCGGCCCCGAAGCGCCACGCGAGCCGATCCCGCAGGCCCGAACTGCAAGTCCGTGTCCAACACGCTTTGTGCGGCTGCTGGATTCATAACACCTTCACTTGCCAGTTCCTGCCTTCCCAGCGCCGGTCTTGTTTCCAAAATAGCGTGAGCTCGACCGCGGAGTTGGCCGGCCACTCCACAGTCGGGAAATCAACAAACCACAAATTCAACACGTCTTCATGCTTGCTTTCAGTATGGTTTGTGTGCGCCCAGCCGTCAATTGACCACACGACCGTTGCTTCTGCCGCGAGGATAACCCGCAAAATTTTTCCACGAGGCACGTGCCGCAATTGGTGGCGGAGACTCCAAATCTCGTGCCGGCTGGTCACTGGGTTCGCCACGTAACGTTGGAACGCCGGTTCGACCCGGTCGAAACACACGCCGTCGCGACGGCTGCGCACCAGCGAAATATATTCGGCATGGGACCAGCAAAGCGGCATGGCCGCTCCGGTCGGGAAACCACGTTTCATGCTGTCCCCCGGCAAATCGCCGGCGTCCCACACTTGTTCGGTGAGCATTCCGCCTTCATTGGCGAAGTTCTCCATCGCCGTTATGAACGGCTTCGGATCACGACCAGCAGCCAGTTCGTAATGGCCGCGTTCTCCGGTCAAAATCGGCCAGCATCGGCCAACGCCCGTTCCGTCGAACGCCCCGCCGTCGTCCTTCTGCCCGTAACCATCATAATTGTAGCGGCGCCAACCGGGGCCTTGTGGCAGGTCGCGTTTGATCACTTGGTCAATCACCTCGATTGAGTCGCGAATGATCGGATCATCCGCACTGCGAATGCCAAGTCGAACCAGATGAAGGAAATCACCGCCCACTACATTGCGTGCCGAATGGAGGCCGCCGCCGTTGGCAATTTGGATCATCGTGGTGTTCGGATCCGCATGAGGATCGGGCGAAAGAGAGTCGGTGGGATTGATTCGAATATAATGACGCGGTAATCCGGAAACCAGTTCGCCTTTTGTCGTGACCATCCATTCCTCGAGATGCGTGACCAACCAATCGGCATAGGCTAATATAAAGTCAGCTGCCTTTTCCTGATTATGTGCCCGCGCAAGCTCTGCAGCGCAAACCAGCGCAGCGATGACCGTTGCCAGTGTCGAAGGCGAGTAGCCGGCGTTTTCCTCCCATCTTTCCTGCCCGGTGACCGGCCCTTGCAGAATGAGATAGGACGCGGCCCGAACCATCATCACACGAGGATTGAAAAGATTCAGCGAGACTTCATGTTGATATAAGCGCCAAGCGAGCAACAATGGGGCGGCGATTTCATCAAGTTGCTGGCCGGACCAATACGCGGACCCATCAATCCAACTGTTTTGAGGAAAACTGCCGTCAGGGCGCTGGACCGCGGCCAGCCAGATCAACGCCCGCAACGGTGTGCTGGTTTGTCCAGTCGCCAAAAGCGCCGTCGCGCTTTGCACTAGGTCCCGGGTCCACACCAGATGGTAACCGCCCCGGTCGCTGTCCGACTTGGTCTCGCCCCAGGGAATACTCATTGATGCGACCAATGCACCCTGGAAAATTTTGTCTTCGTGCGACGACAAAACACAACGGCTTAACCGATAAATTCTGCCTGCGTCGGAGGTGTCACTGCTCAAATCAAATTTCGGGTCCACGACCGTGCGCTGCCACTGTCGGACGTATCCTTCACGATGAACTTCAAAAGGATCGGCGATGGACTGCAACAACTTGACGGCGGCGCTTTGGTAACTGTTGTCGCACGCGATGGCGATGGTGAATTCCCCGTTGGGAGGGAGCACAATTTCTCCGGTGAGCGCGATGTTGCCTTTTTCCGCCGTGCGAAATTCCCAGTCCATTTTGTAGTTGCCCACCAGATCCTGCCAACCGTCGCTTGCCCCAACGTAGCCTACGGAACGGCGGGTGAATCCGGGGGCGCAGGCCATTACCAGATGAACGTCTCCCCGCTGGGCGTGCATCAGCGACATGGCGCCGATTTCAGAGCACTGCCCCGAATTTCCAGCGCCTTGAGGCGCCAGCAGCGCGTAGAGACGCAACTTTCCGCGCAATGATTTATCCAGTACTTCAACCTTGGCATGCACGAGCAGAACCGAACGATGCGGATCGGTCAACACGTGCTTCACCAGCCGGTAGCGGCCCCGCGGGTCTGAGTTCGTCAGTCGATACAGGGGACAGTCGTGCTCCGGATATTCGATCTGGTGATTCAGGTCGCGCTTTTCCTCATGGCAAAAAGTTTCGTTGTCGGTGACAAGAAATTGAAAATCCCGCGCGTTTGGTTGGTCCACGCGCGGATAGTAAATCTCATTGACGATGCCGTGGCTGATGGTGAACCAAAGCCGGCAACTGGTGTGGTAAGCCGTGCCCACTCCTTCTTTCGCACTGGAACTCCAGCGCGGCTCCATGCCTGGACCGCCAAACGCCACCGAATTTTCTAGCGATTTTGTCATTGGATTGTTCTAAGTTGACCGTTCTATCGACCCCGCTATGTTCGGATCCTGGCAGATGTGGTTTCTGTCGCTGCCTGCCGCAGTTTCGCCAGCACTTCATGTTCAGCTTGAAGCCAATTGGCCATGTCGTCACCGTGGCGATTCCCGCCAGCCATCCAGATTTCATAGGCCCGCCGCTCTATCTGCAGGTGTAACTTCGGATCCGGGGATGATTTTGCAGTTGCACCGAGGGGATTGTGAGGTTTGGTTTTCATGTTGTTTCTCCGTTGCTGTGGTTAATGGGTGGACTTTCGTTGAGAAGCAAAACGGATTCCTGCGCTTGATTCACTGAAGCGGTTGGCAGACCTGCCGAAACGTCAATTCCAGCGGTTGTCACCTTTGCGGTCCATGCTTCCATCGGATAATTATTCCTGCGCCACGCCTCAAAGCCCCCCTTCAAAGGACGGACACGCGTAAAACCCTTGCGATGGAGCAGCAAAGCCACCCGCGCGCTGCTCACCTCATTCGGACAGGAACAATAGAGTACGATCTCCCGGTCATGCGGAAATTCGTGATGGCGCTTTGCGATGTCGTCAAAACTAAGATGGATTGCCCCGCTGATCATGGCGGGATTCAATTCCAATTCTGCGCGGGGGCGCAAATCAAGGATGACCGGTTTGTCGGCAGCATCCAATTTCTGGCGGAGTTCGTCCACCGTGATCCGCGCCATGCGCAGTTCGTGCAGCAGTCGTTGCCGCTGCCAAAACTTGTAAACGATGTATAACGCGGAAAAACCGATGACGAGGCTCGCGGCACCGGCCCCGACGTGAGCGACCGCCGCGCCAATCTGTGCTATCTGGTTACTGAAGAGGTAACCGAGCAAAATGAAACAGCCGGCGTAGAGCAGTGAACCCAACCCGTCAAACAGCAGAAATTGTCCGGCGGCAATTCCGGACATTCCGGCCAGCGGCGGTGTGATGCTGCCCATTCCCGGCAGGAATTTGGCCGCCACCACACCCTTCAATCCGTGGCGGGTGAACACGTTCAGCGTTCGGCGCACGCACGAATCCGGCTCCAGAGAAATGCGACAAAGAAACCCCAACACCTGATTGCCGCGATACCGCCCCAGATAAAACCAGAATGCATCCGCGAGGAGGCAGGCAAACACCGCCACTCCAATTCCGGGAAGCAAATGGAACCGTCCCGTGGCGGCCAGGGCGCCCGCGCCCAGAAGCCAGGGAAACGCCGGCAGTGGCAAACCGATTTGCTCCACAAAAATCGCCGCGAACACAATTGGCAAACCATGCTGTATCAGAAATTGGGTGGAATCGTACATTTGTGGATCGGCCTTATTCGTTGATGCCCCAATGCCGGTGGGAATTGTCACCTGTTGTGTCGGCAATAATGGAAAGCTGAGGCAACACCGGCGGCATCCCCTGCGACGGAATGCCGCGGACGGGAAATGGCGTCTTGCCCCCGTTCCTCAGACGGTTGTTGGTAATGAAGCTCAGTCCATATCGTTCGGCAAAACTGGACAAAGCGGACGTCCCCAGGCCTGAACGCGCAACCCCATTGCCGCCATTCACCGCAGCAACGGCGGCGTCCAATATGTGCCGCTGCGCAGCCCAGCGCTCCAGCCAGCGCTGAAGCCAGGGGGAAAATGCCAGGGCGCGGCGGCCTGAGAACACAATCAAATGAGCGTCCACCGCGTCCCTCAACGCCACATCGGCGGCCGGCAGCAGTCTCAACACATCCAACTGCCACGGAATGATATTCCATTGAACGGCCGCGCCTGCCTGATTGGCCGCCCGCTGGAGCGCCGCAGTGGCCCCCACTGCAGAAGCAATATCATCGTAAATAATCAACGCCTTCATCGCAGGCTTGTGCGCAGCATCTTGCTGGTGTGATTTCGACATGATTGGCTTTCTTCGCGGGATGGGTTGGACACGTGAGGTGGTGTTATATCGACTTAATGCTCGCTCTGCCCGGCGAGTTGTCTCCGCGGTGTGGAAGGACTCAGCCACTCTGCGAAATGCGCAGAACCGAGCCGGGGATTAGAGCCGGGAACGAGGCTTTGATCGTCGACCGCTATGCCGTAGTATCGTGCATTGGCGTCGGTAATCACTTTTCCGGCACCGCCGGTGGCACTGAGAAACTGCCGAACCAGCTCATCCTGCCGTACCTGCTCAGGCCCGGCTATTTCGATCATGCCATCCATCGGCTTGCTAATCGCGATATCCGCCAGCGCCGCAGCGACGTCATCCGACGCAATGGGCTGCATCAGAACGGACGGCAACCGAACCGTTGAACCTTCGGTGGCGAACTGGGCGATGCTGCCCACGAATTCGAAGAACTGGGTTGAGCGGACGATGGTGTAGGGAATCTTTGAAGCCTTGATCACTTTTTCCTGTGCCATCTTCGCGCGGAAGTAACCGTTCGCGAGAAGACGCTCGGTGCCGACGACTGAAAGAGCCACATGATGTTTCACTCCTGCGTCCGTTTCTGCGGTGAGGAGATTGCGGCCGGAGATCTCGAAGAACTCGAGCACCGCCTTATCTTCCCATGACGGCGCGTTTGCTACGTCAACCACGACCTGAGCGCCCTTGAGCGCCTCGGTGAGTCCCTCACCAGTCAGGGTGTTTACGCCTGTGGAGGGAGAGGCCGGCACAACCGCATGTCCCCGCCGGCGAAGGATTCTCACCAGTTTTGCTCCGATTAGCCCGCTGCCGCCAATTACCACGATCTTGATGTTCTTCTTTGTCATTTGCGTTTTGCTGTTGAGATAATATTGTGAACCGTTAATTCCTCGCTTTGCCTCCGCCAACAACTATTCCGGCTTTCGTTATTTCCTCCGGTTGCAGCCTTCATGCCATGGTAATAACGGCTCATCGCGTTTACCGAAAACCTATCGCAGGCCAATGGTTCGAAGTGCGAATCCGGGATATTGCAATTGCAGGAAGAGTCAAAGACTGAGTTGAATGCGCCACCCGATTGACATTGAGTCAGCCGATTGTCACTCGAATTTTGATGCGACGAGGTTAGAGGGCCGACCATGCAATGCTTTCTCGAAAAGTTACGGCTCGGGCAACGCTGGCAGCTTATATCTCGCACCCGAAACATGAGCGCGCTGTGAAGAGCGATATCAATTCGGTCCGCGCCGATGTTCCGGGAATTGATTACGAGTTCTGAAGCCGGGCATGGCAAACCTCGACAGGGTTCCCGGCGCGCTTGCTCATCCTCATCACTGAATTATATTGGCTCACTTTAATGAAGACGTTGCCGGAGCTTCTGGGCATCGAATTGCCCCTGATCCAGGCGCCGATGGCCGGTGTGCAGGGCAGCGCCCTGGCTGTTGCCGTCGCCAATGCTGGAGGGTTGGGTTCACTGCCTTGCGGCATGCTCAATCCGGAAGAGCTGCGCAAAGAATTGGTCGCGCTGACTTCACAAACCAGCCGGCCATTCAATGTGAATTTCTTTTGCCACAGACCGCCAAAACCTGATGCGAAGCGGGAGGCTGCCTGGAGGAATCTGCTCGCGCCGTATTACAAGGAGTTTGGAATTGAAGTCGCCAGCATTCCGGCCGGCACAAGTCGCACCCCTTTTAGTCATGACCTGGCGGACGTGTTGGCTGAGTTTAAGCCGCCGGTGGTGAGTTTCCACTACGGCCTTCCTGCGCCCGAGTTGCTCGAACGAGTGCGAAGTTGGGGAGGGGTCATCCTCTCTTCCGCCACGACCATTGCCGATGCCATTATTGCCCAAGGACTCGAAGCTGGCGGCCATCGTGGCCATTTTCTGTCCGGAGATTTGACTCTGCAGATGGGCACTTTTGCGCTCGTGCCACAGATCGCGCAGGCAGTGAAGGTACCGGTGATCGCAACGGGCGGCATCGCTGATGCGAAGGGCGTGGCGGCAGCGATGGCTCTTGGAGCGTCGGGCGTTCAAATTGGCACGGCGTACCTGCTCTGCACGGAAGCCACGACCGGAGCCGTTCATCGTGCGGCCCTTAAGAGCGTTGCGGCGGGTTCCACCGCTTTGACCAATCTTTTTAGCGGCGGTCCCGCCCGGGGCGTCATTAACCGTGCCATGCGCGAACTTGGGCCCATGAACGACCTTATACCCGCATTCCCTCTGGCAGCTGCCGCCATGGCTCCCCTACGCGCCAAAGCTGAGGCGGCTGGTTCCGGTGATTTCTCACCGCTGTGGTCCGGGCAGAATCCCACCGGCTGCCGCGAAGTTCCGGCGGCGGAACTTACGCGAAACCTGGCGCAGGATATTTTTTTAGGCCCGCACGCTCGAAACCGGACGGCTTGCAGTTTGCAGAGCAGCCAAAGCTGAGCGGCGGTGATCCGGGAGCAGATAGGCATGATTGGATGATTGCTCATGCATTGCAGGGTGAAGCAAGACCGATGGTTGATAGCCCGCCTGCCTCACTCTCAAATCCCACCAGCCCGCTTCGTGAGTCCGCGTTAAAATAAATTCCCTTCATTTTTTAGCCGGGCATCGAACATTTTTCATTGTCTGTTGTCCATTAGAAATTGATTTTCGCTGTTGTCGGAGTGGGTGGATTTATGGTAGCCATTTAACCGCGCCGGGCCCGCCGAAAGGTCGCTTGCATTTCAGGGGCGGCTGTAGTTTTATATTAAGGTTTAGAGGAGCTAACAACGCGCCATGAAGTTCCGGTTGGAAAAGGCGGCATCTGCGGTCACACTGAAAGACGCGCATCGAGTCCGGCTCAATGCGCATCGTGGATTCTTGTGGACTTCGGCCAATTCCGGGCGCATCCATCCATCAAGACTGAAGCGAATACTCGGACGTTAGGAGGAATTTACCATGAAGAAGACTGCCCCCATTCCGTTTGCCGGTTCTCAACTGGGCGAGACACGTCATGTCTGTGCGTTTTTCAACAGCAACGACGAAGCATATCGTGTGTTGCTTCCATTCATCAAAGATGGGTTCAACTGCGGCGACAAAGCCATTCACGTCGTTAATCCGGATCAACATGAGAATCATTTGAATCGGCTGGCCGCGGCGGGAGTTGACACGGGAATGGTCCGGCAGCGCGGGCAGTTGGAACTTCGGACCAATACGGAGGCCTACCTTCGGAACGGCAAGTTTGATCAGGACCGGATGCTGGAAGTATTTGAACAATTGGTCGTCGGCAATGTCAGTGAGGGATTTCGCTTGAGCCGCATCGTCTGCCAAATGGACTGGGTGGTTGAACAAGGATGGCACGTGGACGAAGTGGTGGAGTTTGAGGCGCGCGTCAATGAGGTCTGGGCCCGTCACGAGGACGCGGTCATTTGCGTGTACGATCTGGCAAAATTTGGCGGAGAAGCCATCGTGGACATCATCAAGACACACCCCATGGTGATCATCGGCGGCATTCTCCACCGTAATCCATTTTATGTCCGTCCGGAGGAATTCCTCCATGAGTTTCGTGAACGCCGAAACGCGCGAACAGGAGCATAACATGGATGAGTTAGCGCTTCCCGCCGACGAGATCAC
>Ga0335083_10009710_pt1 | contig 11661 bp, 13 predicted proteins | sample Lox_Sample_42_FD_206716 | JGI IMG/M metagenome (GOLD analysis project Ga0335083, IMG submission 206716) | Soil microbial communities from Loxahatchee National Wildlife Refuge, Florida, United States - Lox_Sample_4.2 | ecosystem: Environmental > Terrestrial > Soil > Wetlands | place: USA... | reverse complement strand
TCGCCCTGCATGTGGCCAACTGGCCGGAAAATCTCGACGTGGTATCCGACTGGCTGCGCCAGTATCCCAACATGTATGTGGAATTCGGCGCGCGGGAAGCCGAACTCGGCCGCCAGCCACGCCGGGCGACGCAGTTCTTCAGCGAGTTTCAGGACCGAATCATGTTTGGCACGGACGCGGAACCGGTTCCCGAAATGTATGCGAACTATTTTCGCTGGCTCGAAACCGACGACGAATATTTTCCCTACTGGAACTATCCCGAACAGGGCCGCTGGATGATTTACGGAATGAAGTTGCCAGACCCGATCCTCGAGAAGGTGTACCACGCCAACGCCGAGCGAGTTTTCGCGATGTATCGCGGCAACGCGCAACACTGATTGACCCCGTCTCACAGCTGAACTATTCTAGCGATCCGCCCGGGTCACACCCAAATCACGAACAGGAAGAGTTCCAATGCACATCGAGGTGTCCAGAAAAATCGCTGCGGCTGTACTTGTACTGGGCTCAATAGGCTGCAGTCAATCCGGGAACAAGGTCTCCGACGACGCGAAGGCGGCCGCCGACGCCACCAAGAAAGCCGCCTCTGATGCAGCGGATGCCACAAAAAATGCGGCATCTGACGTAGCCGGCGCGACGAAGAACGCAGCGTCTACTACCGCAGATGCCACGAAAAACGCAGCTTCTGACGCGGCGGATAAAACCAAGGATGCGGCCAGCGACACAAAAAGCGGTGTCGAGAAAGCCTACGACGCCACCGCAGACAAAACCAAGCAAGTCGCCGGCGACGTAGCGTCAGGCACAAAGAAAGCGGCCAGTGCTACCGCCGATTTCACGAAAGACGCGGCCAACAAAACCGTGGATGCAACAAAGAAAGCCGCCGACGCGACCAAAAAAGCCGCCGAGGACGCCGCCAAGGCGGTTATGCACTAGAATCCATCGCGCTCAGGTCTGCATTTGCGCTCGCGCCAACAGTCGCCTGCCCATCTGCACAAATTCTGCGACAAGCTCGCCGGTATCTTCGCCGAGCCGGTGTGCCTCGTCGATTTCCGCCGCCAACAGGATTGAAGTGGCTACGTCGGCGCTGCACTCCAGACAATACTTTTCTCTTTTTCCCGGAAGCTCAAACAACTCCGTGTGCCGCCCGCAGGTGGCACACGGCCTACTCGAACCTTCGTCGCAACTTCCTCTTGGCTCAGTCAACACGTCGTTCCTCCACCGAAGGCCCTCAGCGCCTTCGATTCACCAGCAGAATAGGGAAGAGAGAACAAGGAAACTGCGAGCGTTCCATCAGGGATTCGTAAGGCACTGGTAAGCCGCTCGTGCGGCACAGCTTAGTGCCCTTGAGTCACACATTTATTGGCCATTCGTTCGTTTGCTACAATCGAAAGCCATGTCGACCCCAGAAACCAATGTGACGCGAGTAGCGCGGCGCATGCTGTCCGCGAAAGCCGAGCAGTTCACCGAGTCGGTGATTCGCGAGATGACCCGGCTCGCCATCAAGCACAACGCCGTGAATCTTTCGCAGGGCTTTCCGGACTTTGCCGCGCCCAGTGACGTGAAGGAAGCGGCGCGCCAGGCCATTGCCGACGATATCAACCAGTACGCGATTACTTGGGGCGCGAAGCCGTTGCGCGACGCGATCGTGGCCAAATTTGCGCAGACGCAGGGTGTGAACGTCGACCCGGAGCGCGAACTGACGATCTGCTGCGGCTCGACAGAAGCGATGATGTCGTCGATGATGGCGATCATCAACCCAGGGGACGAGATTGTGGTGTTTGAGCCGTTCTACGAGAATTACGGGCCAGACGCGATTCTCTCGGGCGCGAGCCCTCGATTCGTGAAGCTGGCTCCGCCGGACTGGACGTTTGACACAAAGGAACTGGCCGCCGCGTTCGGGCCCCACACCAAAGCGATCATCCTGAACACGCCGAACAATCCCACCGGCAAGGTCTTCACGCGTGAGGAACTGGAGTTCGTCCGGGACCTGTGCGTGCGCTGGAACTGCTTCTGCATCACGGACGAGATTTACGAACACATTCTCTACGACGGCACTGAGCACATCACCATGGCGCGGATCGAGGGCATGCGCGATCGGACGATCGTGATCAATGGCATGTCCAAGACCTACAGCGTAACCGGCTGGCGCGTGGGCTGGGCCATTGCTCCGGCCGAAGCGACACAATCCATCCGCAAAGTGCACGACTTTCTCACCGTGGGAGCGGCCGCGCCCTTGCAGCAAGCAGGCGCTCTGGCATTGAAGCTACCGCGGAGCTATTACGACCATCTGGCCGCCACCTATGCGAAGAAACGCGCGCAGTTGTTGGGCATCCTTGAAGAGTCCGGGTTTACCGTGTATAAGCCTCGCGGGGCCTACTACATCATGACGGATATTTCTCGGTTCCACTGGGACGAGGCGAAGTATCCCGCGGAATCGCGCGACGTCTCGTTTGCCAAATATCTGGTCGAGCAGATCGGGGTCGCTTGCGTGCCGGGCTCGAGCTTCTACAACGACGCGCAGGATGGCGCCTCGCAGGTGCGCTTCACGTTTTGCAAGAAAGAAGAAACACTCTCCGCAGCGGCGGAGCGCTTCTCGCATCTGCACGCGTTGTAGGCAGACATGCTCACCATTGCCGATATTGGATCGGCTTTTGCTGCGCCTCCGCATAGCCCACTAACGCTCTCTCGTTGTGGCAAAGGTCACAGGGCGGGGATTTATCCTGTGCTAGACTCGCGCTAGTCAGACATCTTCAGAAGGGAAGCCAACCGTGGCCCTTAACTTTTCTTTGATACCCGCCAACACACAACTGGAATCGAATGGAGACGGCCAGTCCGTCGATATCTCGTCCTCGGAATCGCGCACATTTTTCTGCCGCTTGACGATCTCGGAGCAAAAGGAACAGGAATCCCTGGATGTCTCCATTTGGGGATCCGCCGATGGCCAGGACTTCGGCAAGACGCCCCTGCTCAAGCTGCCGCAGCAATTTTACAGAGGCACTACGAAAATGGTGCTGGACGTCGCGCTGCGCTCGGAAGTAAAGTTCCTGCGCGCGAAGTGGGAATTGAACCGATGGGGGCGCGTGGCTCCTACGCCGATGTTCGTCGCGACGCTGGACCTGGAAGAAGTTCCACCTATGTCGCGGGAAACCCCGACGCGGCGGGCCCTATTGGCAGGAAAAGTGTAAGGGGCTTGTAAGAGTTCTTGACCTAAAGGCAAGCTAAATCTTCTTCCGTCAGGAAGATAAGGGTAGGAGACCGTTGGTCGGTTGCCCTGTGGTGGTCGGTCTCCTACCCTGCGAGTGGTCTTGCTTCTATAGACGATACTTCCCGCCGAAATGTTTCTTCGTTCCCCGCATTTTGTTGAAATTTGTTAATTCCATTGAATAACGGAGATTTGTCCGCTAGTGGGACAGTGTTCGCGCATGGGAAAGATCTCCAGGCGATACGGGACTACGGCGATCCAACGGTTACGGTATCCAGATACCGTGCAACCGCCGCCGGCCATTTGAAGTTCGTGGTAATAGATTGCTGGAGAGATTGCGCCGCCTGCGGTTCACCATGCGTGAGGTAGACCTGCTTCGGCGGAACCTGCAGGCCGGTGAGCCAGCGAAGCAATTCGCTTTTCCCCGCATGCGCCGAGAATTGACCCATCTCCACGATCTCTGCCAACACCGGTACGCTTTGCCCAAAAAGGCTGAGTGACTTGGCGCCCTCCTGCAGCGCACGCCCGCGGGTGCCCTCCGCCTGGAATCCGCCGAGAATCACGCAATTCCGCGCATCGCCGAGGCGATGTGCCAGGTGGTGGAGCACGCGTCCACCCGTCGCCATTCCGCTTGCGGAAATGACAATGCACGGGGTCTTGACGTCATTGATCTGTTTCGACTCTTCCACGCTGCGCGCCAGATGAAACTCGTGAACGCTGAGCGGATCGCCGCCGTTCTGTTCGTCGCGGGCAAAACGAATGTCGTGATCTTCTTTGTGCTTCAGGTACAGATCGGTCGCGCTGAGCGCCATGGGACTGTCCACGTATACGGGTACCTTCGGGATGCGTTGCAGGTTTTCCAATTGTCGCAGGTAGTACATGAACGTCTGCGTGCGCCCAATGGCAAACGCGGGAATCACGATGGAACCCCCACGCTTGACCACGCGATTGACGATGTCACTCAAAAGTTGCAGGGGATCCCCCGACTGGTGTTCGCGATCACCGTAGGTCGATTCGCAAAGCAGCAGATCGATCTGTTTTGTGCCGGGTGTTTTCGGGTCGTTGAGAATGGGCTGGTCGTAGCGGCCCACATCGCCGGAGAACACCACCACACTCTTTTTGCCATTCTCTGTGATGGTCAATTCCAGGCTGGACGATCCAAGGATGTGCCCGGCGTCGTACGACTCGATGTGGAACTCCGGCGAAATGTCGAAGCCCCCGCTGCGTGGCATGGGCTTGAGTTTCTGCAGGACGGGGTCGATATCCTGGCTGGTATAGAGCGACCGGGGCTGCGGATGCTTACTCCACTTGTGCTTCTGTGCGTCGGCCGTTTCTTCTTCCTGCAGGTGCCCGGAATCTCTCAGCAGCAGCCCCGTCAGTTCGATGGTGGCGGGATTCGCGAAAATCGAACGGGTGTATCCGTCGCGTACGAGCACCGGCAGCCAGCCCGTATGGTCAAGATGCGCATGTGTCAGCGCTACATAGTCAATGGTTTTTGGGTCAATCGGCAGGGGATTCCAGTTTCTCTCTTTGAGATCGTCGGTACCTTGGAACAATCCGCAATCGATGAGCAGCTTTTTGCCCGCTGCTTCGACGAGATACTTGGACCCCGTTACGCAACCCGCCGCGCCGAGGAACGTGAGCTTTGCCATGGCTAGTCCACCTGAAAAGGGAAGTTACTCAATTCCACCTTAACCCAAGTGAAGTGCATCGTGCACGGTGACCGTTACACCGCGATAAATGCGGCCTGTCTACTTTCCAGCCTTATCCAGGTAACCGTTGACGGACCTCTCCCAGTCCGGCCCGGAGCGTTGATCACCTTCCGCCATTCGTAGAACGTGTTCATCAGTCTCCACGCTCAGCGCCGTTCGTTCGTAGCTGACGAGCACACGGGTCTTGTCGCCGGCGGCTGTCAGGCGCAGTTCGATCACGGTAGCCATCGCTTCCGGAATGACGTAGACATACTGGATATGACCGTTCTTTAAGTCGAGTTGGGTATTGACCCAGACCGCGTGATGGCCGTGATGATCCACCGTGAACACCATTCCTTCCTGATCCACGGCGGGTTGCGGATGAAGGAACGTGGGATTCCAGTCCTCCGCCCAGACGCGTTCCTTTTCGGCGCCGAAGAGCGGGGCGACCTTGTCCAGAACTCCGTTGGCCAGGAATTCGAACTGCGCGTGGGTGTGAGCGCGTGTTTCACCTGCCGGATGGCTGCCGCCGTTGTGGGTCCGACGAATGGCAGTATGAAGGTGCGCTATACCGTGTGGGGCCGCCATCACGGCGACCCCGCAGGCGGCTCCCAACAGAAACACGAGCGGCGCCCTCATGATGCTTTCTCCTTCAGCTTGTGGCTGTCGCTGGCCTTCAGCGTCATGCCGTAGATCTTCTTGAGTTCGCCGATCTGAGCGAGGGACTCCTTGCCGAAGGGACATTTGCCTTCGAAGGCATGCAAGACGATGCCTTCGAGCAGATCGCCGAGAGTGAGATCTTTCAATTCGGCGAAGCCTTTCAGGACTTTCAAGAGCCGTTTCTCGATGCGCACGCCAGTTTGAACGCGTTCGACTTCAATCATCGACTGCCTCCGTGAACCAAGGTAACTATGTACCATGGTACCACACTCTGGCACTCTGTCAACTCTCCGAAAAAAAACGGGGCGAGCTGTTGCCCGCCCCGTTCATGAGTTCGTTGTCGAGTCTAGGCCATGAGGTCGAAGCGATCGTTGTTCATCACCTTGGTCCATGCCTTCACGAAGTCCTTCACGAACTTCTCCTTGCAGTCGCTTGAGCCGTAGACCTCGGCAAGAGCGCGAAGTTGCGAGTTCGAACCGAAGATCAGATCGACTCGCGTCCCGGTCCACTTGACGGCGTTCGTCTTGCGGTCGCGACCTTCGTACACGCCTTCGGAGCCAGCCAACGGCTTCCACTCCGTGCCCATGTCGAGCAGGTTGACGAAGAAGTCGTTCGTCAAGGTCTCCGGCTTCTTGGTGAATACGCCGTGCGCCGACTTGCCGTGGTTTGCGCCAAGCACACGCAAGCCGCCGACGAGAACGGTCATTTCCGGCGCGGTCAGCCTCAGAAGTTGCGCGCGATCCACCAGGTGCACTTCCGGCGACAAACGCTGTTTGCCGCTCAGATAGTTGCGGAACCCGTCCGCTTTCGGTTCAAGCGGCTCGAAGGATTCCGCGTCGGTGTGCTCCTGCGAGGTGTCCATGCGGCCGGGGGTGAAGGGAACTTCCACGTTGAACCCGGCGTCTTTTGCGGCCTTCTCGATGGCCGCACTGCCGCCGAGGACGATCAGGTCTGCGAGCGAAATCTTCTTTCCGCCCGATGCCGACGCGTTGAACTCTTTCTGGATGGCTTCCAATTTCTGGAGCACCTTTGCGAGTTGCGCCGGTTGGTTCACTTCCCAGTCTTTTTGCGGTGCCAGGCGAATCCGCGCGCCGTTCGCTCCACCGCGCTTGTCAGAGCCGCGGAACGTCGACGCCGACGCCCAGGCCGCCGAGACCAATTCGGAGACGGACAGGCCCGACCCCAGGATTTTTGCCTTGAGCGACGCAATTTCTGCCGCGCCGACCAGCGGATGATTGACCGCGGGAATCGGATCTTGCCAGGGCAATGTCTCCTTCGGAACCAGCGGGCCGAGATAACGGACGATCGGTCCCATATCGCGGTGGGTCAGCTTGTACCAGGCGCGCGCGAACGCGTCCGCAAACTGATCCGGATGTTCGTAAAACCGGCGCGAAATCTTCTCGTACGCGGGATCAAACCGCAGCGACAAGTCGGTGGTCAGCATCGTGGGGGCGTGGCGCTTCGTCTTGTCGAACGCGTCCGGGATTTTGCCTGCGCCTGCGCCATTCTTCGGCGTCCACTGATGGGCGCCGGCCGGGCTCTTGGTGAGTTCCCATTCGTATCCGAACAGGTTCTCGAAGAAGTTGTTGCTCCACTTCGTCGGCGTTTCGGTCCAGATCACCTCAAGACCGCTGCCGATGGCGTCGCCAGCTTTGCCGGAGCGGAACTTGCTCCTCCAGCCGAGTCCCTGCTCTTCGATGGCGGCCGCTTCCGGTTCGGCGCCGACCAAAGCCGCATCGCCCGCGCCATGCGTTTTGCCGAAGCTGTGGCCGCCGGCGATTAGTGCCACGGTCTCTTCGTCGTTCATCGCCATGCGGCGGAACGTCTCGCGAATATCCTTGGCCGCCGCGACGGGATCCGGCTTGCCGTTCGGTCCTTCAGGATTCACGTAGATCAAGCCCATTTGCACAGCCGCGAGCGGATTCTGGAGATCGCGATCGCCGCTGTAGCGCTGATCGCCCAGCCATGTCCCCTCGGGACCCCAGTAAACATCCTGATCGGCCACCCAGACATCCGCGCGGCCACCGCCGAAACCAAACGTTTTGAAACCCATCGACTCCAGCGCCACGTTGCCTGCCAGGATCATCAGGTCGGCCCAGGAAATCTTGCAGCCATACTTCTGCTTGATGGGCCACAGCAACCGGCGTGCCTTGTCGAGGTTCACGTTGTCGGGCCAGCTGTTAAGTGGCGCGAATCGCTGTTGGCCAGAGCCCGCGCCGCCGCGGCCATCGCCGATCCGGTACGTTCCGGCGCTATGCCACGCCATTCGAATAAATAACCCGCCGTAGTGGCCAAAGTCGGCCGGCCACCAATCCTGCGAGTCCGTCATTAAGGCGTGCAAGTCCTTGACGACCGCGTTCAGGTCGAGAGTCTTGAATTCCTTCGCATATTCAAAGTCCGAGCCCATCGGATTCGACAGCGCGGAGTGTTGGTGGAGAATGCTCAGATCCAATTGACTCGGCCACCACTCACGATTCGTGCGTGGGGTTGTTCCGCCCGAAAATGGGCACTTGCTCTCTTCTGCCATGTTTCCTCTCCAATCGTGTTCGCGATTCTCCCGCCGGGGAAATTCACAACGATGCATCCTTGGCACTGATTTACCTTGTGGCCGGCGCCACATCTGCGAGGTGAGCGAAACCCGGTACATCCCATACTATGCTTACCCTACCCATTGTTCCAATATCTAGTTTGGATAAAATAGATAGGTATAGCCTATGGAACTCCATCAGCTTCGCTACTTCTGCGCCGTCGCCGACACCGGCTCATTTTCCCGCGGGGCACTGCGCTGCCACGTCTCCCAACCTTCGCTTTCGCAGCAAATTCTGAAGCTCGAAGACGAACTCGGAGCGCGCCTCTTCGACCGCCTCGGACGCGTCACCCGACTTACTAGCGCCGGGGAGACGCTCCTCCCCCGGGCCCGGGCGGTGCTCCAGCAACTCGAAGCGGCCCGGGGAGACGTGGACATACAGAAGGAATCCGTCAGCGGCTTGGTGACCATCGGCGTGATTCCCACAGTTGCTCCTTATCTGATGCCTCGGCACCTGGCAGAGTACTCGCGAAAATTCCCCGAAGCGCAGCTTTCGGTCGTGGAAGAGATCACCCCCATTCTGCTCGATCGCCTCCGCGCTTCCACAATTGATATCGCCGTCCTCGCTTTGCCGATTCGTGGCCATGAATTTGAGAGCTTCCCGATGCTGACGGAGGCGCTGTTCGCCGCTGTTCCGAAGAAACATCGCTTTGCACGGCGCAACGTCCTTTCACTGAAAGATCTTCGGCCCGATCCGTTTCTTTTGCTGCGCGACGGCCACTGTTTCCGCGATACCGCGGTGGCAGCCTGCGACCGCGCCCGCCTTCATCCCCAAATTGTTTTCGAGAGCGGGCAGTTCAGCAGCTTGTTAAGCATGGTTTCCGCCGGCATGGGGGTGTCCATCGTTCCAGAGATGGCCATCGACAAACGCTCGCGCTGCGCGTATGTCCGCTTGTCTGACGAGCAGGCGGTGCGAACGATTGGGGCCGTCCGACTCCGCGGCCGTTCCTTCTCTCGAACGCAGTCCGAACTTCTTTCTCAATTGACCGACAGTCGACGGTAAGCGTGGTCACGAATACGCGCTTGTGCTAGCATTAAGAAATGCGGTGGGGCCGTGGCGCAGTTGGGAGCGCGCCTCGATGGCATCGAGGAGGTCGTGGGTTCGAATCCCATCGGCTCCACCAACATCCAGTTATTTTTTCCACACAAACCGGGCTGTACTCTTCTTCGGAATTTTGATACGTCCATGGACTGTTGGACAAGGCTGAGGGGGAAGCGCTGGAAAAGCTGTGGAAAGTCGAGTAGTCCGAACACGAAAAGGCCATCTCGACAATCGACGCCCCCTCCCGGGTCGGCTAACTTACACTTGTTTTGGCACTTAGCTGCGTCCATATATCGCCAGGTGATGACCATCACTTTTCTTTATGGCCCCGATTCGGTACCGTGCTGGTAGACAATTTCATCAGCACTTAGGTATCCTGCACCCTCATTCACACTGGTGAATCTGTCGTAAGGAGCCCATTCCATGCTGGCCGTATCTTCTGCAATCGAACGCTTCCGGGGAGTCTTGTGCCGTCACTGCGGCAAGCCGGTGCGTGTTCCGGGAATCGTCCTGCGCAAGGACAGCGAGTCGCAAGGACACAGCAACAACGAAGTCGGCGATTCCCACTTTCAGCTCATTTCGCGGGTATTCGTTCTGCGTTGCCGTTCCTGTCAAAAAGAGGGAATCTACGCGATGAATCAGATCACGGATTGTACCGCCGCGCCGCCCGTAGAACGTGCCGGCCGCGAACACGCGGCGCACTAGTCCCAAGCCTCTCAGAAAATCGATTTTCCGGGAATGCAAGAAAGCGGGGCGGTAGTGCGTCTGCATTTGCTAGAGGACTGCCACCGGTCTTCGAACCACCTCAACGGAACATCTGGCGTAGAGCGCCACGGTCTCTGAGACGCTGCCGAGTACCATGCGATCGAGTCCGCGCCGCCCGTGAGAACCCAGGACGATGAGGTCTGGCAACCAGACGTCCGCTGCGGCTAGAATCGCGTGCGCTGGGGATTCCATCGGCTCGATGACGGCCTGGCTGACCCTGAAACCCATCTTCCCCAGCAACTTCTCGCCGCTCTTCGCCGACTCAATCGCGTGATCGCGGCTGCTTTGCGCAAGCTCGGACAATTGCTCGGGAGCGTAATAGGGATATTCGCCGATCAGTACCGGGTATTCGGGGCTGGCGACGATGTGAAACTCGCTTTGCGGTGGCCAGGGAGTCTCAGAAACCACCTGCTGCGCATACTCGGCATGTTCCGATCCGTCTGTCGGAACCAGTACGCGCATGCCGGCCGTCAAGCTACGGCCTGGACGCGGGCTCCGCACTACTTCGATCGAGCATTGGGCGTGGCGCAGCACGACACGCGCCGTGCTGCCCAGCAGGAGTCGGCCGACCGTACCTCTTCCATGTGAGCCGAGGAGAATCAGGTCGGCACCGATACTGCTAGCAATCGCGGGCAGTGCGTGCCGTGGGCTGTCCAGCGTGACCTCTGTGCGTACGGGCCAGCCGGCGGCCTCCAGAGGGCGAGCCTGCTCCCGAAGTGTCTGGGCGGTCCGTTCCTTTGCTTCCTGCAGGAGAAGAGGCGCTCGAGTGAAGAAAAACGGATCCACCGCGGTGACGACGGTGAACTCCGATCCGGCGGGCCAAGGCCGGCTGGCCGCTTCTTGAAAAATCAACTCGGACGAGCTCGATCCGTCGGAAGCGATCAGAATTTTCATTACGCCCCCTCTGAATTGATTATCTGCTGTGGGAAACACTCCCGCTTTGATTTTCGGCACACTACTCGGTTCGTTCCTGGGGCGGCCAGACCTGTCAATACTGGAGGAGCGGCATGAGGACGAAAAGGAATTTGTCCGGACTCAATCTGGGTGTGCAGATGGTCCTCATGCCACAACAGTCCACGTCCAACAAGTGCAAGAACGAAACCAATTCAAGTCCTGAGATAAGCGCCCTATTGTCAGCGAAGAAAGGCGAATCGCTTTCTTGATGGGCGAATTCGCGCTGCGCCAACTGCGTCTTCTGGCCCAACCGATTTGAGTTGCCCTGAATGATCAGGCAAAATCAGTTCTGGGGATGACAGACAGCCCGCCAAAGTCGATTTTTGCGCCACGGCGTGCCCTTCTGGCGATCGTGGTGCTGCTCTTCGTGGTGTTCGTTGCGGATCTGGCCTGGTACCAGTGTCGTGTCTGGATTCCCAAACTCGGCGCCGCCAGCGGCTCCGTGCACCGGTGGCGTCTGTTGGCGATCCCAGGTAAAGCCAACAAAGTCGAATACCAGATTGACTCACTCAAACCGGAAGAGGACGTACCGTGCTCGCATTCTCTTTTTCCCCAAGGCGGCAGTCGTCCCTGCTGGTATGTCGCCAAGCACGCCAACGATCCCATTCAAATGTAAATGAGACAACACGGGGAAGCTACTCGGTCTCGCTGGCTTCCCCGCGTCACTGACGGAGCGGAACCGTGAAGTTCCACTTCAAATACGCTTGCCAAAGGCAATTGGATTCACTTTTCTTTGTGGTCTCTGCGCAGTTCTAGTTGGTTC
>Ga0335083_10009708_pt1 | contig 11662 bp, 8 predicted proteins | sample Lox_Sample_42_FD_206716 | JGI IMG/M metagenome (GOLD analysis project Ga0335083, IMG submission 206716) | Soil microbial communities from Loxahatchee National Wildlife Refuge, Florida, United States - Lox_Sample_4.2 | ecosystem: Environmental > Terrestrial > Soil > Wetlands | place: USA: Florida... | reverse complement strand
CACGGTGATTCCCGACTTGCGTGCGCGCGCGATCTTGTTGCGCATCTTCATGAAGCGCGTGCCCGCGGTCTGGAACTTCTCCAGATCGAGCGTGTAGGACGCTCCGAACTGGTTGATGCAGAAGCCGGATTGCTCATACAGCGCCAGGTCATCGGGGCGCAGCTGCACGGCGCAGATGTGCTTGCCCATGCGCCTGGCGAGCGCGCGGAACTGTGCGAGCAGGCGGGCCTGGTCGGGCTGCGGCGCGAACACGCCGCCGAGCTGGAACAGCACACCGCCGAAGGGCACGTAGGCGATGAATCCGTCGATGCCCGGGCTCACGAAATGGCGCATCTCCCGGTTCATCGCGAGATATCCCGACGGGTGATCGGCGAAGCGGGCGACCGTCTCCGGGCTGAGGCGGGACGACAATGGCATGACGGCGGCCGCAGGCTGCGAGTGGGAAGCGCGCGCCGCCGGCATCGAGGGTTCGACAAGTTGTCTGATCGCGTCCATGTGTCTGCGTCCTGTCAGATGTGCGATTCGCCGAATTCGCGCTCGAAGCGCGCGAAGGCCGGATGCTTCTTGGGCTCGAACGAGATGCCCCAGGGCTTGAAGGAGTTGCCGAACAGCGCGCGGTCCCCGAACAGGTGGATGGGGATCGCGAGCAGGGCCCAAGACGGGCCCACGATGAGGCACCAGAGCGCGACGACCGCGCCGTTGAACAGGAACCCGTGCATCGTGTTGTAGAGCACGAAGTAGATGCGCGGGATCGATCCGTCGGGGCTGCGCCGGTAGGCGATGGCGCCCGGGATATAGCCGATGACGTCGATATAGGCGAACAAGGCGATGAAGTGCGTCCAGCGGATCTCGCCGATATGGATCACGGCGAGCGTGATGCAGGCCGCCAGCGCCGCCAGGTTTTCCAGCCGCATCATGAGATAGGTGCCGCGGCTCTCGAAACGGTTGCATGCATCCATGGTCGTTCTCCTCTCATGCGCAGGCGTATTCCACGCCGATGTGCTTCAGCCGCGCGGCCTGCTCGTGCTTGATCTCCTTGAGCAGCTGCCGCGCTTGTTGCTCCTCGCTCAAGGTGGCCATGGTCTGGCCGGGGAAGATTTCCAGGTCGCCGATCAGATCCATGTGGTTGTTGGCGGCCTCTTGGTACAGTCCGATGTAGTGCTTGATGACCTGTTCGAACACCTCCGTCATCAGCCCCTGCATGTCGTGCAGCAGATCGACCATCTGGTTGCGCTTCTCCACGCTCAGCCCCTTCAACTGGCTGCGCACGACCGCCTCCCCGAACCCGACGTGATGCGCCTCGTCCGCGAATGCCCCGCGGATGATGCGGCTCAGGCTGGGGTCGAACCGCGACCAATAGCGGATCTCGTAGCGGTAGATCGGATAGGCCATGCCCTCCATCGTGATGTTCTGGGCCAGCGAGGCGCCGATGAAGTCGCGCTTGTCCACCTGCTCCAGGATCAGGTCGTAGAAGTTGCGCATGGCCCGGGTGGTCACCTGACGCTCGAGCTGCTGGCGCTTTTCCGGCGTGATGCCGAAGTCGGCGAGCCGGCGGCAGAACACTTCGTAGTGGCGTGCCTCGTCCAGCACCTGCGTGCTGAGATGGATCTGGGTGGGTTCGTCGGGCGCCAGGCCGATCATGCCGGACACGGCCTGCATCGACGTGCGCTCGGCGGTGATGAACGAAGCGATGTCGAGCAGGTAGATCTGGCGCAGCAGCGGGTCTTCCCACAGGTGCGGGCTGGGGGAGGGTTCGTCTGGCGCACGGCCGTAACGACTGCCGTACAGGGTCTTCCAGGCGGTACGCTCGAACCAGCTCTGGATCGACCAGCGCCGTTCGTCATATTCCTGGGACTTGTAAGCCGGGTTGTCGTATTCCAGGCGATACTCTGGCGCTTCTTCGATCGCCGGCGATGCCACGGAATTCATGGGGTCGCTCCTTCTTTGGTGGTGAACAGGGTTCGCTTGCCGGTGCGATTCACCGACAGCAGCGCAAGCAGTGCGGCGCCCGTGGCGAGCGCGCCGATGAACGCGATCGGCCAGAAACCCGCCTCGGGCACGGAGAACAGCGCGCACACCGCGAGCAGCGGGAACGCGCCGGCGATCACCCACTGCGCCGCGATCGGGACAGGGCTGCGAAACGATCGCGCAGCCGCCGCGCGCGTGCGCCGCAGGCGCAAGGCGGCCAACATCAGCGCGCCGTAGACGAAGCACTCGATCGCAGCGACGGTGACGCCGGTGAGCCGATAAGTCCCGGTCTGGATCACGATCAACGCGAGCGCGAACGAGAGCCCTCCGACTGCGGCGACCGCATTGATCGGCACTCCCGTGCGCAGGCTGATGCGCGCGGTCCACGCGGGGGCTACACCTTCTCGTGCCAAACCGTAGATCAGGCGCGAGGCGCCCATGAGCCCGGCGTTGAACGACGTGAGCATGGCCAGCAGCGAGACCAGCGCAAGGCCGTACCGTCCCGTGTCGCCGTACAACACCGCGCCGAGCGTGATCTGAGGAATCGGGTTGCCGGCCAACAATCCCCGGTCGACCTGGCGGTCGAGAGCGGCGGCGAACACGCCGTAGACCACGATCAGGCCCGCAATGGCGGCCAGCATCGACAGCGGGATCAACCGCGCATAGGCCTTGGGACCGCGCCCCATCGGCGTGACCCATTCGAAGCCGATGAACAGGAAGATCGCGGTCCCCACCGCCGCCGCGAGATCGAGCAGGCTGGGTGTGTTGGCGGCAACGGCGTGATGCAGTTCCGGCGCCGACCGCCCTGCCCAAAGCGCCGAGGTGCCGACGAACAGCGTCGCGACGACGAGCAGCACGGTCATCGCGAGTTGCAGCGTGCGCGGGGGCTCCAGGCCGAGCGTGTTCGTGGCGATGACGAGCAGGAACAGGCCCAGCACGACGAGCGCCTTGGGCACTCCGGGCACGACGTTGCCGAGCACGGTGGTCACGACCGTCCCTTCCACTCCGGCGGCCAGCGCCACCATGGCGAGGTACAGAAACAGGATCGCGAGCGAGGAGTAATTGCCAAACGCCGCGCGCAGGTAGGTGCGGATCCCCGGCGCGGAAGGGAACATCGCGGCCAGCTCGCCGATGGAGGCCGAGACCAATCCGCAGAAGGCACCGGCGATGACGATGGCGAGCACGATCCACTTGGCATCGATGCCGCCGAGCAGGCTGCCCAGCATCGCGTAGCAGCTCGCCGCGAGCGCCATCCCGGCGCTGATGGCCACATAGCCCGAGAGCTCTGAGCGCATGGCCTTACATCCCCCAGAGCACCAAGCTGATCGCATCCAGCTTGATCTGGTCGCGGTCGCTGCCGAACACTTCCAGGTTGCCTTCGAGGTAGGCCTGGGCGGGATTCACGGTGCCCGAGAAGACGTCGCGCAGCACCGTGCTCTCTCCCCGCACCAGGATCGAGTGCGAGGTTTCGGCATCGGCCGCGCCGACTTCTGCGACCTTGGAGTCCTGCACGCGCAGGTGGAATCGCTGCCCGTCGTCGGTGGCTTCGATCGTGAGCAGCGGCTCCCAGCCCTTCAGTAGCTTGCCGACGCTGGGATGCGTATTCACGGATTGGACGAAAGTGCTCAGGCACTGCGGAAGGCTCGGGTTCATGGCTCGGTCCTCGATCGGTTTTGCGTCGTCATGCGGCGGCCGCGAGCAGGGTTGCGCTTCGCGTATCGCGCACGGCCCCGGCGGCGCGCTCGGCCTCGGGCACGTAGACCTCGAAGCCGTGGTGGTGGGCGAGGCGGAAGATCTCTTGCGCCTCGGCGAAGGAAGGCTCGGCCCCGATGCTCATATCGCGGCGGATGCCGGACATGGCGAGCACGATGGTCTCCGACAGGCACGCGAGGTTGATCCCGGGCGGGCAGCCGATCACGTTGCGGCGCCCGAAGGACACGGGCTGCGGCAAGCGCATGAGCCCGCCCTCGTACACGAACACGTCGGGGCGCAGCTCGCTGAGGTCGGCGACCACGTCTGCCGGACGCGCGGCGTCGCATACCACGGCACCATGCGCGAGCACGCCCGCGTCGATGAACGCCTTGCCCTGGCTCGTCGCGGAGATCACGAAGCCCATCCGCGGAAGCTCGCCCTCGAGATCGATCGTCGCCGCGATCGGCGCCTCCAACCCCGCACCCTGTGCCTGCTCGGCGATGCAATCGTGCAGCCGCGCGAGCGCATCGGGGCTGCGCTCCTGCACCGAGATCTGATAGGCGTTCTCGATGGAATGGAGGATGGGAAGCAGCGGGGTGCCGATGCCGGACACCATGCCGTCGTGCAGCCGCTCGATCGCGTCCTGGTAGAGCTCCCCGGAGAGCGCCTTCAGCTTCTGCACCGATCCGGGATTGGACGGGTTGCCGAACAGGGTGATCCGGTGGCAATCGATCGCCAGGCGCTTGCATGCCAGGCGGCCGACCGAGCCCGCCGCACCGATGACGCCGACATGGCCGCGGGAGAGGTCCTTGCCCACGCGCCGCGCCGCGATCTTGAGTCCCTCGGCGGCGGCCATCCCGGTGAGGCTGTTGCCGGTGGTCACATTGACGCCGCTGCCGGCGATGTCGGTCCCGGCGCGCGAGATGATGGAGGTGAACGCGCCCAGCCCGAGCATGTCCACTCCGAGGTCCTTGGCGACCTCCACGCACTGATCGAGCAGCTCTTTCTTCTCCTGGGGCTTCAGCCGCATCATCTGGCTGGGCGTGAGCGGGATGGCGACGAGCCAGCCTTCGACGTAGCCGCCCGCCAACGAGCGCAGCACGGGCAGGTGGTAGGCGACGCCGGGCTCGTAGCGGCGCTGCGACCACGACGCGATCCAGCGCTCCCAGTTCTGCCGCTGGCCCGGCGTGAAGCGGGAGAACGCGGTCGGGCCGGACGCAAACAAGTCCTCGAGCGAGGTGGGATGAATCAAGAACGCGTACTTACCGAGACACGGCTCGGACAGGCTCGTCGGTTGCATGGCTGGGTGACCTCTCGATGGGCTGGTGATGCGGGTCCGCCGCAGTCTCCTCCGGCGTTCCGGTGATGTATTCCAACAGGCGCGCGAAATCGCCGCGAGTGATGAGCTGCGCGACGTCCTCCAGAGCAAGCAGCAGCCTGTCGATCTCGGGGCGTGTGATGGTGAGCGGCGGCTCGATCCGGAGCACTCCGCTGTGATTGAAGGTCGGCGCCGTGAGGATCCGGTGGTGCGCCATGAGGTAGCCGCAGATCAGCGGCACGGCGGTCCCGGTCGAGCTCGCGTGCGCGAGGAAATACCCGTCGCCGCCTTCCCACGGCGTGGTGCGCAGGCCCTGCATCAAGCCCAGCCCGTCCACGGCGGAGAAGGCGTCGGGGTAGTCGGCGACCAGGCGCTCCAGGCCGCGGCGCAGGTATGCGCCCTTCGCCGCGATCTCCTGCACCAGCCGCTGATCGTCCTGCAGCAGCTCGTCCAGCACAGCCACGCCGATCGCGCAGCTCAAGTGATTGTTGGCGAAGGTCGAGCTGTGATAGACGCCGAAGTCCGGGGCCCACGCGCGCTCGGAGCACAGGCACGCGCCGAGCGAGACGAGGCCTCCGCCCAGGGCCTTGGCGAGCAGCACGATGTCGGGCTTGACGCCGTCATGCTCGGCGGCGAACAGCTTCCCGGTGCGGCCGAGCCCGGTTTGGATCTCGTCCAGCACGAGCAGCGTTCCGGCGGCTTTGCACAGCGCCTGGGCGCCGACCAGATAGCCGGGCGGCGGCGCGATCATGCCCGCCTCGCCCTGCACCGGCTCGACGACGAACGCTGCCACAGCGCGGCTCGCGAGCCGCTGCGCGAGCGCATCCAGGTCTCCGTAGGGGACGTGCCCGAACTGCGTCGTGTCGACCAGGAACGGGGCACGGTACATCTCGGTGCCGGTGGCCGACAGTGCGCCCAACGTCTTGCCGTGAAATCCGCGGTGCGTGCTCAGAATGAGCTGGCGGTGTGTCTTGGCTCGCGCGAGCTTGATCGCCGCTTCCACCGATTCCGCGCCGCTGTTGGTGAAGGTGACGTAGCCGGGGCCGCAGGGCGAGTGCGCAACGAGCTTGGCGGCCAACGTCTCCGCGGCCGGCGAGATGAGCGGCTGCACCAGGCTGGGCTCCTGATGGATGCGCACTCTCGTCACCGCGTCCCACAGCGCCGGCGGGTTATGCCCGAAAGGAATCGCGCCGTACTGGGCGAGAAAGTCCAGGTACGCGTTGCCGTGCTCGTCGTAGAGGTAGTGTCCGCTGGCGCGCACGATCGGCTTGTCGAACTGGATGTGCGCCAGCAGGAAGCGGCGATCGGGATTCAGGCTCGACTCGTCGTCGAGCGACCATCGCGGCGTCTTGCTCGCCGGGTAAGCGGGCCGCACTGGGCCGGCCACCCGGCCCCCGGACGCCCGGGCGACAGAGGCATTCATCGCGCGTGCTCCCCTGGCGCTAGCCGGCCACCGTGAGCCCGGTCAGGCCCATGCGTACCAGGCGCTGGCCGCGCATCTCGTCGGCCCAGTGCGCCTGCAGGCCGATGCGCTCTTCGACTGTGGTGTCCGCAAGACGGCGCCCGGGAATGAGCTCGTAGTCGCCGAGAAGACTCCGGTGCTGCTCCATGCCGGCCTGGAACAGCATCTCGCGCTCGATCAGCAGCGGGAGGATCGGGAGCTCCTGCCACAGTTGCAGCCCGCGCTGGATCAGCTCGAGCAGGCGCCCGCGCTCTTGCGGGTGACGCTCGATGTGAGCGCGCACGACTTCCGCGCCGACGCCCAAGTGCCGGACCTCGTCCATATTGGCCCCCTGCGCGATCTCGGCCGCAGGCGGGTCGAACACACGCCACTTGCGTTCGCTCATCTCCGCTGCGGGTGCCAGCGCGCCCTCGCCGATGACGGTGAGGAAGATCACGCCGCCGATGAAGTCGGCATCGGGCTTCGCGACCAGATCCAACGCGAACTGCTCGAGCGGCCGCAGGATCGCGTCGCGCTTGTTGCCGACGATCTCGGCCATGCGGGCTTCGAGCGTCGCGCGCGGGATTCCCATTTCGACCAGATGCCAGCGGAACACGTCGGCGTGCCGGGCTTCGTCGATCAACTGCGTGGCGAAGAAATCCATCGTGGCCTGGTCCGGCGCGGTACGCACGAGATGGCTCAAGTGGCGCGCGGTCATCTGTTCGGTGGTGGCGCGGAAAGCGAACTCCTGCAGGCTCGCCTCGCGGAGCGGCCCCGGCTCCAGCATATGGCGCGGGACAGCAAGGCCGGGGGTGTGGCCATGCACATATCCGCGCAGCGAACAGCGGATGGCCTGCAGCCAGTACTCGAGATTGCAGATCTCGGGCGTCAACTCGGCATCGGCCAGCCCGTCGATCAGGCTCGGGCTATGGGTCTTCTCCGGCTGCTTCACCATCGCTAAGGTCATCGTCGTCTCCAAGTCAAGTTTTGCCGAGCTCAGCCCGGTTCCACGTAAGCCGGCGGAGGCCAGCCGCATTCGTGGGGCGCATGTTAAGGAGCGCCGCCATCCGGTTCTGCGCCGCGCTGCACGTTGCCGGCGTGCATGGGCCGCGGGCGATTTGTGGCGTGGTTCACATACGGCAACTGCGGCAGGCAATACCATGCGCGTCGTTCCGCACCCCCTGCCGTGAACCTGCTCCCGCACCCATCCACTTGACGAGGCTCCTGGTATGAAGAAATCTGCCGCCGTTGCGACCGTCGCCCTCGTGCTGGCCGGTGTCCTGGCCTACTCCCTCACGGGACGCGCCAAGCCCGAGGACAAGCTCCAGAACGTGCGTCCGGTGAGGGCCCTCAAGATCGAGTCCGGCACCGTCAAGGACGTATCGGTGTATTCCGGCGAGATCCGGCCCCGCTTCGAGACGCCGATGGCGTTTCGCGTGCCCGGCCGAATCGCACAGCGCCACGTGGACGTAGGGACTGCCGTGAAGAAGGGTCAGCTGGTCGCCACGCTCGACCCCACCGATTACCAGTTGAGCGTGCAGAGCCTGAATGCTCAGGTCGCATCCGCCGAGGCCGACTTTCGCTTCCAGACCTCCGAGCTCGCGCGCGGCACCGAGCTGCTCAAGAAGGGCTTCATCTCGCAGACCGACTACGACCGCCGCCGCAACATCTTCGAAGAAGCGAAGGCGAAGCTCGATCAGGCGCACGCCACGCTCGCGCAGACGCAGAACCAGTCGGAGTACACCAGCCTGCGTGCGCTGTCGGACGGTGTCGTCACCAGCGTCGATGCGGAGACCGGGCAGGTGGTGACCGCCGGACAGACCGTGATGCGCATCGCGCGGCTGGAGGAGAAGGAGGCAGTCATCCACGTCCCGGAAAATAGGCTCGCCGATGTGCGCACCGCGAGCTCGTTGCGCGTTGCGCTCTGGGCCGAGCCAGGCAAGTCGTACCGGGGACGGCTCCGCGAGATCTCGCCGAGCGCGGACCCGGTCACGCGCACCTACATCGGGAAAGTCACCATCCTCGATCCGGACCAGGCGGTGCAGATCGGAATGACCGCAAGCGTGACGATCGACCGCGAGGCCGGAGACCGGGCGCAGCAGTTGCCGCTCACCGCGCTGGTCGAACGCGACAGCCAGACCTTCGTCTGGGTGGTGGATCCCGCGACCAGCACCGTCGCACTCGCACCGGTCAAGCTCGGGACCTTCCGCGGGAATTGGATCTCCGTCGTCGACGGTCTCAAGGACGGTGAGCTCGTCGTGACCGCGGGCGTGCACAAGCTGTTCCCGCACCAGCAGGTGACCATCCTCGAGGACGAAGCCAAATGAAGGGCGTGAACCTTTCGGCCTGGGCGCTGAACCATCAGGCGCTGATCCGCTTCTTCATCGGCGCGCTGATGGCGGCCGGCGCGTACGCGTACCTGCACCTGGGACGTGCGGAGGATCCGCCGTTCACGTTCCGCATCATGGTCGTGCAGGCGTACTGGCCCGGAGCCACCGCACGCGAGATGGAGGAGCAGGTCACCGACAAGATCGAGCAGAAGCTGCAGGAGACGCCGTATCTCGACTATCTGCGCAGCTACTCCAAACCCGGCGAGGCCGCGGTCTTCGTGACGTTGCGCGAAGACACCCCGTCGAAGGAAGCGCCCAACGCTTGGTACCAGGTGCGCAAGAAGGTCGGCGACATTCGGGCCACTCTGCCCCAAGGCGTGGCGGGACCGTTCTTCAACGACGAGTTCGGCGACACCTTCGGGTCGATCTACGCCTTCACGGCGGACGGGTTCACCCGCGCCGAGCTGGAGGAGTATGTCAAGCAGGCGCGGCAGGAGCTGTTGCGGCTCAACGATGTGAGCAAGGTGGACATCATCGGCGCGCAGGACGAGAAGGTCTACATCGACCTGTCCAGCAAGCGGCTCACCACGCTGGGGTTAAGTCCCGTCTCCGTCCTGGACGTGTTGCGCACGCAGAACGACGTGACGCCAGCGGGCTGGCTGGACGCGGGCGCGAACCGCGTGTACCTGCGCGTGCCCGGGGATTTCGGCTCCGTCGACAGCATCCGCGACATCGAGATCCGCACCAGCAACCGCACGCTGCGGCTGGGAGACATCGCGCATGTATACCGGTCCGACGTCGATCCGCCGACTTTCAAGATGCGCTACATGGGACAGGAAGCGATCGGCCTGGCGGTGTCCATGGTCCCCGGCGCCAGCATCATCGATCTGGGGCACGCGCTCGACGCGTCGCTCCAGCGCATCCAGCGCAGTCTGCCGGTGGGCATCGAAGTGCACCAGGTCGCCAACCAGCCGCTGGTGGTGAAGAACGCGATCGGCCAGTTCATGCGCAGCCTCATCGAGGCTCTGGCCATCGTGCTCGCGGTGAGCTTCGTGAGCCTGGGGCTGCGCACCGGGATCGTGGTCGCGCTGAGCATCCCGCTCGTGATCGCGATCGTGTTCGTCGTGATGCACGTGTGCGGCATCGACCTGCACCGGATCTCGCTCGGTGCGCTCATCATCGCGCTCGGCCTGCTGGTCGATGACGCCATCATCGCGGTCGAGATGATGTCGCGCAAGATGGAGGAGGGCTGGGACCGCGTCAAGGCGGCCACGTTCGCCTACACCTCGACCGCGTTCCCGATGCTCACCGGGACGCTGATCACGGCCGCGGCGTTTCTTCCGGTCGGGCTGGCGCGCTCGCGCGCCGGCGAGTACACGTTCGCGATCTTCGCGGTGGTCGCGATCGCGCTCGTCGTGTCCTGGTTCGTCGCGGTGATTTTCACTCCGTACATCGGCTACTTCCTGCTGCCGAAGCCGAAGCACGACCCTCGCGCGGCCGCTGTGTACGACAAGCCGTTCTACCGGCGATTCCGGCGCGTGGTGGAGGCGTGCATGGAACATCCGAAGACGGTCATCGCGATCACGGTGACCGCGTTCGTGCTGGCGGTGTCCGGCTTCCGCCTGGTCGAGCAACAGTTCTTCCCCGCCGCGGAACGGCCCGAGCTCCTCGTGGATGTCTGGCTGCCCGAGGGCTCGTCGTTCGCGGCCACCGAAGAGCAGGTGAAGAAGCTGGAACAGATGCTCGCCACCGACCCCAACGTGGCCAACTACGTCGCCTACGTCGGCGGGGCCACGCCGCGCTTCTTCCTCACTCTGGACCAGCAGCTGCAGAACCTGAACTACGCGCAGTTCGTGATCCTCGCCAAAGGCCTGCGCGAGCGCGAGGAGCTCCTGGAACGGCTGCGCGCGGCCTTCGAGCATGGATTCCCGTCCGTGCGTGCCCGCGCGCAGCGCCTCGAGAACGGACCGCCGGTGGGCTATCCGGTGCAGTTCCGAGTGGTGGGACCGGACGCCTCGCGGCTGCGCAAGATCGCCGACGAGGTGGCGCAGGTGATGCGCGCCAACCCCAACACGCGGGACGTGAACTTCGACTGGAACGACCCGATTAAGACGGTCCGTCTCGACGTCGACCCGGACAAGGCGCGCGCTCTCGGCATGACGCCGCACGCCCTCGCCCAGAACGTAAACGGGCTGCTGACCGGCGTGCCGATCATGCAATTCCGGGACGCCGACAAGCTGATCGACGTGGTCGCCCGCGCCGAAGCGGGCGAGCACACCGACCTCGCGGCGCTCCGCGATATCATCGTCTTCCCAACCGCCAATCGCTCGGTGCCGCTGTCGCAGATCGCGAACATCGTGCCCAGCTTCGAAGACGGCGTGATCTGGCGGCGCAACCGCACTCCGGCGATCACCGTGCGCGCGGACATCCCCGACGGCATCCAGGCGCCTTCGGTCACCAAGCAGATCCTGCCCGAGCTGAAACGCATCGAGGACCGCCTGCCGCTGGGCTACCGGATCGAGGTCGGCGGAGCGCAGGAAGCATCCGCGAAGTCGCAGAAGTCCATCGCGGTGGTGGTGCCGCTCATGGCCTTGGTGATTCTCACGCTGCTGATGGTACAGCTGCAGAGCTTCCAGCGTACCGTGCTGGTCCTGCTTACCGCTCCATTGGGGATCGTCGGCGTGACGATCTCGCTGCTCGTCTTCCATATGCCGTTCGGGTTCGTCACGATGCTGGGCGTCATCTCGCTCACCGGCATGATCATGCGCAACTCGCTGATCCTCGTGGACCAGATCGACCAGGACGTGAAGGCCGGCAGCGGATACTGGGATGCCATCAGCAACTCCGCCGTGCGGCGGCTCCGTCCCATCATGTTGACGGCTCTGGCCGCGATCCTGGCGATGATCCCGCTGT
>Ga0335083_10009707_pt1 | contig 11662 bp, 9 predicted proteins | sample Lox_Sample_42_FD_206716 | JGI IMG/M metagenome (GOLD analysis project Ga0335083, IMG submission 206716) | Soil microbial communities from Loxahatchee National Wildlife Refuge, Florida, United States - Lox_Sample_4.2 | ecosystem: Environmental > Terrestrial > Soil > Wetlands | place: USA: Florida... | reverse complement strand
GCCGGCGCTCGCCTGGGCGCTCGCGCGCAAGAAAACTGTGCTTGCGCTCGCGGTCGCGGCGCTCGCCGGCAGCCTCGCGCTGGTGCCGCGCCTCGGCACCGAGTTCCTCCCCGAGTTGAACGAGGGCGCCGTGTGGGTGAACCTTACCTTGCCGACCAGCGTCTCGATCTCGGAGGCGCAGGAGCTGGTCGGCAAGGTGCGCGCCGCAATCCGCAAGTTCCCCGAGGTGGGCAACGTCACTTCGAAGACCGGCCGGCCCGAGGACGGCACCGACCCGAAGCTCCTAAACATGGCGGAGTTCCTGGTCGATCTCAAGCCGCAGTCCGAGTGGCGGCGCGGCATCGACAAGGCGGAGCTGCTGCGCGAGATCGACGCCGAGATCAGCCAGATCCCCGGCCTCGAGCCGTCGTTCGATGCGCCGATTCGCGACAACGTGCTGGAGTCGATCTCGCAGATCGACGGCCAGATCGTGATCAAGGTGTTCGGCGACGACCTCGAGGTGCTGCGCGACAAGGCGCTCGAGGTGCTGGCGCAAGTGAAGAACGTGCGCGGCGTGGCGCGCGCCTTCGTCGACCGGCTCGGCGCCCTGCCGCAGATCCAGGTGCGCGTCGACCGCGCACGCGCCGCGCGCTATGGCCTGAACGTCGGCGACATCCAGGACGTAATCGAGACCGCGCTCGGCGGCAAGCAGGTGACCCAGATGTGGCAAGGCGAGCGCCGCTTCGGCGTCGCGGTGCGGCTTCCCGAAGCGGAGCGCGACCTGACCCACATCCGGCGCCTGCTGGTGGCGACCCCCGACGGCGCTTACGTGCCGCTCTCGGAAGTGGCGACGTTCCGCACTGTCGACGGGCTGATGAACATCGCGCGCGAGAACGGCCGGCGCGTGTTTGCGATCGGCGTCTTCATCCACGGCCGCGACATGGGAAGCGTGGTGGCCGACATGCAGGCGCGGGTGAAGCGGCACGTCGTGCTGCCGGAGGGCTACGGCATCTCGTGGTCGGGAGAGTTCGAGAACCAGGAGCGCGCCATGAAGCGCCTGTCGGTGATCGTCCCGATCTCGATCCTGATCATCTTCCTGCTGCTGTTCGACGCTTTCAAGTCGCTGCGCAACTCGCTGCTGATCATCGCCAACATCCCGTTCTCGGTCATCGGCGGCATCCTCGCGCTCTACCTCACCGGTATCTACCTCTCGGTATCGGCGGCGATCGGCTTCATCGCGCTGTTTGGCCAAGCGGTGCTGAACGGCGTCGTGATGGTGTCTCTGTTCGACGATCTGAGGGGCAAGGGGCTGTCGCCGGAGGAGGCAGTCCGGCAGGGCGCCCTGCTGCGGCTGAGGACCGTGCTGATGACCGCGCTGCTCGCCTCGCTCGGGCTGCTGCCGATGGCGCTTTCGCACGGCATCGGCGCCGAGACGCAGCGCCCGCTCGCAGTGGTGGTGATCGGCGGCCTCGTCAGCGCCACGCTGCTGGTGCTGTTCGTGATGCCGGTGCTGTACGTGCTGCTGGCGCGGCTGCGGGGCCGCGGCCGCGGCGAACAGGCTCCGGCGGCCGGCACGTAGCGAGAGGAGATCACGGGTTATGATTGGCAACGTGAGGATCCTGATCGTCGAGGACGACGCGGCGCTCGCCAGCGGCATTGCCCGCATCCTTCAAGGCGAGGGCCACGCGGTCGACGTCATGGAGCGCGGCGAGCAGGCGGTGCTCGGCGCGCGTCAGGAGCGCTTCGACCTCGTGATCCTGGACGTCGGCCTGCCGGGCATCGACGGCTTCGAGGTGCTGCGCCGCCTGCGCGCGGCGGGGCAGCGCATGCCGGTGCTCGTGCTTACCGCGCGCGACGCGCTCGACGACCGGGTGCGCGGCCTCGACCTGGGCGCCGACGACTACATGGTGAAGCCCTTCGCCATGCCGGAGCTCGCGGCGCGCGTGCGCGCGCTGGTGCGCCGCTCGCAGGCCCAGACCGGCCCGAAGATCGTGCATGGGCCGCTCACGCTGGACACGCTGGCGCGGCGCGCCTACCTCGGCTCCGAGCCGCTCGAGCTGGCGGCGCGCGAGTGGGCGGTGCTCGAGGTGCTGCTGGCGCGGGTCGAGCGCATCGTGTCCAAGGAGGCGATCATCCAGGCGGTGTCGGGATGGGGCGAGGAGCTGACGCCGAACGCGATCGAGGTCTACGTGTCGCGCCTGCGCGCCAAGCTCGAGCCCGCCGGCGTGAAGATCCGCACCGTGCGCGGCTTCGGCTACATGCTCGAGGAATACAAGGACAAGGGAACGGGAGACGCGTCTCCCGCGCCCTAGGCGCCGCGGCATGGCGCGCAGCCTGCGCGGCAACCTGCTGCGGCTGCTGCTGCCCCCGATGGCCGCGCTGCTGGTGGCGAGCGCAGTCGGCACCTATTTCCTGTCGTTCGGGCCCGCGAGCGAAGCCTACGATCAGGCGCTGGTCGACGTCGCCCTCGCGCTGCGCGAGCGCATCCGCTCCGCGGGCGGCGCGGTGAGCTTCGACCTGCCGGGCGCGGCCGAGCGGCTGCTGCGCACCGACAAGTACGACACGGTCTACTACTCGGTGCGCGGTCCGGACGGCAAGGCGCTCGCCGGCGATCCCGGGCTGCCGCCGGTGCCGCGGTCGCAGCGCGCCGAGGAGGGCGTGATCGCCTACGACGGCACCTACGGCGACAAGGCCATCCGGGTCGCGGCCCTGCTGGCGCCGTGCGGCGGCAGGATCTGCATGATCCAGGTCGCCGAGACCACCCACAAGCGGCAGCGCCTGGCGCGCGACATCGTAGTGCTGAGCCTGGTGCCGGCGCTGCTGGTGGCGCTGCTCATCTTCGCCGCGCTCTGGTTCGGCGTCGGCCGCGGCGTGGCGCCGCTCGAGCGGCTCTCGGACGAGATTCGCGCCCGTTCGCCCGGCGATCTGCGGCCGATCGAGCCCGGGCTCGCGCCGCGCGAGGCGGAGCCGCTGGTGCGCGCGCTCAACCAGCTGCTCGACCAGGTCGCGGAGTCGAGGCGCAACCAGCAGCGCTTCCTCGCCAACGCCGCGCACCAGCTGCGCACGCCGCTCGCCGGCCTGCAGGCGCACGCCGAGATCGCGCTGACCCGGCCGGAGGCGGAGGCGCTGCGCACCGAGCTGGAACAGGTGCATCGCGCGAGCATCCGCGCCGCCCGCCTCGCCGGCCAGTTGCTCGCGCTGTCGCGCGCCGAGCCCGGCGGCTACCGCGCCGAGGTCGAGGCGTCGCTAGACCTGCGCAGCGTGGTCGAGGGCGCAGCCGACGAATGGGTGCACCGCGCGCTGGAGAAGGAGATCGACCTCGGCTTCGAGCTGCACGAGGCGCCGGCGCGGGGCGACGCGCTGCTGCTGCGCGAAGCGCTCGGCAATCTGGTGCACAACGCGATCCAGTACGCGCCGCGCGGCGGGCGCGTCACGGTGCGCACCGGGCTGCGGAACGCGCGGCCCTTCCTCGAGGTCGAAGACGATGGCCCGGGGATTCCGCCGACCGAGCGCGAGCGGGTGCTGGAGCGGTTCTACCGCGTGCCGGGGACCCCCGGCACCGGCAGCGGCCTCGGCCTGTCGATCGTGCGCGAGATCGCCGCGGCGCACGGCGCGGCGGTGGAGATCGGCGAAGGCGAGGGGGGCCGCGGCTGCAAAGTTGGGTTAACATTTCCGCATGGATAGCGTAGACATCGAAGTACTCCGCGCCGCCGAAGCGTGGCGCCAGGCCGGGCATCGCGTGACGCTCGGCACCATCGTCAAGACCTGGGGCTCGGCGCCGCGCCCGGTGGGCTCGCTGGTGGTGATCCGCGGCGACGGCCAAGTCGTCGGCTCGGTCTCGGGCGGCTGCGTCGAGGACGACCTGATCGACAAGGTGCGCGCGCAGAGCGTGGCGAAGGACCTGCCGCAGCTGATCACCTACGGCGTTACCAACGAGGAGGCGACGCGCTGGGGGCTGCCCTGCGGCGGCACGCTGCAGCTGGTGCTCGAGCCGGTGACTGCGCAAAGCGGCCTCGCCGGGCTGCTCGAGACGATCTCGAAGCAGCAGCTGGTGAGCCGGCGGCTGGAAATGGACAGCGGCCGCGTCGCGCTCAAGCCGGGAACCTGGCAGGACGTGCTCGAGTTCGACGGCAGGACGCTGGTGACGGTGCACGGCCCGCGCTGGCGGCTGCTGCTGATCGGCGCCGGGCAGCTTACCCACTACCTCGCAGAAATGGCGCGCATGCTCGACTACCACGTGCTGGTGATCGACCCGCGCGCCGAGTACGCCGACGGCTGGAACCTCGCCGGCGTGCCGCTCCAGCGCGGCATGCCCGACGATGTGCTCGCTGCGGCGAACCTCGACGGCCATTGCGCCGTGATCGCGCTCACCCACGATCCCAAGATCGACGACCTGGCGCTGATGGAGGCGCTGAAGTCGCCTGCTTTCTACGTCGGCGCCATCGGCTCGAAGAAGAACAACGACGCCCGTCGCGCGCGGCTGAAGGAATTCGACCTGGCCGAGGCCGAGATCTCGCGGCTGCGCGGGCCGGTCGGCCTGTACATCGGCTCCAAGACCCCGCCCGAGATCGCGGTCGCAATCCTCGCCGAGATGACCGCGGTGCGCCACGGCGTGAGCGAGCCGAGCTGGGCGGCGAAGCCGGCGCCGCGCTTCGACCCCTCCGCCTGCGAGGTGGCGCCGGCCGCTCCGGCCGGCAAGGCGTGAACGTCGCCGCGATCCTGCTCGCGGCGGGATCGGCGACGCGCTTCGGCTCCGACAAGCTGCTGCATCCGCTGCCGCACGGCGTGCCGATCGCGGTGCAGGCGGCGCGCAACCTGAAGCAGGCGATCGGGCGGGTAGTGGCGGTGCTGCGCCCCGGCGCCGCCCAGCTGCAGCGGCTCCTCGAGGAGGAGGGCGTCGAGGTCGTGTCCTGCGAGCGCGCGCTCGAGGGCATGGGGGCGAGCCTCGCCTGCGCCGTGCGCGCCGCGGGCGCCGTCGACGGCTATCTGGTGGCGCTCGCCGACATGCCGTTTGTGCGGCCCAGCACCATCGTCGCTGTGCGCGATGCGCTGGCCGCCGGCGCGCCGCTCGCCGCGCCCTATTTCCGCGCCCGCCGGGGCCACCCCGTGGCGATCGGCGCCGAATACCGGCGGGCGCTCGAGGCGCTCGAGGGAGACGAGGGGGCGAGGCGGCTGTTCGCCGCCGATCCGGGAAAGGTGGCGAAGATTGCCGTGGGCGACCCCGGGGTCCTACGGGACATCGATACGCCGGCCGACCTGGCGCCGCCTGTCATTGTTTGACCTAGGTCGTCTTCCCGCTTCGGTACGCGGTAGTAGTATTTCCCGGAGGACGGGATAAGCCTGGAAACGACACAGCGCGCCGTGCTGTTCGTGGACGTCACGGACAGCACGCGAATCTACGAGTCGCTCGGCGACACGGTGGCGCTCGCGCTGATCAACGGCCTGTTCGGTCACCTCGGCAAGATCGTCGAAAAGCATCGCGGCGCGGTGGTCAAGACGCTGGGCGACGGCGTGGTGTGCACGTTCGACCAGGCGGACACCGCCTACCATGCGGTGTGCGAGATGCAGTCCTCGGTGCGCGCGATGTCGCAGCGCGCGCCGAGCCGCCTGCAGGTTCGCACGGCCTTCACCTTCGGGGCGGTGGTGCTGTCGCGCGGCGACGTGTTCGGCGACACCGTGAACCTGTGCGCGCGCCTCGCGGCGCTCGCCAACCCGGACCAGATCCTCACCTCCGCGCAGACAGTCGAGGCGCTCGCTCCGGGGCTGCGCACGAACTGCCGCGTGCTCTTCCCGACCCGGCTGAAGGGCAAGTCCGACGAGATCGTGGTGAACGAGGTGCTGTGGCGCTACGACCCGGCCGTGACCGAGACCATGAATCGCAACGAGCTCGGGCGCGCCGCGCGCGGCACGGGGGCCGTGCTGAAGCTCGTCTACCGCGGCAGGACCGTGGTCGCAAGCCAGGAGCACCCGGCGGTGGAGCTGGGCCGCGACGACGCCTGCGAGATCGTGGTGCAGAGCCTGCTGGTCTCGCGCCTGCACGCGCGCGTGCAGTGGCGTGACGGCAACTATGTCCTGAGCGACCTCTCGACCAACGGCACCTACATGCTCGCCGACGAGCGCTCGAGCGAGGTCGAGCTGCGTCACGAGGAAGTGGTGCTCGGCGACCGCGGCTACATCGGCCTCGGCAAGAGCGCGGCCCACCACGGCGACCATACCGTGCGCTTCCGCGTCGAGCCCGACGGCGCCTGAGCCGCCGCAGGGCGGCAGGGCGCGCTGGTAGAATCGGCCTCTTGCGCACCGCACCATCGGCCCGCCCCATGTTCTCCGCCGCCACGCTCGAGCAGTCGGACCCGGAAATCTGCAGCGCACTGCGCCGCGAGGCGCGCCGCCAGGAGGACCACGTCGAGCTGATCGCCTCGGAGAACTACGCCAGCCCGGCGGTGCTGGCCGCGCAGGGGTCGCTGCTGACCAACAAGTACGCCGAAGGCTACCCAGGCAAGCGCTACTACGGCGGCTGCGAGTTCGTCGACGTCGCCGAGCAGCTCGCGATCGACCGCGCGAAGCGGCTGTTCGGCGCGGAGTTCGCCAACGTGCAAGCGCATTCGGGCTCGCAGGCGAACCAGGCCGCGTACCTGGCGTTCTGCAAGCCCGGCGACACGATCCTCGGCATGTCGCTCGCCGCGGGCGGGCACCTCACGCACGGCGCGTCGGTGAACGCCAGCGGCAAGCTCTATCATGCCCTGTCGTACGGCCTGGACGGCGACGAGGTGCTCGACTATGCCGAGGCCGAGCGGCTGGCGCGCGAGCACAATCCGCGCCTCATCATGGCCGGGGCGTCGGCGTACTCGCTGCGCATGGACTGGCAGCGGCTGCGCGCCATCGCGAACCAGGCCGGCGCGGTATTGGTCGCCGACGTCGCGCACTACGCGGGGCTGATCGCCGCCGGCCTCTATCCGAGCCCCGTCGGCATCGCCGACGTAGTGACGAGCACCACGCACAAGACGCTGCGCGGGCCGCGCGGCGGACTGATCCTCGCTGCGGCGCGCCACGAGCGCGCGCTGAACGCGGCGATCTTCCCGGCGCTGCAGGGCGGCCCGCTGATGCACGTCATCGCGGCCAAGGCGGTGGCGCTCGGCGAGGCGCTCAGGCCGGAATTCCGCGACTACCAGGCGCAGGTGCTGAAGAACGCGGCCGCCCTGGCGCGCACGCTGCAGCGGCGCGGGCTGCGCATCGTTTCCGGCCGCACCGAGTGCCACCTCATGCTGGTCGACCTGCGCGCGAAGCGGATCACCGGCAAGGACGCGGAGGATGCGCTCGGTCGCGCGCACATCACGGTCAACAAGAACGCGATCCCGAACGACCCGCAGAAGCCGACGGTGACCTCGGGAATCCGCATCGGCTCGCCCGCGATGACCACGCGCGGCTTCGGCGAGGCCGAGGCGGAGCGGCTCGCGGATCTGATCGCCGACGTGCTCGACGATCCCGCGGGCGATCTCACGCGCGAGCGCGTGGCGCGCGAGGTCAAGGCCCTGTGCGCGCGCTACCCCGTCTACGGCTAGCCGCCGATGCGCTGCCCATTCTGCTCGAGCGAGGACACCCAGGTGGTGGACACGCGCTCGAACCCGGATACCAACGTGATCCGGCGGCGCCGCAAGTGCGCCAAGTGCGACAAGCGCTTCACCACCTACGAGCGGGTGGAGCTGCGCATGCCGCGCCTAGTGAAGAAGGGCGGCGAGCGCACCGAGTTCGACCGCGAGAAGCTCCTGGGGAGCATGAGGGTGGCGCTGCGCAAGCGCCCGGTCGCGACCGAGGAGGTCGATGCCGCCGTCGAGCGCATCGTCGAGCGGCTGCGCGCCCTCGGCGAGCCCGAGGTGCCGACGAGCCGGGTCGGCGACCTCGTGATGCGCGAGCTGGCGAGGCTCGACAAGATCGCCTACATCCGCTTCGCCTCGGTGTACCGCAGCTTCGAGACCCCCGACGACTTCCGCGAGGCGGTCCAGGAGGTCAAGACCAAGAAGCGCCGCAAGTGACCTTCTCCGATGCCGACCGCGCCATGATGGCGCGCGCGCTGGTGCTCGCCGAGAAGGGCCTGTACACGGCGACGCCGAACCCGCGCGTCGGCTGCGTGGTGGCGCAGGGCGGGACGGTGCTGGGAGAGGGCTGGCACGAGAAGGCGGGCGGCCCGCACGCCGAAGTCGTCGCGCTCGAGCGGGCCGGGGCGCGCGCCGCCGGCGCCACCGCCTACGTCACGCTCGAGCCGTGCAGCCACCACGGCCGCACGCCCCCGTGCGCAGATTTGATGCTGTCCCGCGGCATCGAGAGAGTCGTCGCGGCGATGCTCGACCCGAATCCGCAGGCCGGGCGCGGCGGCGAGCGGCTCGCCGCCGCCGGCGTGCGCTTCGAGCACGGCCTGCTGGAGCGCGAGGCACGCGAGCTCAACCTCGGCTTCGTCTCGCGCGTGACGCGCGGCCGGCCCTGGGTGCGCCTCAAGGTCGCCGCGACGCTCGACGGCCGCACCGCGCTCGCAGACGGCCGCAGCCGCTGGATCACCGGGCCCGAGGCGCGGGCCGACGGCCATCGCTGGCGGGCCCGCGCCTGCGCCGTGCTCACCGGCATCGGTACCGTGAAGGCGGACGACCCGCAGCTCACGGTGCGCGAGGTCGAGACGCCGCGCCAGCCGCTGCGCGTGGTCGTCGACTCCCGGCTGGAGATCTCCGACAAGGCGAAGATCCTGCAAGGGGACAGGGCTCTGATCTTTGCCGGCGCTCCCTGCGACCGTCCGCTGAACGCGGAAATCGTGTCCCTGCCGAATCGCGATGGGAAAGTCGAGCTTCGCGCCATGCTCGAGGAGCTCGCGCGACGCGGCATCAACGAGCTGCACGTCGAGGCGGGCTTCCGCCTCAATGGATCGCTGCTGCGCGAGGGCTGCGTCGACGAGCTCCTCATCTACCTGAATCCGAGCCTGCTGGGGGACGAGGCGCAGGCGATCGCGGCGATCCCCGGGGTCGCCGCCCTCGACCGGCGCCTGCGGCTGGAGCTCGTCTCGCTGGAGCGGGTCGGCGGCGACATCCGCGTTCTGGCGAGGCGCGCCTGATGTTCACCGGCATCGTCCAGGCGATCGGCCGCATCGTGTCGGTGCGGCCGTTCGTGATCGACGCCGGGCGCCTGCCGCTGCGCGGCGTCAAGGCCGGCGACTCGGTCTGCGTCCAGGGCTGCTGCCTGACGGTGACGCGCAAGCGCGGCCGCCGGCTCTCGTTCGACGTCTCGCGCGAGACTCTGCGCGTCACGGCCGGCCTCGACCACAGGGGCGAAGTCAACCTCGAGAAATCGCTGGCCTTCGGCGATCCGCTCGGCGGCCATTTCGTCACCGGCCATGTCGACGGGGTAGGAGAGGTGTCGGGCTACGGCCAGGGCGTCCTGAAGGTCCGTGCGCCCACGGCCCTTGCAAAGTACATCGCGCGCAAAGGTTCCGTCACCGTGGACGGCGTGAGCCTCACGGTGAACGCGGTCCGGGGCGCGACGTTCGAGGTCTTCCTCATTCCCCACACCCTGAGGATGACCACCTTGCGGGGCCTCGCGCGCGGCGCCAAGGTCAACCTCGAGGTCGACCTGCTGGCGCGCTACGCTCATCGGCGTCGGACGAGTAGATAAGCCCGACGCACCGCACTCTGGCGGCTGCGCCGAAACGCGTAGGTGTAGTAGAAGCTCGACTTCGCCGCCGCCGGATGGCTGCGCAATGCCAAAAAGTTCACGCATTTGACCTCTCCGGACGTCGCGGCCGCCGGCACGATTTTGCATATCCGCCGATCCGTAGCAGCATTGCCCACGGGGAACGGCGTACGCCATGGGGAACACGCTCAAAGTACTGCTGGTCGAGGATTCGCAGCTGGACGCAGAGCTTGCCTTGCGTGAGCTCAAGCGCGCCGGCCTCGATCCCGAGGGGCGCGTGGTGCAGACCGAGCCGGAATTCCTGCGCGCCCTGGAAGAGTTCGGCCCCGAGGTCGTGTTGTCGGACTTCTCGATGCCGCAGTTCGACGGCATGCGCGCCCTCAGACTGCTGCGCGAGGCGCGTCCGGATACGCCGCTCATCTTCGTCTCGGGGACGATCGGCGAGGAGCACGCCATCCGGGCGCTGAAGGATGGCGCAACCGACTACGTCCTCAAGACGAACCTGATCCGCCTGCCGGCCGCGGTCGAGCGCGCGCTGCACGACGTCGCCGTGCTCGCCGAGCGCCGCAGGGTCGAGAAGGAGGCACGCCAGTTCCGCCACGCGATCGACGCTTCGGTCGACTCGATCTACATCACCGATATCGACGCCATGCGGTTCGTCTACGTGAACGACACCGCGTGCCACCGTCTCGGCTACAGCCGGGAGCAGCTACTGGCGATGGGCCCGCAGGACGTGCTCAAGGCGGGTCGCGACACGCTGCGCCGTGAATACGAGGAGGTCATCGCGGCCGATGAGGCCGGCGTTCGCACGCAGCATCGCTTCGTCGGACGCGACGGCGCGGAAGGCTGGACCGAGATCCACCGCCGCGCGCTGCGCACCGGGGACGGATGGCTGATCGTCACGATCGGGCGGGACGTCAGCGAGCGCAAGAGCGCCGAGGAGGAGCTGCGCCGCTTTCGGCTGGCGCTCGACAACTCGCCCGACATCATTCTCATCATCGACCGGGCGACCATGCGCCACGTCGACGTCAACGACACCGCGTGCGAGCTGCTCGGGTACACGCGCGAGGAGCTGCTGCGGATGGGTCCCGCCGATACGCTGCCAGTGAGCCGCGAGGCGCTGGAGCGCGAGTACGACCGCCTGATCGCGAGCGGCGGCGAATCGGGCGGCATGCACAGCTACTACCGCTGCAAGGACGGCTCGCGGCTGCCGTTCGAGTCGACGCGGCGCGTGCTGCGCTCGGGCGACCGGTGGCTCGTCGTCGCCATCTCGCGCGACATCCGGCAGCGCCTTGCCGCCGAGAGCACGCTACGCGAGGAGCAGGAGAAGACCAAGCGGCTGACGCGCGTGCACGCGGTGCTGTCCGGCATCAACGCGGCGATTGTGCGGATCCGCGACCGCGACGAGCTGCTTCGCGAGGCTTGCCGCGTGGCGATCGACGCCGGGCAGTTTCGCGCCGCCTGGATCGGCCTGGCGAACCCGGCGGCGGGCCGTGTCGATGTGGTAGCGTCCCAGGGGCTGGACGCCGAATACCTGGCGGTGATGCCGTTGAAGCTCGGTGAAGCGGTGTCCGAGGAGCCCGCGCTCGTCGCGCGCGCGCTGCAGGAGCGGCGACCCGTGCTCAGGAACGACATCGCCACCGATCCGCGTCCCGCCCTGCGCGCCAAGGCCGCGGCACGCCGCATGCACTCGCTCGCGATGCTGCCGCTCGTGGTCTCCGGCAAGGCGATCGGCGTACTCGCGCTATATGCGGCGGAGATCGGCTTCTTCGACGCCGACGAGCTGAAGCTGCTGCAGGAGCTCGCGGGCGACATCTCATTCGCCCTCGAGCACATCGAGAAGAGCGAGCGCGCGGACTACCTCGCATACTACGACGAGCTGACCGGCCTCGCCAACCGGCGACTGTTCCTCGAGCGCCTGGAGCGCGCAGCGCACTCGGCGGGCCACGCGCAGCAGAAGCTGGCGGTGATCCTGTTCGACGTCGAGCGCCTGCGGACCGTGAACGAGTCGCTC
>Ga0335083_10009706_pt1 | contig 11663 bp, 9 predicted proteins | sample Lox_Sample_42_FD_206716 | JGI IMG/M metagenome (GOLD analysis project Ga0335083, IMG submission 206716) | Soil microbial communities from Loxahatchee National Wildlife Refuge, Florida, United States - Lox_Sample_4.2 | ecosystem: Environmental > Terrestrial > Soil > Wetlands | place: USA: Florida... | reverse complement strand
CTGCCGGTCTTCCGCCCGTTGCCGTTCACGATCCGCCTCGACGACGAACCTCCGTGGCAGACCGAGGCAATGCTCGTGGCGCTCGGCAACGCGCAGTCCTACGGCGCCGGCATGCGGGTGACCCCGGACGCCGACCTCACCGACGGCCTGATCGACGTCATGGTTCTCGGGCCGGTCAGCAAGATCGAGTTCCTGCGCACCTTCCCGAAGGTCTTCAAGGGCACCCACGTCGACCATCCGGCCGTGACCGTCCGACGAGCGAGGGCGGTGACCCTGTCCGCACCCGGGGTCAACGCCTACGCCGACGGCGAGTTCCTGTCCGCCCTCCCGGTGACCTGTGACTGCGTGCAAGGGGCGGTGCGCATCCTCGCCTGAGGTACGCCGACCTCTCCTACTCTGGAGGCATGGCCAGCCCCGCGGAGCGGTACGCCGCGGCCCGGCGCCGAGCGCATCGGCCCGCGTTCGACGACTTCGTCAGTGGCTACGACTTCCCGCTCGACCCGTTCCAGGTCCAGGCCGCGGAGGCGCTGGAGGCGGGCCACGGCGTCCTGGTTGCCGCTCCCACCGGGGCCGGCAAGACGGTCGTCGGCGAGTTCGCCGTCCATCTCGCCCTCCGCTCCGGTGGCAAGTGCTTCTACACCACGCCGATCAAGGCGTTGTCGAACCAGAAGTTCCACGATCTGGTGGCTCGCTACGGCGATCGCCGGGTCGGCCTGTTGACCGGCGACAACTCGATCAACGGCGACGCCGACGTGGTCGTGATGACCACCGAGGTCCTCCGAAACATGCTGTACGCCGGATCGCCGGCGCTCACCGGGTTGTCCTCGGTCGTGATGGACGAGGTGCACTACCTTGCGGACCGCTTCCGCGGCGCGGTCTGGGAGGAGGTGATCCTGCACCTTCCGCAGCACGTGCGCCTCGTCTCGCTGTCCGCGACGGTCAGCAACGCGGAGGAGTTCGGCGAGTGGCTCCACGAGGTGCGCGGCGACACGACCGTGATCGTCGAGGAGCACCGCCCGGTGCCCCTGTGGCAGTCGATTCTCGTCGGGCACGACCTGCACGACTTGTTCGTGGCCCCCGCGGGCGGAGCCGATGACGACCCGCCGATCGTCAACCCGGCGCTCACCCGCCTGGCGGCCGAGGAAGCGCGTCACTGGCGCACGCACGCGGACCGGCGCAGCGGGGGAAACCGGCGGCGGATTCGCGGACGGGCACCGGCGCCGCACCGAGCGGACGTCGTCGCCGTACTCGACCACGCCGGTTTGCTGCCGGTCATCGACTTCATCTTCAGCCGAGCCGGGTGCGACGCCGCTGTGCGGCAATGCCTGCGTGCGGGGGTTCGCCTCACCGACCCCGACGAACGGTCCCGGATCCGCGCCCTGGCGGAGCGCCGGACCGCGACCATTCCGGATGGGGATCTTGCCGTCCTCGGCTATCCGGAGTTCCTCGACGGGCTCGAGCGGGGGATCGCCGCCCATCACGCGGGGTTGCTTCCGGTCTTCAAGGAGATCGTCGAGGAACTGTTCGTCGCCGGTCTGGTTCGGGTCGTGTTCGCCACTGAGACGTTGGCGTTGGGCATCAACATGCCGGCCCGCAGTGTGATGATCGAGTCGCTGGTGAAGTGGAACGGCGAGGCACACGTCGACCTCACCCCGGGCGAGTACACCCAGCTGACCGGCCGCGCCGGGCGCCGAGGGATTGACATCGAAGGCCACGGCATCGTGCTGTGGACTCCGGGCCTCGAGCCGCGCCAGGTCGCCGGCCTGGCGTCCACCCGCACCTATCCGCTGCGCTCGAGCTTCCGCCCCTCCTACAACATGGCGGTCAACCTCGTCGGCGACATCGGCCGGGCCGCGGCACGCGAACTGCTCGAGTCGTCGTTCGCTCAGTTCCAGGCCGACCGTGCCGTCGTCGGGCTCGCGCGTCAGGTCCGCAAGAACCACGATGCGCTGGCGGGCTACGCCGAGTCGATGGGATGCCATCTCGGCGACTTCGCGGAGTACGCCGCACTTCGCCGTCGGCTCACCGACCGGGAAGCCGAGCTGTCTCGTGAGCGCTCCGGCCGCCGCCGCGCGGAAGCGGCGAGTTCGCTGGAAGCCCTCTCGCCCGGCGACGTGATCGACCTGCCGGGTGGCCGGCGTACCGGGCAGGCCGTCGTGGTCGATCCGGGCCGGGCGACTGATGGCGGCGGGCCGCGCCCCCTCGTCGTGACGGCCGACCGGCAACTCAAACGGCTGTCCGCGGCGGGCTTCACCGCTGCCGTGGCGCCGCTCGGACGGGTGCGGATCCCCAAGCGGTTCAACCCGCGCTCGCCCCAGGACCGCCGCGACCTGGTGTCCAGCCTGCGCAACCTGGCTCTGGAGGGCGACCGTGAGCGTCGCGCCGGGCGGAATCGAGCCGCGGCGGCCGACGATCTCGAGATCGCCCGGCTTCGCGCGGCGATCCGCAGCCACCCGTGTCATGGATGCAGCGACCGGGAGACTCACGCCCGCTGGGGGGAGCGCTACGAGCGGCTCAGCAAAGAGACCGAGGCGCTGGAACGGCGGATGCGCGGGCGGACCGGCACGCTGGGGCGCACCTTCGACAAGGTCTGCGATGTCCTTGACCGCCTCGGTTATCTCGACGCAGACGCGGTCACGCCGGGCGGTCAGGCGCTCAAACGCCTCTACTCCGAGGCGGACCTCGCGGTCGCTGAGTCGATCCGGACCGGTGCGTGGGAGAGTCTCGACCCGGCCGAGCTCGCCGCGGTGGTCTCCAGCCTGGTTTACGAGGCCCGGCGGGACGACGATCCGTCGCCCCGGCTACCGCCCGGGCGCTGCCGGGAGGCCCTCAGCGCGCTCGACCGGTGCTGGCAGGAGCTTCACGAGGTCGAGACGGACGTGGGCGTGGACTTCCTTCGCGAACCGGATCCGGGGTTCGCGTGGATCGCCTGGCGGTGGGCCCGCGGGCACGCGCTTGACGCCGTCCTGTCCGACACGACGATGGCACCGGGGGATTTCGTGCGCTGGATGAAGCAGTTGGTCGATCTCCTCGACCAGATCACGGTGGCTGCGCCTGCGTCCTCGGGCCTGGCCACAACCGCCCAGGCGAGCGTCGATGCGGTACGCCGCGGGGTGGTCGCCTACGCCGGGCTGACCTGAGCGAGCACGCTCGTGAGGCGGTCCACGGCATTGGCCAGGCCCCACCGGTGCGCGAGTGTTTCCAGTGCGTCCGGGTCGACCGGCGCCGCGGGGAGGTCGTCCGCGAGCGGCTCGACCGGTGCGTCTCTGGCGACGTCCACGACCGTGCGCGCGACGGCGAGGTAGTCGAGTGCCGCAAGAACCTTCGCCTGGCTGCCTCGAGGAAACCCGGCGCCATCCCCACGGGCGGCCTCGATGACGCCGGGCAGGCTGCCGAAGGCGTTGATCAGTGCGGCCGCGGTCTTTTCGCCGACGCCGGGGACGCCGGGCAGCCCGTCGGAGGGGTCGCCGCGAAGGGTGGCAAAGTCGGCGTACGCCCGGCCCGGGATGCCGTAACGGCGGGTCACCTCCGCTTCATCGATGACCTCCCGGTTGTTCACGCCCCTCGCGACGTAGATGATCCGAATGGGCTGTGCGTCGTCGACTAGTTGGAACAGATCGCGGTCGCCGGTAACGATTTCGACCGCGTCGTCGGTGCGGGTGGCGAGGGTGCCGATCACGTCATCCGCCTCATAGTCCGCCGCGCCGGCACGGACGATCCCGAACGCATCCAGCACGTCGCAGATGATCGGCACTTGGGGGCTGAGCAGATCGGGGACCTCCTCTTCATTGGTGGCTTCGTCCGCCACCCGGTGCGCCTTGTACGACGGCACCGCGGCGACTCGCCAGCTCGGGCGCCAGGAGTAGTCCATCGCAGCGACCATGCGAGTGGGGCGATGATCGCTCACGAGGCGAGCGAGGTAGTCCAGAAGACCCCGCACGGCGTTGACCGGCGTACCGTCCGGCGCGGTGATGGTGTCCGGCGTGCCGAAGAAGGCGCGGAAGTACAGCGACGCGGTGTCGAGAAGGAGCAGCACCCGGCCAGTCTGTCAGCCGGCACATGACGGTGGCATCGGTAGCCTGTCGGGGTGAGTGCGAGCGTTCACCCTGATCGACTTGACCGCGCCGCGTCAGCAGCAGCCGCCGCCGGCATCGACGCTTTGCTGATCACCCCCGGTGCCGACCTGCGCTACCTGATCGGGTACGACGCGCTGCCCCTCGAACGGCTCACCTGCCTCATCGTGCCGGCGACCGGCCCGGCGACCTTGCTGGTTCCCCGGCTGGAGCAGGACGCGGCGATCGCGAGCGGTGCGGGTGCGAACGTCGCGGTCGCCACGCACGAGGAGAGTGACGACGCCTTCTCGATGACGGCACGGATTGTCGCCGAGTCGCTGGGGCGTGATCCTGGCGTCGTCGCGGTCGCCGACCGGATGTGGGCCGAGCAGGTGCTGCGGCTGCGGGCGGTCCTTCCCCGGGCCGAGCAGGTCGCCGCCGGCGTCATCATGCGGCCGCTCCGGATGACCAAACGCCCGGACGAGATCGACTCGCTCCGGGTAGCCGGTCAGGCGATCGACCGCGTCCACCAGCGGATGGGCGAGTGGCTTCGGCCGGGACGCACCGAAGCCGAGGTGGGACGTGACATCGCGGACGGGATTCTCGCCGAGGGCCACGACAGGGTGAACTTCGTGATCGTCGGCTCGGGACCCAATGGCGCGAGCCCGCACCATGCCGTGTCAAGTCGCGTCATCGAACCCGGCGATCCGGTTGTCGTCGACATCGGCGGGACCATGCCGGACGGTTACTGCTCCGACTGCACCCGCGTCTACGTCGCGGGCCTAGCGCCACCGACGGACTTCCGGGACTACTACGCGGTGTTGCTCGACGCGCAGCTGGCATCGTGCGCAAGCGTGCGACCGGGCGTCACCGCGGCGAGCGTCGACGCGGCGGCGCGCGACCTCATCGCGGCCGCCGGTTATGGCGAGATGTTCTTCCACCGCACCGGTCACGGGATCGGCCTGGAAGAGCACGAAGATCCCTACATCGTGGCCGGCAACACCGTTGTTCTCACTCCGGGCATGTGCTTCTCGATCGAGCCGGGCATCTACGCCACCGGCCGGCACGGGGCCCGGATCGAGGACATCGTTGCGGTCACCGACGTCGGCGTTGAGCGGCTCGACACGATCGACCGCGACCTCGTCGTCCTCGCATGACGACGGTCGACCGCGACCTTCCGAGCGAGGAGGCTCGCGACCTCCTCGGGCTGGTCTCCGACCTTGCGCAGCGGGAACTTCTCCCACACGTCGACGGGTTCGAGGCTCGCAAGGAGTTCCCCCGCGAGACGGTCCGAACCCTCGGCGTGGCCGGGCTTCTCGGTCTGCCCTACCCGGAAGACTACGGCGGTGGCGGCCAGCCGTTCGAGGTCTATCTGCAGGTGCTCGAGGAGCTTGCCGCCGCCTGGGCCGCGGTCGCCCTCGCGGTCAGCGTGCACACGATGTCCTGCTATGCGCTCAACGTGTTCGGGTCCGAAGAGCAGAAGGCGCAGTGGCTTCCGGAGATGCTCGGTGGCACCCTGCTGGGTGCGTACTCGCTGTCCGAGGCGCAGTCCGGGTCCGACGCCGCCTCACTGCGCACCCGGGCACGCCGCGACGGCTCCCAGTACGTCGTCGACGGCACCAAGGCCTGGGTCACCCACGGCGGAGCCGCCGACTACTACCTCACCTTCTGCCGGACCTCCGAGGACTCGAGGCGGGGCGTATCGGCGCTGCTCATTCCGGCGGACACGGCCGGCCTTCGCCCGCAGCCTCCGGAGCGCAAGATGGGGCTGCTCGCCTCACCCACCGCCTCGATCGCGTTCGACGGGGCACGGGTCGACGCCGACCGGCTCATCGGCCTGGAGGGGGACGGGATGAGGATCGCGCTGTCGGCGCTCGACAGCGGCCGTCTGGGGATCGCCGCACTCGCCACCGGAGTGGCCCAAGCGGCGCTCGAGGCGGCGACCGGCTGGGCGAAGGAACGCACCCAATTCGGGAAGGCGATCGCGGAGTTCCAGGGGGTGAGCTTCATCCTTGCCGACATGGCAACCGGCGTTGAGGCGGCTCGGGCGACGTACCTGGCCGCAGCCCGGCGGCGCGATCGCGGGGATGACTACGGCAAGCAGGCGTCGATCGCCAAGCTCCTGGCGACGGACACCGCGATGACGGTCACGACCGACGCGGTTCAGCTGTTCGGCGGTTATGGCTACACGACCGACTACCCGGTCGAGCGCTACTTCCGAGAAGCGAAAGTCATGCAGATCTTCGAAGGCACCAACCAGATCCAACGGCTGGTGATCGGACGGCACCTGACCCGCTGACCGATAGCGGTGAACCGGATGGCGAGCCCGTGCGTAGTGGACCGGAGCGGGTCGCACGGATCCGAGTCTGCGACGGAGGTGGGCGATGGCCGCAACTCTCGCCCTGTCCACCCGTACGTCGTCGAAATCCCCGGCAATCGCGCTGCCGACCCTGCTCATCGCTGCGGTTGCCGGTTGGTTGGGTTGGGTGGGATGGACCGCGCTCGCGGCGATTGGCCCATTCACCGCGATCCGCGCCGGGCAGGTCCGGCTCACCGGTCCGATCGTCATCTCCTTCGTCCTCGTCGTGTTCGTGGTCGAACAGATCGCGCCGGCGCAACGCCGTCCGGTTCTTGCTCGTGGCCATCTTCTCGACCTGGCTTACCTGATCACGCACGCGCTGTTCGTCGTTCCGTTCGTCGTCCTCATCGGGACCGGATTTTCCGCGTTGCTCGCCCACCTCGCGCCTTGGCTGGTCATTCCGCACTTCTCCGGGATTTCTCGGTGGCCGTTCATCGCGCTTGCCGTGGCCGGGATCGATGCCATGGACTGGTTGGCTCATTTCGCCAACCACAAGGTGACGGCCCTGTGGCGCCTGCACGCTGTGCACCACTCGGTCGAGGAGATGAGTGTTCTCAGCACGTTCCGGGCTCACCCGCTGGCGAACGTGAGTTTCGTGATCTCAGCGATCCCCATCCTGGTTCTATCCGCGAACATCGCGGCCCCGGCGGCCGTGCTGACCGCCTATGCCTGCGCGGCGACACTGCCGCACGCGAACCTCCGATGGACCTACGGCTGGTTGGACCGGGTCGTTGTCAGCCCCCACTACCACCGCCGGCACCACTCACCGACCCAGCGGACCGACGTGAACATTGGGACGTTGTTGACCGTCTGGGATCAGCTCGCGCGCCGTGCGGTCTTCGAGCCAATGTCCGCACGGGTTGCGCCCACCGGCCTTGCGGGACGTCCGGTTTTCGTCGAGCAGCAGCCTGACCGACTCGCGATCGGCACCACCGTGTTGCGCCAGCTCGTCGGACCATTCCTGCGGCCGCACGGGCCGAACCGGTGACCACCGGCACGCTGTCGAGGCCGACGTCCCGCGTGTCGGCCGTCACCGTGTTGTGTATCGCGGCCGCGCTCCTGATGGTCGTATCCGGAGCGATCCACCTGCACCTATGGGACAAGTACTACCGGCACGTGACGATCGGCCACATGAATGTGGCGTTTCTGGTGCAGTTGAGCGCGGCATTCCTCGGGGCGATCGCGCTCGTCGTCTGGCGCGCCCTCCTCATCGTCGTTGCCAGTGCCGCGCTCATGGCCGGGACCGCGGTGGGCTATCTCATTGCCCGTTACCGCACGGCCGGCCTGTTCGGCTTCTCGCTCGGGCCGCACTTCAGCTCGCCGTACGCGACCTGGGCGTTGGTGGTCGAGGTCGTCGCGACGGCACTGCTGATCGTTGCGGCCGCGATCCTGGTACGGGCGAGGGCCGCCTCGGCACCTGCCGTGTGACCCCGCATGGGCTCGCCCGTGGGGTTGACGCTGCCGCCCACCCTCACCCGGACGCGCGCTCAAGACCCTCCCGATACGGGTCGAAGCCGTAATCGTCCGTGGCAAACGCCGCGGATATCGGGACACGGTGATCCGAGCGACCCTCACCGACCGACGGCGCGCCTGCGTGCCGCCGGCACGGAGAAACACGGTCGCCTAGGTCGCTCGGGGAGTGAGTGGCGAGACCGATCCGGCCAGGCGGGCAACAGCCCAATGGACGGGAGCACTCGATGCGCACGGTCCTGACAGGTCGGCGGGGCGCGCCTCGTTCATCTTCGTTCTGACGAAGATGGTGGGCAACGCGGCGTTCCCCGCCGTACCTCGTGCCCTCGGCCGGTCGCGGTAAAGTTTTCCCGGTGGAGGATGTGGACCGGGCAATCGTGCGGTTGCTGAGCGAGGACGGGCGCCGGAGTTTCACCGACCTCTCTCGGGAGACCGGGCTGTCGGTGTCGGCGGTGCATCAGCGGGTCCGCAGGCTTGAGCAGCGTGGCGTCATCCGCGGTTACCGGACGGTCATCGATCCCACGGCCCTCGACCTTGCTCTCACTGCCTTCATCTCGATCAAGCCGATCGATCCGAGCGCCCCGGATGACGCCCCGGAGCGACTGGCGCACCTGAGCGCGATCGAAGCGTGCCACAGCGTCGCCGGCGAGGAGAGCTACATCCTCAAGGTGAGGGTGAGCACCCCGGCCGACCTTGAGTTGCTGCTTCAGGACATCCGGGCAGCAGCAAACGTCTCTACCCGGACAACGATCGTGCTGTCCACGCCGTACGAGGACCGTCCGCTGGGCGTCTGATCCGTCGGTCGATCAGCGCACTCCGGCCCACGCCGCCCGCGGGAGGTCCTCCAGGACGCCGTGCTCGAGCCACCAGGCCTGTCCGTCGGGGGGCAAGGTGGACACCGGGTCGTAGTAGGGATACCGGCGCAGCAACGCGTCCGGATCGCTCGCCTCGACACTCGTGCGGTAGTTCTTCGTCCAGGACGAGATCCCGCGGGTTCGGTCGTAGTCGTCGCATTGGTGGACCCACCTCTTGCCGACGTAGGGCACGTCGCACACGATCCGAGGGGTCGCGAATCCCGGGAGGTAGCCGAGGATCGCGTGTTGGAGTTCCTGAGCTTCGGCGAGAGACAGGCGCCAGTGCTCGCTGCCGGGGATCAGATCGCACATGTAGAAGTAGTACGGCAGGATCGATGCCTCGTCCTGGAGGGCGAAGCACAGGTCGAGCATGTGGTGCGCGGTGGTGTTGACGCCACGAAGCAGAACCCCTTGGTTGCGGACATCGCGGATCCCGGTTTCGAGCATCGCGCGGGCGGCGCGGGCGACGAGTGGGGTGACCGACTGCACGCTGTTGACGTGGGTGTGGATCGCTATCGCCACGCCGCGTTGGTTCGCTACCGCCGCCAGGCGGGCCATGCCGGCGCGGACGTCGTCGGAGAGCCAGTGCTGGGGGAGTCCCATCAGTGCTTTGGAGGCCAGCCGAATGTCACGAATCGTGTCGATGTCGAGCAGACGGGCGACGAAGGCCTCCAGGCGAGGCCACGGCAGGTTGGCAACGTCGCCGCCGGACACCACGACGTCGCGTACTCCCGGGGTGCGACCCAGGTAGTCGATCATTGCCTCGATCCGGTCGACCGGCTTGAGCACGAACCGGTGTTTGTCCACGGTCGCGGTTGAGTTGCCGACGAGATCCATCCGGGTGCAATGCCCACAGTATTGGGGGCAGGTCGATAACAACTCGGCGAGGACCTTGGTGGGGTAGCGGTGGGTCAGCCCTTCGACGGCCCACATCTCCGCCTCGTGCAGCGAGTCGCGTGAGGCCATCGGGTGGCTGGGCCACAGGGGATCGCGATCGCTCGCCAGGGGCAGCATGTACCGACGCACCGGGTCGACGCGCATGAGGTCCGCGTCCGGGACCGCGTCCGGCACCATGGTGTTGAGCATCTGCGGTGGCACCAACAGCGACATCGTCGCGGTCTGCGACTGGTCGCGCTCCAGATCGAGGTAGAAGTCATCGTCGAGCAGGTCGCCGTACACCTCACGCAGCTGCCGGAGGTTCTTCACGCAGTGCGATCGTTGCCACTGGGCGGATTCCCACTGCTCGGTGGTCACGTCGCGCCACCCGGGCAGCCGGTGCCAGTCCGGCTCGACCAGAGCGCGCCTCCGGTACTGATACGGCTGGTCCATGCGGGCCTCCGCGAGGTTGGCTGGTCAGATTCACCAGTTTACGGAGAAGATCCGGGTTGGACAACGATTTGCGATAGGATTTCCCGCATAATTGGGGGTCTGTCCGAGGATCTTGGTCATCTGGAAGGCGAGGTGGGCAGATGCGGGCAGGTTCGCCGCTTGGCCTGCATCGGGTGGTTTCACCCGCTGGCGTGTTGCCCCAGGCAGCGTGGCGGCTCGATCCGGCGCCGGACCTTTTCGATGACGAGGTGCGGGTGGAGGTCGACTACCTCAATCTCGACGCGGCGTCGTTGCATCAGCTACGGGAGGCGCACCCGGGCGATGGCCGGGCAGTGCGGGAGGCGGTCGCGGCGATCATCAGCGAACGCGGCAAGATGCACAACCCGGTCACGGGCTCAGGAGGCATGTTGCTCGGGCGGGTCGAGGAGGTGGCACCGCGCTCGCCGCTTGGTCTGCACGTCGGCCAGCGGGTGGCCACCTTGGTCTCACTGACGCTCACCCCGCTGGTGATCCGCGATGGTCTCACCCGCTGGGACGGACGCGGAGAGCAGGTCCCGGCCGACGGCCACGCGATCCTCTTCGGGCGCTCGATTGCGGCTCCGGTCCCCGATGACCTCTGCGACGCCGAATGTCTCGCGGTCTTCGACGTCTGCGGGGCACCCGCACTCACGGCCCGGGTCGTGAGTGCTCGACCCGCTCCTCGAGTCCTCATTCTGGGCGCGAGCGGGAAGAGCGGCTGCCTGTCGATGCTCGCCGCTCGGCGCGCCGGCGCTCGGGAGGTCATCGCGGTCGTTCCGGACGACGTCGAAGCGCAGGCGGTTCGCGCGAGCGGCCTCGCGGACCTCGTGGTGGTCGCGGACGCCAGGGATCCCGTGCGCCTTGCCACGATGGTAGGGGAGCCTGCCGAGGTCAGCGTGGTGTGCGTCGACGTCCCGGACTGCGAAGGGGCCGCGATCCTTGCCACGGCGCCCGGGGGGACGGTCGTGTTCTTTTCGATGGCCACGTCGTTCTCCGCCGCCGCGCTCGGAGCGGAGGGGCTTGCGGCCGACCTGACCATGGTGATCGGGAACGGTTACGTTCCGGGGCACGCGGACCTCGCGCTCGAGCTCTACCGCGGTGACCGCGGCGTACGCGAACTGATCAACCGTCGGACAAGCGCTTCGCCCAACCCTCAAGTAAAGGTTCAGGCGTAATGCCACGGAAGGATCTGATTCCGCTCGACCGGCGCACGGTCGCCCGCGCCCGGCGACTGGCCGCGCGCGCGGCCGCACCGGTGGTGGCCATGGCCCGAACCCACACGACGGTGAGCGTCGAGCGCTCCGTGTTGCGGTTGGCGGGAGTGACCGGGGCCGATCCCGAGGGGATCCCGTGGGTGAACCGCCTGGTTGACCGGATCCGCCACGATGTCGGGCTCGAGCACGGCGTCGCGCTCCCGGTCTGGCACGCCCTCGCGGGCTCGTCGCTCGACCTTCCCGAGCTCGCCCAGAAGGCGGCCGCCGGCTCCGTCCGGTTCGCCGTTCCGACGGGACGGGAGGCCGACCGCGCGGCGACGCGCGCGCGCCGCGCGGTCGGGGCGGGAATTGCCCGAATTGATCGGAA
>Ga0335083_10009705_pt1 | contig 11663 bp, 10 predicted proteins | sample Lox_Sample_42_FD_206716 | JGI IMG/M metagenome (GOLD analysis project Ga0335083, IMG submission 206716) | Soil microbial communities from Loxahatchee National Wildlife Refuge, Florida, United States - Lox_Sample_4.2 | ecosystem: Environmental > Terrestrial > Soil > Wetlands | place: USA... | reverse complement strand
CCGGCCTCATTATAGAGCCGGTCGCGGCGCAGCACGGAGACATTGCCGCCCTCGACATCGCGCCCGCCGACCTCGACGATGACCGGTGCGCCTTTCTTGACCCAGGACCAGCGCTTGTTCGACGCCTTGATCGGCTTGCGATCGAGCAGCACGCGCACCGGCTCGCGGAAGGCATCGAGCGCGGAGAGGTCTTTCGCCAGTTCCTCGCAATAGGTCAGCACCGCGTCATCCGCAGGCGTCTCGCGGAGCATCGGCACGATGACGATCTGGTGCGGCGCGATCATCGGCGGGCATTTGAGGCCGTCATCGTCGCCATGGACCATGATGACGCCGCCGATCATGCGGGTCGAGACGCCCCAGCTCGTCGTGTGGCAGAGCGCCTGTTGCCCCTCGGCGTCCTGATAGCGGATGCCCGCAGCCTCGGCGAAACCGGTCCCGAGATAATGCGACGTGCCGGCCTGCAGCGCCTTGCCGTCCTGCATCATCGCCTCGATCGAATAGGTGGCGACGGCGCCGGGGAAGCGCTCATTCTCCGGCTTCTCGCCCGCTACGACCGGCATCGCCAGCTCGGTTTCGGCGAAATCGCGGTACATTTCGAGTGCGCGCATCGTCTCCAGCCGCGCATCCGCCTCGTCGGCATGGGCGGTATGGCCTTCCTGCCAGAGGAACTCGCTGGTGCGCAGGAACATGCGCGTGCGCATCTCCCAGCGGACGACATTGGCCCATTGGTTGGTGAGCAGCGGCAGGTCGCGCCAGCTCTGGATCCAGCGCGCCATCGCTTTGCCGATCACCGTCTCGGAGGTCGGGCGCACCACCAGCGGCTCCTCGAGCCTGCTCTCCGGATCAGGCTGGAGCTTGCCGTCGACGGTCTTCAGGCGATGATGGGTGACCACCGCCATCTCCTTGGCGAAGCCTTCGACATGATCGGCTTCCTCGGCGAAGAAGGAGAGCGGGATGAACAGCGGAAAATAGCAATTCTCGACGCCCGCCGCCTTGATGCGCGCGTCCATCAGCTTCTGGATGCGTTCCCAGATGCCATAGCCCCAGGGACGGATGACCATGCAGCCGCGCACGCCGCTCTCCTCGGCGAGATCGGCCTCGCTGATCACGGCTTGGTACCAGGCGGCAAAGTCCTGCGCGCGGGTGACGGGAAGGGCATGCTTGATGTTGGGTATATTCATGGCGCACGCCTTAGCGAGGGAGGCGCGGAAGGGGAAGCGCTGAGCGCCCTGATCCTCTCCCCTTGCGGGAGAGGGAAAGAGTTGTCAGCCGCCCAGCTTGTCGATCTTGGCGTTGAGCGCCGCGAGCTGGGCTTTCAGCTCGGCCACTTCGTCCGTCGCCTCGGCCTTGGCCGGCGCCGATCGCGCGCCCGGCGCCTTGAAGGCGTTGGCGGCGGCGTTCAGCATCTCCATGTTGCGCTTGGCCAGCTCGGCGAAGGGACCGCCGGAGAAGGCGCCCTGCATCGCTTCCTGGAACTGCTGCTGGTTCTTGCGGAAGGCCTCCATTGAGGCTTCGAGATATTGCGGCACCATCGACTGCATGGAGTCGCCGTAGAGCGAGATGAGCTGGCGGAGGAAGTTGACCGGCAGCAGGTTCTCGCCGCGCTGCTCCTCTTCCATGATGATTTGCGTCAGAACATTATGGGTGATGTCCTCGCCGGACTTGGCGTCGACCACGACAAAGTCGCGGCCCTCGCGCGTCATCTGCGAGAGCAGCTCCAATGTGATGTAGCTCGACGTTTCCGTGTCATAGAGCCGTCGATTTGCGTACTTCTTGATGACGATGGGACCCGATTCGCCACCCGACTTCGATCGTGCCATGCCTGCTGCTCCCCTCGATGGGCAGCGCAGCATAACATCAAAACTTTCCGCATCGCAACATGGGCCGCGCCCTTTGCCGCTGTTTCTGGCGATATTGTGGTCCGTAACGTCACAGGACCCCGCCTTGCGCGAAAAAGCCTTCGCCGGGTTGCGCCGCTATCAGCAGGCGCCACGGCCGCAAGAAAGCGAGCCAAGACAAGTCGTTGCGACGCATGGCCGGGCCCGGCTGCTCACCCGGGAGCGTCCCGGAAAGGCGGAAAAGCCACAGGCGCCGGTCATTCTTGTGCCGTCGCTCATCAATCCGCCCGACGTGATGGACCTGACGCCGCGCCGCTCGCTGTTGCGACATTTGCTGCGCGAAGGCCATGACGCCTATCTGGTCGACTGGGGCGAGCCCGGTCCGGCCGACCGCGACAGCGATCTCGCCGATCATGTCGAGGCGCTGCTGCCCTTGCTCGCGCATTTCTCCCGCCCGCCGGTGCTGATCGGCTATTGCCTGGGCGGCACGCTGGCGATCGGCGCGGCGGCGCGGCTCGCGGCGCTGGGCAAGCCGGCGCAGGCGCTCGCGACGATCGCGACGCCATGGGATTTTGCGCAATATGATGCAGCATTCGGCGCACAGATCGAGCGCATCTGGGAGCAGAGCCGCCCGGCCTGCGACGCCATGGGCCTGGTGCCGATGGAGGTGCTGCAGAGCGGCTTCTGGTCGCTCGATCCGGAGCGGACGATCCGCAAATATGCCGATTTCCTCGATCTCGACGAGGACAGCCTTGCCTGGCGCGGGTTCGTCACGCTGGAGGACTGGGCCAATGAGGGCGCGCCGCTGACGCTCGGCTGCGGACGCGACCTGATCGAGCATTGCTATGGCGACAATCTGACCGGCCGCGGCGACTGGCATATCGCAGGCACGCGCGTCGACCCCGCCGCCCTCGCCTGCCCGACGCTCGCCATCGCCTCGACCAGCGACGCCATCGTTCCCGCTGCTACCACGCCGCCGGCCGATGCGCGCATCGACCTCGCGCTCGGTCATGTCGGCATGATGATCGGCGGGCGCGCCGAAGAACTGCTGTGGCGGCCGCTCGGCGACTGGATCGCGACGCATGGCGGATGAGCTCCGCCCGGCTGCATCAACCGCATTCGCTGTTGCACGCGAAACGGTTTCGCAATCGCAACAGTCTGGCTAAAAGCCCCGGCAACTCTTGACTCGGCGCACCCGCGCCCCACCTCGTAATCGCATTCAGACAGGGACGAACACATCATGTCGGACATCGTGATCACCGCCGCCAAACGCACGCCGGTCGGCAGCTTCCTCGGCAGCTTCGCGACGACGCCGGCGCATGAGCTTGGCCGCGTCGCCATCCTCGCCACGCTGGAAGCGGCAGGCGTCGCGGCGGACGAGGTCAATGAGGTGATCTTCGGCCAGGTGCTCACCGCCGGCCAGGGCCAGAACCCGGTGCGCCAGGCCGCCGTCAATGCCGGCATCCCGGTCGAACGCACCGCCATCGCGATCAACCAGGTCTGCGGATCGGGTCTGCGTTCGGTGGCGCTGGCGGCCCAGGCGATCAGCAATGGCGACGCCAGCATCATGATCGCGGGCGGTCAGGAGAGCATGTCGATGTCGCCGCATGTGCAGAATCTGCGCGGCGGCACCAAGATGGGCAATGTCGAGCTCATCGACTCCATGGTCAACGATGGCCTGACCGATGCCTTCAACAAATATCATATGGGCATCACTGCGGAGAATCTGGCGGAGAAGTACCAGATCACCCGCGAGGAGCAGGACGCTTTCGCCACCGCCAGCCAGAACAAGGCCGAGGCGGCGCGGGCGGCGGGCAAATTCGTCGACGAGATCGCGCCGGTGACGGTCAAGGGCCGCAAGGGCGACACGATCGTCGACCAGGACGAATATATTCGCGCCGGGGCGACCCTCGAAGCCATGGCCGGCCTGCGCCCCGCCTTCAGGAAGGACGGCACGGTAACGGCGGGCAATGCGAGCGGCATCAACGACGGCGCCGCGGCGCTTGTCCTCATGAGCGCGGAGGAAGCGGCGAAGCGCGGCGCGCCGGTGCTCGGCCGTATCGCCGGCTGGGCGACCTGCGGCGTCGACCCCTCGATCATGGGCATCGGTCCCGCCCCGGCGAGCCGCAAGGCGCTCGAAAAGGCGGGCTGGAGCGTCGGCGACCTCGATCTCATCGAGGCCAATGAAGCCTTCGCCGCGCAGGCGCTCGCGGTCGGCAAGGAGCTGGGCTGGGACCCGGCCAGGGTCAACGTCAATGGCGGCGCGATCGCCATCGGCCACCCGATCGGCGCATCCGGCGCGCGCATCCTGACGACCCTGCTGCATGAAATGGCCAGGCGCGACGCGAAAAAGGGCCTGGCGACGCTCTGCATCGGCGGTGGCATGGGTATCGCCATGTGCATCGAACGCTAGGGCCGGCTGTTCTTTCCTTTCTGTTCAGGATCAGGACAAACCAGAGACAAGCCCCGCGAATTACTGCCTTTTCACTGGTAACAACCCATTTGCGGCCTAGTCTGAATGTCGTATAGGTGCGGCTCCGGGTGGTTTAGATTGTACTGCGGTCAGGAGTCTGTCCGTCCATGGCATCCGGTTATATCGACAACAGCGTCCCCCTCACGCACAGCCACGAACGGCTGCAGGCGATCCTCGCCTCTGCGATGGACGCCATCATCACCATTGATGGGCAACATCGCATCGTTCAGTTCAATCCTGCGGCCGAACTCATGTTCAAGCTGCCGGCCAGCGAGGCGCTCGGCCAATCGGTCGAGCGTTTCATCCCGCACCGGTTCCGCGCCGACCATGACGAGCATATCAGCCGCTTCGGGATGACCGGCGAAACCAGCCGGCGGATGGGCGCATTGGGCGCGGTCAGCGCCTTGCGGGCCGACGGCGAGGAATTTCCGGTCGAGGCCTCCATTTCCCAGGGCATGGCCGGCGACGAGCGGCTCTCGACCGTCATCATGCGCGATATCACCGAGCGCATCGCCAATGAAAAGGCGCAGGCCCTGCTGGCGCGAGAGGTCGATCACCGCGCCAAGAATATCCTCGCCGTGGTCGCCTCGCTGGCGACCCTTACAAAGGCGGGCACCCGCGAAGGCTATATCGCTTCGCTGAGCGGGCGCATTGCCGCCATGTCGCGCGCGCACAGCCTGCTCGCGCAGCAACGCTGGCAAGGTGCCTCGCTCGGTCGCGTCGTGCATGACGAACTGGAGGCCCATGCCGATCCGGCGCGGTTCAGCTGCGCCGGCCCGGAGCTCAGCCTGTCGTCGCGCACTGTCCAGCCGGTCGGCATGCTCTTGCATGAGCTGTCAACCAATGCGGTAAAATATGGAGCCCTTTCCACACCAAATGGGCATGTTACCGTCAGCTGGAGCCGGTTGGACGATGGGGCCGTCTCGCTCGACTGGCGGGAAAGCGGCGGTCCCCCGGCGGAGCGGCCGGACAAGCCGGGCTTCGGCGCGATCCTCATCCAGCAGATCATCGAGAACCAGCTTGGCGGATCCTATCAGGCCGACTGGGCTCGCGAAGGACTGGGCCTCACGATGCGCCTGCCGGAGACCGTGCTAAGGGGCGGCCAGGAAGCGCCGGGACCAAAAGCGTCCCCCGCCGCGGCCTCTTCCAGGCCAGCGACCGCAGGGCAGAGCGAAGAAGGCGGCACGCTGCTGATCGTCGAGGACGAACCGCTGCTGGCCATGCAACTCTCGGAAGCGCTCAAGGATTATGGCTGGGACATATTGGGCATCGCCGGCTCGATCGAGGATGCGAACCGCATTCTTGCCGACCGGTCTCGGCCGGACGCGGCGATCCTGGATGTCGATCTCGGCGGTTCGCCGGTGTTCCCGCTCGCGCGCTCGCTGCGGCGCTCGGGCATCCCGTTCGTCTTCTGCACGGGCTATGAGGATCTCGATTATTCGAGCGAATTCTCGAGCCACGTCACGGTGCGCAAGCCTGCGACCATCCTCCAGATCGTCCGGGCGCTGAGGGAAGTGGTGCATGCCGCAAGCGCGCAGACCCTGGCGACCGCGCGCTAGACCATTTTTGAAAATGCGCTAGCGCCAGACGCGCGCGAAGCGGCGTCCAAGGCCGGTCAGCAGCTCATATTGCGACATGCCGGAAAAGGCGGAGGCCATGGGCAGGTCGAAATCGATGTCGACCCAGTCGCCCTCCCGGAGCTCGGGCGCAGCATCCACGTCGATGGTGAGCAGGTCCATCGACACGCGTCCCATGAGGGGGAGCAGCAGGTCGCCAAGCTTGGCGGCGCCCATGCCGGCGAAAGCACGGTAATAGCCGTCCGCATAGCCGATATTGATGACCGCGGCTTCGCGCTGGCGATCGGCGACATAGGTCGCGCCATAGCCGACGGACTCGCCGCCCCGCACCACGCGGCGCTGGAGGATCTGGGCCCGCGGCGTCACCACCTGCTGGATATGACCTGTCCCTTCGGCGCGCTGGATGCCGCCATAGAGCGAGATGCCGGGCCGCGTCAGGTCGAAGGCGAAGGCTTCGCCCGCCATGATGCCGGCGCTGTTGGCGAGGCTGAGCCGGCGCGCCTCGATCTTGCGGGCGAGCTGCTTGAAGATCATCGGCTGAACCATGTTGAGCTGGTGCCCGTCCTCGTCGGCGCAGGCGAGATGGCTCATCAGCGTCTCGATCTCGAGCCCCTCGAACAGATCGGCCTTCACGTCATTGGCGTCGAGGCCGAGGCGGTTCATGCCGGTATCGATCATCACGTCGCAGGGACCGCCATTGGCCGCCTTCCAGCGGGCGATCTGCTCGGGCGAATTCAGCACCGGGCGCGCCGGCGTCGACAGCGCGAACGCCATGTCCTCCTCGCGCACGCCATGCAGCACCGATAGCGACGCCCCGCCGAGATGCGGCAGCACTTCCGCCGCTTCTTCCCAGGTCGCGACGAAAAAGTCCCGGCAGCCGGCATCCTTCAGATGCTTCAGCGTCTCGACCGCGCCCAGGCCATAGGCGTTCGCCTTGATCGCCGCGCCGCATGCGGCCGGTCCGCTCCTGTCCGCGAGCCAGCGCCAGTTCGCCTTGAGCGCCGCGCTGTCGAGGCCGAGCGCCAGCGGCGCGGGAGGGATATCCGTCATCCCTGCGGCGTTACCGACCGGTGCCCTTGCCGTCGAGGCCAATTGTCCAGCGCTGCCCCTCCCCCCAGAGAATGACCAGGAGGGCAAGCCCGACGATTGCGAGCGTGTACCAGAGACCGGCATATGGATTTCCTGTTTTTGCGACCATGTAGCTGGCGATCAGCGGCAAGAAGCCCCCGAGAATGCCAGTGCCGAGGTGATAGGGAATAGACATTGACGAATAACGAACGGCCGGAGGGAACATTTCCGAGAGTAACGCCGCGACCGGGCCATAGGTCATGCCGGACAGGAAAGCGAGCGCGACCACGGCCAGGAAGATGATGATAAGATTGGAAAAAGGCGGGGTCTGCGGGGTCAGGTCGTAGCCGGCGGCCTTGATCGCCGCGTCGATGCCGTCATTGTCGATCGCCGCAACGGGCGCATTGCCGACCGTAACGCCGAGCGTGGTGCCCTCGTTCAATTTGTAGGTCAGCCCCTTGCCGGCCAGATGATCGAGCAGCTTGGCGCAGGGCGTGGCTTGCTTGCGCGAAAAGGACGAGGCGAGCGGGTCATAGTCGCATTGCGGCGCGGTCACGACGATCGGCGCGCGCTCGGCGGCAAGCGTCAGCGCCGGATTGGCCTGGCCGCCGATGAGCCAGAACAGCGGCAGGAGCAGCAGCAGCGTAAGCGCATAGCCGGTCGCGATCACCTTGCGGCGGCCATATCGGTCCGAGAGATGCCCGAACAGGATGAACCAGCCCGCGCCAACCGCCGTCGCCAGCGCGACCGTGACCTGCGCGGTCGTGCCCGCGACCTTCATCGGGCCGGTGAGGAAGGACAGCACCTGGAAATTGGCGGTGTACCAGATCACAGTCAGACCCCCGGCGACGCCGAACAGGGCAACGAAGACGCGCCGGATATTGCCTGGATAGGTGAAGCTCTCGACGAACGGGTTGCGGCTCATCTCGCCGCGCTTGCGCATGTCCTCGAACACAGGGCTTTCGCTCAACTGCGCGCGCATCCAGACCGAGACCGCGAGCAGGATGATCGAGACCAGGAACGGGACGCGCCAGCCCCAGCCGTCCCAATTGGCGGGCCCCATTGCGCCCTTGCAGGCCAGCACGACCGCGAGGCTGAAGATGAAGCCACCCGCCACGCCGGCCTGGATGAAGCTCGTATAGAAGCCGGAGCGGCCGCCCGGCGCATGCTCCGCGACATAGATGGCGGCGCCGCCATATTCGCCGCCAAGCGCCAGTCCCTGGCAGATGCGCAGGGCCAGGATGATCGCGGGCGCGGCAAGGCCGATGGACGCGGCCGAGGGGACGAGCCCGACGCCCGCCGTCGCGATACCCATCAGCGTGATGGTGGCGAGGAAGGTATATTTGCGGCCCAGCCGGTCGCCGAGATAGCCGAAGATGACGGCGCCCAATGGCCGGAAGCCGAAGCCGACCGCAAAGCCCGCCCAGGCGAGCAATGTCTGCAGCGTCTCGCTGCCGGTCGGGAAGAAGGTCCGGCCAATGATCCCGGCGGTCGCCAGCGTCCCGTAGATGAAGAAATCATACCATTCGAAGACCGTGCCCAGCGCGGACGCGCCGATAACCATGGCGATGGATTGTTGTTTCTCCGAAGCAGCACCCGCCGCTTTCTGGCCCGCCATCCGCATCCCCCCTCATTTCCTTGCGCCTGCGGCTGTACGCAAGGCCGCGCGGCTTGTGAACGGGGAAACGGACTGGTCGGGCCGAGGGGACTGTGGCAAGCCTCGTTTCACAATTTCAAACGGGAGGAGAGGACCGTCATGATCGATCGCAAAGGACTGGGTGTGGCCGTGATGGCCGCGCTGCTGATGAGTACGGCCGGTGCCATGGCCGCACCGAAGAAGCCGGCCGCCAAGAGCGACGCGGACGTGATCCGCGAGGCGCGCGACCGCGACGAGATCGAGCATCTCGCCTGGCGCTATGCCCGGGCGCTCGATACGTTCAATGCCGAGGCCTATGCCGCGACCTACACGCCCGACGGCGCCTTCGGCCAGACCAAGGGCCATGACGCGCTGTTCAAGATGATCGACGCGTTCAACCATCCGGCTCCGGCCACCCCGGCCGCCGATGGTCGACCCGCCGCGCCGGCCCGCACCGGCCCTCCGGGCCTGCTCCACATGGAGACCAATCACTGGATCGAGTTCACGAGCAAGGACCGTGCGCTGTTCCACTATTACTGGATCACCATCGGCAAGCCGGCCAAGCAGGGCGACCCGACCACCGTGCTTGCGGCGGGCAACGGCATTGACGAGGTCGTGCGCCTCAATGGCCAGTGGCTGTTCAAGTCGCGGCAGGTGGTGGCGCCCGAGGATAAATAAGCGGCGCTTCATTGCGCGGAGCGCTGCTTCGAAGCAATCCGGCGCGGCGCACCGCTTCTGGATTGCTTCGCGCTTCCTTTACGCCTTTCGGCTCGCTATCCTGCGTCCGTTCTGGGGGCTGGCCAGGACTTGGGGGAAGTGGATGATTGGAAGATTTGCGACCGCACTGGCGGCGCTATTGGTCCTCTGCGCGACAACTCCGGCGACCGCCCAATCGCCTTCAAACGACCGGATCATCGCGGAGCAACGCGCCGCGTGGGAAGCCGCGCAGCAGACGGCGACGCGCGGCCCTGCCGAGATCAAGCTCGGCGATCAGGCCAGCCTTCGGATCAACGCGGATGAGGCCTTTATCCCGACGGCCGAGGCCAACCGCATCATGGCTTCGCTGGGCAACGGCACGTCGCCGGGACGCTATGGTCTGGTCGTCAGTCGAAAGAATGGGAGCAACTGGATTGTCGACATAAGCTGGACCGAGGAAGGCTATGTCCGCGACGGCGACGCCAAGGAATGGCAGCCAGATCAACTGCTCGAGAATCTTAAAGACGGCACCGAGCAAGGCAATGCCGAGCGGATCGCCCGCGGCTTCCCGGCCCTGGAAGTGACCGGCTGGATCGAGAAGCCGACTTATGACGGGTTCAATCACCGGTTGATCTGGTCGCTCGGGTTGCGGGAGAAAAATGCTGCGCCCGGTCAGCCGCAGACCGTCAACTACAACACTTATGCGCTCGGACGCCGGGGCTTTTTCAGCCTCGACCTGATTACCGGATCGAACACGATCGATGTCGACAAGCAAGTTGCACGGGAGCTTCTCGGTTCACTTCAATATGTGAAGGGCAAGCAATATGGCGACTTCAACAGTTCGACCGACAAAGTCGCGGCCTATGGCCTGGCTGCGCTGATCGGCGTGGTTGCGGTGAAGAAGCTTGGCCTGCTTGCCGCACTTGGCGTGGTCCTGCTCAAAATCTGGAAACTTGGAGTGGTCGCACTCGCCGCCGCCAGCGCCGCGATCAGGCGCTTCTTCCGCCGCAAGGCCGCCCATGGGAACGCGGCCGATCCAGTCGAGGTCGAGGCGATGCCAGCCGCCGACACTGCGATCGCCGCTCCGGCCAGTGAACAGTCGCAAAGCTGATGGGGTTCGCGCTGCTCAAACTGCTGACGCTGTTCAAGCTGGGCAAGCTCGGCGGGACAATCATCACCATGCTGATCGCCCTCGCTATCTATACGGGCCTGTGGGGCTGGCGCTTCGCGGCGGGCTTCCTCGGCCTGCTGCTCGTTCATGAAATGGGACATTTTCTCGCAGCCCGGCAACGGAACCTTTCGGTCGGCACGCCGACATTCATTCCTTTCGTCGGTGCCTGGATCGAGTTGAAGGAACAGCCCATGGACGTGGAAACGGAAGCCTATGTGGCAGCCGCCGGCCCGTTCTTCGGCACTGTCGGCGCCGCCATCGTCTATTTCTGGGGACGGCAGTCGCAAAGCGAGCTGCTTCTGGCGATCGCCTATAGCGGCTTCTTCCTCAACTTCTTCAACCTCATCCCGCTGTCGCCGCTGGATGGCGGGCGGATGACGGCAATCCTCTCGCCGCGCATCTGGTTCCTCGGCGTCCCGCTGATGCTGGCAATGATGCTCTATCGGCCCAGCCCCTTGCTTTTTCTCATCGCTATCATGGCGGTTCCGGCGCTCAAAAAGGCCTGGAATTTCGACCCGCATAGCGAGGAAAATCGCGTTTATTATGCTGCGCCGCTGGCCGTGAAGATCGAATATGGCGCCTTCTATCTCGGACTGGCCGCCTTCCTGGCGGTGATGACCGACGCAACACATGAAATGATTCAGAACAGCCTTGGTCACTAGAGGCTGCCAAAACAGGAGGAATTGATGAGCGAGGAAAGCACGGAGACGATCCCGGCAGCGCCTGCTGAACCGGGGGAGGTCGACACCGCGGCAGCCGTCACGCAACTGCGCGGGCAACAGAATTTCGGCCTGGCCGTACTGGCTGGTCTCGCCGCTGCACTGGTCGGCGCCGTGGTCTGGGCGCTTTTTGCCTATGCGACGGGGATGGAGCTCGGTCTCATCGTCATCGCGATCGGGGCGCTGATCGGATTTGTCATCCGCAAGGTCGGACGCGGGGTTGACCCGGCCTTCGGCATTCTCGGCGCCGCCTGTGCGGCAATATCCTGGGCGCTGGGCACGATTCTGAGCGACGTTGCTTTTCTGGCCAAACAGGCTGGCACGCCGTTCCTCGACGTCCTGACGGGTCTCGGCGTCAGCGCAAGCATCTCCTTTGCAATCAGCCACGCGGACGTCATGGATTTCGTCTTTCTGGCGATCGCTTTGTGGGAAGGGTATAAATTCTCATACCATCGCTTCAGGGCCTGAGCAGCGCGGCGACCCCG
>Ga0335083_10009704_pt1 | contig 11663 bp, 10 predicted proteins | sample Lox_Sample_42_FD_206716 | JGI IMG/M metagenome (GOLD analysis project Ga0335083, IMG submission 206716) | Soil microbial communities from Loxahatchee National Wildlife Refuge, Florida, United States - Lox_Sample_4.2 | ecosystem: Environmental > Terrestrial > Soil > Wetlands | place: USA... | reverse complement strand
CGGTTCATGGCGAAGGCGTTGCGCAGGGTGCGCACCAGCGCGTCCTGGCCGATCAGGTCGTCGAACGTGGTGGGGCGGTATTTGCGCGCCAGCACGCGGTAGGCGGCGGCTTTCGGCGCGGTATCCTGCGGTTCATCCCCGAACAGCGAGGGCCCGGGCGGCGGCGGCGTGTCTGTCTCGTCGTCGTCGAACAAACCCATGGGGGGCGCTTCACCTTGGCTTTTGTATAGGGTGGGAGACCGGACAGCGACCCATGCGAAATCCGTTGTGGCTGCTGCCTTCCGGCCCTGACCAGGTTGGCGGCACGCGCTGTCCGCCGCCGATCTCCCGGAGGGCGTTATCCTCTTATCCTGGCGCGAGCGCAAGCTTGAAAGAAAAAAGTGCCGGGCCGGGGTGCCGTGCGTGTCATCCGGCCATTCCGGCCCAACCACGACAGCGGCGGCGACGGAACCGGTCTGCGCAGCCTCATCGCGCTGCTGCCGGAAGCCCATATCGCACGCAGGCTGATCGAGGGCTGGCTGGCCAGCGAATAAAAAATGCAGGGGTTTTCGGCCCCTGCATTCTTCGTAGTGCTGTCCTGTCGGGCGCTGATCAGGTCAGCGAGGTTTCCGGCTCGGCCTGCGGGATCTCGGGCAGCACCAGCTCCGGCGCGGGCACAGCCTCCGGCACGGGCGCGGCAGCCTCGGCGATCTTGCGCGGACGGCGCACGACGGGCTTCTTCGCGGCCACGGCCTTCTTGGCGGCGGCGGTGATCTTCTTCGCGGTCACGGCCTTCTTCGTGGCGGCGGTGGTGGTCTTCTTCGCGGTCGCGGTCTTCTTGGCAGCGGCGGTGGTCTTCTTCACAGCTGTCGCCTTCTTGGCAGCAGCGGTGGTCTTCTTCACGGCTGTCGTCTTCTTGGCAGCGGCGGTGGTCTTCTTGGCAGCGGCGGTGGTCTTCTTCGCGGTCGCAGCCTTCTTCGCGGCGGCGGTGGTGGTCTTCTTCGCGGTCACGGTCTTCTTGGCAGCGGCGGTGGTCTTCTTCGCGGTCGCAGCCTTCTTCGCGGCGGCGGTGGTGGTCTTCTTCGCGGTCACGGTCTTCTTGGCAGCAGCGGTGGTCTTCTTCGCGGTTGCAGCCTTCTTCGTGGCGGCGGTGGTCTTCTTCACGGTCGCAGCCTTCTTCGTGGCGGCGGTGGTCTTCTTCACGGCTGTCGTCTTCTTGGCGGCGGCGGTGGTCTTCTTCGCGGTCGCAGCCTTCTTCGTGGCGGCGGTGGTCTTCTTCGCGGTCGCAGCCTTCTTCGTGGCGGCGGTGGTCTTCTTCGCGGTCGCAGCAGCCTTCTTCGGCGCGGCGGCCTTCTTCGCGGCCGGCTTCTTCACCGCGGTTTTCTTCGCCGCAGGCTTCTTCGCAGCAGCGGCCTTCTTCGCCGTTGCTCTCGCGGCGAGCGGCTGGGCGCGTTTGGTATCGTTAGTCTCTTCAATGCTCACGAGGGGATGCTCCTTCGATAGATATTATGGGATTCGGTTGCTTGCAGTCCGGCGCTTGATAATCTTCTGTCGGGCCAGAGGCCGTCCTTCTTATTTTTGCGTGCGGACTACTCGACCGTTCAGGGATTTGACTCGGTTGCGGCGCGAATCGCGCATTGCACGCAAGACTCGCTATTCTGCTTCCCGTAGTTTGCTGTCAACAAAAAGCAGCAATAACCATCGCATGCCACGCATTTTTTTTGTTCCAAGTGGTATAAAAACGGCATGATGAAGCGCGCGCCAGCGCCGCTGGCTCATCGCGCTGGGAGTTTTGCGCCGATACTGCAACAAAAACCTTTGGCTTGAATTTGCCGGTGATGCCGTCACATTCATCCTATGAGCAATCCATCCGCACCGCCTGAACCGCAGGACGAGTTCGAACGCTGGCCGCCGGAGGCCGTGCGCGCGGTGCCCGAATTCAACATGCCGGATTGGCCGGAGACGATCTGGCGCGGCATATGCGGGCGATGTCCGCAATGCAACGCGGCGCCGATCTTTGACGGCTATCTCAAGGTCCATAAAACCTGCCTGCATTGCGGCGCGCCGCTGGGGGACATGCCGGCTGACGACGCGCCCCCCTACATCGCCATGCTCGTGGTGCTGCACTTCGTGGCGCTATTTGTCGTGTTTTTCTACAAGGGCTATTATCGTCCCGGGATCGTCATGTCCGGGGTCCTGCTGGTGCTGCTGGTGCTGCTTTGCATGGCCGCGTTGCGTTTGGCCAAGGGAGCGGTCATCGGTATCCTGCTGAAACTCGGATTGAAACGCGAGAGGCTGTGATGACGCAGGGACGGGGACGGCTGACGCGGATTATGCTGGAAGGGGAGGCGCTGCACCGGCTTTCCGCCTTGCAGGAGGCCGACCGCGATCAGGCGGTGGAAGACCTGCGCGAGGAGAACTCCTTCTTCCCCACCGCGCAGCCGGAGCTGCAAAGCATCCTGCACCTCTCCATCCAGCAGGGCCGTTTGGTGCTCGACATCCGCGATGCCGAGGACAAGCCGGTGCTGGCCGTGATGCTGGCGATGGGCCCATTCAAGATGCTCATCAAGGATTACCAGATGCTGCTGGACTCTTACGCCCAGGCCGTGGCCGAAGGGCGCGAGGCGCGTATCCAGGCCATCGACATGGGCCGCCGCGGCCTGCACAACGAGGGCGCGGAGTTGATGATCGAGCGGCTCCAGGGCAAGGTGGAGATTGATTTTCCGACCGCCAGGCGGTTATTCACCCTGGTCTGCGCTCTGCACCAGAAACTTTAGGATATCGGATCATGAAAATTGACGGCACGCCCTTTCGCTCGATCTGGGTGGATGAACTGGACCGCTGGTCGGTCCGCATCATCGACCAGACCAAGCTGCCCTGGGCGGTCGATCTCGTGCGCCTCACCGCCATGGAAGAGATGGCGCACGCGATCAAAGCCATGCTGGTGCGCGGCGCGCCGCTGATCGGCGCCTCTGCGGCTTACGGCGTGGCGCTGGCGATGCGTGCCGACGCGTCGGACGCCAATCTCGCCAATGCGCTCGCGGTGCTCGGCGCTACCCGCCCGACCGCGATCAACCTGCGCTGGGCGCTGACGCGCATGCAGAATGCGCTGCAACCGCTCGCCCCCGCTGCCCGCGCCGCTGCCGCGTATGAGGAAGCCGCGAAGATCTGCGAGGAGGATGTGGCGGTGAACCGCGCCATCGGCGAGCATGGCCTGCCGCTCATCGCCTCGCGCGCCAAGAATGGCCGCCGCGTGAACGTGCTCACCCATTGCAATGCCGGATGGATTGCTACCGTGGATTGGGGCACCGCCCTGGCGCCGATCTACATGGCGCATGATTCCGGCATCGACGTGCATGTCTGGGTCGAGGAAACGCGTCCGCGCAACCAGGGTGCGTCGCTCACCGCCTGGGAGCTGGGCAAGCACGGCGTGCCGCACACCGTCATCGCGGACAATGCTGGCGGGCACATGATGCAGCGTGGCGATGTCGATCTCGTCATCGTCGGCACCGACCGTGTCACGCGCGCGGGCGATGTCGCCAACAAGATCGGCACCTACCTGAAGGCGCTGGCCGCGCGCGACAACGGCGTGCCGTTCTGGGTCGCGCTGCCCTCCTCCACCATCGACTGGACGATCAGCGACGGCCTCTCCGACATTCCCATCGAGGAGCGCGCGGCATCGGAGGTCACCACCATGACCGGGCGCGCGCTGGACGGCTCGATCGCCACCGTGCGCATCGTGCCCACCTCCAGCCCCGCGGCCAACCCGGCCTTCGACGTCACGCCCGCACGGCTCGTCTCCGGGCTGATCACGGAGCGCGGGCTGTGCGATGCCAACGAGGCCGCGCTGACCGCGATGTTCAAGGATGTTGCGTAGGCTCGCCCTCCTTCTGCTGCTTAGCGGCTGCGCGGTGCAGAACCACGCGCCGCCTTTCGCCAACGTACCCTATGAGCCGTTCTCGCGCAGCGCCGCCGTGGCGGTGGCGATGGATGAGTGGCGGCTCTGGGGCAATCGCGTGGACGATACCGGCGGTGCCGGCTACGTGCAGACGGACGCGACAATGGGTGAGCGCCAGCCGGGGCTGTGGCAGCGCGTCGGCGAATATTGGTGGGAGGGCATGAATGCCGGCGACCCCACCTCGCGCTGGACCGGCAAGCATGACGGCGAGGGCCATGTGTTCTCGGTCGCCGCGAATGGCGATTACGCCTGGTCGGCGGCGTTCATCTCTTATGTCATGCGCATTGCCGGGGCGGGCCGGAATTTCCCCTATGCGCCGGACCACGCCACCTACATCAACGCTGCAGTCCGCCATCAGGCGCACGGGCTGCTCGATGCCGAGGATCCGGCGAGCTATGCGCCACGTTTGGGCGATGTTGTCTGTTTTCCTCGTGACTGGGCGAGCAACCTCACCTTTGCCGACCTGCCGACAAACTACAGCTTTCCCGCGCATTGTGGCATCGTTGTCGGCGGCGGGCCGGAGAGCGTCACCATCGTTGGCGGCAATGTCGATGACGCGGTGACGATGGAGCATCTGCACACCAACGCCGAGGGCGAGTTGCAGGGCAACCGCGAGAACTGGTTCGTGGTGCTGCGCGTGAACTACGCGAGCCCGTAGGTCTCCAGTACGGCCCCCATCCACCGCTCCAACACCCCGCCCGGCTCCAGCAACGGCACCGAGGACACGGTGGTCGCCCATTTCAGCGCGCCGAACACAATATGGTCGGCATAGTTGGGCGCAAGCCCGGCAATGAAAGGCTGCTTCTCCAGCGTGATCTTCAGCGGCTTGAGCGCGGCATTCAGCGGCCCGAGCGCTTCCGCCCGGTGCGCGGCGAATTCCTCAAGACTGCGCTTGTAAAAGCCCTCGCGCGTTTGCCGGTAATAGACCTGGTCCGCGGGTGTCAGCAGGAGGTAGATATCCGGCATCACCACGGGCCTGATGGCCTCGTGCAGCACGGTCTCGGTCCAGGCCTTGATGAAGCTGGTGAGCTGCCGTGCCGGAGGTTCGCCGAACAGCGAGGCCTCGTTCGGGTAGGTTGTCTCCAGATATTCGGCGATCACCTGGCTGTCGGTGACGATTTTCTCGGCATCCACCAGCACTGGCACCTGGCCCTGGCCCGAGAAGGCGATCTTGTCCTTGTCGGTGAAGTGCCAGGGAATGGTCTCGTAGGCGAGGTTCTTGTGCGCCAGCGCCAGTTTGGTACGCCAGCAATACGGGCTGAAGCGCACGGCTTCATCCGCCCCGGCGAGATCGTAGAGCAGCCGGCTCATCGCGCCGTCTGACCGAACAGGATTGCGTACGATTGCGGCGTTACGGTCGGGTTCGGGTTGATCTCCTGGGCCTTGGCATAGGCGCGCTGCACCGCTGGGCGCGCGGCCATGCGCTCGAACCACGCCTTCAGATGCGGGAAATCCTCCAGCTTCTGCTGCTGGCGCTCATAGGGCACGATCCACGGATAGCAGGCCATGTCGGCGATGGAGTATGCGCCCGCGATATAGTCGCGCCCTTCAAGGCGCTTGTTCAGCACGCCGTAGAGCCGGTTGGTCTCCTTGACGTAGCGCTCCATGGCGTAGGGAATGCGCTCCGGCGCGTATTGCACGAAATGGTGGTTCTGCCCGGCCATGGGCCCCAGCCCCGCCATCTGCCAGTACAGCCATTCCAGCACTTCGTATTTGGCGCGGGTCTCGCGCGGCAGGAACTGGCCGGTCTTCTCCGCGAGGTATTCGAGAATGGCGCCGGATTCGAAAATGCCGATCGGCTCGCCGCCATCGGCGGGGGCGAGGTCGCGGATCGCGGGGATGCGGTTGTTTGGTGAGAAGCTCAGGAAGAACGGGTCGAACTGCTCGCCCTGGGAGATGTTGATGGGAAAGATCTTGTAGGGAAGACCAGTCTCTTCGAGAAAAATCGTGATCTTATGGCCGTTCGGCGTGGTCCAGTAATAGAGTTCAATCATGATCTTTCCTTCGGTTTTGTTCAGCCGAGCGCCTTGGACGCCATTTCATAAGTATTGGAACTCAGCGTCTCCCGCGCAAGGATGCGCTCCAGTTCGGCGCGCATCAAAGCCTGCCGCGCGGTGTTGTAGCGCCGCCACGGGCCGAGTGCCGAGACCAGCCTTGCCGCGATCTGCGGATTGGTTTCATCGAGCCGCAGCACGATATCGCCCAGCAGCCGGTAGCCAGCACCCGAGGCATCGTGGAACTTGGCTTGGTTGGCGGTAAAGGCGCCGATGAGCGAGCGCACGCGGTTGGGGTTGCGCAGGTCGAAATCCTCGTGCTGTGTCAGCGCCTGCACCCGCTCCAGCGTATCCGCCGCATTCGCGCGGGCCTGCACCGAGAACCATTTGTCCAGCACCAGGGGCGTGCCGCGCCATTCCTCGTAGAACGAGGCGAGCGCCGTCTCGCGCTTCTCGCCCGGAATGTCGGCGAGCAGCGACAGCGCCGCCAGCGTGTCGGTCATGTTGCCGTCCTGGTGGAACTGCTCCCAGGGGCGGTAGGTGTCGCCGGCGGCGGTGAGGTAAGCGAGGGTGGCGTTCTTTAGCGCCCGCGCCCCCATGGCCGGGCCGGAATGGTCCGCCGGGTCCACCTTGCCGTATTCCCAATACGCGCTGTTGAGCTTGTCGTGTAGCGCCTGGCCCAGCGCGGCTCGCGCGGCCTCGCGCACCGCGTGGATGGCGTCCGGGTCCACTACCGCCATCTCGTCGGCGAGCAGGCTCTCGCCGGGCAGCAACAGCGCTTCGGCGGTGAAGGCCGGGTCGCGCGGGGCCTGGCGCAGCGTGGCCGCCATGGCCTCAAGCAACCCGGCATCGAGCCTGAACGCGTGCCCCGCCTGATGCGCGGCCACTGCATCCAGCAGCACGGCGGTGGCGTATTGCTGCAGCGCGTCCCAGCGGTTGAACAGATCCGTGTCCTTCGCCGCCAGGAAGGCGAGGCGCTCGCGGCTCTGGCCTTTCAGCTTCACCGGCGCGGAGAAGCCGCGGAACAGCGAAACCGCCGCGGGAGGCTTTTCAATTTTAGAGAACACGAAATTCTGCACTTCCTGATGGAAGATTACCGTTTCCGTTCGCACCTCGCGGCCTTCGGCATCCAGCAGCCCGATGGTGACCGGCATCAGGAAGGGCTGTTTCTTGTCCTGTCCCGGCGTGGGGTTGGTGTGCTGGCGCAATGTGAGCATGAAGCTTTGGTTGGTTGGGTTATACACTTCCTCCGCTGTCACCTCCGGCGTGCCGGCCTGGTCGTACCAGCGCAGGATCTGCCAGATGTTGTGCTCCGGCACCGCCTCCTGCATGGCGCTGAAGAAATCCTCCACCGTGGCGGCGGAGTTGTCGTTCTCGCGGATATAGTTGCGCATGCCCCGCCGGAACGCCTCGCGCCCCATCAGCGTGCGGTACATGCGCACCACCTCGGCACCCTTCTCGTAGATGGTGGTGGTGTAGAAATTGTTGATCTCCAGATAGCTCGCCGGGCGCACCGGGTGGGCGAGCGGCCCGGCATCGTCGCGGAACTGCGTGGCGCGCAGCATGCGCACGTCGGCGATGCGCTTCACCGCGGCGGAGAACTGGTCGGCCATGTATTCCTGGTCGCGGAACACGGTGAGCCCCTCTTTCAGCGAGAGTTGGAACCAGTCGCGGCAGGTGACGCGGTCGCCCGTCCAGTTGTGGAAGTACTCGTGCGCGATCACGCGCTCCACGTTCTGGAAGTCCATATCCGTCGCGGTTTCGGGGCTGGCCAGCACATAGGCGGTGTTGAAGATGTTGAGCCCCTTGTTCTCCATCGCCCCGGCGTTGAAGTCCGACACGGCAGCGATGTTGAACACGTCGAGGTCGTATTCCAGCCCGAACGTATCCTCATCCCAGCGCATCGCATTCTTCAGCGCCTCCATGGCGTGGCCGCAGCGCGTCTCGTCGCCGCGCTCCACCCAGATGCCGAGATCGACATGCCGGCCGGACATGGTGGTGTGCTCATCCTTCACCGCTACCAAGTCCGCCGCCACCAGCGCGAAGAGATAGGAGGGTTTCGGGTGCGGGTCCTCCCATTCCGCCCAGCGGCGGCCGTTCTCCTCGCCCTCGGCCAGCTTGTTGCCGTTGGAGAGCAGCACCGGGAATTTCTCCGCATCCGCGCTCATGCGCACGCGGTAGCGCGCCATCACATCGGGGCGGTCGGGGAAGTAGGTGATCTTGCGGAAGCCCTCCGGCTCGCATTGGGTGAAGAAGCCGCTGCCCGACATATACAGCCCTGAGAGCTCGGTGTTCTCTGCCGGGCAGATCTCCACCAGCGTCTCCAGGGTGAAGTCGTCCGGCACCTCGTGCACGGTCAGCCCGTCATCATCCACGGTGTAGAGGTTGTCCCCCAGCTTCGCGCCGTCCAGCAATATCTCGCGCAGCTTCAGCTTGCGGCCGTTCAGGTGCAGCTCCCCGGCGGCGCGGCGGTGCAGGAGCAGCTTGGCGCGCACCTGCGTGGCCTGCGGGTGCAGGTCGAACTCCAGCTCCACCTGCTCCACCCGGAAAGCCGGCGGCCTGTAATCCGCCAGGTAAACCGGGGTGCGAGTGCTAGGGGTTGTGTCGGCCATCGAAAAATCCTCCCGGTACTGGCGAAAATTCCGCCCGCGCGCATATGGTGGGGCGTGGCGGACGAAACACCTCTGACGTTGCGTGTATATTCCCGGATTGCCGAGATCGGGCAAGCGGAATGGGATGGTTGCGCGGGGACGGACAATCCTTTCGTCTCCTACGCCTTCCTCTCGGCGCTGGAGGATAGCGGCTCGGTGGGCACACGCACCGGCTGGCATCCGCGCCATGCCGCGCTGAGGAATGCCTCGGGCGAGGTGGTGGCGGTGGCCCCCTGTTACGCCAAGACCAACTCCTACGGCGAATATGTGTTCGACCACGCCTGGGCCGACGCGCTGGAGCGCGCTGGCGGGCGCTACTATCCCAAGCTTCAGGTGGCGGTGCCGTTCTCCCCGGTGCCGGGGCCGCGCATCCTCTCGCGCGACCCGCGCGCCGTGCCGGCCATGGCCCGGGCACTGGAAACCATGGCGGAGGAGCTGGGCTGCTCCTCGGTTCACGCCACCTTCTGCATGCGCGAGGAATGGGAGGCGCTGGCCGGTGAGGGCTGGCTGCAACGGCTGGGCACGCAGTTCCACTGGGAGAACCAGGGTTTTTGCTCCTTCGACGATTTTTTGGGTGCGTTGTCCTCGCGCAAGCGCAAGGCGATTAAGCGCGAGCGGCGGGAGGCGCAGGCCGGGCTGACCTTCAGGGCGCTCACCGGGGCGGAACTCACGCCGGAAATCTGGCGTGTGTTCTACCGCTTCTACACCTCCACCGTGGACCGCAAATGGGGCGGGGCGTACCTCACGCCCGAGTTTTTTCTCCTGCTGGGGGAGAGATTGGGGGACCGGGTTGTTCTCATGCTGGCCGAGCGGGACGGCAGGCCCATCGCCGGGGCGCTGAACCTACGCGGCGGCGATGTTCTCTACGGCCGAAACTGGGGCTGCACCGAGGACGTGCCCTTCCTGCATTTCGAGCTGTGCTATTATCAGGCCATCGACTACGCCATCGCCCACGGGCTGAAGCGCGTGGAGGCCGGAGCCCAGGGCGAGCACAAAATCCAGCGCGGCTACCTGCCGCAGCCGACCTATTCAGCCCATTACATCCGCCACCCCGGACTGCGCCGCGCCGTGGCGCAGTTTTTGGAAGCTGAGCGCGCGAACATGGAAGAAGCCATGACCGCGATGGCGGAAGAGGGGCCGTATAAGAAGGACGGGGACGGGTGAGGCGTGGTTGGGTGGAGAGCAGACTGGTGGGTTTCAGACGTCCGGCCCGGAAAAGCCGCCGTTGCCGAGACGCCCAGAATTCGTAGGATGGGTGCAGCCTAGCGAATCCCATCAATCGGGATGCGGCACGAAAGCGATGGGTATCGCTACGCTCACGCATCCTGCTCAGAAGCCCCAACCTCGGCTGAAGTAGGGAACGTAGGACAATTTTATGAGTATTTTAATTTTGGCCGTTCTACGGGGGGCTGTCTTCCGGCCACTTTTTTACGGGGGCAATCGTGTAATGCACGCCGCCCGCAGATTTAGCCGTTCTCAAATGTATTGAGAATGATTGGATGCCGTGGCGCGGGATGGCGTTGTACATAAAATTCAACCTATCGCCATGCGTCCCACTGCGATCCACGAGTGTCAAGAGTTCTCTCCCGGCTTTGGTTAAGGCGACACACGGCACATGAATAGGAGTCTTAGAGTTTGATTCTATCCTTAGATAGAACTGTTCGTCGTACCATTCCCCGATATTATTATCTGAAAAGGAAATGTTCACACCTATCTGCGCCTCAACTCCCACCACCAGACCGGCCTGTTGTAATTCCAAGAGATCGCCAAACCGTTTGTTTTTATCTTCCGATGAAATAAAAATCGTCGAGCCGGAGACCAGAGGTGTAATGTCAACAAATAGTCTCGCTATGTTCTGATCAATCTCAGAAAGGCACCTTAATGTGCTCAGGGCGAATCTGCCGGGATGCCTAACTTGTCCTGAAAGAATGCGTCCCCACAACTGGCGAGTGCGCTCGGAACTTGCCTTCTCAGCGTAAGACGAAAACAGATTAAGCCAGTCTTCGTCGAGCGGGTCGTCATTGCCAGCATGATCTTGGGATTTATCAGCTATGTCCTTTAAGTATTCTTCGGCTACCGCGTCTTTGTTTTCCTGTTTACGATAAGCCTCGCCCATTGTTTCAATGAATGCCCGTTCCAAACGGTCTGGATCATTGGATATTTTCTTTGCAAAATCGGGTACTAATAGCTGCAATACCGCTTGTTGAGCACTAGTTTGATTACTTGCCCGCTTGGCTTCATCCGCCAGCCCAGCGTTTTCTTTTTGGTCAGCAACGTCCCACCTTCGCGTAAGCCTGCCTGTGAGCCGGTCATACCCCTGGGCCACTCTTGACTTTACCCCCGGGGGAACTGAGTGCCACAAAGCCATGGTACCAGTGGTTCCACCGATTGATTGGAGGAGGGCATTGAGGTCCATTGTTAACTCATTATCCAGTTATAGGGGCTGCGGTTAAGATTGGCTGTTGACTTGGCGAGCCGAGTTCAGACTGCCCGACCGTGATGGTCAAGTAAGAATGGAATATCAGGCTGTTCGATTGAATACGAGGCAGTTGGTGAATATCCTTCCGCTGCATAATAGGCCCCCCCCCTGTAATGCTAACAGCCACTCGAAGCGTCCGCTTTCTGGATTACGCTTTGGTGAGCCTACGCCCGCCTTGGGTCGGGAGCAGAAGTTCAAATTAAGCCGCCATCAGAGGGATAAAGTAAGGCCCTGTCATTGCGAGGCGGTGAAACCGCCGAAGCAATCCATCTTTGACTTATACTGCAGGAAAGATGGATTGCTTCGTTGCGCTCGCAATGATGGTGCAAACTTACGGCTTCAGCGCGAACACCGCGTAGTTTCCATCATGCCATTTATACACGGCATAGGCTGCGTTCACCACGTCGCCCTTGGCATCAAAACTCACCGGCCCCAACACGCTCGGCCACGGCCCGGCAGCTTTCAACTCGGCCGCCACTTTTGTCGGGTCGGTGGTGCCGGCCTTGGTTGCAGCCTCGGCCCAGACCTGGATGGCGGCGTAGGAGTACAGCACGTAGCCGGTCGGGTCTTCCTTCAGCGCGGCGAGTTCCGCCACGGCCTTG
>Ga0335083_10009703_pt1 | contig 11664 bp, 10 predicted proteins | sample Lox_Sample_42_FD_206716 | JGI IMG/M metagenome (GOLD analysis project Ga0335083, IMG submission 206716) | Soil microbial communities from Loxahatchee National Wildlife Refuge, Florida, United States - Lox_Sample_4.2 | ecosystem: Environmental > Terrestrial > Soil > Wetlands | place: USA... | reverse complement strand
TAACCCTCGGGTGAGTCGTAGTCGAACGAGATCGCGAGTTTCATGGTCGTTGCCTCACGCGCTCGTGCGCGCGGCGTATTCGTCGGCCTGGCGGTGGGATGCCGCCTCGCGCAGCATGTCTTCCCACTGCGGCAGCACCGTGCCCCAGTCGAACGCCTCGGTCTTGGCTCGCGCGGCCAGCGAGATCCGCTGAGCCAACCCGGCTTCGGAGAGCAACCGCTCGACCGCAGCAGCCATCGCCTCCGGATTTCGCGGCTGCACCAGCAGTCCGTCTTCACCGTTGGCGACCAGATTGGGAACGCCGCCCACGTTCGTGCTGACCACGCACGCGCCGCAGGCCATCGCCTCCATTACGGAAACCGGAGTGTTGTCGATGGCCGCGGTATTCAGAAAGATGTCGCCGGCGTTAATTCGCTCCGGAATCCGGCTCTTCGGAACCGCGCCAGTGAACCGGAGTGCCGCGGTTACGCCGAGTTGCTCAGCCGCCGACCGTGTGTGTTCGAGGCTGCCGTCGTGTTTATCGGGCCCGACCATTTCGAGCGTGGCATCCGGATGCCGTTCGCGGACCCTTGCGAGCACTTGGACAGCCAGGCTCGGATCGTAGATCTCGTGGAAGGCTCGCACCCAGACCAGCCGCGGCCGCGGCGCTGTCCGGTGGTGGAACGGGTAGAGCTCGAGGTCCAGGGCATTGGGGATCAGCCGCAGGTCCGCCCGATAGGCACGCAGGTTTTCGAGCAGGAATGCGGATGGCGCTGTCACTGCCGCCGCGGATTCGAGTAGCCGGCGCACACGCTGCGGCGACCGGGCGGCGAAGTCCGGCAGTGCGCCGCCGTGGAGTGTGAGCACGTAGGGCTTCCCCAGACGCCGCAGCGTCCAGGTCACCGCCTCCGCCCAGTAAAAGGAAGGCCCGCTGTAGACGTCCACGTTCGCGACGTGGTACTCGCGCCGCCGCCGCCAGACCGTCGCCAGCATGTCGGCCAGCCGCCGGGCGCGTCCGTGCTGGCGGGAGGTGGTCAGGACACTCCAGCCCGCGCCGCGCAATCGGTCGGCCAGGTCCTCGCACACGCCGCGGTTGCCCACCGAGGCCGAAAGGAAATTTCCAGCCAGCAAAACCCTCACGCGGCCCTCCCACGGCGTCGTACGCCGTGGCTCGTCCGCAGCACTGTTTCATAAACGTCGCACACCCGCCGCATAATGCGCTTCGGGTGATACAACTCGTCGACGCGATTCTGAAACCGACTGGCGTATTGCGCCCGTTCTTCCCGGTGGTGCAGCAGCCGGACCAGTGCCCGCCCGAGATCCTCGGGCGAGCCGGGTGGGACCAGGAGGCCGGCATATCCGTGATCCAGGACTTCGGGGCATTGCCCCACGGAAGTTGCCACCGCCGCCAGGCCGGCCCTGCCGTATTCCAGCAATGCCAGCGGAAGCCCCTCCGATGCCGAGCCGAGGACCCCGATGTCGCAGTTGCGCAGGATCGCGGGGACATCGTTTCGTGGTCCCATGTAGGTCACCGCGTCGTCCAGTCTCAGCTCCGAGATCTGCGCTCGAATGGTAGCCACGTAGGACGGATCCGCAGAATCCCCCACGAGGAACAGGTGCGCCCCCGGGACCTGCGCGGCCGCTAGCGACATCGCCCGGAGCAGATTGGGATGGTCCTTTTGCGGCCGGAAGTTCGCAACGCAGACCAACCTCTTGCCGGGCTCGCCCGGAAGCACGAGGTATTCGTCGCCTTCCGTGGGCGGTTCCGATGGCACCAGGTTTGGAATGTACCAGACGCGCTCCTTTGGGAAATGCAGATAGTTGCTGCACCAGGCTGCCAGCGTCTGGTTGACCGCAATCACGCCCGCCACTCCCCGCGTGGCTAGGCGATACAGCCAGGCGGGCCGATCTCCGAAATCCGATCGGCCGTAGTGATCGTGCCAGATCAAGGAGCAACGCCGGGAAAGTGCGGACGCGAGCCGAGCGAAAAACAGTGCCGAGGCGTGGGCATGGACGATGCGAATCTCGCGATCGGCCACGAAATCGCAAAACTGACGCAGCGCGGTGGGATCCAGGCGTCCGCGACGCTCCAGGCAGAGGCGTGTGACGTGCGGAGCAACGAAACTGCTGAGCGGCCCTTCTGCCCGCGTGCTGCACAGATACGGCGCGAAACGATCGCGGGGCAGCAGATTCACCAGATTGATGGCCACGTGCTCGGCGCCTCCGATGTACAGCGCGTCCACCACGTGAAGAACTCCGATTGCGCTGCTGCCCGTCATTCGGCGAACCCCCGCGATTTTCCGGACATCGACCACGTCTCCGGTTTCGGCTCCCACCATTCCTCCATGAGATCGCGCAAAGCGTCCCGGAGCCCTTCCAGCGAATAGCGCTGCGCCCAGGACGCGGCCGCCTGCCGCATCGGCGCCAGCCGGTCCGGCGATTTCGCAATCACCAGCAGGGCCGCGGTGAGCGCCTCTTCGTCGCGAGGCGCCACCGTGAAGCCGCGTCCTTCGAGCATCTGCTGAACAAACCCGATGTTCGAGCCGATGCACGCCAGCCCGAAGGCCATTGCTTCGGCAATCGACTTAGGCCAGCCCTCGGTTTCCGACGCCAGCACCAGCACGTCCGCCGCCTCGAGGTGCCGGATGACAGCCTCAAACGGCAGTCCGCCAGTGAACTCTGCGTGCGCGGTCATCCCCTCGATCGCCGCAATCTGCTCCAGTGCGCCACGCTCCGGCCCTTCTCCCACGATGGTCAGCGAAACCTCATGTCCGGCGCCACGCACTCGCGCCGCGGCGCGCAGCAGCACGTCCACATTTTTCGCCTTCGAGAGCCGCCCGGTATAGAGCAGGCGCAATCCTGGCCCGCGCCGTTCGCGCTTGGCCGAGGCTCGGGCCCGCTCCAGTTGCTCCGCGGTGAGCAGCGAAGTGAAAAACGGAATCACGTGTTGCGGAGAATTCGGCCACGCGCCGTAGACCGTCACCGGCCCTCTCCACCACCGCGACCGCAGGATCGCCCGCTGCAACCGCGCCGAAATCGGCTCGCCGTCGCCGCCGTTCCACTGTGCCGCATACTTGGCGATGAGCCTGCGGCTGAACAGCGGCGCCAGCACGACGCCGATGAGCCCCAGGTTGCCCGGGCAGCGCACGTGAATCGCGTTCGCCCGCCGCATCGCCCGCGCCAGCCCGAATGCCATTGCGGGAATCGACGCCACGAGCCCCAGCTTGGCCCTGAACGTTTGGCCGCCCGCCTCCTTTTGCGGAAGAATGCGGATGTTGCCGCGCTCGAATGGCAGGCAATCTCCGGGAGGGGCCTGGCAGCGGCACGGCGACGCAATTTCGATTTCGGCGAACAGGTCGGCCCATTGATCGATCTCACGCGCGTACGGGCCGTAGGCATAAAGCCGCCCTTCGTGTTGGTAGTGAATCACGTGGGACGTAATCAGTAACTTCATGAAATGCTCGTGGAGCCGGCTTTGACCCGGCCATCCCGGCTTTCGAGCCGGGATTCTGCGGGAGCAATGAATTCCGGAATGACGAAGTACGGCCGCCCCAGGAACTGCCAATGCCAGATGGTCCCCGCCGGCCGCAGGCCCGACCGCTCATGCGCGTGAATCGAAGCCTTGTTGCCCGCTTCCACCCAGGCCATTACGCTGCGGAATCCCATTTCCTTGAGCCAGCCTCTCAGGAACGAGTAATACGCCGGGCAGATGCAGCGCCCGCGAAACGAGGGGACGGTATAGAGCTTGTACGTATACGCGCGGTCGGGCGCCAGTTGCAGATAATTCCGGCAGCTCAGGTCGAGTTGGCCAAACATGACCCAGGCGTAAAACACAACGCGCTGATCGGCTTCGCAGACGACGAAGCGATCACCCGCGCGCAGCCTCTCGCGGCCGAATTCGCGCGCTTCGGTGCTGTAGCCGAACTCCGGAGCGGTCAACGCAGTGAGGTCGGCCTCTCTGCCGAACCGCCACTCCACCGGAACGGTTGCCTGATTCGGCTGAAGGTCGTCGAGCCCGCTTTCGAACAGCACCTTGCGGCGGAACGAGCACATTGCAGCACCGCTCCGGAGAATCTCTCGAAAACTCAGCATGCCGTTTCCGCCGCCCGCACGCGAGCGGGCTGTTTGCGCCCGGACTTCGCTTTTCGGTATTGAGCCATCGCTCGTAACGCGCCCGCCCGCATCACTCGCTCGATCGCCAACTGCAGGCTTGGCTTCTGCACCCTGGCCCAGACCAGCTCGCGCTGGTGAGTCGCCATGCGGACCTTGAACTCGTCGAAGCTGGCCATGAAGTCGTACACGGCATGGCCGCACTCCGCGTTGTGCCGGACCGCCTCTGTGTGGCAGATAAAGCCGGGCTTCAGCCGGTTGTCATCCTCTATCCGGAACCCGCTCTGATAAAACGAGACCGTGCCGTTCCAGACGAAGTTGTAGAGACACCCGATGGTCTGTTGGCCGCACCGCATGCGGATCAGCTGGATCTCGCCCGCCGCGAAACGGCGCTCGATGAGTCCGCGGTGGAAGCCGGCAAAATACGAGGACGCGAAGGCCCCGCGCTGGCCTCGCTGCTGCCACCAACTCTGGTGCAAGTCCACCAGCTCCGTATAAATCTCCAGTGCCGACGCGACATCCGCCGCGACCTCGCGACACAGGGCACCGCGTCCCTGGTAAAGCTTGTAGCAGCGGCGCACCTGCGAGCGGGTATTGGAGCTCAGCAGCGCCAGGTAGTCCTTTTGCCGGACCGCCGCAAGCTCGATATACGGCGCTGGAATCCGGTTGGCGATTAACAGCCGGTACGGTGCATCGACACGCTCCAGGAGCTTGCCGGTGGCGCTGCGCGGGTCCACGCCTGAAAGGTAGAGTTCGTCCCACGTGCCAGGCAACTGTGACAGCAGATCGCGCAGCGTGATTCGCGCGGCCGGGTCGGCAAGGATCGCATTGTCCTCGACATAATGTTGGTCCAGCCTGCGAATTCCCGTCTGGTTTAGCAGCCAGGCATCGCTCCGAAACACCATCTGCCGCACCACCCGGGAATGCCCCAGGAAGGCAGCGGCGACGATCGCATTCCGCTCGCGAAAGACCGCCAGCTTGAAGACGATGTCGTCCGGCAGGCTTTCCAGCCATGTCTCCACAAATCCCCACGAAAGAAAGTAGGAGTGGGGGCAGACGGCCGCAAGCTCTTTCCAAATCGCTTCAATAGTGCGCCGGTCCTGCCGCGCATCGAGGAATTCAATTTGCATGGAGGTTAACGGAGAAACGCCAGCAGCGGCGCCAGCTTGGTGGCATGCACGGAATACGACGCGTCCTCGCGGTGCAGGTTGAGGCATCCACCGCGGCGCGGGCTGGCAATGCCGCCCTGAGTGACAAACGCAAAGTTGGTCCCTAACTGCCGCAGAACCGCCTCCGTTCCCTGTTCCTGGTCCGCCTTGCGGCCGTAGGGATAGCAGAAGACGCGCGTTTGACGGCCCAGGCGCCCCTCGATCAGGTCGTATGCCAGCGCTACGTCTGTTTCGAATTGCGCAATGCCATCGGCCGTCACGGTGGAATGCAGCATGGTGTGGTTGCCCACCAGCATTCCGTGCTGCTGCATGCTGGCCAGCGTGCTCCAGTTGGCTAGGCGCAGGCGGCGAGCCAGCGCCCTCGGCAGTTGGAAGTCTTCGCGCATGCCGGCGAGCAGCGAACCGTGGTTCCGGCTCGGGCAGCGCAGCAACTCGGGCCAGAGCTGACGATAGGCTGCGATGCGCGATTCGTGGCCGCCGATTTCGAACTCCGCCAACGGGCTCCCGGCCGGCGTGGTGCGGATCCGGTAAGGACCCGGCCGCGCATTTGCGCACATCCACATCAGTTCCAGGCTCGGCACCGTGCGGTCCGCGGCGATCAATCCGGGGCATGCGAAGAAACATCCCTGCAGACCGCGTTTGGCAAATTCCGGCATAGCCTGAGCGATGGTGTCGTGCAGGCAGTCGTCGAACGTCAGAAGTGTGGCCCGCTTCGGCAGTGTGCCCGCGGTCATGCGCTCGAAGAACTCGAACGGGCCGAGAGGTGTCAGGCGCGCCGCCACGAAATCCAGGATGCGCCGGAATTCCGGCAAAGGGACGAACAGGTCTTCTCCTACGCCGCGTAACACTGGGCTGCCGATGTAATGAAAAGTCAGAACCAGGCCCTGATACCGGCCGAGCAGACAACTGGTGGCGATGCTGGTCGGGAACGGCCACAACGCGGTTCCGAGAAAAGATTTCAGATGCATGCGGACAGGCGACGGGAGCATTGGGGTTGTTTACGCTTGAGTGCCGGCGACCCTCGGGCGAACGGCTAGGGTACTCGGAGGAAGATACCCCAACCGCCGGAGGAGGGTCGCCGGCATGCAAAGCTGCCGCGAGCTGCGCGGCAGCTTTATCCTGGACGGAGAACGGAACGGCGGTCCAGGAATCATTCGGCTCTACCGTGAGTCAACTCGGGTTCGGCCGCGGCATCCAGCATATACTCGCGGCGTGCCGGAGGCTCGTCGAATCGCGGTGGGCAACGCACACACCGCCACAATTCTCTCAACGTTCCAGCGGCATGGCCCAGCGGCTGGAATTTCCACGGCCGTACGCAGAACCATGCCAGATCCATTGCGACCAGCAGTGCCGTATCCATCCAGAAACTGGCCGTGTGCCTGGCGGCGGGCCGAGGCGTGTGCCGCTTCCAGATGAAATACCGGTTGCGCATCTCCATCACACCGCGCGTGTAGGAAACCGGCCGGCCGTGACCCGCGGGAAGGTGAAGGATCCGGGCGTCGCCGCAGCAGACCAGCTTCCACCGGCGCCCCACCCGCAGCGACATTTCCAGATCCTCGCCCTGCGAATAGCCTTCGAAGAAGCACGAAAAACGCTCCTTCCCGAACACATCGCGCCGAAAGGTCCATGCACAGCCCGGCATCACGTCGATAGTTCGCACCCCCGAAAACGGCTTCAGGACGCTGCGCGGTACGTGGGTGCCCGACGGGTAATAGATCATCGGCTCGATTCGCGGAACGATCCCCAACGCGAATCGCAATCGCCACCGGCCCGCCAGTGGCCGGTCCATCTCGTTGAGCACGCAGCCGGCTATCCCGCCGATCCGTAACGCGCGATCCTCTTCGAACACGCGCTGCATCTCCCGGAAGTAGCCGGCCAGAGGCACGGCATCGTCGTCCAGGAAGAAGACGTACCGCCTCGAGCTCACGTCCACTCCCACGTTCCGCTGACGCGTCAGGCCCGGAGGGCTTTCCACGTAGACGCAGTCGAACGGTACGGCGCGGGGTTCCAGCCACCGCGCCAGTTCCGCGGCCAGGCTGCGGCTGGGATGTCCGTCTGCGAGGACGACCTCACCGGGAGCATCCGGGATCGCGAGCAACGCTTCCAGCAAACGGAATACTTCCGCATGCCGGTCGTATGTCGCGACGACCAAGGTGCAATCCGCGAGCACCCCGCGCCCGCTCCCTGCCTCTCGCCAGCCCGAGAGTTTCGTCATATGAGTTCGCCGCAACATGGCGTACCCTCACGCATGCCGTGAGATGCATTCCGCATAGAATCGTTCGTTGCGAGCCAGTAGAATGCCCGTCGAGAACCGCTGAAGAATGGTGTTGCGCCCGGCTGCTCCGATCCGCTGGCAGGCCTTATCGTCGCGCAACAGGGAAACGATGCCTTCCGCAATCTGCTCGGGCCGGCTCGGATCGATCAGCAGTCCGTCGCGCCCGGAATCGATCAGCTCCGGTCCGCTGCACCGGTTCGAGTAGATGACCGGGCAGCCGTGCGCCATAGCTTCCAGCGGGACCATGCTGAAGGCTTCGGCGAAGGACGGGAACACGGCCAACCGGCACGAGGCAAATTCACGTTGCAGGTGCTCGCGCTCCACATGGCCGTGGAAATGTACGGACGCCCGGGCGCCATCCGTCAGGAGACCCGTCAGCATCTCGATCATCGGACGGCCGTTCTCCGCGCCGGCGTCCTTGCCGAACAGATGCAATTCCGCCGACGGGTGCGCATCCAATACCGCCGGCCACGCTTCGATCAGCGGCGCGACGCCCTTCTTCGCCGTGAGAGTGCCGGCGAAGACCACCCGGTTCGGCGACCGCTCTGCCGTGGATTCCGGAGGGACATCCACGGGGTTGAACAGCACGTCCACCGCCCGCAGACGCCGTCCGAAGAGCCGCTGGGTTCGGGCCGCCGTGTATCCGCTGGTGGAGCAGCAGTAATCGGCGCGATGGAATGACGCCGCTTCCAGGCAATACGCCGGCCAGTGCATGCGCGCGTGCATCTCCCGCGCGAAGTAACTGGACGAGCCATGCAGCCGGGTCACCACAGGCGCCCGCAGATGCGGCCAGCACGCGGCGTAACCCTCCCAATCCGGCACTTCGACGAGGTCCACTTCGCCACGCTCCACCCATCGCGAGACCGTGTGGAAGAGCAGCTTGCGTCCTTGCGTCCATCCGAATCGTCCCCGCGGCATCGGAAGCCGCCAGACCGCCACTCCGCGATCGTTTTCAACCCCGCTGGGCTCGTCGAGTCGGGGGTACAGGCCCACGGTACGGACCTCGTGTCCCGCGGCGGAGAATGCGCGCGCCAGCACCTGTGTGACGGAGCCGATTCCGCCGTGCCGCGCGGGCGGATATTCGCAACAGACGAAACAGAGCTTCATGGGGTCCGTGAGAGTTGCTCCAGTACGTTCACAATGCGGCGGCTGGATTCACCTGGTGAAATGGCGACCTGCATTTCAGCCAGTCGTCGTCGCCCCTCGCGGTCCAGAGCAGGGTTTTCCAGGTAGGCGTTGACGTGATCGGCGAGCTGTTCCCGCGTTCGGGCGATCCGCGACGTCCCGAGCTCGACGATCGGACGGAGGTGCTCGTAGTTGTAGTAGTAGTCCCAGACCGGCATGCCGAAAATCGGTGGATCGCTGCAATCGAATGCCACGTTCACCACCGGCTTGTCGTGCAGTCCGAAATCGAGCGTCATGGTCGAGCCCAGGTTGACGTTCACGTCGACGTGATGCGTCAGGTTCGCGAGGAACTGCACGTCTTCGGAAGTCGGCAGCACCCGGGTCCAGTTGCCGGGCTCGGCGTGGGCCCATTGCGGCTGCAGGCGGAGGATTTCGGGGTAGCGCCGGCACACATCGTCATAACGCTTGCCGTTGTCCACCGGCACTGGCCGCAGCAGGACGTTCGGATTGCCACGGATGCGCCCGGAGCGAACGTGCGCGGTCAGGGCTTCCAGGTGCTTCGGGTCCTCCGGGCAGGTGGCAATGTCGCCGCCCGAGTAGCACAACAGCTTGCGAGCCGGATCGGCGCCGATTCGCCGGCAGAACTCCTCGCGCGCCCACAACAGCGACTGATCCGCGTACGGATCGAACTGCGGCGTGCCGACGATGTGGATGGCCTCCGGCTGGATCTCCGGGTAATAGCGCAACAATTCCGCCCGCATGTGACGGCTCCACACCAGATAGGCATCGAAGGGAGCGGCAATTCGGCCCTTCGTGGTCAGGTGATCCCAGCTGAACACGAATGCCACGGTGGGGATCCCCATCGACTTGGCGGCGAGAACCGCCGGCAGTACTGTCGTCGGACGCTGACTGGAGCAAAAAACAGCCGCGGGCCGGATGGCGGAAAAGATTTCACGGTATCGCTCTACTTCCGGACGTGCAGCGGCGGCGGAGCAGTACATCGCTTCGAGCGTGCTCATGCATCCCAGCACGGCGCCGACGCGGCCCGCCAGACGCGAGGAGCGGATGAAGACGCGTGAACGCAGCGGCCCGCGCAAGGGGCGTCCCAGCGCCCGCTGCATCGCCTGGGTATTTGCCCGGTACATGTGGGCATACTCCAGCGTGTACTGCAGTACCAGGGGCGCGCCTGCCTGAAGGTACGGGATCATGGGTTGCCACGTGACCGCATCGCTGTGGGGCATGGTGTACCGCTCGAGGAGGTGTTCCGGAATGTTGTGAAACACGTGCGGCTGGAAGCTTCGAGCCATTTCCGGCAGAAATCCGCCGAGAATGAAGTTGCGAACCCCGACGCCGTCGGGCACCAGTATCGCGATCGGGCGTCGTGTCATGAGCGTGTGGGATTGGCGGATGGGCCTTTGACCCAAACCGCGCCGACCTGCGTTCCGTTCTGCATCTCCTCTGCAATCAAGGCTCGCTCGCGCCGCCGATACTCCGGCGGCAGAGCCGAGGAGAGCTCCCCGAAGAAGGCCCATGAACGCGTCGCGACGAGCCGGTAGTCGAGCAGCAGGGTCTTCATCTGCCGGATTGAAATCCCGTGTCCGTCCGTGGTCCGCATTCCCATGATCTGCGCGATTTCAGCCTCGCTTAGCGGCGCAGTCACGATCTTGAGATCCAACAACTCCTGGTTGACTGCCTGCACTTGCTCCGCGGGGAATGCCCCCTGCTGCCGGATTCGCCGCGAGAGCCGTTTGATCAGCCCGCGGCGCGACCGCTCGAATTGCTCCACGCGCAGTTGCCGCTCCGGATCGTCATGCGCATCGGCATTCGGGTCCTGAAGATGGAGGAAGACGCCCCCCGGCGATTGCCGCAGCGAAACCTGCCGAAGAAACTCCGGCAAATCGCCCACATGCTGCAGCACGCAGCCGGCAACAATCAGGTCATAGTGTGGCCGCAAAGGCAGTGTCTCCAGCCGGCCGCACACCAGGCGATGACGGATGCTCAGCAAGCTCTGCCGCATGGAGCAGATTTGCAACATTTCCTGAGCCGGGTCGACCAGATCGACCTGCCGGATGAACGCGCCCATGCGAGTCCTCAGAAGGAGCTCCGCGCTCATTCCGGTGCCGCAGCCAATGTCCAGCGCGGACATGCGATGGTTCGGTGGCGGAAGCTGCTGCAACAAATCGCTCACCAGATGTTGAAACTGGTCGGGCAGCGACTGCCACATCTGACGGTGCTGGGTGTCGTAAGATTGTGCTCCGCATCCGTGAAACGCGCGGCTCACGGCAGCGAAAAACACGGGCGGTTCGATAGTCGCGCCGTGGGCAGCCATCAGCGGCCGCAGTGGCTCCCAGGCGTCTGCGGCCCGAAGCGCCGCGCCGCCCGGACTGTGCAGCTCAGCCAATCGTTACCTCCCCGGAGCGCCCGGATTCCTGCAGCGTCCACTCCACGTTCGGGCTGAGCACCGAACCCGAGCCGGAGCTTCTGCCACCCACGTCCAGATGGAAAACATCCGACAAGTACCGGGACACCGTCGACTGGCCTTGCAGCAGCACCTTGAAGTACAGCGTGTACAGCCCCGGTTCCAGCCATAGGGCCGGAATGCGCAAGCGAATGCGATACGATCCCTTCCATCGCCCGCCCCGCAACTCGGAACTATCCCGCCGGATCGTCAGCACGCGCCGCTGGTTCATGTCTTCGAGCATGCAGAGCAGGACAAAGCCGGCCACCTCGCGCTCCAGGTGAAGTTCGGTGCCGAGCTCCATCGCATCAGGCTGTTGAATGGTCGATCCCGGGTGGCTCTCCAGCGTAATTTGCGAGAAGCCCGAGCCGCGCGGGCGGTGGGCTGCCGGATCGTCGTGCTTATCCGCGGTAGCTACCAGACGGTGATAGGTTTCGATGCTGCTGGTGATGTCTCCGGTGTAGACCAGTTTCCCCTCGCTTAACACGACGCCCGTGTTGCACAGGGAGCGCACGGCGCCCATATTGTGGCTGACGAACAGAATCGTT
>Ga0335083_10009700_pt1 | contig 11666 bp, 8 predicted proteins | sample Lox_Sample_42_FD_206716 | JGI IMG/M metagenome (GOLD analysis project Ga0335083, IMG submission 206716) | Soil microbial communities from Loxahatchee National Wildlife Refuge, Florida, United States - Lox_Sample_4.2 | ecosystem: Environmental > Terrestrial > Soil > Wetlands | place: USA: Florida... | reverse complement strand
CGATTTTCGGACCGGTAGAGGTGGCATATGCTTACGGCGATACCGGCCATCACAAACTCTTCTTCAGGGTTGGGAGGCTATTCTGAAGACCGCAAGTTTCCATCAAAGGAAATCGCTCTAATAGAGGCTTGCCGTTGATCTCAAGGAAACAAACCGATGATGAGTCAGCAGCCAACTGACTCCCGAGTTGAGTTGGCAGAACACCGAACCGAGATGGCGAGGTTTCGAACGCAGATTGCGCTCGACCGGACAACCCTGGCTTGGATTCGAACCACCCTGAGCATGGTCACCTTCGGTTTCGGCACCATTGGGTTCTTTCGCTCTCTCCGGCAGGCAGACCCGACCCCAGAAGCTGTCCATTTGCATGAGGGCGCCATCCGATTCGGTATCGCCCTCGTCGTGCTTGGCCTGGTGACTACAGTTTTGGCGGCGACCTCCGCCTGGTTCACTCTACGGAGGCTCCGTCGAAATGAGGTTCCCGTTCTGAGCCAGTGGCCGTTGAGTATCACCGTTGCCATGTTCCTCACCCTCATCGGCTTGGTCGCGTTCTGGTATGCGTTCCCGCGATGACGATCGGAGCGCATTCGCTTGCGTCGGCAACTCGGGTGGCTCGTTGCAACCCACCGGGCTTAGCTGTGGTTCCGAGCGGCGGGAGAAGTGAATATGGAAGATAAATTCGAAACGCGCTCTCGCACATACGGCTCGCATAAAAGCGCGTGGAATACCTGGCTTATCCCTGGCCTTTACTCGGCGGCCGCAATCGCCCTTGGACTTACACTTCCTCGGATTGAAAGGTACTTGCTTCCGGGCCTCGACACCACGATCACTGTCGGCCAGGCAACAGCGATTTACTCTGCAATCGCCTCAGGGATGATTGCCTTGACGGGCATCGTGTTTTCGCTTGCCTTCGTGATGATACAGTTCAGCGCGAGCGCCTACTCACCACGGCTCGTGGTGTGGATCGCTCACGATCCCGTGATGTCCCATGCCCTGGGGGTCTTTACCGCCACATTCCTCTATGCGCTTGCAGCGCTCTCAGGAGTAGATCGGAATCGCTCGGGCAATGTTCCATTTATCAGCTTTTGGGTGGTGATCGCTTTGCTGCTGGCAAGCGTAGCGATGTTCATCAGGCTGATTCAATTAATCGGGCTGCTGCAAGTCAACCAGATGTTGATCTTCACCGGCGACCGGGGACGAGAAGTGGTGACTAGGACTTATCCGTTGAGAGAATCAGGACCTTTAGCTAAGAAACCGGTCGGTTTTGGCGGAACGACTTGCACGCAGACCCTCATTCATTCCGGAAGACCTCGATCCGTTCAGGGTGTTGATACGACCGGCTTGGTGAACTTGGCCTCGTTAGCGGGCGGAATCATTGAAATGGCAGTGGCGGTTGGCGACACCTTAGTCGAGATGATGCCGATATTGCGAGTGTATGGAGGGCGGCAGCCGATCGAAGAAAACAATTTACGGGATGGCATCGAGATTGGTGACGAACGCACCTTCGAGCAAGATCCGAAGTACGCGATCCGGTTGCTGGTGGACATAGCCATACGAGCCTTGTCGCCGGCGATTAACGATCCAACGACGGCAGTGCAAGCCCTCGACCAGATCGAAGACCTGCTGACTCGCCTGGGTCAGCGTGACTTGGAGATTGGGACGTACCGCGATAAGAAGGGGAAAGCGAGACTGGTGGTTCCGTTCCCGGCGTGGGAGGATCTCGTTCGGTTGGCCTTCGATGAGATCTGCTTCTGCGGAGCCAGCAGTGTACAAGTCATGCGCCGTATGAACGCGCTTATTGCCGATCTCGTTCCACGAATGCCAGAAGATCGTCGTCAAGCCCTCAGCTATTGGCAGAGAAGAGTAACTGCCAGCATTGCGCGCTCGTTCGTTAACGAAGAAGAGAAGACGGAGGCCCAAGAAGGAGACCGGCAAGGACTGGGCGTACCTCGCCAGAGTCTTCACGACGTTTAAGATTCACCTCCCGGCGCAGCAAGCTCGAATGCTTGCTGCACCTACTTTGTACCTAGTTGCTGGTGAGTGGTGAAATTCTTGAAACCAGTGACTTATTAGAATCAGTAAGTTACAGATTCTGTTCATACTCTGAAACTTCGATCCCGACCAGGTCCACCAATGAATCAATCACTCACAAATTTTCTGACGCGGAGTTGGTGGCATTTGGTAGCAAGTTCACCGAACCTTCACTTTGCCGTCCGCTACGCGGGCATCCGCAACTGGTAATACGCGGCGCGCAAGTAATTCCTGGCTTCCAACTGCGGACAGACGCCTGTGAGCGACTCAGTACTGCCGACGATCAGGATCTCGTGTTCCTGGGAGGCATGGGGCTGTTGGAAAGCTTCCCGGAACTTATGGCAGCTCATCCCTGAGGTGGGATGCAAATGATGCCAAGGTTGACGACCCTGTGACGGTTGTTCGCTTTGCTTCCACCGGCACCCTCAGACCATCGAATAAACCTGAACAGGAGGAGCCGTGAAAGTTTTCATCGCCGGAGCCACGGGCGCCATTGGACGCCCCTTACTGAAGGGCCTAGCGTTAGCCGGGCACGCCACGTTTGGCATGGTGCGCTCGCAGAGTTCCAGCGCGTCCGTGTCCGCGATGGGCGCCGAGCCCGTTATCGCCGATGCGCTTGACGCGGCGTCCGTGAGCAGTGCGGTCGCCAGGGTGAGGCCCGACGTCATCATCAACGAGCTCACCTCACTGCCAAAACACTACACGCCCAGCGACATGGAGGCTGCGGCCGAAGCTGACACTCGCGTGCGCATGGAAGGCAACAGAAACCTGCTCGCGGCGGCGCTGCAAACCGGCGTGCGTCGCTTCCTGGTGCAGTCCACGGGATTCTGGTATGCACCGGGTGAAGGTTTGGCCGACGAACGCGAGGGTTTTGCGTTCAGCGCTTCTCCCGGCGTAGCCGCAGGTACGCAGCGTTATGCCGAGCTCGAAGCAATGACGCTCACTCCACCCCAGTTGCAGTCAGTGGCCCTCCGCTATGGCTTCTTTTACGGCCCGGGCACCTGGTTCACGACCGATGGCGATGTGGGAGAGCAGGCGCGCCATCAGCAAGTGCCCATCATTGGCGACGGTCAGGGAGTCTGGAGTTGGGTACACATCGAGGATGCCGCCGACGCCACCGTCAAAGCCCTCGATTGCGCGTCCGGTGCTTACAACATCGTGGATGACAATCCCAGCGAGCAGCGCGTGTGGTTGACCGCATTTGCCCGTTATTGCGGCGCCCCGGAGCCGCCACACGTTTCCGAACAACAAGCCTTGCAGGCCGCTGGAGCAGACGCGGTGTACTATGCGACGCGCCTCCGAGGCGCCTCCAACGCGAAAGCCAAGCGCGAGCTTGGATTCAATCCGCGTCCGCTTGAGTGGCTGGCTACCCGGTGAGCATGACAATCTTCAGAATTCGTTGTAACCCTGTGTCACGAGAAACGCTTCAGCTCCTGTCATAGTTTTGCCACCTCAACGTGGCCGTGCCGATTGTCAGGTTAAGCTGCGCCGCGACTCTGGTGCTGGGCATCACGCAGCACAGAGTTGTTCACAGGCTGGCTGAGCCAGGTTGCGAAACGAGTGTGGCCGAGTCGCGCATCGTCGCCGGGAATGAGCGTCGTCGCACTTACGGCTATGCCGTAATAGTGCGCGTTGGGGTCGGCAACGACCTCGCGCGGGTCCTTCCACGCGGCCAGCGCCTGCCGCACGAGTTCATCGAGGTGAAACTGTTCCGGTCCTCCTATTTCAACCGTGCCTTTCACGGGTGAGCCGATCGCGACCCGGGCCAGCTCGCCGGCGACATCGTCGGCTGCCATCGGTTGAATGAGCGCAGGTGGCAGCAGCACCTTGTTGCCTTGCGTGGAGAAATCGGCGATGCCCTTGACGAACTCGAAAAACTGCGTCGCGCGCACAATCGAATAGGGAACTGATGCGCCCTTGATCAGGTTCTCTTGTGCGACCTTTGCCCGGAAGTAGCCGCTTGCCAGCATGCGCTCCGAGCCTACGACCGACAATGCAACGTGATGTCGCACCCCTGCCGCCGCTTCAGCCGCGAGAAGGTTGCGGGTTGATGTTTCGAAGAACTTCATCACAGCCGTGTCGTCCCACGAGGGAGCGTTCGATACGTCGACCACCGCCGATGCACCTTTCAATGCTTTGTCCAGCCCCTCACCGGTGATGCTGTTAACGCCGGTGTTGGGTGCTGCCGCGAGCGCCTCGTGTCCGTGTTCGCGCAGTTTGGGTACGAGTCTTGATCCGATGAGCCCAGTGCCGCCGATGACTACGATTTTCATTGCTATCTCCTTCATCTTTGATTTCTGTGTTCGAACTGCCAATTCTTATTCGGCTAAGACCGGACACCGAAGCGTGTCGTGACAAGGAATATGATGTGGAAACTGCTTTGAAGATGCCTTTCGCGCAGACGCGAAGCTGACCTGTGTGAGCAGCGCCCATTGCCGCTCCCCACAAGACCAGAGGCTAGATGAGCACGGGACGAATGGAAGCCTTCAGTGACGGTGTCATCGCCATCATCATCACCATTATGGTGCTGGAGATGAAGGTGCCGCACGGCGACCGCTTGAAAGATTTGCGGCCGCTGCTGCCGGTGTTTCTCAGCTACGTCCTGAGTTTCATTTATGTCGGCATTTACTGGAACAATCACCACCACATGCTGCATGCCTGCGAGAGGGTCACGGGTGCAATACTCTGGGCCAATCTGCACCTGCTGTTCTGGCTGTCATTGTTTCCATTCACCACCGGCTGGATGGGAGAGAACCACTTCACTGCGCTGCCTACGGCACTCTACGGAGCGGTTCTGTTGATGGCGGCCTTCGCGTACTTACTGCTTCAGCAGACGATCATACGAGTGCAAGGCAGGGACTCGATACTAAAGAAGGCAATCGGACACGATTGGAAGGGCAGACTGTCGCCGGTGCTGTATGTCGCAGCTATTCTTGTGGCGTTCCGTTCGTCCTGGATTGCTCAGGCGATTCTGGCGATCGCTGCGCTGATATGGCTGATTCCGGACCGCCGAATCGAAAAAGGACTAACGATGTGATTGACCCGACGTTTGCGGGGGATTACACCTGTGATGGGAAATTGGCCGCTTTCTTTGAACGACGTAGCGCTCAATGCCAAAAAACTTGACGGTCGCAGCTCAAGCACTAATGAAATAAGGGCGCAGCAAACCGCCCGTGCAAAGGCCTCTTAAAATCGAGGACCCGGTGGCGAGCACTATATAAGAGGTGGTCCCGGCCCCTTGGGTGGGCAGTATAGGGAATGACGTCAGTGGAGGGCGCATGTCAACAAACGAGAGTCTAGGTGCACGAGATCAAAAGATTCGTGCGGCACTGGATCAGCATTGGGCCGCCTCCGATGCCAACGATTTCGAAACTGAGCATCGCATCTATCATGACGACGCGGTGCTGGAATATCCGCAGTCAGGCGAGCGCATCCGCGGCCGGCACAACATACAGATCACGCGCACGATCCAGCCCAACCGGAAGCGCTTTACCGTCCAGCGGATCGCTGGTGGCGGCGATCTCTGGGTAACCGAGTTCATCCTGTCTTATGACGGCAAGCCGTCTTACACGGTGAGCATCATGGAGTTCAGGGACGACAAAGTTGCGCGAGAAACGCAGTACTTCGCCGATCCCTTCGTGGCCAGCCCGGCTCGCGCGCCATACGTCGAACGGATGGACGCGCAAGCTCAGCAGGGGGATATTCGTTAGGTACAGTCGGAGGGACAAGCGATGGATTGGCAACGATTGGTCCACTTTGCGCTGCTGGGCAGCAGTGGTTGGGAACAATACGCCATCCTGCTGGTACGGGTCTCGCTGGGCCTGTTCTTCGCCATCTCGGGGGCAAACAAATTGTTTGTTGCCGGCAGAAGGCAGACCATGTACGAAACGCTTGTTCAGGCCAAAGTCCCGTTTCCCCAGCTCATGACTTACTTCGTGTCAGGGGTTGAGTTCCTCTGCGGATCCTTGCTGACCGTCGGGTTTCTCACGAGCCTGAACTGTGCGGCTCTCTTGGTCGATATGCTCGTCGCTATCCTGACCGCCAAACTTCCCGGCATGCCCAAAGGACTGTCGCCTCTCAACTGGCTCGACGATTTCCTCTACCTGCCAGAAGTCCTGTACGTGCTCTTCTTTATATGGCTGATCTGCTCTGGCCCAGGAAAGTTCAGTATCGATCACTGGCTTGCGGGCAGGTTAGGACTGTGATCGCCATCGGAATTTGATGTTCAGAAACTTATTGCAGACGGCGCAGCGGGCCCTTCCACCACGCCTTCCAGGAACATCGACATGTGATGTGACTCACAGGATGCGCCGACTGCGAATTGTATCGTTTATGCAGAGGAGCCGAGACGGAGATTTCTCCCCGAAGTATCGCTGCAGCCAGTGAAATTCTCCGACCCTGAAACAGATGCTCGGTACCGAACAGGCTGTCGGTGATATAGCCAGCGAACTGTCAAGGTGGCGGCGCGAGCAGCCAGGAAGCGCGCCTGCCTCTGCGGCGGCCTGCGATCTCCTGAACACGGCCGAGCAACAGCTTTCCGCCGGAGCTTCTGACGACACCGATCCAACCATCTGGCACGACTTTTTGTACTCGACTGGCGTTCCCGATTTCCTTGAGTATCTGCCGGACCGTGTCATCCGGGAGCGCTGGGCGGACCTGGCGTTTCGCGCCATCGAGCGTTCAAGCTACTCGCTTCTGACGATGCTTCAGCAGCGGGTTGCGGCGCATCCCGAGCGCATCCTGTTCTGCGAGGCCCGCGAGGCGAGTCAGGCGTCAACGTACGCCCAGGTAGCCTGGTACACGCGAACGCTCGCCGGTCTCTTTCTGCAGTCAGTTCCCAACGAACCACGGGTTGCGATCTTCTGCGATAACAGCATCGACAGCGCTTGTACCGACCTCGCCTGCCTGCTCCACGGCATCCTGGTATCGCCCCTCAATGTTCACTTCGATACAGAGACGCTGGTGTGGATTTTTCAGCGGCTCGCTATCAACGTGGTGGTGACCGACAGCGAGGAACGGATTGCCCGGCTGTCTGAAGTTCGAGCCATCCTGGGACGAGACTTCAAGGTGTTCCGCACCGGTGAGCGAATCGTAAATGCGACAGTTCGTGGGCTGGAGATAACGCCGCTACGGCATGCTGCAGCGCGGGTCGATCTTGCAGCCATCTCGGCACAGCTCGCGGCGCGGCCCACGGACCTGTTCGCGCCGGCAACTGTGATGTTCACCTCAGGTAGCACAGGGCGCGCGAAGGGAGTGGTGTTCAGCCAGTACAACCTGGTCACCAAGAGATTCGCGCGTGCCGCCGCGCTGCCGTCGGTTGGCCGGAACGAAGTGTTGCTCTGCTATCTGCCGCTGTTCCACACCTTCGGGCGCTTTTTCGAGATGCTCGGCGCCATCTACTGGGGAGGCACGTACGTCTTTGCCGGCAGTCCAACCGCCGAGAGCCTCATCGCGGCCATGGGACAAGTGCGTCCCACCGGATTGATCGGAGTGCCGGTGCGCTGGACGCAGGTCCGGCAGCAATGTCTGGACGCCATGGACCGTGAGCCCGATGCTGGTGGCGAACCGGCTTTTCGCGAGACGGTAGGCAAGCACTTGCGTTGGGGCGTGTCGGCTGCGGGTTTTCTCGATCCACAGGTGTTCCGTTTTTTTCAGCGGCACGGAGTTGAGCTTTGCAGTGGATTCGGGATGACCGAAGCCACCGGGGGCATCACCATGACGCCGCCGGGCGAGTACGTAGATGGCAGCGTTGGGATACCGCTTCCCGGGATGCGCCTTCGGTTCACTCTCCAGCATGAGCTCGAGATCGCTGGCCCGTACGTCGCGCGCTACCTCGATGACGACGCCGCGGCCGGCTCGCTGCCTGCCATCGATCCGGGTGAGGATTACTGGCTGCCTACGGGAGACGTCTTCACCGTCGATGCCTCGGGTCATCTGCAGATTGTCGATCGCATAAAAGACATCTACAAGAACAGCCGCGGCCAGACCATTGCACCACAGCGCATCGAACAGCGTCTTGCATCCGTACCCGGTATCCGTCGCACCTTCGTGGTTGGCGACCACCGCGATCACAATGTGTTGCTGATTGTGCCCAACCGCGACGATGCGGTGCTGGCGGCGCGCAGCGATGAGGAAACTCAGCAGTATCTGGGACACATCGTGCGCTCGGTGAATGTCGGCGTCGCACCCTACGAGCGTGTCGTCCGCTTCGCTGTGCTCGATCGCGACTTCGAGCTGGAGCGGGATGAACTCACGCCCAAGGGATCGCTGCGCCGCAAGGTAATCTCCGAACATTTTGCCGAGGTCATCGAGACCCTGTATCGCCGCAATCAGGTCGAGTTCGCCATCGACGGTTTGCGGATACTGATTCCGCGCTGGTTTTATCGCGACATGGCGCTGTTGGAAGACGACATTGTGGCTCGAGACCGGGAGCTCTGGGTCGAGAAGACCGGCACTGTTCTGCCGATTTGTCACGAACCACATGGTGCGGTGCGCGTGGGCGACCTGCTGTACCGCCTGCAGGACAAAGTCGTCGACTTGGGAATGTTTGCCCGCCAGCCGCGACTGTGGGTGGGCAATCCCTCACTGGTGGCGTTTTCTCCCTGCAAGCCAGGCTGGGACGTACCGCTACGCGGCATGGAGGATCGGGTCCGCCTGCCCTCGCCACTCGCGAACGCGAACCAGCCACCGACTAGTCCTGATTCACTCAATGCCGGCGACCGGCTTCGCAGTATTCATGCGCTATGCGTCGCGGCGCTGTTTGGAGCCGCGGCTGACGCAACCTGCGCGATTGAGCGCCTGGCGGAAGTTCTCGTCGAAAGCAATGCGACCTCCCGATCGGTCATCCGCCGAAGGCTCGAAGCGCTGGCCTATCGCCCCGAGGAGGCGGTTCGTGTATGCGCCTACCGTGTGCTGCTGCTGGATGCACCGGCCGGAGATTACGACAACGCGTTGCCGGCCTTTGTCGACTCTGGTTTGACGTTCCTTGATGAAGCGAGTATCGCCGCGATCGCCGGGGCCCGCCATGGAGAACGGCGACTGCAGGCCTTGCGGCAGCGCCTGTACAGCTATCGAACTCAGCTCGACTGGCCGGGACCTCCCGCCCGCGAAACGCAGTTCCGGCGTATGTTTCAGCTCCTGTCCGACTTCGCGCGCCATGATCGCGAGTCGTACCCTGCCGTCGAGGCAGAGCTTGCATCGTGGGCATTGTTTGACGAAGACGCTGTGCTGGCGCGCGCGGCCGAACGGCAACTGAACCAACTCACCGCCTGGCGCGAGACATCGCTTTCCCGGATTGCGGCCGCCAGCGTCGCGCCCGACGCGGACAAGATTGTGTTTCCCTTCGGAATTTCCGCCGCCGAGCGCAAGCGGCTCCGTGCCGTGCTGCTGGACCGCACCTTCCTGCTGCGCTCCATCACCCACGCATTTCGCGAAGATCGCTTCGAGTGGACGTCGGTGGCGAATCAAGGCGTATGGGTCTCGCCCATGCTGTCGCATCATTCGCTCCGCCTCTACCGGGTGGGCATCAACCTTGTCGACGGCAAGCACTTTGATCTGCTTCTCGTGCTGGGCGGTGCCCTGCAAAAGGAGAAGAACGTCAGGCATACCATCCTGTGGCTGAAGGCGCTTTCGGGACACGCGTTCGGCCCTCGGGCGCTGCCCCGGGTCGGTGCCTGGCGCAAGGACCTGGGCGCGATCGCCATTGCCTACGTCAACGATTTCACTGCCTGGGATCGAATTCGCGAACTGTCACGACAACAGGACATACGCAACACCATCGCCAAGCAGTGGCCATGGAGGCAGCTGTTCGTGCGCGCCATGGCCGTATTCTTCCGCGCCTGGCAGCATAGCGGATACCGTATCGTTCCCGGTGCGATCACGCCATCCAATGTCTCAGTCCCCGATGCCGACTTCCACGAATCGACCACGATTCTTTCGCTGGCGGGTTGGCGGCCGTACGAAGGACCATTGCAGTTCGCCAAGCTGCTGCTGCGGAATTTCTACGGCCAAACCGAAGCGTTGTACCCGCAAAGCCGCAATACACTGGAGGCCGCGTGGATCTTCGATGCCTGCATCGAGGTACTCGGGCTGGGCCGGGCCGCCTCCTACTTCGACGAGTTGCAGAACGCGCTGGGCGAGGCGGAGAAGACACCCGACACCGAGGTGCTCAGTGAGGCGCTTGCCCAATATCGCGCAGCGCTGGCCGCGCGTCCGTATGTCCCCATGTCGGTGCTTTGCGCCGTCCATCGTTTTCATGATTGGGAGCGAGTGAACCAGGCCGCCACGCACGAAGCCCGTGAAGAAGCGGTCATCCAGATGATTCACCTGTACCGCCTCGATCGCTTTCACGAGGCCTTTCGCTATTACGTTTACCAGCACACGTATTTCGCGCGCGCCGGCCGAGCCGTGCACGAGGTGTTCAATCGCCTGGTTGCACGGCGTCTCGGTCACCCCGGCGCTCGCCCCAGCCAACTCGAGGAATTGTCTGAGCTGCAAGACTTGATGAGCGACGCGAATGATCGGGAAGTGTTCAGCCGGATGGTGTTTCCGCACGCGACCAGGCGCCAGCAGCTTGAGCTCTTGCAGGTTGGCTCAACGGAGGACAAGCGAATCATCGTTCGCTCCGTAATTCGCGATGCCGCAGGTAACTCATACGAGGTGCGGAAACCGATCACACCAGTCGAACTCGGTCATCTCTATCGCTTGATCCTCGAAACCGACTATCCCAGACGGATTACCGCGAACGACCGGCACCTGATCATCATCGACTCGGAGGAACGAATCGTGGGTGGCCTCTGCTACCGCTGGGAGCAGGGCAAGGTCGTATATATGGACGGGATTGTGGTTTGCAATCCGCTCATGAACCGGGGGCTGGGCGGAGCGTTGATCGAAGACTTCTGCGTGCGCATGGCCGCCGAAGGAGCGCGTTGCGCGACCACCAACTTCTTCCTGGGCCAACTGTTCTCGAAGCATGGGTTCCGCGTGAACCATCGCTGGGGCGGGCTGGTCCGCTTCCTGGGGGAAATGAACCCGGCGGCGAACCATCCGCTTCAGTAACTCTTGAGGTCGCAGAACAACTTCCTGCCTTCTTCTGGTGCCCACACATTCCTTCGTTTGGAATATGTGGGCTTGGAGCGGTTCACATCACGAAGTTCGTCATCGATTCCGAGTCCCCCGGTCCCACTCATCCGAAACTGAACGGATAAGTGGGCACCCGTACCTGTTTTGCTCCGCTCCAGTTTTCCAGTCACACCCTGATGTGACCGCCATCACCAACTTTCATTCCCATTTCGGAACGGCACAGGTTACTAAAGTACATGTCCTTTCGTAACTACTGAACCATCATTTCAACGGTGACTTGGTACTCGACACGTCGGTAGGCTCGAAATAGGAAGAACCAAGGGGTCTCAGGTCTCAGGTATCAGGTGTCAGAAAAGGCTGGGTGGAACTGTCTGACACCTGAGACCTGATACCTGACGCCCACTTTCACCAAGGAGTCCCACATGTCACAAACCCCCACCTGTCACCACGTGCTTGCCAACGGAGCGCTCTGTCAGGCCGCAGCGTTGCGCAATCGCGACTACTGCCGATTCCATTTGCAACAGATTGGCCGGCGTATGCGGGCCGCACGCGAACGT
>Ga0335083_10009696_pt1 | contig 11670 bp, 10 predicted proteins | sample Lox_Sample_42_FD_206716 | JGI IMG/M metagenome (GOLD analysis project Ga0335083, IMG submission 206716) | Soil microbial communities from Loxahatchee National Wildlife Refuge, Florida, United States - Lox_Sample_4.2 | ecosystem: Environmental > Terrestrial > Soil > Wetlands | place: USA... | reverse complement strand
TCCTTCGCTGCGCTCAGGATGACAGGCTTCTGTCAGGTGCAGCCTAATAGGCGGGAATTCCCGTTACGCTTTGGCCGATGATGAGCGTGTGGATGTCGTGCGTGCCTTCGTACGTCTTCACTGATTCGAGATTCATCATGTGGCGCATAATCGGGTAATCGTCAGTGATGCCGTTGCCGCCGAGAATATCGCGTGAGAGGCGAGCGCACTCGAGCGCCATCCATACGTTATTGCGCTTGGCCATGGAGATGTGCTCGAAGCTGACTTTGCCTTCATCTTTCATGCGGCCCACCTGTAACGACAGTAGCTGTGCTTTGCTGATCTCCGAGATCATCCAGGTGAGCTTTTCCTGCACGAGCTGGTGGCTGGCGATGGGCTGGTCGCGGAACTGTTTGCGCAGGAGTGAGTATTGCAGGGCCGTGTCGTAGCAGGACATGGCTGCGCCGATAGCTCCCCAACTGATGCCATAGCGGGCTTGATTGAGGCACATGAGCGGCGATTTGAGGCCGCTGGTGCCGGGCATGAGGTTCTTTGCCGGGACGTGCACGTCTTGTAGCGAAAGGCCGGACGTGACCGATGCGCGCAGCGACCATTTGCCATGCACGTCGTATGCAGTGAAGCCGGGACGGTCGGTTTCGACTAAGAAGCCGCGCACGCGATCGTCTTCGTCTTCGACTTTGGCCCAGATGACAGCGACGTCGGCGATGGTGCCGGAAGTGATCCACATCTTTTCGCCGTTCAGGACGTACTCGTCACCAACCTTGCGGGCGCGAGTGCGCATGCCTCCGGGGTTCGACCCGAAGTCTGGTTCGGTCAGCCCGAAACAGCCGAGCTTTTCGCCTTTTGCCATGAGCGGCAGCCAGTAGTCTTTCTGTTCGTCGGAGCCGAAAGTGTAGATGGGATACATAACGAGCGCCGATTGCACGCTGACGAAGCTGCGCACGCCAGAGTCGCCGCGCTCGAATTCCTGCATGACGAGGCCGTATTCGACGTTCGACATGCCGGCGCAGCCGTAGCCATGCAGGTTTGCGCCGAAGAATCCGAGTTCGCCCATCTGCGGCACGAGCTCGCGTGGGAAGCGGCCTTCGCGGTTGCACTCTTCGATGATGGGGATGAGATTGTCTTCGATGAACTGGCGCGCGGTGTCGCGCGAGAGGCGCTCGTCTTCGTTGAGGAGGGCGTCGAAGCCGATAAAGTCGACTCCCTTGAACTTAAAGGCCATTGTGCGTGATTGCTCCGTTCTAAGACTGAAACTATTCAGACTAGCAGAGCGGGAAGACGGTGGGCAAAGAGCCTTCCCGCTCTATTGATTCTAGATGGCTTCAGTCGCCGGGCGCAGCGGAATAGTTCTGGGCAGCGCGAATGCGACTGCGATGAGCCAGATGAAGCCGGGGAAACGAGTGAGTGGGATGAGGAAGAGCACGGCGGGGCTGATGAGGTGGAACCAGCTCAGCTCACCGGCAACTGCGAGGGCAATGCCGAGGATGCAGATCCATTTCGGCAAAAGTTTGTGAAGGATCGCTGGAATCGAGATGCCTGACATCAGCAGGCCCATCGGGATCGAGAAGCCTGGGCCGCCGAAGGCGTAGGCGAGGTAATAGAGTGCGAGCACGATCGATGGAGTCTGGGTGACGACGGGATGCAGCAACGTCCATGTGGTGAGGCCTCCGGCGAATCCGTCGGCGACTACGAGAAAGCCGCCGAGGAGCGCGATCCAAGGGCCCGCAGAACGCACGCCGAGAAATCGCATCTGGCTTACCGCAACAGCAGTGAACAGCCCGAGGCAGATTATCGCTCCAAACTGGAGAAAGAGGCAGGTGAGCACCTGCGTGTGGTGTGTCTGGAAGTAGGGCACGATAACGCTGGCTGGCTCCCAGGGGCCGGGCCAGTAAGGCTTGCCGGCCATGGCCGTGACGGGATAGAGACCGGCGTTGAAAAGCACGGTGTAAAGAATGGCGAGGACTGCAAGGTGTGGACCCTGATGGCGTTGTGTAGCTTGTCTCGTCATGGTGCGTTCCGCGGGCGGGTATTCGCTACGAATGTGCCGCCGTCCTTTCGAATTGGAATGGGTGTTTCCTGGAGCGCAACCACAACTCGATCGCAATGGTGTTGATCGAGAACCCTATCCAGAAGGCAATGCCGAAAAATTGTTGGGGCTTGAGATGTGTCAGTGTGCTTGTCGCGAAGAAGACGCCCATCACCGGACGCGTTGTTGCGATGCCGAGAAGAATCGCTACGGCGCGAGTCAACCACTGTTGTTTGAGCTGCAGAGCGCCGCTTCTCCGGTATTGCCATGCGCGGAATAGCGAATAGAGGAAGAGGCTGTTGAAGAAGTAGACCGCTGAGCGCTCTGTCCATCCTCCGATGGCGTAGGCGCTCATGGCATACGCGGTGATGCCTACGATTGCACCAAGAGGGAATAGAAGTTGCTCAATCCAGCGAGCGCGCGCATAACGGCTGAAGTAAGTGAAGGACAACAGAAGAACGAAAGCAAGCGCCGGCAGGATGTGCGCCAGGGTCAACACGGCATGCGAGGCAAACCCTTCATCGAGGCCGGCCATTTGCGGCGGAGGAGACTGCGGTGGATGCACAAGTGCAACGACACGGCGAATCACGGCGGCGACTGCGATCACGACGCAGATCCAGAAGCCAATGCGCAGCACGCGGGGGAATGCATCTTTCTGAATCAGGATCGTTGGGTTCTCTGTGGAGTCGAGGTGAGCCGGCATCTATTCCTCCGATCTAAAAGGCATCATATTATTTAAGTTTACATATTGTAAAGTTAAATGTGCCCACGTTATGATGACACCGTGGCGAGAAAGAAAGAAGCTGCCTGCAAGCGCTCCTACTCTCTGGGCAAACGCCTTGAGTTGTCTGATCAAAAGCGCGCGACGATTCTGGGAGAGCTGCGGAAGCAGCTGGAAGCGAAGGGCTTTACCGGCCTGACGCTGGACGGCCTTGCAGAAGCCAGCGGCATTACGCGGCAGACGATCTACAACCTGTTTGCCAGCAGGACGGGTTTGCTGGAAGCGCTCTTTGACCAGATTGCTCTCGACGGCGGCATGGAGCGCATGCGAAGTGTGATGACGGCGGCGAATCCTGAAATGATGCTGGCCGGCTTTGTTGAGATATTCAGCAACTTCTGGAGCAAGGACCGGATCCTGATCCGTCGCATTCACGGGATTGCGGCTGTCGACCCGGAATTCGGAGCTGTTATAGAAGCACGCAACCAGCGGCGCAGGTTTGCTGCGACTCGAGTGATCGAGATGCTGGATCGGCAAAGTGGACGTGATGGAGCGGATAGAGAGCAGCGCATTGCAACGCTCCACGCGCTGACTTCATTTGAATTCTTTGACGCGCTGAGTGAGAGCTGTGGTGGCGTCGATCAAGCAGCGCGTTTATTGCGCCGGATCGTGAAGAACGCTCTTTCGACGGTGAGCTGATTCGCCCGCTTAGCTTAGATACTCCTTCAGAAACGGATCGTCGGAGTGGACGAGGTCGTGGGTTGATCCATCGAAGACGAGCCTGCCTTCGCTGAGAACGAGGAAGCTTGTCTGAGGATCGGAGTGGCCTTCGGGGAGCGGCTCCATCTTGTTGGCTTCGAGGTTGAAGCGATGCGAGGCGAGGACGAAGGCATCCTGCAGGCGGTGCGTGACCAGCAGGGAACTGGTGTGATAGACATCGCGCTGCTTGATGACGAGTTCGATGATGGTGGTGGATGTAATGGGGTCGAGGCCGCCGGTGGGTGAATCGTAGAGAAGAAGGTCGGGCTTGGTGATAATGGCTCGGGCAATGGCGACGCGCCGGCGCATGCCTCCGGAAAGCTCGGATGGAAACTTGTGGAGCGTGTGTTCGAGTTCGACGAAGCGCAGAGCCTCGAGCACGCGCTGATCGATTTCGTCGTCGGGTCTGTGCTCTTCCATGAGACGGTAACCGACGTTGTCGCGGACGGTAAGCGAATCGAAGAGCGCGCCCTCCTGGAAAACGATGCCGATACGCGCGCGCAGGGCGAAAAGCTGCTCTTCGGGCATGGCGCTCACTTCTTCGCCGAAGACGAAGATTCGGCCCGAGTCCGGCCGCAGCAGGCCGTCTGTCATTTTGAGCAGAACGCTCTTGCCGACGCCGGCGGGGCCGAGCAGGATACGCGTTTCGCCCGGCTTTACGGTGAACGAAATGTTATGGAGCACCGGCTTGTTATCGAAGCCAATAGTGACGTTCTCAAAGACGACCACCGGCTCGTCTGACGAAGGCTGCGTGAGTTCGGGGGCGAGGACGGCCTGACTCATGTGCGCGTCACCTGCCGAAGAGGCCGATCATGAAGCGGCTGATGACGAAGTCAGAAGCGATGATGAGGACCGAGGAGACGACAACGGCCTGCGTCGTCGACCGACCGACGCCCTGCGTTCCGCCGCGGGTTGTCATTCCGTAATAGCAGCCGATGGTGGCGATGATGAGTCCGAAGAAGAGCGGCTTGGCTAATCCCTGGACGATATCGGCGTAGCGAAGCGACTGGTAGGCGGTGTGGAAATACTGGGATCCGTCCTGACTGAGCAGGAAGACGGAAACGGCAGCTCCGCCGAGGATGCCGATGGCGTCAGAAATGATGGTGAGGAAGAAGAGCATGATGATGGTCGCGGTAATGCGCGGCATCACCAGCTTCTTGAGCGGATCGGTGCCGAGAGCGCGCATAGCGTCAATCTGCTCGGTCACCATCATTGAGCCTAGCTCGCTGGCCATGCCGGAGGCGTTGCGCCCGGAAACCATAAGGCTGGTGAGCACCGGACCGAGCTCCTTGATCATGGAAAGAGCAACGAGTTGTCCGGTGACCGCAGCTGCGCCGAACTGCGCGAGTGTAGAGGCCGATTGCAACGCCAGCACGCCGCCCGTAAAGAAGCCTGTAAGGATGACGATAGGGATGGAGCCGACGCCGATGATGTCGGCTTGTGTGATAATGTCGGCGCCATAGAACGGGCGCTGAAAGAGATTGCCCAGCGCGCGACCGGAAATCAGCGCATATTGCTGGACTGCATTGACACTTCTTCTTGCTGCTCGATCAAGCGTAGCGATAGCGGCCATGGTCTAGTTCATTGCTTAGATGCGCGAAGGAGATTTGTGACTCTCATGGGTGAGGGTAACACAGGGTACAGGGCTCAGGTCTCAGACCTGCACCCTACTCCTTCACTCTCTTTTTGATTTCGATCTTGTAGCGCTTAATTTTTTGATTGAGGGTCGAGAGCGGAATGCGGAACTGCTCGGCAGCTTCGGTCTGGTTCCAGTTGCAGCGCTCCAGTTTGTCGATGATGATGCGGCGTTCGATGTCTTCGATGATGTCGAAGAGCGAGGCGTTGGGATCGTGCTCGAGCAGGCTGGAGGAATAGCTGCGCCCGGTCAAGTGCCCAGGAAGCAGGTCGGAGTTGATCGTCTGGCCGGAGGAGAGGACGACTCCACGCTCGATGATGTTTTCGAGTTCGCGGACGTTGCCGGGCCAGTCGTAGTCGACGAGCGCGCGGATGGCGTCCGATGAGAGCATGCGGACTGGCAAACCGTTTTCTTCGGAAAAGCGTTTGAGGAAGTGCGAGGCAAGCAACGGAATATCTTCGCGGCGGCTGCGCAGGGGCGGGAGATCGACGGTGATGACGTTGAGCCGGTAGTAGAGGTCTTCGCGGAATTTGCCGTCGCGTACAGCGTGACGCAGATCGATGTTGGTGGCGGCGATGATGCGCACATCGACTTGAATTTCCTGAACGCCGCCAAGCTGCATGAAGCGGCGGTCTTGAAGCACGCGCAGGATTTTCGCCTGCGTGTCCATGCCCATGGTCGCGATTTCGTCGAGGAAGAGCGTGCCGCCGTTGGCAACGTCGAAGAGGCCCTTCTTGGTGGCGATGGCGGAGGTGAAGGCGCCTTTGACGTGACCGAAGAGCGTGGATTCGAGCAGTTCCGAGGGCATGGCTCCGGTATTGACCGGAACAAAAGGCTTGTCGCGGCGCGGCGAGTTGGCGTGCAGCGCCTTGGCGATGAGCTCTTTGCCGGTCCCGCTTTCGCCCTGAATGAGCACGGTGGAGCGGCTGGGCGCAACCTGCGCGACGAGGTCGAAGATGCGCAGCATCGCTTCGCTCTTGCCGACGATGTTTTCGAAGTTATAACGCTGCTTGAGCGCGCGCTTGAGCTGGATGTTTTCTTCTTCCGCGTGATAGCGCGCGATGGCCGAGCGGATGTCGGCGAGCAGCTTTTCGTTGTCCCATGGCTTCTGGACGAAGTTCTGCGCGCCGGTGCGGATCGCTTCCACAACGTTGTCGACTGTGCCGAAGGCGGTGATCATGATTACCGGCAGATCGGGGTTGCGCTCGCGGATGAGCTGCAGAATTTCGAGTCCGTTCTTGCCGGGAAGAGCGAGATCGAGCAGAACAAGATCGTAGGACGAGCGGTCAATCCGCTCGAGGCCGGATTCGCCTTCAGGCGCGGTTTCGACGCTATAGCCCTCGATGGTGAGCAGCGTCTCCAGAGATTCGCGGATCGAGGCTTCGTCATCGATGATCAGGATGCGGTGCGCACGTTCCGATTGATGGGGCCTTGTCATGGGTGGTGCTGCGATGGTGCCTTCAGACATGCGCGGGCTTCCTTAACATAGGGAATTCGAGGAGAAATGTTGTTCCTGTTCCCACCTGGCTCTCGACGTGGATCTTTCCAGCATGCTCCTGGATGATGCCGTAGGTGACGGCGAGACCGAGGCCAGTGCCGCGACGCTGGCCCTGCTTGGGCGCGCTCTTGGTGGTGAAAAAGGGATCGTAGATCCGCTGCAGATGCTCGGGCGCTATACCGGCGCCACTGTCCGAGATGGAAACGCCGATGAGTCCGTTGGCCTCAGTGGCAATGCGCAGAGTTCCGCCGCCTGTCATCGCGTCTTTCGCGTTGAGGAAGAGGTTGAGAAAGACCTGTTGCAGTTTGCCCGCATTGCCCAGGATCGGAGGGAGATTCGTTTCGAGTGAGAGCTCCGTTTTGACCTGCGCGGTCTTGAACTGGTGTTCCAACAGCGTGAGCGTTTCGCGGATAATTGCGTTGAGATCGGTCTCGCGGAATTCAGTGCTGCTGGTGCGCGAGAAGTTGAGCAGGTTGTTAACGATCTCCGACGCGCGGAAGGTCTGCGACGTGATCCTTTCAAGCAGTGGCGAGAGGCGCTCGTCGCCGCGCAGCTGTTTTGCCAGCAGCTGCGTGTAGGACGAGATTACGGCGAGCGGCGTGTTGACTTCGTGCGCGACTCCGGCGGCAAGCAGGCCGATGGACGAGAGCTTTTCTGCCTGGCTTAGCTGCGCTTCGAGTTCGGTGCGCTCGGTAATGTCATCGAGCAGAATGATGCGACCCACGGTTTCGAAATTGCGCGCGATGAGCGGGGCAATGGCGATATTCGCGGTGCGGGATTCGCCTTCGCGCATCTCCAGGCGGAACTTGTAGAGGTTGTGAACGCCGGGATCGTTCTTGACGCGATGAAACTCCTGCATAAAGCCAGGCGGGAAGACGTCTGAGAGGCGTTTGCCGAGTGCTTCGCGGCGAGGCAGCGCGCACAGGACTTCCATCTGCGCATTCCAGCTCTCGATGTGTTCTTCGAGGTCCACGGCGAGAATGCCGACGTTGATCGATTCGACGATGTTCTCGTTGAATTCTTTCAGACGCTCGTATTCGGAGATCTTTTGTTCGAGACTCTGGTATAGGCGAGCGTTCTGGATGGCAATGCCGATGTAGCCAGCCAGCGATTCCAGCAATTCCATGTCTTCGCTCGACAGAAAGTCGCCTTCGCTGGTGCGGCCGAGACCGATGACGGCGATGGTACGGTCCTGGAGTCGACAGGGCAGGTAGTAGTTCAGGTCCAGCGCCTCGGCGGTGCGCCTTTCACTCTCGGTCAGGTGCAGCGCCTGCAACGGGTTTTCGAGAAAGATGTGCGAGCCTGCATCGGGCTGATCGAAATCGAGGAACCCGAGATCGAACGGCCGGCTGTTATCGATAGCAGCCGGCAGGAGCCCATGGCCGGCGGCGAGCCGGTATTCACCGGTTGTTTCCGCGAGGAAGACGGCAACACGCGAGACCAGCAGCGTGTGCGGCAGGCGTTCGACGATGGAGTTGAGCAGCGTCTTGAGGTCGGTCTGCGAACTGAGGCCGCGGCCGAATTCGATCAGCGTTTCCCGGTAGTCGTAGCGCTTACGGTCGAAGACGCGATCGACCCGGTCCTGGATACCGCGCCGCAGGGGATCGAAGAGTTGCGCGGTGATGATGATGGCGGCAACGAGCCCCCAGAGGCCGAAACTGGGAAGACGGTTGCGGACGATCTCTCCCGCGAGCGCGACCAGACCGAAATACAGCGCGACGAGCGCCGCTGTGGCCAGCGTGTAGGAGACGCCACGCTTGAAGATGAGGTCCGTGTCCATGAGCCGGTAGCGGATGATGGCCCAGCTGAAGGTCAGCGGCAGAAAGACGAGCGCGAGGACCGCGATCTTGGTGAGCAGGTCGGGAATCTGCGCGTCGGCCAGAAAGGGGATGGCGTAGAGCAGCGTAAAGGGCGCGATGGCAAGGATGGTGCCTCGCGTGAGCCACTTAAGCTGCTGCCGGCGCAGCGGCTGATCCTCGCGCCGGTAGTTGACGAGGAAGATGATCGCGGCGAGAACGTAGTAGAGCGCCTGATAGCCGATCGTGAACTGGTCGAGCCGGTGCTGCAGCAGAGCGGTTGCCGACCACAGCTGGATGGCAATGATCTGGAGGCCGATGACAAGACACGCGGGCAGATACGCGACGGCAACCACCCAGCGGCGGATGCGACGGCTTTCAGAAAACGCTACGGCAAAGTGCAGGAAAAGGGCTGGCTGTAGCGCTCCGGCAACGATATTGCCCCAGAAAATAACCTGGTCGAGCGCGTTGAGCTTCCCCGTGTACTTGAAGGCGTACAGCGTGAAAGAAGCAAGGCAGAAAATATAGAAATGCGTCGCGTGCGGCGCGGTCCAGCGTCGAAAGAGGACGTAGAGGCCGATTCCGAGATAGACCAGCGCGATAAGACGGAAGCCCTGGTTATTGCCGCGGTCGAGCGGGTCGAGGATCAGTGGAACTTCGGGAAGCCTGACGCCGGAACGGAGCACCGTATAACGAACGGTCCCGTAGGCTCCAGTTCGCACCATTTCCCGCACTAGCGCAGACCAGCGCGGCACAGGCCGGTCGTCTGCTTGCACCAGCAGGTCCCCGGTCTTGATGCCGGCTCGCTCTGCAGGGCCATTGGCCAGTACGCGCTGCGCCTCCAGTCCGCCGCTGGCTTCTACCCACCAGACGCCGTCGGTCGGAAGCTGATACTTGCTTTCCTGAATGAAGTTGAATATCGCAAAAACCGCCGCAGCTACCGTGAAAAGCGCCAGGAGGAGAACCGTAATCCGGGTTTGTAGCGACCTTTCCATCTGCGTAGAGAGCGAATGCAATCGATACGATGCAAATCGAATGCCATCACCGTGAAGCGATTTACCGGGGCGATCGTTGCTCCAGTATACCCTTGATTTTGGGTGAGATACGGAATTTCGGGTAGGTCGAAATGATAGGTGTGACGAGAGTTACCTTCGCCGGGATGAAATTTTCAGTATCTTTCTATGGGAAATCATAGGGGTGACAGCTGCAAGATATCTGCCGCTTTTTGATCCTGTGCTAACGCGGACACCTGTCGGGACTTGTATTTAAGGCATCTTTTTAATCCTCACGCTTGTCTTAAAAAGTGGTTTAAAATCTGATGAATTTGCTGGGCTGCTGGGGCGTACGCGGGGTCTGGCTGAGGTTTTTGGATGGCACTGGCGAGCTGGATGCTGGCGGACGACCCTAGGATCGAAGAGATCTATGTTTCGGTACATGGCCACCGGATGTACGGCCTGGCAACCGGCAATGGCCCGGCGCTCGTGCTGCTGCATGGTCTTCTCGGATCGGCGAGAGCCTGGTATCCGTGCTTTTCGCGACTCGCACAGCACTCCTTCGTGTGTGCTGTTGATTCTCTGGGAATCGGCCAATCGGAGCGTGTTCCAGGCCTCGATGCGAGCCTTTCCGCTCAGGCCGATCGGATCGCCGAGTTCCTCACAGAGGCAGGCATCGATCGCTCCGATGTCACGGGCACGTCGCACGGCGGTGCGGTGGCGATGATGCTGGCGGCGCGCCATCCGGAGAGGGTCCGCAGCCTGGTGCTGCATGCCCCGGCTAATCCGTTTTCCCTCCTGGGGGATGCTCTGGTGCATTTCTATCAGACTCCGCTGGGGCGCTGGTTTGCGCACCAGGTGCCGAATCTGCCGGAGAAGCTGCAGGAGCTGGCGCTGGGCCGCATGTATGGGAATAACAAGGTGGTCCGCCATGAAGTCCTGGAGCGCTATATGAGTTCACTGCGGGTCCCGGGAACAGTGGACCATGTGATGAATATCATCGAGTGCTGGTTTGAGGATATGCGCCAGATGGGAACGGTTCTCGACACGCTCCGTGACGTGCCTACGCTTCTGGTGTGGGGTACACACGACCGCGCCGTGAGCCTGGAATCAGGCCGACAGCTCGAGAAGATGTTGCCTCGGTCGGAGCTGGCCATTCTTCCGGGCGTAGGACACTTGCCGCACGACGAAGCTCCTATAGCCTTTGCCGATGTGGTGAATAGTTTCCTGCGTAAGATTGACCGGCGTGAGGCGCATCCGGGGCCACAGCTTGTGCGGCCCGAAGCATTGGGCTCAGTGTGAGCTGTCTTCCTTGCGGGTGGCCCACAGAATTCCCACTACGAAAATAGTTGCAAAGCTACCGATGACGAGCAGTGCCAAGATGTGTCTCCTTTATGAACGGCTGGTGATTCCAGCATAACGTATTGCGCTGGGAGTCCGAATCACTTCGAACTGTTCCTCAGAATCTTGTCAAGCGTCGCCAGACCCTTTTGCACGGCGTTGCGCTGTGCGGGTGTTGCAGCCTGCAGAGCATGGGTGAGCGGGTGCAGCGTCAGCGCAGGCGCCCGTTTGCGGAGAAAGTCGCGGACGGCGGTCGAGGGAATGATCTGGGTTATTCGGCGGTCTGCTGCATTGATTTTGCGCGCGACGAGCCCGCGCTTTTCTAGCCGATCGACAATGCCAGAGACGGTGCTGTGGGAAAGGCTGACGCTCCTGCTCAATTCTTTCAGGCTCAGCCCTTCTGACTTGCAGACGGCTTCCATGACGAGGCGTTGGGGTGCGGTCAGATCGCCCTTGGAATATTCGGCGTCGAGGCGTTGGCGCATCATCTTGCGGATTGATTGCAGCTGCGACTCCAGGTGCTGGGCCAAGGCGCGGATTTCCAGTTGCGGGGAAGTGGTCTTTGGCATACGTGCAGGTTCAATTCTCAAAAAATGAAGGGTACCAGAGCGCGCACACGCTGGCGATAGATCAGGTATCGGTCTCCAAAGCGCTGCGTCATGTACTGCTCCTCGAAAAGTGACTTGAGCCAGAAACCAAAGCCCGCGAGCAATACTCCGACGAGGCTGCGCAGGTAGCCGTACTGCATTGCGCTTCCGATGAGGGCTATGAGCAGTCCGGTATAGATGGGATGTCGGACGATGCGGTATGGGCCGGATTGGATGAGCGTGTGGTCTTGCTTGATTGTGACTGCACCGCTCCAGTTAGTGCCCAGAGTCATGCGTGCCCAGACGGCGAAGACGAC
>Ga0335083_10009695_pt1 | contig 11671 bp, 8 predicted proteins | sample Lox_Sample_42_FD_206716 | JGI IMG/M metagenome (GOLD analysis project Ga0335083, IMG submission 206716) | Soil microbial communities from Loxahatchee National Wildlife Refuge, Florida, United States - Lox_Sample_4.2 | ecosystem: Environmental > Terrestrial > Soil > Wetlands | place: USA: Florida... | reverse complement strand
GCCGGCGCGCGGCGACCAGCAGATCGCGGTCGGGCTCGCGGATCCGGCCAGTCCAGGCGCCGTGTCGTTCCCAGACTGCAGCGCAGGCCGGGCAGGTCAGGAGCATCGAGCCTCCGGGAGTGAGCTCTACCGAGACCTGGGCACCGTCGTACGGGCACTGAGTGAGATTCACAGCCAAGTCGTCGGCCACGACGCCGGGCGAGTAAAGGGTCACGGCGAAACGCCACTACAGATCTCGCCCGCGTGAGCCGACAATATCCTTGACGCCCGCAACCCCCTCTACACGCGGACGTCGTACGACGCCTCCGGTTCACGCATTGCCATAGCCGCCGGAGGCGTCGTCGCGCCTGCGTGTCTGCCGGCGGGTTCGCCTCTCGATATATCTCGCGTCGCGATCCGGATTTCTGTACCCTCGGCGACGATGCCTGGATTCGTGACCGCCGTCAGTCGCAGTGCGCAGCACACGATGACCAAGCCGAACTACGACTGCATTCACTTACTCGCGGGTATCGGAGTCGAGGGCGACGCGCACAGCGGCGCAACGGTGCGACACCGATCGCGGGTTACCCGCGACCCGGGCACACCCAACCTCCGTCAGGTGCACCTGATCCATTCGGAGTTGCACGACGACTTGCGCGCCGCGGGATTCGACATCGTCGCCGGGCAGATGGGCGAGAACGTCACGACCCGAGGGATCGCGCTACTCGCGCTTCCCGCCGGCGCGAGGTTGCAGCTCGGCGCCTCGGCGGTCGTAGAGGTCACCGGCCTGCGGACTCCGTGCGGACAGCTCGACGGCATCCAGGCCGGCTTGAAAGCCGCGACTCTTTCGCGCGACGAACACGGCGGTCTGGTGCGCCTCGCCGGGATCATGAGCGTGGTCTTGACCGGCGGAGACGTGCGGCCGGGAGATCCGATCCTCGTCGAGCTTCCCCCGCCGCCGCACGAACCCCTCGAGCCCGTCTGACACGAACTGCGAGCGTCGGCGGAATCGGCGTTACTCGGCGAGCGGGATTCCTTCTCGGTGTTCGCCGAGGCGTTCGGCCGGCGACTTGCCCGAGTCGACCGCGTCGAAGGTCCAGTCCGGTTGTTTCCGCGCGTGGTGCTCGTCGACGCGTGCAACACCGCCGTCGATCCCTTCGAGCTCGGCGATCAGTACGGGAACAGTTGAGCGCACCGTGTGACCGATGTGCGCGTCGACCTGGGCTTGGTAGCGATCGAGCAGGCTCGCGACGAGGACTTGCTGCTGCGTCGCGAGTGAGCAACGCGCGCCGTCCGCGACCTTTGCGACCCGCGAGCGCAATTCGTCGAGGCTGTGCGGGCTTCCATCGCCGCGCACCGTCGCGTCGAGCAGCTCGGAGATCCGCCGTCCGTCGAGCTTGCACGGCGTGCACTGCCCGCAGGACTCGACCGCGAGAAAGCGCGATGCGCCCGCGGTCACCGCCACGAGGTCGTCGGAATCGTCGAAGACCATGAACCCGGCCGACCCGAGGCCGCTACCGATGGCCGCGAGCGCTTCGTAGCTCACCGGCGTGTTGAGCGCATCGGCGTCGATGAAGGCGTTCGAAACACCGGGGAGCACGGCCCGGATCCGTCGCCCCGGGCGCGCACCACCGCCGATGGCCTCGATCACGTCGCCGAGCGCGGTGCCCATGACCACCTCACCGACGCCTTGGTGTTGCGTCGAGCCGGTGACGGTGCACACGATCGTGCCCGGCGACTGCTCGGTGCCCTCCGTCCGGAACCATTCCGCGCCGCGCGCGACGATGCGCGCCACGTTGGCCAAGGTCTCGACGTTGTCGACGAGGGTCGGAGGAGCGTCGGTGTCGCCGGTGGGGCCCGCCATTTCCACGTGGGCCGAGAGCCCGCTCTCGGTCCCCAGGTCGGCGGGAGACTCGACGACCTCATCGACGCCGCGCCGGTAAGGCGGGGCGATCCGGGGGAAGGGATACCGGCCGTCGAGTGTCTCCAGGAGTGCCGTCTCCTCGCCGTACAGATATTCCTTGGGCCCCTCGTATACCTCGATCGAAACACCGTCGGTCCAACCCGCGTTCTTTATCTCGTCGATCGCGTCGTGCAGGCGGGCAACTTCGGCGGCAAACGAGCGCTTCGTCGCGATGATCACGTGCTCGGCCCGCAACGTGTGCGCCGCGATGAGCGCACCCTCGAGAACCTGATACGGATCGTTGCGAATGATGGTGCGATCCTTGAAGGTGCCCGGCTCTCCTTCCGCCGCATTCACGACGACTGAAGTGCGTTCGAAGTTCGAGCAGTAGTCGCGCACGGTCCGCCACTTACGGCCCGTCGGGAAGCCCGCGCCCCCGCGGCCTCGCAGCCCCGACGCCTCGAGCGTCGAGATGATCTCCTCGGGACTCCGATCTCGAGCGGCCGTGAGACCCACGCCGCCGCGCGCCTTCACGTACTCCTGGAGCGAACCGATGGGCGTAGGGAAGAGCACGCGATGCACGAGAGTCATGCGCGCTTTTCTACCCGAAACCGGCGCCGGACGCGTCACGGAGCGGCCCGAGCGCGTGACCGGCCGGTGTCACCTCCCCCTCACCGGCCGCACGCGTGCAAACCGGTGAGCACGCGTGAGAGATTGCCGGTCGGACGACGGACGGAAAGAGGATGCGATGACGAGGCTCGGCTACCAGATTCCGAATTTCAACTATCCGGGTGTGGATGCGGCCGGGTTGTTCGAGCGGGTCGCGGCGCAGGCCGTCGCCGCCGACCGTTCCGGCTTCGACACGGTGCTGGTGATGGATCACTTCTACCAGTTGCCCATCCTGGGCCCGCCGACGAACTACATGCTCGAGTGCTACACCACGCTGGCCGCGCTCGCACGGGAGACGAGCCACGTACGGCTCGGCGCGCTCGTGACGGGCAACACGTATCGAAACCCGACGCTGCTCGCGAAGATCGTCACCACACTCGACATCGTCTCGAACGGGCGCGCGCAGCTCGGGATCGGTGCCGGCTGGTTCGACGTGGAGCACGAGGGGCTCGGATTCGAGTTCGGGACGTTCTCCGATCGGTTCGAGAAGCTCGAGGAGGCGCTGCAGATCATCCTTCCGATGCTGCGCGACGAGCGGCCGACCTTCGAGGGTGCGTACTACCGAACGAAGGACGCGATCAATCAGCCCGCGCCGATCAGCCGCATCCCCGTGATGATCGGAGGCAGCGGCGAGAAGAAGACGCTGCGGCTCGTCGCGCAGTACGCCGATGAGTCGAACTTGACGGCACCGGCCGCCGAGGTGCCACGCAAGCTCGATGCTCTGGCCGCGCACTGCGAACGATTGGGCCGCGATCGGTCCGAGATCACGGTCAGTCGCCATATCAACGTCTGCATCGCGGACACCCACGATGGCGCGTACCACGAAATCGTGAAGTTCCTCTCCGGCCGCGGGCTCGACGTCGAGTCCATGGACGCGGCGATGCGAGACCAGATACTCGACATGCTCGTTTGGGGAGACGCCGACGAGGTCGGCGAGCGCCTCACGTCGATCATGGAGAGCGGCATCGACGGCGTCACGTGCTCATTGCCCGCGAACGGTTGGGAGCCCGAGCGCGTCGAACAGCTCGGTGCGACGGCCACGAAGGTTCCCGGGCTCGGCTGAACGAGCCGACGGCGTGCGTACTACGCGTCGGCGGCCGGTACGAGCGCCTTCCAAAGGAACCCGCCCAGCACGCCCCCGATCAGCGGGAAGACGATGAACACCCACAGCTGTGAAAGGGCCCAGGTGTGCTGGAACACCGCGGTCGCGAGGCTGCGCGCCGGATTCACCGAGGTGTTGTCGACGGGAATCGTGATCAGGTGAATGAGCGTCAGCATCAGGCCGACGGTGATGCCCGTGAACCCCGGCGACATCGACTTCCGGCTCGTGCTCGCGATGACGAATACGAACAGCGCAGTGAACACGATCTCCATGACGATCACGGCACCGAGATCGAAGCCGCCCGGTGAGTGGCGGCCGTAGCCGTTCGACGCGAAGCCGCTCGCCTTCGCGCTGAAGCCCGAGTGGCTGTTCGCGATCACGAAGATGATCAGCGCGCCGACGAGACCGCCGACGACCTGTCCGCCCATGTAGAAGGGGACATCGCCGCTCTTCGTCTTGCCGAGCACCCAGAGTCCCGCCGTCACCGCCGGATTGATGTGGCAACCGGAGATGGAGCCGATCGCGTACGCCGCGCACAGGAGGCTCAAACCGAACGCGAGCGCGATACCGAGCACCCCGACCGAGCCGGTCGAAAAGAACCCTCCCGTCGCGAGCACGGCGGTTCCCGGGCCGCCGACGACGAGTATCAGCGTGCCGATCGCCTCGGCGAACGCGATCCGACCTCGTTCCGACATAGGAACACCCCCAGTTGCGGCTCAGATCATTGTCAGCAAACCTACAGACGGAGCTTGCCGTGTTGCGGACCGTCGCGCTCGCCGTCGGCGAGTTGGTCAGGTCCCCGACACCATCGACGGAACTACACAAGAGTCTCGGGATGGTCGCCTCACCCTCACCGGGCGATCGCGCCGGTGCGGGCGCGGGCTACGGCGCGGTCAGAGCGACGATCTGCGGCATGAGCTCGTGCGCCTCGATGGCGGCCGCGGTCGGGCTGAAGTGGCGGCCGTCGGGTCGCATACGAATGCCATCGATCCTCTCGGGGCACGGAGGACCCTTCGGGCAGAGCCCGCCGGCCAGGCTGACCAACTCGACCTGGCCGGGGTGCCTCGCCGCGAACCGACGATTGATGCTGTCGAGGCGCGCGTAGCTCGCGTCGTCAACGGCGTTGCTCGTGTTGGACGCGCCGTCCGCGTCGTTCGGCGCCGGCGCGGCGTCGGTGATCAGCAACACCTTGGCCCCGAACGCGGTGACACGTGTCAGCTCGGCGTCCATCCGCCGCAACATCTCTGCATCGCCCTCGGGGGTACCCGACACGAGTGTTCGGCCGCCCGCGATCACATCCGACTTCTCCCAGATGCTCATCCAGATCACGACATCGGGGCGCATCGCGGCAATCGCGGGAACCTGGGCGGCTTCGACCATTGCTGGGCAGCGATCGCTGTGGGGTGTGATCTGCTCACCCCTCGTCGTGGTGATCTCCCCGCTCGCCATGCCGCAGCCGAACACCGCGGCTTGCGCGACCGTCGCGTCCACCTCGTCGCCCACGGCCTTCAGGCCCGGGAACAGGCTGCACGCCGTGGAATCGCCGAGCAGCAGGATGCGCATCCCCGCAGGCGATCGGGAGAACACCGGCGCGCCGAGCTTCCTCGCCTCGTCGTCGGCCTCGCGCGTCTCGCTCGGCCTCGGCGTACCGCAGAACAACGGATCGCCGAAGCCCCAGATGAAGTTGATCTTCGGGACGGGGAAGGTCACGTTGGTCACGCCCGGGTGATCCGCACGCACGGGCAGGCTGAACGTCGGGGTCTTGCTCCCACTCAAGTAGCTCGGAGCGGCGGTGGCGCCGGTGCTCGACGCGAAGACGATCGCGACGGTGAGGCCGATGGCAGGCAGCGCGAGCCAACGGACGATGCGGCGCTCGCGAATCGCCGGCGCGGTCGCGGTACGACGTGTCCACGGCCACGAGGGCAGCCGCCGCTCGCGGACGGGCAGCTCTACGAGATAGAACGACAGGGTCGCCGCGACGAAGGTCAGCGCGATCCGCAACGCGTTCAACGGGAGGCCGTGCAAGTGCACCCGCGTCGGCACGAGCCAGACGATCAGCGGCCAGTGGAACAGATACAAGCCGTACGAGATGCGGCCGACCCACACGAGTGGCCGGACGGACAGCAGCCTCCGCAGCACACCAGGTTGGAGCGCACCGGCAACGATTATGCACACGAGCACGGCGTACGCGGCCGATCCGCCCTCGTAGTAGCGCGCGCTCGTACCGCTCGCGACGTGCCAGACCAACAGCATGACCACAAACGACGCGAGGCCCGCGACCGCGAGTCGCCGGATTGCAACCGCGCTCGGGCGCCAGCTCGCGAAGAGAATCGCGAGCAGCGCGCCGAAGAGAATCGTGTGCACGCGAGCGTCGGTGCCGTAATACGCACGCGACGTGTCGTCCGGCGAATAGACAACGGCCATCGTGGCCGCGGATGCCAAGATCCCCGCGCCGCAGACGGTCGCGAGGACGCCCAGCGATCCCCGAGCCGCCCGCATCACGGCGAAGACGACGAGCGGCCAGACGAGGTAGAACTGCTCCTCGATCGCGAGACTCCACATGTGGCGCAGTGGGGAGGTGGCTGTGAAGAGGTCGAAGTAACCCTGCTTCTCGATGATGAAGCGCCAGTTCGCAACATAGAAGAGACTCGCGATCCCGTCGCCCCGTATGGCAGCCCGGTTCCAGGGCTCGATCTCGAGGCGCGTGAAGACCGCGACCAGCACCAGTACGAGCAGGACGGCCGGCAGCAGGCGACGTGCCCGCCGGCCCCAGAACGCGCGAAGTGCGATCGTGGCGCTGCGCCGCCACTCCGTTATCAAGAGTGTCGTGATCAGGAACCCCGAGAGCACGAAGAACAAGTCGACACCCAGGAAGGAGCCGCGGGCCCATGCGTAGTCGAGGTGGAACGCGATGATCCCGAGGACGGCGAGCGCGCGCAGCCCGTCGAGCGCCGGCTGATACCCGAGCCTCGGGGCCGGCGGCGCGACTGCGGGCACGCCGGGACCCGCGATCGTCGCCACCCCGGTTCCCGTGATCGCCGTATCGTCTCGCGACGGGGTGTGGTCGGTCGGCGGCACGTCAAGAGAATAGAGACGGCGGCGCCTTTGGGCACCCGGCGGCGGGCGTAGCCTGCGCGTCATGGCGCTCACCGTCGAAGACATCGTCGCCCGGTGTCACGCCGCGGTCCACGAGCACACACCGCAGCTCGCGATTCGAGACGTCCTGGACGAGCTGGTGGCAGACCCGTCGACGCTCGCCGGTGCGCTCGGACCCGTTGACACCGGCGGCATCTCCACGCTGCACAACGGTCCGGAGCTCACCGTCCTGCGCGTCGCATGGACGCCGGGGATGGCCCTCAACCCGCACGAGCATCGCATGTGGGCCGTCATCGGCATGTACGGAGGACAAGAGGACAACGCGTTCTACCGGCGTTCCGCCACCGGCCTGGATGCCGCGGGTGGACGCGACATCACAGCCGGCGATGTGCTCGTCCTGGGCGACGACGTTATCCACTCCGTCGCGAATACGAGGCGCGACTTCGCGGTGGCGCTGCATGTTTACGGCGGCGACTTCTTCACCGTCGACCGCTCGGAATGGGACTTCGACACGTTCGAGGAACGGCCGCGCGACTTCACCCGCACGCAGCGCCTCTTCGACGAGGCCAACGCGCGCTGGCGCGACCAGAGCTGACATGCAACTCGAGGGCATCGGGATCTGGTCGGCGAGCCTGCGCTACGGAGATGCCGGTGCGATCGCGGACACGGCCGCCGAGCTCGACGAGCTCGGCTACTCGGCGCTCTGGATCCCGGATGTCGGCGGCGACGTTCTCGGGTCCGTCGAGCTGCTCCTGCGCTCGACGGCCCGCGCCGCTGTCGCGACAGGCATCCTCAACATCTGGATGCACGATCCCGCGGAGGTCGCGGCGCGGCGCGAGTCGTGGGAAATCGAGTGGCAGCGACGTTTCCTGCTCGGGTTGGGCGTGAGTCACGCACCGCTCATCGATCATCAGAACCCCGGTCGCTACCAGAAGCCGTATTCGAAGATGGTCGAGTACCTCGACGCGCTCGACGGTGCCGCGAGTCCGTATCCCGCCGACGCGCGTGTGCTCGCCGCACTCAGGCCGCGAATGCTCCGCCTCGCGCGCGATCGCGCCGCGGGCATACACCCGTACTTCGTTCCACCCGAGCACGTCACCCGGGCCCGCGAAGTTCTCGGGCCGGGCCCGACCATCGCGGTAGAGCTCGCGGTCGTGCTCGACGACAACGCGTCGACCGCACGCGAGACGGCGCGCCGCCACACGGCCGTCTACGTGAACCTGCCGAACTACACGAACAATCTCCGCGACCTCGGATTCACCGACGACGACTTCGCCGACAAGGGCAGCGACCGGCTCGTCGACGCCATCGTCGCGTGGGGCGGCATCGACGACGTCGCGCGGCGAGTGTCTCTGATGCGCGAGGCGGGCGCCGATCATGTGTGCATCCAGGTGATCCCGCCCGACGACCAGATGCCGCGCGCCGCCTGGCGCGAGCTCGCGAACGCGCTGGTCGAGTGAGCGATCCGGATTAGCTCGCACCGCCGAGTAGGTTGACCCGACAAGTCCCCCCGGAGGTCGATCTCATGTCGCTTCGCGCGCTCGCCGGCTTTTGCTACAGGCGCCGGCGCCTCGTCGTCGGACTCTGGCTGGCCGCGCTCATCGGCGTCAACGTGCTGAGCTCGGCACTGGGCACGAACTTCACCACGAACTTCAGCGCCCCGAACACGGAGTCGACCCGCGCCGCCAACCTGCTCGCGGCCAACTTCAAGGCCGAGTCGGGCGACACCGTGCAGGTCGTCTTCCACGGCTCGCCGTCGATGCGTGACGCGACGGTCCGGCAACAGGCGAACGCGTTCATCGCGGCGCTCGAGCAGGTCCCGCACGTCACGGCCGTGAGTGATCCGTTCACGACTCCGGGCGGGATATCGCAATCGGGCACCATCGCGCTGGCGAACGCGCAACTCGACGACAAGGCCCAGAACATTCCCAACTCCGTCGGCTCGCAGATGATCAAGCTCGCGGAGGATCACACGACCGCACAGCTCGCGGTGAAGCTCGGCGGCCAACTCATCGAGCAGTCGGAGCGGCCGTCGCTGTCGGGTGAGGGCATCGGCATCCTCGCCGCGATCGTGATCCTCCTGATCGCGTTCGGGTCGGTGCTCGCGATGGCGTTGCCGATCGCGGTCGCGCTGGCCGGGATCGCGGTCGGTCTGCCCATCATCGGGTTACTCACTCACTTCTATCCGTTGCAGAGCTTCGCGACGACGCTGGCGACGATGATCGGAGTCGGCGTCGGCATCGACTACGCGCTGTTCGTCGTGACCCGCTACCGCCAAGGACTCCACGCCGGGCTCGATCCGGAGTCGGCGGTCGTCACCGCGATCGACACCTCGGGGCGGGCGGTGCTGTTCGCCGGCTTGACCGTCATCATCGCCTTGCTCGGCATGCTCGCCATCGGCCTGTCGTTCATCAGCGGTCTCGGTATCGGCGCGGCCGCGGTCGTCGCCGTCACCGTCCTCGCCGCGGTGACCCTCTTGCCGGCTGTGCTCGGATTCGTCGGCAACCGCATCGACAAATGGCGTCTGCCGTGGGTGCACAACGACGGCGACGGAACCCGCCAGACCGTTTGGCATCGCTGGAGCCACATGGTGCAGCGCCACGCGTGGGCGCTCACGATCGCGGGACTCGCGGTGGTTCTGGTCCTGGCATTGCCCGTGTTGTCGCTGCGCCTCGGCTTCACCGACGCCGGCAACGATCCGTCCGGTACCCAGACGCGCGCGGCCTACGACCTGCTGTCACAAGGTTTCGGCCCCGGCTTCAACGGACCGTTCCTGCTTGCGATCGACCTTCCGTCGGGTGGCACGCACGACGCCGATTTGGCGAAGCTGGAAGCGGCGATCGCGCGTACGCCGGGCGTCGCGTCGGTCTCTCCGCCGGTGACGAATCCGGCCGGCACCACCGCGGTAATGCGCGTATATCCCACCACGTCGCCGCAGGACCAGGCGACGAGTGCGCTGCTGCACCGTCTTCGCCATGACGTCATTCCCGACGCGATCGCGGACTCCGGGGCGAAGGTGTATGTCGGCGGGTTCGCCGCGCTCACCGACGACTTCTCGAACCTGCTCGGTCAACGCCTTCCGTTGTTCATCGGCGTCGTGATCCTGCTGAGCTTCCTCCTCCTGATGGCTGTGTTCCGTTCGATCGTGGTACCGATCAAGGCCGCGATCATGAACCTGCTCTCGGTGGGTGCGGCCTACGGCGTGATCGTCGCGATCTTCCAGTGGGGTTGGGGGAAGCAACTCGTGGGCATCGGCAAAGAGGGCCCGATCCAGGCGTTCCTGCCGATGATGATGTTCGCGATCCTGTTCGGCCTCTCGATGGACTACGAGGTCTTCTTGTTGTCCCGCATCCGCGAGGAATACCTGCGGACCGGCGACAACAGTCAGGCCGTCGCCGACGGGCTCTCGGCAACCGCGCGTGTGATCACGGCGGCCGCCGCGATCATGTGCACCTTCTTCCTCGCGTTCGTACTCGGGGACAACATCGTCATCAAGCTGTTCGGCATCGGCTTCGCGAGCGCGATCTTCATCGACGCCACGCTCATACGCCTGGTGATCGTTCCGTCCACCATGGAACTGCTCGGCGACGCCAACTGGTGGCTCCCGGCCTGGCTCGATCGCATCCTCCCCCATCTCGACGTGGAGGGACCGGCGGCCGCGCTCGCGGGCGACCGCGGCGACGAGCCGGGTCGCGACGAATCGGATGTCGTCACCGTCGGCGGCGCCCGGCCCTGAACGGCGAGGTCAGGCCGGAACGGGCGACTTCTCTTCGGGCTGGCGCGGTGGGTTGAGCACATCGTCGGGCACCATCCCGCGCGACACCCAGTTGCGCCGGTCGGCCCATACGAGCATCGGCGGCAGCACGACGAGCGCGCTCAACAGCGCGACCGCGACATTCAGCGCGACCACCTCACCGAAGTCGCGGAGCAGGGGCAACGACGACGTGGCAATGACCGCGATGCCCGATACCGCGGTGAGAGCCGACACGATGAACGCACGTCCGGTACGTGACGCAGTGACGTCGATGGCCTCGCGAGGCTGCAGGCCGCGCCGCCGCTCCTCGAGGAATCGCAGCAGGATCAACGACGTGAACTCCGTACACGCGGCCACCACCAACGGCCCGCCGACCGCGGTCATCGGGCTGAGCTTCAGGTGAAGTGCCCACGCGAACAGTGAGGCGGCGCCGACCGCAATCAGGACCGGCACCAGCGAGAGCAATGCACGAATGACGCTACGCAGCCGGAACGAGAGGAACAAGAACACGAAGAGGATCGCGAGGTAGGTGAGCGCGGACCGGTTCTTCTGGAGGTTGTCCAGCAAGCCGACGCCGACCACAGCAAGGCCCGAGGGCGTCGCCTTCACACCCGCGGGCGGCCGCACGGTGGCCCTGATCTCGCGCACTACCGTGGCGCGCGCGGCGAGCGAGCTCGGCCCGGTGCGGAATATGAGGTTCATCGCGGTGCCGCTCGGTGACACCGTCGACGCTTTGATGTCGGCGGGCGCCACGCTGTAGGCGCTGTGCACATCGGCGGCCGTCGGCGAGATGTGCGGGGTACCGGGCACGTCGAGCAGCTGGCTGACCGTCGGGACGAGACCGGACACGGTGAGGAGCGTGTCCGGGTACTTCGCGAGCTGCGCGCGCGAAAAATCGTCGACGAATACGACCGTCTTGTTGTTGTACACCGTCGGGAGCGACACCACGAACACACCGAGCTCGCTCGACGACCCGGTCTCGCGATCGAGGACGTTGAGGTCGCGGATGACCTGCGACTTCTGGTTGACCCATTGCTCGGGGTCGGTCTGGAGTACGAGCTTGCCCTCGGCGAAGATGCCGCCCATGAAGATGATGAGGCTCACGATCGCGAGGAACGGTCCGGCGCGGCCACTGAGGCTGCCGAGCCACACGACCAGGCGCCCGAGC
>Ga0335083_10009693_pt1 | contig 11673 bp, 11 predicted proteins | sample Lox_Sample_42_FD_206716 | JGI IMG/M metagenome (GOLD analysis project Ga0335083, IMG submission 206716) | Soil microbial communities from Loxahatchee National Wildlife Refuge, Florida, United States - Lox_Sample_4.2 | ecosystem: Environmental > Terrestrial > Soil > Wetlands | place: USA... | reverse complement strand
GCACGAGCACGTCGCCGATGCGTCCTTGCGGAATCACGACCACCCCGTCGTTGTCGCCGACGACGATGTCGCCGGATGCCACGGCGACACCGCCGACCACCACAGGCTGGCCCACAATGCCGGGGCCCGCGGCCGTGGCCGAGTTCGGCGTCACGCCGCGGCAGAACACCGGTACGCCGTTTTGCCGGATGCCGGGCGTGTCGCGCGCCAGCCCGTCGGTCACCACCGCGACCGCGCCGCGGTTGCGCGCCATTCCGCTGACGCGCCGGCCAACCACGGCAAGCGTCGTGTGCGCGTCCGTCGCGGCCACGATCACGTCGTTCGGCTGCAGCTGCGCAAGCGATGCGACGATGGCCAGGTTGTCTCCAGGCGCACATTGGCACGTCAGCGCGCTGCCTACGAAGTGCGCGCGCGACGGATCGATCGGTTTCACCATGAAGTCGAGCGCGCCGCGGCCGTCCATCGCGTCGACGAGATGCTCGGTGGGAACGCCGTTGAAACGCGCGAGGACCTCGTGCGCCGGGCGCGCGAAGTTGCGGCGAATCTGCAGGAGGGGTGGGTCTTCGATCATCGGACACCTGTCGTTTCCGGGGCCCGCGCGGGAGGCCGCGCAGGCAGCGCCACTTGCTGCGTCAAGGCCACCTCCGCGCCGCGCCGGGACGACTCGAGCATCGCAAGGCACGCCTCGAGCGTCGCCCTCGCCCAGTCGCCCGTGTGAACCGGCGCGCGCACGCCGTCGATCGCGTCGGCCAGCTCGTCGATCACTTCGGCGCGGGGGATCGCTGGCGGTGCGATCGTTTCAAAGTGCCGCGCGTCGTCCCCATAGACGAATACGCCGTCCGCCATCGGGCGCAGGTCCGCGCGGTCGCACGACACGACGATCTGACCGAAGTGGTTGTGGGCGTCCGGCTGGGCGAAGGAATCGCGAGCCATGCCGTAGCTGCGCGTGGCCTTCAACGCCGACTCTTCTTCAGGCGACATCGGCCGCCCCGTCTGCGCGCGCGCGGCGCCGTAGCGCTGCGGGTCCTTGCGCTGGCCGAGCTCGCCGATCCAGCCCATGAGCTCGTCGGAGTCGAAATGCGCGTAGCCGCTATAGGTAAGCGAGGCGAACGCGCCATCGGCAAAAGTCATGAGCGCACTGTACGCGCCTTCGGTCCGACGGGCCGGGTCCCACGCGCCGGCGATCGCGCGGACGCTGCGCGCCATACCGCCCGCCAGCAGGCGCACGATGTCGACCTGATGCGCACCCTGGCTGAACACGACGCCGCCGCCGCGCGCGGTATCGAGCTCCTCGGGGCGGCGCGGCCGGTAGAGGAAGTCCGTGTAGTACGCCGCCGTGATCATGCGGACCTCGCCGACCGCGCCGGAGTCGATGAGCTCGCGCGTGCGAAGGATCGGCGCGTCGAAACTGTGGCTGTGGCCCACGAGCAGATGCACCCTCGCATGCCTCGCCGCGGCGATCATCACGTCGCACTCGGCCAGCGTGACGGCCATCGGCTTCTCGACCAGCGCGTGCTTGCCTCCGCGCGCCGCCGCCACGACGTTGTCAGCGTGGTATTGGTGAGGGGTGGCGAGGTACACGGCGTCGACTCCGTCGTCTGCGCACAGCGCGTCAACGCTCTCGTAGGTGCGTCCGCCGAAATCGGCGGCGAAGCGATCGCGCGCCTCGGGGCGCGGATCGGCGGCAGCGACCACCTCCACCCGGGGATGACGCGAGATTGTCGGCAGCATCATCATGAAGCCGCGGCCGAGGCCGGCGACTCCGAGTCGAAGCTTGCGCGCGGCCATGGCTTACAAGTCCAGCGCGATCTCGGGCGAATGCGCGCGCGACACGCAAACGATGATCTCGCGCAGGCGCTCGGAGTCGGTGAGCACGAGGTCGCGGTGATCGGCCTCCCCGCCGACGAGGCCGACCCGGCAGGACCCGCACGTGCCGCTTTCGCACGAGCTCGGGATGGTGCAGCCACTCGCGCGCAGCGTCTCGAGGATTGTCTTGTCCGCTGCGATCTCGAGCACGTCGCCGCGCTTGGCAAGCCGCACCGCGAACGGCTTGTCGTCCGCCTTCTGCGACGATTTGCCGGAGCCGAAATCCTCGAAGTGGACGGCCGACGTCGACCAGTGGCCCGTCATGTCGCGAACCGCCTCCATGAGCGGCCGCGGCCCGCAACAGTACATGTGCGCGCCCTTCGGCTTCTCGAGCACGGTCCAAAGGTCGAGCGAACGGTCGGGGTCGCCGTAGTCGTGGTGGATCGTGACCTTGCCGCGAAACTCGGGCGCTCCGAGCTCGTCGCGAAACGCGGTCATCTCCGGCTGACGGCTCAAGTAGAGGAGCTTGTACGGCTTGCCGCCCGTGTTCATGAGGTGCTGGATCATCGATCGGATGGGGGTGATGCCGATGCCGCCCGCGATGAAGAGATAGCTCGCCGGATTTCCAACGAGCTCGAAGTCGTTGCGCGGCGCCGACACCATGACCGTGTCGCCCGGCTTGGTCGTGTCGACGAGGTTGACCGAGCCGCCGCGACCGTTGGCCTCGCGCTTGACCGCGATCACGTAGCGGTCGCGTTCCTGCGGCGCATTGGCGAGCGAATAGCGGCGCGTGAGGCCGCTTTGCGTCTGCACGAGGATGTGCGCGCCTGCCGTGAACTCGGGCAGCTCGCCGCCGTCCGCGCGCGTCAATTCGAAGAGCTGGATATCCTGTGCGATCGGCTCGGCGCGGCGCGCGACGAGCGGCGTCAGCGTGTCGTCGTTCATGGCATTGCTTCCACGAGGTGCGCGTACGCGTCGCGGATGACGCCGTGGCATTCGCAGACCGCCGCTTCCATGCGTGCGGCGTCGACGATTTGCACGTGGCCGCGCACGTAGCGCACGAGCCCTTCCGTCTGCAGCGACACGGCGGCGTGGCTCACGCTCTCGCGGCGCACGGCCAGGAGGCGCGCGATCATTTCCTGCGTGGCCGGGATCTCGCGGATGCCGAGCCGATCGCGGCAGACCAGGATCCAGCGGCACAGCCTTTGGTGCAGCGGATGCACTGTGTTGCACACCGAGATCTGCACGATCTGCGTCATCAGCGCGTACGTGTAGCACCACAGGGCGCGCCGCAGCGATTCCGATGCCGCGGCCTGCGCGCGCAGCACGGCGGGGCCGATGCGCAGCGCCTGTCCGCCGATCTGCACGACGGCGTGGTGCGTGGGCGCGGCGCCGGTGTGCGCCGCCACGTCGCCGACGAGACCGTCGGTTCCGACGACGGCCACTTCCACAGACGCGCCCTCGCGCGTCGAGTAGAGAAGCGATATGAGGCAGCTCGTCGGGAAGTACACGTAAGCGTGCTCGTAGCCGGCGTCGGGCGAGTGCAGCACTTCGCCGGCCCGGACCTCCACGCTCGCCAGCAGCGGCTCCAGCCGCCGCGCGTCCGCCTGCGAAAGGCTCGCGAGGAAGCGGTTGACTGCGGGACGGACGGTCGGCACTGCGGAGGCGGCCACGCGGCTTCTCGCAACAGGGGGATCTGAGGCATAATCGTAGACAACGATTGATACTCGATCAATCTCGATTAACCAATCGATATCAGCGTGCCGAAACCGCCTGTCAAGACCGCCGTCGCCCGGGCCAAGGTCCCCGGCGGCAGCCACGTGAGCCGCGCCGAAGCCGTGAAGCTGCTCGACGTCAAGCCCGCCACCCTTTACACCTACGTAAGCCGGGGCTGGATTCGCCGGATGGTCGACGGCGCGCAGCGGCGCAGCCTGTACAGCCTCGAGGACATCGAGCGGGTGAAGGCGCGCAGCTCCGCGCGCGCGGCTGCGAGCGTGGCGGCTTCGGGCGCGATGCGCTACGGCGAGCCGATCGTGCCCACGTCGGTGACCGAGGTCACGCAGGAGGGCCCCCGCTATCGCAACCGCCTCGCGGTCGACCTCGCGCGCGAGGGGACGCCCTTTGAAAGCACGGCGGAGCTCCTGTGGACCGGCCGGCTCTCGGACCTGCCCAGGCGATGGCGCGCCGAGCCGTTGCCGCCTTCGTTCCTGGCGATGGCGCGCGGTCCCTGGCAAGCCGCCGAAACGCCGGACATCCTCGATCTTTTCGCGACGAGCACCCTCGCGCTCGGCATCAGCAAGGGACGCCCGGTCGAGCGCGCGACCCACAGCGCGTCCCATATCGCCGACGCGATCCAGCTCCTGCAGGCCCTGACCGGGTGCTTCGGCGTCATCGCACAGGCGCGGCAATACCGCCCCTTCGTCGCGGGCGAAGGCATTGCCGAGGCCATCGTGCGCAGTGCCGCCGCCGGCGCAGCGAATGCCGTTGCCACGATCGACGCGGCGCTCACGCTGTGCGCCGACCACGAGCTCAATCCCGCCACCTTCGTCGCGCGCATCGCGGCGTCTGCCGAAGTGGACCTGCACTCGGGCATCGCGGCGGCCATGTGCACGGCGTCCGGCGCGCAGGTGGCGCACCGCTGCGACCGCATCGAATCGTTCCTGCGCGAATCCGCTGATATTGCTGCGCTGGCGCGCGGGCTCGGGAGCGACGGGCCGTCGCCCATCGCGCGACTCGCCTTCGGTCACCCGATGTACCGCGACGGCGACCCGCGCGGGCGCGCCCTCCTCGCCATCGTCAAGGCCCACCACGCGGAGGTGGCGGAGATGGAGCGCGTCTTCGCGTTCGTCGACCTCGCCGCGCGACGGCACAAGCTCACGCCGCGCATCGAGTTCGCGCTCGCGGCGCTCGCGGTGGCACTGCGGCTGCCTCCCGGCAGCGCGGCCGGCCTCTATGCGTTCGGCCGGATCGCGGGCTGGGTCGCGCACATGAACGAGCAGGGCCTCGCGGGCTTTATCATTCGTCCGCGGGCACGCTACACGCATCACGCCATCACGTAGTGCCATATCAGATCGAATTCAGATCTTGAATTCTTCCATCGTCTCCGGCGCGAACAGCTCCTCCGGGTGCAGCAGGCGTTTCGACAGTCCCTGCTCGTGGTGGTAGCGCAGGAACGTCGCCAGCGCGCCGCGGTTGCGGGCGAAGCCGTACGGCCAGAAATCCTCGCCCATCAGCGCGCGCGCCTCCTCAACGTGCGACGTGAGCCACGGCAGCATCGCCTTGAGCGCGGCGGTCACGTACAGATCCACGTACGTAGCGCGTTGCGCCGCGACGAACGCCTTGTAAAGCGACTGCGCGACCCAGCGGTTGGCTTCGTACACGTCGCGCCGGATCGCCACCGTGTGCATGATCGGAAAGATCCCGGTGTCGCGGAAGTACTGCTTCTCGACCGCGGCGAAATCGGGGAACAGGCGCTTGACCTTGTCGGGTTGCGTCTGAAACGTAGACGGCATGCGCGCGGTGTACAGCGCGTCGATCTCGCCGTCCGCGAGCATCTTCGACAGCGTCTGCGTCGACCCGATCGGCTCGAGCTTTATTGCCGGCGGCAGGTCTAGCTCGATCTTCTCGTCGCGGCCGGGCTCCTCCTCCCCGCCCGTCAGGTAGCGCACGCTCGTGACCGGCACGCCGTAGTGCTCGGACAGGATGCCGCGAATCCACACCGGCGCCGTCATCTGGTACTCGGGCGTGCCGACGCGCTTCCCGACGAGGTCCTTCGGCTCGCGGATGCCGCTGCGCGCGTTGATATAGATCGACGAATGACGGAAGAAGCGCGACGGGAAGATAGGAATGGCCACGAACGCCCGCGGCTCCCGGAACAGCGATACCGTATACGACGACAGGGAAAGCTCCGCGACGTCGAACTCACGGTGCCGCAGCATGCGGAAGAACGTCTCCTCGACCGGCAGGTTGAGATAGGTGAGATCGATCCCATCCGCCTGGATGCTGCCGTCCATCAGCGCACGCGTACGGTCGTAGTTCCAGCACGCGAGCGAAAGCGCAAGCCGCGACATGACGCCTCCTTAGAGCCGCAGTGAGCTATAGGGCGAGACCTATTCCGCTTTGGCGCCCGATATTTTGATCGCTTTTTGGTACTTCACGAGATTGGCCTTGAGGTTCTCTGCGTAACCTTCGGGTGTCGTGCCCAGTGGGTCGGAGCCCAGCTGTTCCATGCGCTCGATGATCTCGGGCTCCTTGATCGCCTTGTTGATCTCGTTGTTGAGCTTGGCGATGATCTCCTTCGGTGTGCCGGCGGGCGCCAGGAAGCCGACCTCCGACGGATAGTCGTAGCCGTTGATGAACTCGGACACCGGGGGAACCTTCGGCATCTTCGAGAAGCTCTTGAGCGAGGTCACGGCGAGGAGGTTGGCCCTGTTCGCCTTGATTGCCGGAGTGAGCGCCGGCAGCGCGCCGGCGACGACGGGGACTTCCCCGGACATGAACGCCGGCACGGACTGGCCCGAGCCCTTGTACGGCACGTGCCTGATGTCGAGCCCGAGGTCCGCTTTCAGCATCTCCATCGCCAGTTGATGAATGCTGCCGATGCCCGCCGAGCCGTACGACAGTTTGCCAGGGTTGGCCTTGGCGTACGCGACGAAGTCCTTGAACGTCGTGATCTTCAGATCGGGATTGACCGCGATGAAGAGCGGCGTGATCGCGACGAGGCTGATCGGCGCGAAATCCTTGAGCGTGTCGAAGCCCGGGTTCGGGAACAAGTACTGGCTCACCGCGAGCTGCCCGATGTCGGCAACGAGAAGCGTGTAGCCGTCGGGCGGCGATTTGGCCACCGCCTGGTTGGCCACGAGGCCGCCAGCACCGGGCTTGTTCTCGACGATGAACTGCTGTCCCACCGCCTTCGACAGCCGCTGCGCGACGACGCGTGCGATCACGTCGGGCGTGCCGCCTGGCGCGTACGCGACGACGAGCTTCACAGGCCTGTTGGGATACTGCTCCGCCCCCGCAGTCACGCAGAATGCGAGCGGAGCAAAGACAACGAGGAGCCTTGCAACGATCGTGCGCATGTCGTCTTCCTCCAAAGGCATCGACGAGCGCGAAGAGGTGACGCGCTGCATCAATGTGATGTACTTAACACAAATCGTTCGCGTTTCTCGCATAACATACACCCGCCGCGCGCGAGTGGTAACTTGTCGAGACGCGCAGGAGATCGAACGGAGCCAGCGTGACCAAGCTGTCGGTGACCGTGGCGTGCGAGCACTACGACCGGGTGCAGGCGATCCGCGAGGGACACGTCCGCATCGCCGGGTGCGAAGTCAATTTCCTCGACCTGCCGCCGGAAGAGCTCTTCTTCCGCGCGTATCGACACCGCGAGTTCGACGTCTCCGAGATCTCGATGAGCTCGTACTTGCTCGGCGTCTCCCGCGGGGACGCGCCCTACTACGCCATCCCGGTGTTCCTGTCGCGGCGCTTCCGACATTCCGCGATCTACATCCGCAAGGACCGCGGCATCCGCGAGCCCAAGGATCTCGTCGGCCGCAAGGTCGGCGTGCCCGAGTACCAGGTCACCGCGGCGCTGTGGGTACGCGCGCTCCTGGACGGCGAATACGGCGTGACGCCGATGGACTTCGAATGGGTGCGCGGCGGATTGCACGAGCCCGGCCGCGTGGAGAAACTCAAGCTCGACCTTCCCGAGGGCATTCGGATCTCGGCGATACCCGACAACGCGACGCTCGACCACATGCTCGCGACCGGCGCGATCGACGCGCTCATCAGTCCGCGCGATCCGCGCTCGTTCCTGGACGGCCGCTCCGACGTCGGGCTGCTGTTTCCGGACTATCGGATCGCCGAGCAGGCGTACTACAAGAAGACGGGCATCTTCCCGATCATGCACGTCCTCGGCATTCGCCGCGACCTGGTCGAGCGCCATCCGTGGCTCGCCAACTCCGTGTACGAGGCGTTCGTGAAGGCCAAGGCAGCGGCGCAGGCCTCGCTCGAGGACACTGCGGCGTTGAAGGTGCTCTTGCCATGGCTTCCCGCGCATCTCGACGAGACCCGCGCGCTGATGGGCGCGGATTACTGGCCGTACGGCGTCCAGGAGAACCTGCCGACGCTGCGCGCGATGGTGGATTTCGCGCATCGCCACGGCACGGCGGCGCGAGCGTTGTCGGTGCAGGAGCTGTTCGTGCCGAGCACACTCGAGCGTTACAAGGTTTGACTCCACGAGGTTCCATCATGATCATCGATTGCCACGGGCACTACACGACCGAGCCCAAGGGCCTGTTCGAATTCCGTAAGCAGCAGATGGACGCGGTCGACAATCCCGCCGGGCGCCCCGCCAAGGCGTCGCTGCGCATCAGCGACGACGAGATCCGCGACAGCATCGAAGGCGCGCAGCTCAAGCTGCAGCGCGAGCGCGGCACCGACCTCACCATTTTCTCGCCGCGCGCCTCGGGCATGGCGCATCATGTCGGCGACGCTGCGATGAGCCTCGAGTGGGCGCAGGTGTGCAACGAGCTCATTCATCGCGTCACGACGCTGTTCCCGCGCAACTTCATAGGCGTCTGCCAGCTGCCGCAAGTCGCCGGCGTGTCGCCTGCGAGCTGCGTCGGCGAGCTCCGGCGCTGCGTCGAAGAGTTCGGCTTCGTCGGCTGCAACCTCAATCCGGACCCCTCGGGCGGCCACTGGAACTCGCCGCCGCTGACCGACAAATGGTGGTTCCCGCTGTACGAGGCGCTGCAGGAGCTCGACGTTCCGGCCATGGTCCACGTGAGCGCATCGTGCAATCCGAACTTCCATGCCACGGGCGCGCACTACATCAACGCCGACACCACGGCGTTCATGCAGCTCCTGACCTCGGACCTGTTCAAGGACTTCCCCAAGCTGCGGCTCATCATCCCGCACGGCGGCGGCGCGGTGCCGTACCACTGGGGCCGCTATCGCGGGCTCGCGATGGCGTTGAACCGCCCGCCCCTGCCGGAGCTCATGGGCGACAACGTGTTCTTCGACACTTGCGTCTATCACCTGCCGGGCATCGAGCTCCTTACGCGGGTGGTGCCGATCGACAACATCCTGTTCGCCTCGGAGATGGTCGGCGCCGTGCCCGGCATCGACCCCGAGACCGGGCACTATTTCGACGACACCAAGCGCTACGTCGACGCGCTCTCGATCAGCGCCGCCGACAAGCAGAAGATCTTCGAAGGCAACGCGCGCAAGGTTTACCCGCGGTTGGACAAGCGCAAGAATTACTGAGCTTCGCGTACTTCTGTGACCTGCGGCATCGCGAAGCTCGTCGTCCCCGCGAATAGCTCGACTTTCGAGGCGGCTTGCCTAATCGACGAACTTGAGCCCTTTTTGCACGAGTCGCTCGCGCATGCCAGCCACGAGGTCGATGGCAAGCTCGCCGGCGGCCAGGCGCCCGCGCATCGCCGACTCCTTGTCCACCCGCGCCTGCGACGCGGCAATCGCCGAATCGATCTCCTCGCGCGGCACGACGAGCACGCCGTCGTCGTCGGCGACGATGACGTCGCCGGGCCGCACGCACTGACCCGCGCACACGACAGGAAGGTTTACGGTGCCGAGCGTCTCCTTGACCGTGCCCTGCGCGCTGATCGCCTTGGTCCACACCGGGAAGCGCATCTCGGTCAGGGTGCGCACGTCTCGGCAGCCGGCGTCGATCACGAGCCCGCGCACGCCGCGCGACTGATACGCGGTAGCCAGAAGGTCTCCGAAATAGCCGTCGTCGCACGGCGAGGTCGGGCTCACCACGAGGACGTCGGCAGGCTTGGTCACTTCGATCGCGGCGTTGAGCATGCTGTTGTCGCCGGGTGCGACGGAGATCGGGATCGCATTGCCGGCGATCGCCGCGCCCGGGTAGATGGGACGCAGGCGCGACGCCATGAGGCCGCGGCGGCCCATCGCTTCGTGAACGGTCGCGACACCCAGCGCGGCGAGCTCGTCGAGCCGCTCCTGCGAAGCGCGGGGAATGCTGCGAACGATCGTGCCGATCATGGCGGCCTCCGTCTATTGGCGACGGCTGCGATTATGGACTTAGAATGTCCCGGCAGCGGCTAACGCAGCTATGTGAGCTGCATCACTCTTAAAGGCGCTCCCGTTGGCGGCACATCACGACTACGACGACATCCCGGGCACCGTAGTGTTCGACGCGAAGCGATGCCGCGAGGGCTACCATCTCAACATGTTCTGCATGTCGCTCATGAAGGCCGAGAACCGCGCCGCCTTCAAGGCCGACGAAGGCGCATACCTCGACCGATTCCCGATGACGGCGGAACAGCGCGCGGCAGTGCTCGGACGCGACTGGAACCGCATCCTCGACTTGGGCGGCAACATCTTCTTCATCATCAAGCTCGCGTTCTGCGACGGCATGTCGGTGCAAAAGGTCGCGGCGCTCATGACGGGCAGCACGCCTGAGGCCTACGCAGCCATGATGCAACGCGGCGGGCGGTCGATCGAAGGCAATCGAAGCAGGAAGGACTGGTCCGATGGCTAGGGTCATCGGCGGCATCACCAGCTCGCACGTGCCGGCGATGGGCGTCGCCTTGGACACCGGCCGTACGGACGACCCTTACTGGGCGCCCATCTTCGCGGGCTACGAGCCGACGCGCCGCTGGCTCGGGCGGGAAGCGCCGGACGTCGCGGTCATCGTTTACAACGACCACGCGTGCGCGTTCTCGCTCGACGTCATTCCGACCTTCGCCATCGGGTGCGCCGACGAATTTCCTCCGGCAGACGAAGGGTGGGGGCCGCGGCCCGTGCCGGTCGTGCAGGGAAATCCCGACCTCGCGTGGCACATCGCCGAATCGGCGATCCTAGACGAGTTCGACCTGACGATCGTCAACCGCATGCCGGTCGACCACGGCCTCACCGTACCGCTGTCGCTCGTGTACGGCCAGCCCGCCGCCTGGCCGTGCCGCGTCATCCCGCTCGCCGTGAACGTACTGCAGTATCCGCCGCCCACCGGTCATCGCTGCTTCGCGCTCGGGCGCGCGATCGGCCGCGCGATCGCGTCCTTCGAGGAGGACCTGCGCGTCGTCGTGTTCGGCACCGGCGGCATGTCGCACCAGATCCACGGTCAGCGTGCGGGGCTCATCAACTCGGCGTTCGACCGTCGCTTTCTCGACGGCATGGTGGCCGACCCCGTTACCCTCGCCCGCATGCCGCACGTCGAATACATGCGCGAGGCCGGCGCGGAGAGCGTCGAGCTCATCATGTGGCTCTTGATGCGCGGCATGCTCCCCGACAAGGTCGAGGAGCTGCATCGCTTCTATCACGTCGCCGCGTCGAACACCGCGGTGGGGCACCTGCTGCTGCGGGCCGCGTCGTGAAGGTTTGTCTCGCCGGCCCCGGCGCGTTCGGCACTAAGCACCTGCAGGCGCTCGCGCGCATCGAGGACGTCGCCGTCACCGTACTGGTCGGTGACGATCCTGCGAGCACCGCCGCGACGGCACGCGCGTTCGGCGTTCCGCGCACGGCTGCCACGCTCGCTCAAGCATTCGCCGGCGGCGACGTGGATGCCGTCGTCCTCGCCACGCCCACGCCCCTGCACGCGCGGCAGGCCGAGCAATGCATGCGCGCCGGCAAGCACGTGCTGGTGGAGATTCCGATGGCGGATTCGCTGGCCGACGCGCAACGGCTCGTCGCGGTGCAGCGCGAGACCGGCGTCGTGGCGATGGCGGGACACGTTCGCCGCTTCAATCCGAGCCACGCGTGGCTGCACGGCCGCATCGCGGCCGGTGAGCTCTCGCTCCAACAGCTCAGCGTGCAGACTCATTTCATGCGGAGGACGAACATCAACGCGCTCGGCCAGCCGCGCAGCTGGACCGATCACCTGCTCTG
>Ga0335083_10009692_pt1 | contig 11674 bp, 6 predicted proteins | sample Lox_Sample_42_FD_206716 | JGI IMG/M metagenome (GOLD analysis project Ga0335083, IMG submission 206716) | Soil microbial communities from Loxahatchee National Wildlife Refuge, Florida, United States - Lox_Sample_4.2 | ecosystem: Environmental > Terrestrial > Soil > Wetlands | place: USA: Florida... | reverse complement strand
GTGCTCACGGCCCTGTCGCACGACGACGCCGAGTGGGCCCCGGCCGGCCAGGCGGTCGCCGGCGTGCGCGCGCGGACCGAAGCCGAGGTGCAGCACGTCGTGCGCACCTGCGCCGAACTCGGCGCTCCCATCGTGCCGCGCGGCGCGGGCACCGGGCTGTCCGGCGGGGCCAACGCGGTCAGCGGCTGCGTCATCCTCGACCTGTCCCGGATGAACCAGGTCCTCGAGATCGACCCGGACAACCTGGTCTGCGTGGTGCAGCCCGGCGCCGTCAACAACGACGTCAAGGCCGCGGTGGCCGAACACGGCCTGTGGTACCCGCCCGACCCGGCCAGCGCCCCGTGGTCGACCATCGGCGGCAACGTGGCCACCAACGCCGGCGGCCTGTGCTGCCTGAAGTACGGCGTCACCCGCGACTATGTGCTCGGCCTGCGCGCGGTCGTCGGCGGCCCGGTCGCCTACGGCGACGCGGTGCGGCTGGGGCGGCGCACCACCAAGGGCGTCGCCGGGCTGGACCTGGTCGGCCTATTCGTCGGGTCCGAGGGCACGCTCGGCGTCGTGACCGAGGTGACGCTGCGGCTGCGGCCCGCGCGGGCCGGGACGCCGCGGACCGTCGTCGGAGCCTTCCCCGACCTGGTCTCATCCGGCCAGGCCGTGGCCCAGATCACGCGCCGCGGGCTGACCCCGGCGGTGCTCGAGCTGCTGGACCGGGCCTGCCTGGAGGCGGTGGAGGAGTGGAAGCACCTGGGCATCGACGCGGACGCGGCGGCGCTGCTGCTGGCCCGGGTGGACACGCCGGGGGACTCGGGCGCGGCCGAGGCGGCCGCGATCGCCGCCACCATGACCGAGGCCGGGGCGCTGTGGGCCGAGCAGTCCACCGACGACGCGGAGGCCGAGGCCCTGTTCGACGCCCGGCGGCTGGCCTACCCGGCGCTCGAGCGGCTCGGCCCGGTGCTCACCGAGGACATCTGCGTGCCCCGGTCCAAGGTTCCCGCGATGCTGGAGCAGATCAGCGCGATCGCCGCCCGGCACGGCGTGCGGATCGCCACGATCGCGCACGCCGGTGACGGGAACCTGCATCCGCTGCTGATCACGCCGCCGGGCGACTCGGCGGCCCGCCTGGCGGCGCAGGCCGCGTTCGAGCAGTTCCTCGACGCGGCGATCGCGCTGGGCGGCACCGTGACCGGTGAGCACGGCGTCGGGATCCTCAAGCGCGACGGCATGCGCCGGGAACTCGACCCGGGCTCGCTGGCGCTGCAGGCCGCGGTCCGCTGCGCTCTCGACCCGCGGGAGGTGTTCAACCCCGGGAAGGGCTAGTGGTCCTCAGCCTGCACTTTTATCAAACACCTCACCAGTACGAGGGTACGGACACCCGGGAGGCCATGCGGCGTAGCAGGGATCCGGCGATCGCGCCCTTATATTCATCGGTATGGCACAGCCCGCCGCGCGTCCCGGTGTCAGCCTGGCTGAACTGCTAGCCGTCCTGTCGCTGGCGGCCGATCTCGGCATGGGCCAGCCGATGGAGCACGTCCTGCGCCAGTGCCTGATCTCCCTGCGGCTGGCCCAGCGGCTGGGCCTGTCGGAGGCCGACCGCGAGGTGGTGTACTACGCCTCCCTGCTGGCCTGGGTGGGATGCCACGTCGACGCCTACGAGCAGGCGAAGTGGTTCGGTGACGACACGGCGCTCAAGGCCGACTTCCGCCGGGTCGATTTCGCCACCGCCACCGTCGGCCCGCTGTTCATGCTGCGCCATCTCGGTGCTGGTCGGCCCATGACCGAGCGGGCCCGGCTTGGGGTGGCCTTCCCCGGTGACGGCCGCCGGGCGGCCGAGGCGATGCTGGAGAACCACTGGCTCGCGGCTGACGCGCTGGCGGCCCGGCTGGGCTTGGCCCAGCGGGTCCGCGACAGCGTGGAGCAGACCTTCGAGCGCTGGGACGGCAGGGGCGTCCCGAAGGGGGCGAAAGGGGAGGAGATCCTCGTTACGTCCCGGCTGATCACGCTGGCCGACGTGGTGGAGGTCTTCTACCGCGCGGGCGGGACCGACGCCGCGGTCGCGGTGGCCAGGCAACGGCGCGGGACGCAGTTCGACCCGCAGATCGTGGACGTCTTCGTCGGCCAGGCCGCGTCGTTGTTCGCGGGCCTGGACGAGGTCAGCAGCTGGGACGCCGTCATCGGGGCGGAGCCCGCCCTCGGCATGCGGCTGACCGGCCCGGAACTCGACGCCGCGCTGGAGGCCATCGCTGACTTCGCCGACGTGAAGTCGCCGTGCACCATCGGCCATTCGCGGGGCGTGGCCGACCTGGCCGGGGAAGCCGCGCGCATGTTCGGGCTGGGCGGCCAGGCCGCGACGATGGTCCGCCGGGCCGCCCTGGTTCACGATCTGGGGCGCCTGGGCGTGCCGAACACGATCTGGGACAAGCCCGGCAGGCTCAGCCACTCCGAAACCGAACGGGTGCGGCTGCACCCGTACCTCACCGAGCGCATGCTGGTGTGCTCGCCCGGGCTCGCCCCGCTGGCCGCCATCGCCGTGCAGCACCACGAGCGCCTGGACGGCTCGGGATACCCGCGCGGGCTCTCCGGCGGGGCGCTGAGCCCCGAAGGGCGGGTGCTGGCGGCCGCCGACTTCTATCACTCGCGGACCGAGCCGCGGCCGCACCGGCCCGCCTGCGCTCCGGATGAGGCGGCCGCCCGGCTGCGGGCCGAGGCCCGCGCGGGCCGGATCGACGGCGGGGCGGCCGCGGCCGTGCTGTCCGCGGCGGGCCACCCGGCCACCCGGCGGCCGGTCAGGCCGGCCGGCCTGACCGGCCGCGAGATGGAGGTCCTTCAACTGCTGGCCCGCGGCCTGTCGAACAAGGAGATCGCCGAGCGCCTGGTCATCTCGCGCAAGACGGTCGGCCATCACGTCGAGCACATCTACGCCAAGACGGGGACCGCCAACCGCGCGCTGGCCAGCCTGTTCGCCGCCAACCACGGCCTGATAGGAGGCTCGTTCGCCTCGCCGGCCGCTGACGTCACTCCTGGAGCGGCTGGTAGCCAGAGCACAGGAGCCGCATCCAGGTGATGCGCGGGCCGTCGGCGCGGTAGTAGGCCTGCTGCTCGACCAGGTAGTCGCGGCCGGAACGGCGGACTCGCACCCGGTACGCGACGTGCTCGCGTTCTGACACCCGGCCGGTGGCTACCGAGCAGAGTTCCACGATGTGATCCCCGGTGCCGAACCAGTGAGCCAGGATGATCTCCTCCACCGCCTGCCCGCCGGTGCTGGCCTGCCAGTGACGCCCGGGCGTCAGGGCCTGGAAGTCCACCGGGCCGGCCAGCAGCGCGCACAGCGCGTCCCGGTCCTTGGCGGCCAGCGCCCGGGCGAAGCGCTCACCCGCGGTAACCGCGACGGCGGTCCCGGCGGGGTTGCCGTCAGTAGCTGAACGTGGTCGCGGGCTCATCGCCGATCCACTCCCACAGCGGAACGGTCCCGCCGAGCGTCGCGTTCTCCACCAGGGTGTCCTCGGCCAGGTGCCGGGCGTTGAAGCAGATGGGGCAGACCAGCAGCCGGCCGCCGGCTTCCCGGTAGCGCTTGGCCAGGTCCGGCAGCGGCGGGCACCCCTCGCAGGCCACCCCCTGGGCCACTCCTTCCGAGGCGAGCCGGACGGCTTCCTTGGTCAGGAACATCAGGGTCTGGCGCCGCTGCTCGGCCGCCGCCACCGCGACCAGGAACGCCACCGTGACCTTCTCGGGATCCTCCAGACCGGTCGTCAAGCTGATGACCGCCTTGCCGCTCATGCCCTCTCCTCTCCACGCGACCTCTCACCACCTCCGAGGATGTCGCGCCCCAGACGATCGGCGCATGGGGCAGCTGCCCCATCTTTGCGGCTGGTATCGGCTCAACTAGCCCGGGCTGATGCCCGGTCGGCTGCCCTGATCGCAGGTGAGATTTTCCTGTCCTGCGCGTGATTGTGCCTGCGGTCGGCCGCGTCCATACTGGCGCCACTGACGGCATCGGGGCGTAGATCCGTGATCCTCACGGGAGGGCATGTGGGCGGGGAGCACGAGCGCGGGCCTGTGCCCGACCCGTGGGAGCGTTACCGGCAGCTCATCTGGGATGAGCACATGGCGTACCGCTCCGGGTTTCCGGAGCGGGCGCGCGGGCGCCCGTTTGATCCCGGGGTGCGTGCCGAAGCAGCAGTGCTGTCCGAGCGGTTGATGGCGCTGACCTCGCGGATCCGGGCCGGGACCGGGGACGAGGACCTGGCACGCGAGGTCGGGCAGCTGCTGCGGGATCACCAGGCGCTCCGGGACCAGCGGTGTGCCCCGGGCAGCAGGGACTGGGAGGACTTGCAGCGCTGGTGCGCCAATCTGATGATGAATCTCGCGAACATCGCCACCAGACGCGGGCGGGCCGGAGAAGCCCGCGACTGGTTCACCGGGGCTGCGGCCGCCTGGCAGGATCTCGGTGATCAGGCCTGGGCCGACGAGTGCCAGCTGACCGCCGCCGAGGCGTCGCTTGCCGATGGCAGCGCCCCGGAAACCGTCCTGGAAACCCTGGACTCCTGCATCGCCGCATCGCCGCCGCCGGTACGGCGGGCCAGGCTGCTGGCCCGGACGGCTCGCATCCGGCTGGACGCAGGCGACCATGCCACCGCCCGGCAGCGCGCCGACCAGGCCGCCGATGCGCTCAACGCGGCCGGGCTCACCGATCCTGTCGCGGCCGGGTCGGTGGAGGCTGCCTTCGCAGCCTGGATATCCGCCGGTCACCGCGAGATCGTCCCGGCGCTGCCGTGGCTTCAGGTCCAGGCACTGTTCTCCCTGGTGGCCCGGGTATGGGACACGCTGACCGAGATGCGCTTCCCGCTGGGCACCCTGCCCCGCGCCGAGGCGCTCCGCTTCGTGACGGACCTTCATACGCTGGGCCAGCGGCTGATGAGCGAAGCCTCAGACGTCGGCCGCCGCGTTCAGGAAGCCGCCGTCAGGACGCCCGGTGCCCGGCCCTCCGTCACCCCGGCCGCGGACGACGCATCCCGCAATCCCCGCTCCTACGACCACGAGATCGACCTTCAGCGCAGGCTCAACATCCTGCATGAGGAAGCCGAGCGAACTGCCCCCGGCCACCCCGATATGGACCTCCTGCTCGACCGGATGGCCCGCCTGGAGTCCGAGGCCGTGCAGGCCGGAGATGCCCTCACCGCAGGCTACGCAGCGATCGAGCGGGCTAGCACGCTGGCCCGGGCGGACCGGGCCAGCGAGGCGGCGGCAGTCCTGGAGACCGCGCGGAACAGGCTCGGGGACGGCGACGGACTGGACACCGCCCGGCGCCGGGCGCTGCGGGTCGTCATCATGAGCCGGGCCGCCACCATGGCCGGGCTGGGGCAGCAGTTCCCCCGGCTGTCGCAGCTGTGCGGGGACGCCATCGCCGAGTTCGAGCAGGACCGCGGGCAGGTCAGCGAACCATACCTGCAAGATGGCTACCTGCGTGACCGGGTGGCGTTGTATCAGCTCGGGGTCTTCGCCGCGTGGAAGCTCGATGACCAAGAGCTTGCCCTCGTCAGGGCCGATCTGGCCAAGGCGCGAGGGTCGCTGGGGTGGATGGCCCAGGCGGATGCCCCTGCCGGCGCCCTCCAGCCGTCCGAGATCGCGGCACTGCGCTCTGAGTGGTCCCAGCTGGCGCCCGTCCGCGGTGACCCGGGTGTCGTCGCGCATCGCCAGGCCGTGTGGACCCGGCTCGTGACCGCGCAGGCACGAGCCCGCCGCGTCATCCCGCCCGGGCTCGACCTACGCGCGGTGCAGGCCGCGCTCGCCCCGGACGAAGCGATCATCTACTACTTCTTCGTCGCCTCCGAGACGCTTCTTATCTTCACGATCACGTCGTCCGCTATCGGTAACGAGCGGCGCGTTCTCCGCGGGATCCGCGGCGAGCTCGACCGGTTCGCCGATGGCATCGCCGCGCTCGGAACAGAGGGAACAGGCGGCGACACGGGCTGGCTCGACCATGACGTCCCGCGACTGGGCACGCATCTGCTGCCGCGCGACCATGCCAACCTGCTCAATCACGCCCGGCGGCTGCTGATCTGCCCGCACCGGATCCTGCACAACCTCCCGTTCCATGCCATGGACTGGGAGCAGGCGCCGCTCATCGAGCGATTCGCCGTTAGCTACGTGCCGAACATCACGAGCCTGCTCATCACCCGGCCAGCGTCTCCGACCTCAGATGTCCTATCGGTCGGCATCCGTTCCTACCCTCCGCCGCTGGCGGAACTTCCTGCCGCCGAGCGCGAAGCGCATGACATCGCCGCGATTTACCGGCAAGCGGGGGCCAGGGCCACCGTCCTAGCCGGAGCCGATGCCACCCGGACCGGCCTGGAGCGGCTGCGGGCCGACGGGGACCTGGAGCGCTTCGCGGTCATCCACGTCGCCACCCACGGCGAAGATCACCCTGACGAAGAGCCCAACGCGGCCGCGCTGTACCTGGCCGACGGCCCAGTCGACGCCATGGAAATCAGCCAGTGGACCCTCAACGCCGATCTGGTGACCCTGTCAGCGTGCTGGTCCGGCCGCCGCCCCGCCCACGTCCGCAGATTCAAGACCGGCTCGCCAGAGCCCGGCATCGGCGCCGAGCACGAGGAACTGTTCGGCGACGAGATCTACGGCCTGCAGGCCGCCATCTTCGCCTCCGGAGCTCGCCAGATCCTCGGCAGCATGTGGCCGCTCAGCGACAGCCTGGGACGTGCCGTCATGAAGTCCTTCCATGCCAGCCTGTCTACTGCGCAAGCCCCGGAACTGGCCCTGCAAGCTGCCGTCAACCGGCGGCGCCGGTCCGGGCTGCCGGTTTTCTACTGGGCGCCTTACAAGCTCATCACCCTTGGCCGTCCGGGTACCGGCGCCAGTTAGAGCCCGGTGACGGTCACCTGCGCCGGGTGCTCGACGGTGAACCGGTAGCGGATCGTGGCCGCCTTTCCGCCGTCGAGGGGCAGCGGCCAGGTGAGCTCGCCCAGATCGGTCTGCTCGGCCGGGTTCGGGCTGGCCTCGCGCAGCCGTACCTTGATGTCGCCGTCAGCGGACACCGGGATATGGTCGTGGACGCTGACCGTGGTCTTGTCCTGGCGGTGATTCTCCACCGTGATCTCGTAGCCGATGTCGATCGTCCGCGTGCCGCCGATCACGGCCTTGCCCGTGCTCCGGCGGCGCAGCTCGCGTTCCACCCTGATCTGGTCATCCACCCCCAGCTGCAGCTCGAACTCCTCGCCCGCGGCGACGATCTCCAGGGACGTCTCCCCGACGAACCGGGTGCCGTGGAAGACCCGGGCCGGGCCGGGCAGCAGCAGCAGCGGCGAGGTGTTGGTGACGGTCGCCCGCAGGTATGCCTCCGGGGCGAGAGCCGGCACCGCGAGGTGGTCGAGCGTGGCGTCGAGCGTGAACCGGGCGACCATGGTCTTGTGCGGGCCGCCGTCGGCGGGCACGGCCAGCGGACGCTGCACCCGGTAGACCAAGCCTGACCAGGATCCCCCCGGCTCGCCGGGTTCGGCGGGCTCCGGCGCGGCTTCCAGGTCGGCTGGCGGGGCCATGGGAGCGGCCGCCGCGGCCGCCATGGGGACGTGCGCGCCAGGGTGAGAAGCCGTCCCCGCCGCCGCCATGGCCCGGCGGACCATGGGCCGGGGGATCGGCCGGGCCCGCCCGATGTACCAGGGATCCAGCTCAGGCAGGACCTGATGCCGCCCGCGCCGGGTGGTGGACAAGACCAGCTCGACGGCGGGCCAGTCCTCTCCGGTCTGCTGGGTCACCTCGGCCAGGTAGCTGACGGCGAGCTGATCGCCCGTCAGCGTCAGGTCATAAAGCGGCCGCCAGGAAGCGCCGGGCACATGGTAGGACAGCTCGATCTCGGCCAGGGTCGCGGCGCTCGCCTCGAGGGTGGCGGACACCTCGGAGAACGCGGCCGGGAGGCCCGCCCGTTTCTCTGCCTCGTCGAGCCGCTGCTCGGCGGCTTCGAGTTCCCGGCGGGCGGCCCGCCTGCGCGCGCTGATCTCGCGGCGGCGGCCGAGCGCGCCCGCGGTGTCGGCGGACAGCTGGCCGGCCATCCGGGTGAGGTCGTCGTGGCCGGAGCGGCCGAAGCCCACCGCCCGCGCGAGTGCCGTCGCGGACGCCTCGGACAGGTGGCCCAGGAAGTCCAGGCCCGCCTGCACCGCGGCGTCCTCGTCGTCGAGGGCCTGGACGGCGTCGCGGCATCGTTCGGCTTCCGAGCGGAGCCGCGCGGTTTCCTCGCGCAGCGGATCGGTGCGGTAGCGACGGTGCACCTCGACGTTCAGCAGGGCCAGGTCAGGTCCGCGGGCCGCCACCCGAACCGATGCCGGATCCACGCCGGCCGGCAGGTTGCCGATCATCACGGTCCGCAGCCCCGGCTCTAGGCTCGCCGTGCCGGTGCGCTGCACGCGGGCGCCGTCCCGGAAGACGGTCACCGCCGCGATTGGTGCGTCAAGGCCAGTGCCCTCGGTCATCTGCCGCTCCTGTTCCGCCGCGAGTGCTTCCATCGTGCCCTATGCAGCCCTGGTGTCCGGCGTTTATGGTGGCCCGGTGGGGGGCGCGCACGGCGATGCGGCCGCGTTGATGCTGGGCCGTGACCACGAGCTGGCTCGGGTCACGAATCTGCTGGATGATGCCCTGGCGGGCCGCGGGCGCCTGGTGCTGTGCACGGGCGAGGCGGGGATCGGGAAGACCCGTCTGGGAGAGGAGCTCGCCGCCTCGGCCGCCACCAGGGACGTGCCGGTGGCCTGGGCGCGGGCGGCCGACCGGGACAGCTCGCCGCCGTACGGCCTGTGGCGGCTAGTGCTGGACGAGCCTGCCGTCCGGGGCGGTGCTGATGACGTATCCCGCCCGGACCTGTGGTCGTACCTGTTCGGCGAGGCCGAGCGCCCGGCGCTGGCCGACGGGGCCGAGTCCAGCGTCGCTCAGCGGTTCGCCCTGTTCGCCGAGGTCCGGCGGCGGCTCACGGAGGCGGCCGGGCCGGGCGGGCTCCTGCTGGTCCTGGACGACCTGCAGTGGGCGGACGAGGCGTCGGCCGTCCTGCTCGCCGACGTGGTGCGTCAGCTGCGCGGGGCGCGGATCCTGGCCTTCGCCACCTACCGGGACTCACCGGCGCCGGGCGAGGCGGACGGCGGGATCTTGCCGCGGCTGTCGGCGGACGCGAACACCGAGCGGGTGGACCTGCGCGGCCTGGCCCCCGGCGCCGTCGGAGACCTGCTGCTCGCCGCCGGGCTGCCCGCCTCGCCGGATCAGGTGGGTCAGGTGCACGCCGAGACGGGCGGCAATCCGTTCCTGGTCCGGGAGGTGGCCCGCATGCTGGCCGAGCGGCACCGGGCCGGGCCGGGCCAGTCGGCGGCCGTGCCGGAGCGGGTGCTCGAGGCGACGGCCTACCGGCTCATGCAGGTATCGGAGGCGGCCCGGGCGCTGCTGCAGACGGCCGCGGTCGTCGGCAACAGCTTCTCGGCCGGTGTCGTGGCCCGGATGCTGGACGTGCCGGTGCTCACCCTGCTCGGCCCGCTCGACGAGGGCCGGGCCGCGGGATTCCTCGTCCCCGGTGACCGTCCCGGGGATCACCGGTTCTCGCATGCGCTGGTCCGCTCGGCGGTAGCGGCCCGGCTGACCGTCTCGGATCAACGGCGGCTGCACACCGCCGCGGCGGACGCCATCGAGGCCCTGTTCGAGGGTGAGGTGCGCCTGCACCTGGCCGAGATCGCCCGCCACCGGGTGGCGGGCTCATGGCCTGGTGACCGGGCGGCTGCGGTGGCCGCGTGCGCGGCGGCGGCCGGCATGGCCGCCGAAGCGCTGGCCTTCGAGGAGGCCGTGCGCCTGTACCGCCAGGCGCTGGCGGTCGGGGAGGGGGAGACCGGCGAGGGTGACCGCGCCCGGCTCGAGCTCGCCCTGGCGGCGGCCCTGTACCGCAGCGGCGATCTGCCGGCCTGGCAGGAGCTGACGATCAAGGTCGCCCGGCGGGCCGAGGACCGGCGCGACCGGCTCCTGCTCGCCCGCACGGCGCTGGTCATGGACGCCTCCGGCGAGATCGGCTGGGACGCTGAGATCCGCCGCGCCTGCGAGCAGGCCCTCGCCGGGGAGGACCTGCCCGGTGATCTCCGCGCCCGGGTATCGTCCCGGTACGCCCAGGCCCTGGTGTACGGCGGTGAGTACGAGCGGGCTGGCGAGGTCAGCCGTGACGCGCTGGCCATCGCCGAATCGTCGGGAGATCCGCTTGCGCTGGTGGACGCGCTCCGCGCCCGCCAGCTGGCCTGCTGCGCCCCCGAGGGAGTCGCCGAGCGGGTCGTGCTGGCGCGGCGGATGCTCGACGCCGCGGGCACCGCGGGCGGCGCCTGGGTCGAGATGTGGGCCCGGCTGTGGCGGATCGACACCCTGTACGAGACCGGCCAGCTGAGGAGTATTCAGCACGAGCTTGCCGATCTCGGCATCTGCCTGGAACGCGTCCGCGGCCCCCTAGGGCAATGGCACCTGGTGATGTGCACCGCCACGCTGGCGCAGGCTACCGGGCGTTTCACCGAGGCGATGCGGCTGGCCGCCGACGCGTTCAAGCTCATGAGCGACATGGCCCACGAGGTCGCGTTCGGCGGCCTTTCTGTGATCCTCAGCCAGGTGAGCCTGCACATCGGGTTCGAGGCCTCCGGCCTCAGCGAGATGTTCGGCCGCATCCCCGGTCACCTCAGGCCCGAGGCCGTGGACACCACCCGCGGGCTGGCCACGGTCTTCCCCGCGCTCACCCTCGCGCTGATCCGCCTGGGTCAGGGGGACCGTGCCGCCGCCGCGGCGGCCTACGCCCTGGCCGGGCCGCCCCGGTCCTGGACGCCGTCCCCGGCGATGCGCATGTCGGCCTGGGGGCATGCGCTGCCGGTCGTCATCGGCCTGGGCCGGACGGAGGATATCGAGTTCCTGGCGGCGCGGTTCGACCCGTTCCGGGGACGGCACGTCGCGAACGGCGCCGGCTCCGGCGTCTACATGGGCCCGGTCGAGCTGCAGCTCGGCATGGCGGCTGCCGCGCTGGGCCGCCTGGACGCGGCGGTGGAGGACCTGCAGGCAGCGGTCTCGATCTGCGATGCCAACGGTGCCTGCGGCTACCGCGTGCAGGCGGCCGTCGAGCTCGCCGCCGCCCTGGCCCGCCGCCAGGCGCCGGGCGACCGGGACCGTGCGCTGGCCGGGCTGGATCGCGCGGCGGGCGAGGCCGGACGGCTCGGGATGGTCCCGTTCACCACCAGGATCGAGCACCTGCGGGCCCGGCTGACCGCGGCCGCCGCCCGGTCGCCCCTGAGCCCCCGCGAGCAGGAAGTCGCCGGGCTCGTCGCGCGGGGACTGACGAACAAGCAGATCGGCGAGGCCCTGTACGTCTCGGAGCGGACGGCGGAGAACCACGTGCAGCACATCCTCACCAAGCTCGGTTTCAGCAACCGCAGCCAGATCGCCGCCTGGGCCAGCTCCCGCGGGGGCCCGGCCGCCGGCGCGCGGCCGGGCCGGGAATGAGTACTCAGCTGAGTGGTTTCCCCGATGGCCGGATCCGGATCCTCCCGTAGCGTCCACCCTGCCAGCACAAATACCGAAAGGCAGACAGTCATGGCATTCATCCACATCGCCAGGTCGAAGGGTTTCGGCATCGAGGACGCGCGGCGGGTCGCGGACAAGGTCGGCCCCCGCGAGG
>Ga0335083_10009690_pt1 | contig 11675 bp, 9 predicted proteins | sample Lox_Sample_42_FD_206716 | JGI IMG/M metagenome (GOLD analysis project Ga0335083, IMG submission 206716) | Soil microbial communities from Loxahatchee National Wildlife Refuge, Florida, United States - Lox_Sample_4.2 | ecosystem: Environmental > Terrestrial > Soil > Wetlands | place: USA: Florida... | reverse complement strand
GGCATAGGGGACGTAATCGGCGGCGCGATCGGCGGGCCACCACCACCTCCTCCGCCTGCTGCGAAATCGAAGGAGCCGGTGCGCGTCTTCACCGGGATGAAAGAGCCGGCGCTGATTTACGCTCCGCCGGTGGCGTATCCGCCGGTGGCGAGAGTGGCACACGTGTCCGGCACAGTGGTGATCGAGGCGATCATCGACGACAAAGGCAACGTCACGCAGGTGAAGGCGATCAGCGGTCCAGCGATGCTGATGGACTCGGCGCTGAAAGCGGTCTCCGGACGGAAGTACCAGCCGACCATTCTCGACGGCGTGCCGGTATCGATCCGGTTCGACGTGAAAGTGGAGTTTCATCTGAGCTGAGCAAGAAAAGCGCGAACGAAGAGGGATTCCCCGACGCTTCGGCCGGGGCGCAAACCGCGCGCATCGACTCCGCTTCCCGGCCCGCCCGCGGCGGGCTCGGGACGCTCCGCTCAGAATGACGACAAAAGCAACGCAGCCTCGAGGCGAGAAGCTAGCCGCCGGCGATGGCACCGACTACCATGAACGGCTCTTTGCCCGACGAAATCTCCGGAGGCAGAGGCGCATCCGGAGATTCGTGGGACCAATCCTCGGCGCAGACGAAGTAGCGCAGAAACGGACGGCGCTGCAACGTGACGTGATCGCGGATCGTGCCGCGCAGCACTGGGTAGCGGTCTTCCAGCGCGTCGAGAACTGAACGCAGCGTGACCGGACCGGCGACGTCGAGCTGCACGTCGCCCTGAAGCTGTGCGAGCGTTCGGAGATGCGCCGGAAGCTCGACCCGGATCATGCGAGCGTCTGCACTTCGACGGAAAGCACTGCCGGTAGATCGCGGACAATCGGCGTCCACGTGTCACCCGAATCAGGGGAACAGTACACCTGCCCGCCCGTCGTACCGAAATAGACGCCGCAGGAATCGAGCGAATCGATCGCCATCGCGTCGCGCAGCACGTTGACGTAGCAGTTGCTTTGGGGCAGCCCCTTGGTGAGCTCTTCCCACTCATTGCCGCCGGTGCGGCTTCGAAAGACGCTCAACTTGCCGCCGATCGGGAAGTGCTCGGAGTCGCTCTTGATCGGCACGACGTAGATCGTTTCGGGCTCGTGCGCGTGAACGTCGATCACGAAGCCGAAATCAGTGGGTAGATTGCCGCTGACCTCGCGCCAGGAATCGCCGGCGTCGTCGGTGCGCATCACGTCCCAGTGCTTTTGCATGTACAGTACGTCTGGGCGCGATTTGTGCATGGCGATGCGATGGACACAGTGACCGACTTCGGCGTTCGGATCGGGTATGTAGTTCGATTTCAGGCCGCGATTGATGGGTTTCCAAGTCTTGCCGCCGTCGTCGGTGCGGAAACATCCAGCAGCCGAAATGGCGACGAACATTCGATTCGGATTACCGGAATCGAGAACGATGGTGTGCAAGCCCATGCCGCCCGCTCCAGGCTGCCACTTGGGGCCGGTGCCGTGGCCGCGCAAACCGGCCAGCTCATGCCAGGATGTGCCGCCGTCGGTGGAGCGGAACATAGCGGCGTCTTCCACGCCCGCATAAACGGTATCCGGGTCGGTGAGCGATGGCTCGAGGTGCCAGACGCGCTTGAATTCCCAGGGATGCTGGGTGCCGTCGTACCACTGATGCGTTGTGAGAGGTTTTCCGGTATCCGTGGACGTGTCATAGAGGAATTTGTTGCTCTCGCCGGAGGGCATGCCTCCGGGCGCGGTTTGAAGTCCGCCGCCGGGAGTTTCCCAGGTCTTGCCGCCGTCGCTTGAGCGCTGAATGATCTGTCCGAACCAGCCGCTGGTCTGGGAAGCGTAGATGCGATTGGGATCCGCGGGCGATCCCTTCATGTGATAAATCTCCCAGCCCGCGAAATGTGGGCCGCTGACTTCCCAGCTCTGCCGCTTGCCATCGGACGTGAGGATGAAGGCGCCCTTGTGTGTGCCAACCAGTACGCGGACTCTGCTCATGGATCGCTCCTTCGAAGTGTGTCTATCCTAGTCCTTCCGGCCGATTACTTCACGTGCTCGGGAACCGCCAAATTCGATTCAAGAGAGCGCTTCACGGCAAACGCCATTCGCCGTTGACCTGAAGAGGAGTGGAATCCCGCTCGCGCCAGCGGCGCTCCACTTCGGACAGGATCAGCTGGCGATTGGCGGCCATCGCATCGATCACTGCACAGGAAGCGCCGGTATCTTGATGCCGGGCTCCCCAGATCAGCAATTCCAGGAGAACGGGGCCGAGCGCGATTCCCTTCTCCGTAAGCCGATAGCGGATGCGGCGGCGGTCCGCCTCGTCCGTTTCGGCAGCGATGATTTCCGCCCGCTGGAGCTTCCGCAGACGGTCCGCCAGGACATTCGTCGCGATCCCCTCGCCCGACTCCGCGAACTCCTTGAACGTCCGGAAACCCCGGATCATCAGATCGCGAATGACCAGCAGGGACCAACGGTCTCCAAATGTCTCCAGCGAGACGCTAACCGGGCAGCCGGAGCGGCGCTTCCCCTTGGACTTGCCGGGCACGGGAAGGACGCTATCAATGTGACTTGCATAATGCAAGTGATATCTCGAGTGAATCGAGGCGGCGTGCTGGCGCCGGGTCTCTCAAGATTCCTAAGGATTTGCCGATCTATACCGTGTCGCAGGTTCTCGCCCGAATGGGCTGAGTCCGGCTCGTTTCGCCGTGTGTGCCCGCGGGGGCGGGCGCGAAGGCCGCTGCCTGCGAGCGGCGTGAGGTCGAGCGGCACTATCTACTGACGGAGACTGCTGGCACGCGCCACCATGGACACCACACGCACCGCCACAAACCAGAACCCAAGCAGTGACGCGGCGGCCGAAGCGCCCAGCGCAAGCAATCAGCAGGCGAGCGGGCCCAGACATTCGACGATTGTTCTCGTTGTGGATGACTCGCCCGTGGCGCGCAAGCTGGTGGAACACGCGCTGGACAAAGACCAGTACACGATGATTTCCGCCACCACCGGGGCGCAGGCGCTCGAGCTCTTCGCGGAACACAAGCCCGGGATCGTGATCACCGACTGGCTGATGCCCGATCTGAGCGGGCTGCAGCTTTGCGAGCGGTTGCGAACGGATGCCGGCGGGCGGTTCACGTACATCATCCTGCTGACCGGCGTTTCCGAGAAAAGCAAAGTCGTGAAAGGGCTGCAAGCGGGCGCCGACGACTACATGACGAAGCCGTTCAACGCCGAGGAGCTTTCGGCCCGGGTGAATGCAGGGCGCAGGATCGTCGAACTACATCGAGAAATCGAGGCGAAGAACCTGATCCTGCAGCAGCTGGCGCTGACCGACAGCCTCACAAATCTTCCGAATCGCAGGGCGATCGAAGAGTGGGGCAGACGGCAATTGACCGGGGCGCTGCGCCACAAGTTTCCGTTCTGGATCGTGATGGTGGACGTGGATCAATTCAAGCAGGTGAACGACACGTTCGGCCACGACGCGGGAGACGCCGTGCTGCAAGGCGTGGCGGATATCATCCGGCGAAACACCAGGCAGTCCGATATTTGCGGGCGCATCGGCGGCGATGAATTCATGCTGATCATGACGTTCAGCGATCAAGACGGAATCCGAACCGCGGTCGAACGCATTCGCCAGCAGATCGAAGCGCACCCATTCAACTTCCGGGGACGCGAGTCTCGCATCACGGCGAGCATTGGCGTGGCCGGTATTCGTCAGAATCAAGATATCGACCTTGGGCGGCTGATGGTACAAGCGGACGTCGCACTCTATTCGGCGAAGCGGCTTGGGCGCAATCGTGCGGAAGTCGCCGCGACGACGACGCATGTTGGGACGCCGCCGACGGGGCCAGCGACAGGGCAGCCCTGAGCGGCGCGGACAAGAGCCGTCAAGAACGAGCTGGGCAGGCAAGCGCGACATGAATCGGGTGCCGAAATGGGGCGGCCAGTCGCGCAAACACCGAAAGAACCCGGACCTCTCAGAAGATGCCACATCAGACGACCGAGCGCCCGACGCTTCCCTCTGTGTTGAATGAACTGCCGCCATTTCCCATCGTCGCGATCAAGGCGTTGCAACTCGTGTCGAACGAAAAAGCGCCCATGCGCGAATTGAGCGAACTGATCAGCACGGACGCGGCCCTTTCGAGCGAAATCCTGCGCATCGCGAACTCGGCGCTATACGGCCTCCGGATGGAAGTGGAAAGCGCTCTGACGGCGATGGTTTTGCTGGGACTCGACCGGATCAAGAGCGTCGTGGTGACGAGCGCACTGCGCCACTACATCGGAAGATCGCTGGACGCTCCGTGGATGCGCACGTGTTGGAGGCACAGCCTGGCGACGGCGCTGCTGGCGAAGGACTTGGCGAAAGGCAGCACGACGAGCGAAGACGTGGCCTACACCGCCGGCATTCTGCACGACCTGGGACGACTAGCTCTGGCGATGGCCTTCCCCACGCGTTACAGCGAATTCGTCATGAATCCTGAGCCGACATCGCTGGCTACGCTGGAGGCGGAACGGGAGCTATTCGGCATCGATCACTGCCAGGCTGGCGAGATGTTGATGTCGCGATGGAACATCCCGAGGAACCTCGTGGCCGTAGCGGCGCAGCATCATGACCTGCCGCGCGGCAACGATCCGAGCGTGCTGACATTGGTGCGCTACGGTTGCCGTCTGGCCGACGCCCTCGGATTCGAAGTCGTCCGCGGGGGACGGCGGACTTCGTATGAGGACCTCGTCGCGGAATTTCCCGGGCCGGCCAAGCTCCCGGAAGATCCGCAAGACCTCGCGTTCCGGATTGCCAGCAAGATCAACTCAATCGAATCCAGCTGACCGGCGCCCGCGGCGTCGCGCGGCAAGCTGGTTGCCTCGATTCAACCTAGTATGCGAGCGGAAACCTGGTAACACTCCGCGACGCCATACTCCGTCACTTGCTTTTTCGAAACATAGATGCTTGAATGACCTAGCTTGCGCGCCGCCCGAGGGGCACGGGAAGCGCAAGGAGCCCACCTGGAGTCGCGATCCAGGCGATGCCTAAGATGGCAACGGGATCATCATCGCAAGGCACGGCCGCCCGCGAGGTGCGTGCTTCCAGTCTGCGCCTATCAGGCCTCGAAACATTTCACTCCCTCCTTGAAGCACTCCGCGTCGGTGTGATGGTCAACGGACCGAACGGCGAAATCCTGTTCGTCAACAGGACGGCCCGGGAGATGTTCGGCGTCACCGAGAAGCAGATTGCCGGAAAAAGTACGAAGGACGTGGATCTCATTGTGGTCCGCGAGGACGGGACGGAATGTGCGGTCGGCCTCCGACCGGTGGCGCGCGCGATTCAAACGGAGAAGCCGGTCGTGGGCGAGGTACTCGGATGGCGACGCGAGGGCTCGGAGGCGGTGCTGTGGACCCTGGTGACCGCCGTGCCGCAGTTTGCCGAGAACGGCGTGCTTCGCGACGTGATTGCCACGCTGACCGACATCACCGACCGCAAGAACACGGAGGCAGCGCTGCGGAGGGCCGGCGAGCTGAATCGCCAGATACTGCTGGGCGCTCAGGAAGGGATCGTCGTTCACGACCGGCAGCTCCGATACGTTCTGTGGAATCCGTACATGGAGCGGATGAGCGGCATGAAGGCGAGCGAGGTGATCGGCAAGCATCCCCTGGAGCTGTTCCCGTTCATGAAGAGGGGCGGTATGTACGAGGACCTGGAACGGGCACTGGCGGGAGAGTTGACTTCATCTCACGATACGCCGTTCGACGTGCCGGGAACGAAGCAATCGGGATGGTGCAACAATAATTTCGCCCCGCTGCGGGATGCCGAGGGCCAGATCATCGGCGTAGTGGCCACCGTGCGCGATATCACGGAGAGGAAGCGCACGGAGGACCGGCTGAGAGAGCGCGAGCTGCTGCTGACGCAAGCCGAGCGGCTGGCCAACATGGGCAGTTGGGAAATGCAGGTCGATTCCCATGAACTGCTGTGGTCCGCGCACTTCTACCGGCTGCTGGGTCTCGAGCCCGACCCTCCGCGCAAGCTATACAGCCGCGACCTGAGCCGGATTCATCCGGAAGATCAGGAGCGGGCCTTTGCCGACATGGAGAAACTCATCAAGACGGGCCAGCCGCTGGAGAACGAGCTGAGGTTCGTCAGGCCGGACGGAAGTGTCCGCATTTTTCATTCGCGCGCGGTGGGCGTGACGGACGAGGGCGGCCGCGTGGTGCGGGTGCAGGGCATGTCCCAGGACGTAACCGAGCGCAAGAGCGAGGAAGAAAGGCTGCGGCGCAGCGAAGCCCTGCTGTCCCAGGCCGAGCGCATTGCCGACTTCGGCAGCTGGGAAACCAACCTGAGGACGGGGCGAACGACGCTGTCGAAGCAATTGCTTCAAATGTACGGGCTCGCCTCGGAAGGGGAATGGAATCGAGACGCGTATTGGCAGCGAGTGCATCCGCAGGACCGCGAGCGAGCGCGGCGGTTGTTGAACAAGGCTATTGAGGAGTGCAAACCGTTTGAGTTCGTGGTGCGCTATCGCGCGGGGGACGGAGCGTACCGCGTTCATCTGGTGCGAGCGATCCAGATTCCGGGGCCAGACGGCCGCGCCGAGAGGTCCATCGGCGTCGCACACGACATTACAGACCAGGTGCGCACGGAAGAGGAGCTGCGCCAGCTTTCGTCGCGGCTGCTGGCGCTGCAGGACGAGGAGAGGCGGCGGATCGCGCGCGACCTTCACGACAGCGTCTCGCAAAAGCTCCTGGCGATCAGTTTGAATCTTGCGCAGGTAGGGAAGGTCGACGACATCCGATCGAAAGACGCCCGGCACGTGCTGGCAGACACGCGCCGGACGGTAAGAGACCTCTCGCGAGAGATTCGTTCCCTATCCTACCTTCTGCACCCGCCGCTGCTGGACGAACTTGGATTGGCATCCGCAATCGAGGAATACGTGAAAGGCCTCAGCAAGAGGACCGGAATCGCCTTGACGTTTGAGATGGCCACCGACGTAGGACGTCTGTCGAGAGAGTCCGAGATGGCATTTTTCCGGATCGTGCAGGAGTCGCTGGGCAACATTCAGAAGCATTCCGCGAGTTCCAGCGGAAGAATCCGGTTAACACGAGAGGGAGACGAGGTCATACTGGAAGTGACCGACGCAGGGCGTGGAATGGCGAACGAAGAGTTGCGCAAGGTACGAGCGGGTTCGGGCGTGCTCGGGGTCGGGATTCTGGGCATGCGCGAGCGAATGAGGCAACTGGGTGGGCGGCTGGAGATCACCTCGGGTGAATGGGGTACGACGGTGACGGCAATGCTGCCGCTGCGAAATGAGGACACCGATGGCGGTACGCATCCTGCTGGCTGACGACCACAGCCTCGTCCGACGAGGCCTCAAAGACCTGCTGGAATCGAAGAAAGGCTGGGAAGTGTGCGCGGAGGCAGCGGACGGGCGCGAAGCCGTGGAACAGGCGAAAGTTCACAAACCGGACGTCGCGATCCTTGACATCGGAATGCCGCACCTGAACGGCGTCGAGGCAACACGGCAAATTCGCGCCGCGTCCCCGGGCACGGAAATCCTGATTCTGAGCGCTCACGGATCGGAGAAACTGGCGCGAGAAATACTGCAGGCTGGCGGCCGAGGATACCTGGTGAAAGAGGATGCGGATCAGGAGCTGCTGACGGCGGTCGATGTGGTGCGGCAGCGTCAACCATACTTCACATCGAAGCGACTGGCTTGGTCGAAACCCGAAGGCAACGGCCACGAGCCGCGACGGCCTCTGACGCCGCGAGAGCGCGAGATCGTGCAGTTGCTCGCGGAAGGGAAAGGCAACAAAGAAGTGGCGGCGATGCTCGGCATCAGCGTGAAGACCGCCGAGACGCACCGGGCAAACATCATGTTGAAGCTGGACCTCCACTCGATCACCGAACTGGTGCACTACGCGATCCGCAACGAAATGATTCACACGTAGGTCAGGCAAATCCTTCTACAGGTTTTCCCCTAGGGAGCATGCCGAATTTACACGGCGTGGCGTTCCGCGCCATCCTCGGTTGGAATGGAGTCCATTCATACTCACTCAAGGAAGGATCCGAAGTTGAAGAAGACTGTACGTGTGCTGGTTGTGGACGATTCGGAGGCAGCACTGGCCGCCGTCTGCGCATTCCTGGAGGAACAGGAAGAAATCGAAGTGGTTGGAACGGCACGGAACGGATTCGAGCTGCTGGAGAAGGCGGAGAAACTGCAGCCGGATATCGTGATCACGGACCTTCATGCGCCGCGGATGAGCGGGCTTGAAGTGATGCTGAGCCTGAGGACGACGATGCCGTCGACTCGCTTCATCGTTCTGACGGAACTGCCCAAGCCGGGCGATGCGTTCCCGTATCCGCCAAGTCCCGCAGACCGGTTTCTGGACAGCAAGGTCGAGCCCGAGAATGTGCTGGGCGAAATCCGAAGGCTTTTCCCGGAAGTTTTCGGCCGGGCACCGGACCCAAGCTACTGCTAAGAATCTGCGCCGCGACTCTTCCGGCCTAGATCTCGCTGGTCATTTCCGAAGCCCATTGCATGGCGGACCAGTGCGCATCGGCGGCGAAGGATTCGGGCAGATTCAACTGCTTCGAAACGGCTTCCGCTTCGTCCCACCGGCCAGCTTCCTGCGCGAGCATCAGATCGTAGGTAGGAGTGAGCCGACAGCGTTCGCCGAGAAGAACGGCGCGCGTTTCAGGTTCGAGGGCGATTCCGTCGAGGACCAGGCCCATCGGCAGTTCCAGAATCGCATCCATCACGGACAACATGCCGACAAGGAAGAGATCAGCCGATCCGTGCTGGACTCGTTCCGAGATCAGCTCGCAGAATCGCGCGCGGGTGAGCGCCGTGAGGATCAGGTCGGTCGGCTTGTTCTGCCCGGCGGTCAAAGTGGTTACCAAGCGGATCCAGCGGCGCATTTCGCGGTCGCCCAGAATCGCGAGGGCGTGGCGCACTGATTTGACTTCCTGCCGGAATCCGAAGATCGGCGAGTTCAAATAGCGCAGCAAGCGATAGCAGAGCGACGTCTCGCCCTTCAGTATTTCCTCGATCTTGCGCGGGTCCGCCTCAGGCTGCGAAATGGCCTGCAACAAGCGCAAATAATTGATGCGATTCGCGGGAATCTCGCGCGCCTGGACGATTTCCGGCCTGCGGAAAAAATATCCCTGAAAATAGCTGAAGCCGGCTTTCTTGGCCGCGAGAAACTCCTCGCGCGTTTCCGTTTTTTCGGCGAGCATCCGGCGGCGCGAATTGCCGTAGCGCTTGACGAAGGCCGCACACCTGTCGAGGGGCGTGGTGCGGAGGTCGACCTTGATCATGTCCGCTATTTCGGCGAGCGGCTCGCGAGGATCGTTCTCAGCAAAGTCGTCGAGCACGATCATGTAGCCCGACTCCTTCAGGCGGCGGCAGGTGGAAATCACGAGATCGTCAGCCTGGACCGTTTCGAGAATTTCGACGGCGGTCTGGCTGGGCGGCAGAAGAGTGATGTATCCACGGAGTAGAAGGTCACGCGTGCAATTGATGAAAGCGCGGCGGCCGTCGCAGAGGACATCGAGGCCCATCAAGATCGACGAATCGAGGACGTTGCGGGATGCCGCGTCGGGATCGGCGTTGCCGAATGAGTTCTCAAGGCCGTCGCGAAAGAGGAGCTCGTAGCCGTAGACCTGCTGGTCGACCGTCAGGATCGGCTGGCGGGCAGCATAACGGAGGAACTTGCCGGCACTGGGCTGCTCCGGCCGATTTTCGCGCAAAGTCTCCACGAGGCCTAATCGGCACAAAAGCAAGGGAACTTTAGCGCGCTCAGGCGGCGCAGCGTTGCCGGGCATTTCCTTCTCATTCCTAAAGATTTACTCGAACTTGCCGATTAGCTGTCGAGGCCGCTCTCATAGGGGGAATCGAGCCTCGGCACCGGCTGGACAACAGTTGGCAGTACGGGCACGTGGAGCCGCCGGGAGCCAGCCGTTAGGATCTTCAGCACCAGCCAAACGCTATCGATAGATTCGCGCAATGACATTGCCACTGAGTGTTCGAGAGCGCGGGAGCGTTTCGATCCGACGAAAGGTCGCGCGGATCGTCCTAGCGGTGTGGGCGATCACGAATCTAGTGGCGTGCGGAGGCTTCGCGGCGCTGGAGTACGGGCGCCTCCACGGCCACGTGACGCAATTCGTGACGTTCGCGCTGATCGTGGCGGGCGCCTCGTTTGCGGCTTCCTATTGGATGGTGCCGCGGATGCAGATGCAGATTTCCGGGCCAGTCAAGGAATTGCTGCAAAGCGCAGCCGTCGCCTGCCGACAGAAGGACTACTCCGTGCGAGCAGAAAGCAGGGGCAGCGACGAAATCGGACTGCTCTGCAATCTGTTCAACGAGATGCTGGACGAGATGCAATCGAAGGAAGCGGCGTTGCGATGGGCGCGGGAGGAAGGCGATATCCGCACGCACGAGAAGACCGTTGCCGCTCAAGAAGAGGCAGCCGACTGGAAGCAAACCGAGTTCGGGATGGCGGAACGCGAGAGGTTCCTGAATTCGATCATCGAAAATACACCGGTTGGGATGGTAGTGATTTCGTCCGACACCAAAGTGCAGATGTGCAATCCGGCATTTGAGAAGATCTTCGGATACAAACAGAAAGACATCATCGGCAAGTCGCTCACCGACCTGTTGTCGACCCCGGAACTGCGTCCTGAAGTGGACAGCAACCGGGAACGAATTCTCAAGAACGAGGTGACTCATATTGTCACGCGGAGGATGCGCAGCGACGGAACGCTCGTGGATGTGGAGGCCCATTCCGTACCCCTCAGTGGCGACGACAAGCACAGCGGCGCAGTGGTGCTCTACCAGGACATCACGGAACGCAAGCGGGCGGAAAGAGCGCTGGAAGAGCGCACCAAGTTCCTCAATTCATTGGTCACGAACCTGCCTCTCGGCGTGGTGCTGACGGACGAAGCTGCCACGATTCTGCTGTGCAATCCGGCGTTCGAAAGGATGTTTGGCTACAAGCAACAGGATGTCGTGGGCCGACCAATCATCGAGATCCTCGCTTCCGGCGAAATGCGGGCCCAGATGCTGGCCACACAAAAGAAGGTGAACAAGGGAGACCTGGTGCACTGGGTCACGCGCCGAAAGCGAAGCGACGGGTCGCTGGTGGATGTGGAGGTCCTGGCGGTGCCGGTGGTGCGGGATGAGGGAGGGCCGCGCGAGATCATGGTGATCTACTACGACATCACCGAGCGCAAGCGCGCGGAAGACGCGCTGGTTCGGGCGAAAGAAGCGGCGGAGCAGGCAAACCGAGCGAAGAGCGAGTTCCTGGCAAACATGAGCCACGAGATCCGGACTCCGATGAACGGCATCATCGGAATGACGGAGCTGGTGCTGGACACGGAGTTGGATTCGGAGCAGCGGGAGCAATTGAATCTCGCGAAGGCGTCCGCAGACTCACTGCTGTCGCTGATCAACGACATTCTCGATTACTCCAAAATCGAAGCGGGCCAGATGGACATCGAGTCGATAGATTTCAGCCTGAGCGGCTGCATCGGAGACACCATGAAGGCGCTGAGCCTTCGCGCGCATCAAAAAGGCCTGGAACTTGCCTTCGAGATCGAGCCGGACGTGCCCGATGGAGTCATGGGCGATCCGGGCCGGCTGAGGCAGATCATCAACAACCTGGTCGGCAACGCTATCAAGTTCACAGAGAAGGGCGAGGTTGTA
>Ga0335083_10009689_pt1 | contig 11675 bp, 25 predicted proteins | sample Lox_Sample_42_FD_206716 | JGI IMG/M metagenome (GOLD analysis project Ga0335083, IMG submission 206716) | Soil microbial communities from Loxahatchee National Wildlife Refuge, Florida, United States - Lox_Sample_4.2 | ecosystem: Environmental > Terrestrial > Soil > Wetlands | place: USA... | reverse complement strand
AGTTTGGTTGGTGATTGAGTTGCCTGGGAGATTGCAGGTTCGAATCCTGCCGTGACCCCCTAACGTGGGCCGTGCAGTTTAAAGGCTAAACACCCGGGCTTAAGTTTGCGTCCGTCCGCCAGTACCAAGCCCCGTGGCCAACGGGAGGATGGTTGAAAATCTGGTCGGAATGAATTAAGGGCTCTGCACGCTGCCAACCGAAACGGTTACTGGCTATTCGAGCAGCGGGGAGGGGAGACGCCTCCTCCCGAGCCCTACAAAATTTTAAGGAGAATACCATGAGAGCAATTGCTAGATACTTGGGTAGTTTGGTTTTCATGTTTAGGATAGGAGTTCACGGGGGGTTTTAATCGATGAGAGACGATCAAGTCCCGGCCGTAACAGAAGCCATCATCAACCGCATCCTGGGCGACCTCGGAGGCCGCTGCGGGATCGGCGACGAACTGGATATCATGTACGAATCCACCAAGATCGAGATGCTCGAGAAGTGGCGCCGCATGATCAACTACGAGATCCGCGCCGCGGAGAGAAGCGAATGACGGGCCCTGTGGTATTTCACACGATGCCAGACGGCAGGGTTGCGAGATTGTGCCAACGCTGTCTGATGAAGATTCTGCCGAACGGACAACCGGACCCGGCGTTTTATAACGAAAAATTTTTGAAAAGCTTTTCTGCGATACCGGATATTCTGAAATGCTACCACACAAAGGATGGAAGAAAAATGAAAGAGTACACAAAGAACGTACAGGGGCAAATCTCGTACGCGTTCCCACTGGACGAGCTCTTGAGCCCTGATGCCCTCGAGATTCTCAACAAGCAAGGTTTCGTGTCTTTTAAGATTCAAGACGCAAACGGGGAGCACTCGACGCTCGGATGGTTCAGCCGGAAGCAAAAGACCGTGATCGAAAAAGAAAACATCGTGATCAACACGTCATTGAGCAGCTTCTAGGAGGAAAAGTGTTTGACAAAAACCAAAAAGAAGTCGAGATCCTGAACGAGCAGTTCGAATACGAAATCCACAAGACCGTGGACACCAACCCATTCGCCGTCTACATCCTGAACGAAGAAGGCATCAATAAGGCCAACGAGCTTCAGGAAGCTTTCAGTTTCTTGCTCTCCTTCGTCACCAACATGAATCGCCCGAAGGCGCCGTTCGCCGTCTCGATACAGGATCCGGCAGGAGAAGGGTATCCTGCCATCAACACAGAAGAGATGCGCCAGTTCATCCTCAGGTTGCAGGAAGCCAGCTTCCATGCCAAGCGCGCGATGGCAATGCTGCCGGAGAACCAGAAATGAGCATCCCTATGCTCCCTCCGTTTTGGGTTACTCTAGATGAAAATATGCGTCAGATCAAACGGACTCTAGTTGCGATAAATGTACAGGAACCGGAAATCTCGGCTATGCTGGAAGCATATCGCGAATCAGTTTTGAAGCGAAGGGAGAACCAACAATGATTTATAGAGTCGTTCTTCAAGCCACCGAAGTCGTCCGCGTCGACGACGCTAAGTCTCAGGAAGAGGCAATCGAGATAGCTCGCGAGATCGTCGGGCATGCATCCGAGTGGTTCGTGTGTGACGTGATTGAAGTGGAGCCGATCGATGGCCGCCGGTAAGATTCCTTTCTGGTCAGCCGTGCGGGTGTGGCTGATCATCAAGTGGTGTCAGTTCCGCAAAGGGTGGCCTCGATGAAACCCTGGCAGATCATGACCCTGGTCTCCCTCGGCCTCGCATATCTTACCTACCGAATCCAGACTTTGGTCCCGGAGGCCCCGTTCCTAGTCACACTGGGCGCGGCCGCCATAATCGTCTTCATCGGAATGTTGATCTTGCGCCCAAAGGAAAATCAATGACAGACAAGATTGAAGACTTCTGCGATTATTTTTCTATGACAGATTTGTGCACACCGTCCTCGCTCGACGGAGTTGACCGTCCGTATCACTGGCGGAAAAAGACTTGGGTCCCCGATTGGCTCTGGAACCTAGTCGCCGAGAGGGATTTTCTGGATTACATTCGCCACGAGTTCGAGATCAGAAACGCGGAGTTTCTGCGGGCGATCAACGAACTTTCTAAGGAGAATCAATGAAAAAGCTTCCCAAGAAATATCAAGTAGGAAAAATGTCTCGCAAGGATCTGATGAACGCTGTTGATCACGTTTTTGAAATGGAACTGAAGCCTGGAGACAGAATCGTTCGCATAAATAACTACCGAGGCAAAAAGTACGAGATTCGAGTAGAACGGTTGCCGCACGGTCTTGAGCTTAGCTGGGGTTTGCCAGGGACGTTCTTCTGTCCCAACGGATACGACAATCAATGATTCTCTGCCAAGACGAAACCAGCATTTTTCTTTGCGTCATCATGTTTGCTGCCGGTGCAGTGCGCATGATGCTGAACCATGCCTACCAATTTCTAAAAGGAGTCTCCAATGTTTATTTGCGAGTGCGGAGAAGTTTTTAACGACGACCAGGATGGTGCCCGCGAGCATATGCTCGACCAGCACCTGGACCTGATCGAAACCCGATTCGAAGAATTTCTGGACGACGAAGAAGCTTTCCAGGACTGGACCGAGGATGAGATCTACGATGAAGCCATCGAAGACGTCACGGATGAAATGCTGGATCAAATTGTAGACGGAGAGTGACATGTCTCGAAGCAAGCGGCGCCGTGTCCTTACCAATAAGGATTTAAGAGAACAGTTTTTAATTTTCAACAACAAGTTCTTTGGTGGCAGAATTTCAACCTCGTACAAGGTAAGGTTTGCTGAGATCGAAGACGACGGCCAAGAACTGTCTGACGCTCGGGAGATTCGTATCAACGCCCATTTGCGCTGGCACCCCGATCTAATGTGCGTGGTCCTTCTGCATGAGATGGCGCACGCGGATCTTCCTGAGTACGTGGGGTACAAACATGACGAAGGTCACGGTATGAGGTTCCAGGCCAAGTTAGATGAGCTCTATCGGTTGGGGGCTTACGACGGTTTGCTCTAGGAGAGGCTTATGAGCTTCGGGGATGCACTGATGCTGGCGGAGGTGCTCCTGCTTGTTTGGGTTGTCGTCCAAGGCGAGTACATCCGATATTACGAACGCGAAGTTCATAGAATTCAATCTGAGCGGGAGAAAGAGAGGTCCGCGTGGCGCGAGCAGAAGCGGAAGCAAGCAACAAAGAAAGCGGAGGCATCGACCACGACTCCGGTGTCGACTGCCGCGGAACCCACCCCATAACGCCGCGCGAACGGGTTCTGTTCACGATGTCTACGATCCGAACCGTGTGCGCTCTGCTCGGAGCCCTGGCCCAAGCCATCTCTCTGTACATGATCTACTGGTTGCGGATTCACCATGGATGAATTTACGTACATCGGTTACAAGGCGAACGAGATTCTATATTACTGGCGCGGCACGTATTGGCGCTGGACTCGAAGTCCGATGACGAAAGATGATCCGCCGCACGTTTTTGAAGAACTGAGAGACGAACATAAAGAAGGATGGATTCTCCGGTGAAATTTAATTTGTGTACTAACATTGACAACGGCGTGGGTTTGGAGGCGGATTACCGCCTACTCAAAGGGATGTTGGAATCCTGGGGACACCAAGTCAACGGAGTGCACTTCAAGCGTATCGACGGCGGGATCCCGCGCGCCGATGTCAATCTGTTTCTCGAGACTTTGGCCAGCGCCCTGTTCGACAAGGCTTCGCAGAATTGGCTGATCCCCAACCAAGAATGGTGGGCGCCCTGGGATCATCAGAACTCCATGCAGCGCGTGGATCGCATCCTGTGCAAGACGCAAGATGCTGTGCGGATCTTTAAGGGCTTGTATCCTCAGTTTCAGAATCGAGTTCAATATATCGGATTCGAGTCGAAGGATTTGTATGACCCAAACGTCGAACGCAAACGAACCTTCATCCACGTCGCCGGCCAGTCCCGATACAAAAACTCAATGGCCGTATCTTACGCCTTTGGGAAATATTTCGATGATGCGGATACCAAAAGAGATCTTGTCTTCATTGGAGCCTATCCTGAGGAAGTACAGTTCGCCCGTGATCACAAAAACGTACGTTATATTCAGCGGGCGTCCAACGCTGAAATGAAGCATCTGATGAATGAGTGCCTTTTCCACATCATGCCATCCGGCGCGGAGGGTTGGGGTCACGCGCTTCACGAAGGACTTGGAGTTGGCAACGTTGTGATCACCACCAACTTCCCGCCGATGAACGAATACGACGGTGTGCCGAAGGAACTCCTGGTGCCATATCAACGCACAATCCCCGAGCTTGCCGCGCAGCGCGCCCTGGTAGGCGCCAATGAAGTGCGCGATATGTGCAACAAGGCGTGGTCACTTTCGGACGCAGAGATTGAGAGAATGCAAAAAGAAGCACGAGCAGCTTTTCTGAAACAGCGCGAAGACTTCCGCGCAGCCTTCAAGGCACAGGTGGATAGAGCATGAATATCGCCGTTCTAGGAAACCACGAAGTTTCATTCTGCACGGAGCGCGAGCTCGACTGGACCCTCGAGGAGAAGCTGGGGCACCGAGTCTTCCGGCTTCAGGAAAATAAAGTCACGGCCGAGGAAGTCGTGCAGACCTGCCGCGAGCGCGCTTGCAAGCTTTTGATATGGGTCCACACGCACGGCTGGGATGTGCAAGGCGATCTGTACCGCATGTTGGATCAACTGCGCGCGTCCAGCATTAAGACCTGCAGCTTCCACCTGGACCGTTTTTGGGGCCTCAACATTTTAGACAAGCGCGAGGAGCGCATCGGCACACACGCTTTCTGGAAGACGGACGTCGTGTTCACGGCCGACGGAGGAAACGATGATCGATTCAAACAGAGACAGGTTAACCATATCTGGATGCCGCCGGCCGTCGTCGAACGCGATTGTTACTTCGGCACACCGAGTCCAGAATTTAATTGCCCTGTCGCTTTTACTGGAGCCGACGGATACCACCCTGAATATCCGTTTCGTCCCCGGCTCGTGCAGCGTTTACGCGAAAAGTACGCTACCAATTTTCGCATCTATCAAGGCGTTCGCGAGGCTCGTCTTAACAACCTTTTCGCAACTGTACGCGTTCTGGTGGGGGACTCGTGTTTCGCAGGTTCCGATCGCTACTGGTCCGACCGAGTCCCAGAAACCATCGGTCGAGGCGGATTCCTCATTTATCCTGAAACCCCAGGTCTTGACATCCCCGGCTTGGTTACCTATCGTCCCGGAGACATCGAAGATCTCATCTCCAAAATTGATTATTGGGCCGACGACGACCGTAACGCCGAACGTATTCGACGACGCAACGAAGCGCACGAGTTCGTCAAGAGAAACCACACATATACCCAACGCATGCAAACGCTGCTGCAAGTGATGGAGGTAAAATGAGTGTCAGATACAACATGTCCGATGTGCAACTTCATGGCGGATCTCTCATCCATGTATTGTCTATATTAGATCCAGATGGGGGATGGTACGCTCGATGCGATGAGCACAAGGATTACTTCAAGCAGATGATCAATAATTACCTCACGTTCAGCAACGGCATGGAACTCATGATCGAAGATGCGCAGAAGTTCATCGATTCTTGTCCGCTGTGCCGTCCAGCTTTCGACGCAAAGAAGACTCGCTTCCCTGAGGGCGCCGAATTATGAGCAGCATCGTGTTGACAGATTATCCGAAACCGGAATATATTCGAGCGCACGTTCGTGGTGTCTCCACAGAAGAATTGTTGGCAATTCGTAAAAGATGTTTCCACAGTATGATGTTTAGTGAGACGATTGAGGCGGGTGGATATATCATCGATTTTAGATCTGATGAAGTGCAAAAAGAACTTGAGTTTCGAAGAGCTATTCCAGAGGATGGCGGACTGTGAAAGATATCATCCTGATCCCGACGTATCTGCGACCGGAGTATCTTCAGATCTGCCTCGAGCATTTGGCCAACACGAAGGCGACACCGACGCAGAAAGAGTTTTGGATCTGCGCAGATCAACGACCGGACGACGAGTATCGGTGGAAGATCATCCTGGATTGGCAGAAAGAAGTCATAGGAGCGTGGCATGTATCTCTACCGATGCGATTTTTCCAAGGACCTAAACACCAATTCAACGGCAACTCTTTCAACGTCATCGAGTCCTACAAGAAAGCGCATCACGAAGCGGGAGTACGCTTTGTCTATCTTGTTGAAGATGATGTTCTTGTTACCCCGGACTTTTTTCGCTGGCATGAAGCTGTTGCAGCGGCGGAGCCGGAGTCTCCCTGCTCCATCGCATATCGATGCAGCCGCAATGCGAAGGCATTTCGAAATATATTACGGCCGGAAGCTTACTTTACCACCGCACGAGATTACGCGTCTATTGGGGTCCGATGGACCGCAGCCGCCCTTGAAAAAGTAATTGAACATGGAGCACCAGAATACTATGGCGACCAATCAGGATACATCCAACGTCGATTCGCCGGCAACAGATTCGCTGGAGACTTCTGCGAGCAAGACGGTCTCATCATGCGGGTTCTGTGGGAGCAAAGATGGTTCACTGTGTGGCCATATGTCCCCCGTTGCTATCACATGGGATGGTACGGATACCACCGACCAAACGGCAAGAGGCCCCAAGGTTTTCTTGAAGCTAAAGTCGCGGAGATTAAAGCGACTATCTCAAACCCAGGAAAACTTGCGTCAGCAGCGCCGGACTTCGGAGACATTGAGCCCTACCCGACTGAAGTGATGCCGGAATATTCTGGACTAGAAAAGCTTCAACATTTCGATTAAGAGGACATATGAGAATCCTGATCACAGGTAGTGAAGGTGTTCTTGGTAGCACATTGAAGGCAGAATTGCGGAGACGCGGATACGCTTTGACCTACGGATGCGATCTCCAGCATTGTGAAGATCCATACGTCACTCGCGCCGACGTCAGCGAATACCGACAGATCCGTCGAGTGTTTGAGAAGACGCGACCGGACATCGTCTACCACTTCGCCGCAGAATTCGGTCGAAAAAACGGGCAAGATTATTACGAGCAGTTGTGGAAGACGAATTGTATCGGTACGCGCAATGTCGTCGATCTGTGTACAGAGTTCAAGGCGCGGATGATTTTCGCTAGCTCGTCTGAGGCGTATGGAATGTCTGAGGGGTATTTGTTGTGCGATCGGCCCCTATCAGAGAATTTTCTGGATTTGTATCCCCCTCAGTTTCACAACGAATATGCACTAACAAAATACACCAACGAGCGTCAGATTACGCTAGCTGCGCGTAATCAAAATTTAGACGCCATGATCCTTCGATTCTTCAACGTCTACGGCCCTCCCGAACCTTACAACCCGTACCGCAGTGTCGTATGTCTGTTCACATACCATTTGCTGAAAGGGCTTCCGATCACGGTCTATAAGAATTCCTATCGTAGCCACTTGTGGATCGGCGACTGGGCCAATACTGTGGCCAACATTGTTGAGCCGGAATGGGGTGGCGTCACCAGTTTTAATCGAGACTGGCCGGGATCGGGTCGTACCCCCTACGTACCCGTTTTCAATATTGGCGGAGCGAAAAAGGAGTCGACGCTGGGTATGCTCAATCTCTTGCGTGGTATTATCGCCGAAAAGGGGATCCCGGATATCGTCGGGGAGATCACGATCAAAGACGACGAAGGCAGCAACGTCGCGAGCAAAGAGCCGGATAATGATCTCGCCAAGCTATGGCTCGGCCACAACCCCACAAAGCCTTTTGAAGAAGGGCTGCGTGAGACTGTTGATTATTTCAGGGAGATTTATGGTAGCTAGAAAACCGTATCCACAAGATCATTCAACGCACATGCCGGTGCTGGTATCTTTGGCGAAGGCATTCAAGATCAGAAACGTCCTAGAGTACGGGGCCGGCGTTTACAGCACGCCTCTGTTCCTGGACAAGAAGGTCTTCCCTGATCTCGAGCGCATTCTCTCCGTCGAACCGGAAGAGGAGTGGCAGCAAAAGGTCAAAGAAGCTATCGGTTGGGATGATCCGCGCCTGTCATTTGTGTCGTCCATGTATTACAACATCGGCGTCCAATATAGCGATCTCGTCCTGGTTGACAATGGGCCAGAGCAACACAAGATCAATACCATCCGGCATATGCGCGATCAAGTTGAGAGCTGCCCCGACACTTTGTTCGTGATACATGATGCGGAGCATATTCCGTATCGGCAAATCGTCGAGACGTTTCCATATTATCAGATTTACGAAGGCATGAATCCAGCGACGGCTGTGTGCAGTGCGAAGCGGTTGAATTGGTCGGTCGATTCCGTGGAGGGTTGGTGATGGCAAGCATCTCTGTGGTGATGAGTGCGTACAGACGTGCCCCGCTGCTGGACAAATCTTTGGAATCTATTCAGATGCAGACTCGTAAGCCCAATCAGATCGTCGTTGTGGAGGATGGGTACGACGCCGGTAAGACACAAGATGTTTGCGAGAAGTGGAAACAACTAGGCCTCCCGGTTGAATATTATTCGCGAAAAAACCGTCCACCGCTGGTATATTCGAATGCATCCATCCCCAAAAACATCGGCATCCGAAAGGCGACCGGCGAGATCCTGATCATCCAGTGCGCCGAAGTCAAGTACACGTCGCCGAATGATATCGCCAATCTGATTGCTCAGGTCGAAGAGAACCCAAATGTTTCGACCTTCGCTTATTGCCAAGCGCTGAATGAGCAGGGGGAATTCCAAGAGTGGTACGCCGGCCCCGAACGTTGCGCCGGATGGTTTCTGGATTTCTGCCAGTGCGTTCGTCGCGACAAGGTTGTGGCGATCGGCGGTTTCGACGAAGGCTACATGGGGTACGGATTCGAAGATGATGATTTCGCTTTTCGTCTACAAGAGTCTGGCGTCAAATACCAATGGGCACCGGAGGTGGTTGTCCAACATCAGTGGCACACTATTTGGGCCAAAGACACGGGTTTGAGCGATCGCGGCCGATTCCGCCTGGAGCATATGAAGCGTATGGTGCTTGAGAACAAGATGCGCGAGTGGATCATCGCCAATCGAAATATCGAGTGGGGCAATTTGTATTCATGAAGCCCGGAGTTTACACCGTCGAATCCTGGAACAACAAGGATGCTGTGTTGATATCCGAAGACGGTGAGTTCTTGCCGCTTACGAAGGGCGATCTTCCGAAAGAGTTCGGAGGCCAGTTGTTCGTCGGGGAGAAGATTGAAATTGTTGTCATGACTGTCATACAACCTCTGGATCGTAAAGATTTAGATGAACGTTGCCGCGCCGCTCGAGATCGTGAGATCACTTACCAGAACATGTCGCAGAAGCAAAGAGACTTTATTGCAGCAGAGAACGAGCGCCGCATGCGCTATGGAGTAAAGCCGCTATGACGCAAGATATCGTAATCATTCCGACGTTCGATCGCCCAGAATTTCTGTGGATGTGCCTCGACAATCTCATGCATGTGTATGGGATCGCAGATAAAATGATTTGGGTCACGGAGGATATTCATGCAGACAAACCGAAAAATTTCACGACGCAATGGGAGATGTTGTGCACAATCCGCGAAGCCTCACGCAAGTTCGGTTCCAATTTCCGATACATTGCAACGCACCCTCACACTACTTACGGAAACAGCTTTAATGTACTATCAGCGCTCGCAGAAGCGGCCGTCAGAGGCTCAGGTTCGGTATATTTGATCGAAGACGACGCGCTCGTGACTGAGGACTTTTTTAGGTGGAACGAAGAAGTTCAACGGAATTTTTCTCCCTGGGCTTCGTGTGCCGGCCGTTTAAATCGTAGCCTCAACTTCCACATGAACGGGCCAGAAGCGATCGACGAATCGATCAAGGATCTTAACGCGTGTCACACGTCTAAGAATGCGTATATGTCCTGGGCCACTTGTTTTTCGAAGCAAGCTATTCAGGATATCGCATCGATGGCGAACAACTTTGAGCATTTCCGTCCCGGCTTCGAGCAGGACATCATGATCCAGAATCATATCCGACGGAACAAATTGCAGACCGTCTGGCCGTACGTTCCGCGCGCGTATCACATGGGTTGGTATAGCTACCACCGCAATGGCGGCATGAAGCTGGAGGGCTCGTTGGAAGAGCGTGTTAAGAGCCTGAAAAGTATCGTCAAGTGTCCGGCGAAGCTGCGGGCTGTTGCCGGGGCCCAGGATGATATGACAGCATTCCGGTCCACGGAGGCAGCGTCAACGCTGTATCTGCGATGAGCACAACAGAAACTGTGGTTTATAAATATTACCACCGAGATCCTCAATCAAAAAAGAGAACCAATCTTAAAAGGAACTACGGGCTGACGATCGAAGAAAACGACAAAGTGTTTGAGTATCAAGAAGGAAAATGTGCCATTTGTCTTCGGCCTTTGACTATTCCGAACGTAGACCATTCGCACGCCACCGGGGAGACCCGAGGTTTGCTTTGTTGGCACTGCAACAATGCACTAGGTAAGTTTCGAGATAACATCGAAATGTTGTTTCGGGCTATCGAATATTTAAAGCGGTTTCCTGTTGTTGCGGCCCTAGGTGGTCGGAGATTCGGGCTACCCGGAAGGATATCTACTAGCATCAAACGACGTAAGATGTTGGCAAAGAAGGCTTTAGAAGCAGGTTTAGTAGAAGAAGGATCATATGATTTTTGCTGTCCCGAGCTAAAAAGTGAGATCAAAAACATCATGAATTCGAGAAAGCACCGGAAGATGTTGGAGAAAGAAAGAAAAAGTATATAGATTCGCAGGTCTTATGGAGGGACGCATGAGTTCACAACCGTCCACATTACAGGCACTGGAGCCCCACTGGGTCCAGGTATACGCAGCCTTCATTAAGGCTCACGAGCGGTTACTTATCACCCTCCTTCTTGTCTTATTTGGGTTCTTCGGGTATAGTAAAGCCATCACCGCATGGGAGGCTTACGACAAGCGCCATGTCGCCCTGGACCAGCAAAAGATCGATCAGCAGCACCAAGAGAACGTCGCCCTGGCGCAGCAACTGGCCGAGCTCAAGCTGTCTGTTGATAACAACGCCAAGATCACCGACGCGAAGATCGCGGCGATGCACCAGCAGACTAAGAAGCAACAAGAGACTGATATGACACTACCGCTCCCCCAACTGGGCGAGCGTTGGGTCTCTTTGTTGTCTCTTCCGTCGGATTCTATCGCGGCCGCGCCCGACAACAAAATGGTAGTGACAGAATCTGCGGCTCGCACAACGGTGAGTGAGCTAGAAAGGATTCCCGATCTATCTCAAACTGTTTTACAGCGCGAAGCCGAACTGGCCGGATGCAATCAGGTCCGAGCCAAGCAAGACGAAGTAATTGCCGGCGTCAACAACGAGTTGACCCTGGAGAAGAAAGGACGAGCAGATGATGCCAAGCTCGCGAAAGCCGCACAAAGAAAGTCGTGGCTACGCGGATTCAAGTGGGGCTTCATCGGTGGATTCATTTCTGGATTGTATGTAGGACACCATATCTAGGAGAGACGATGTCGAACGACTTAGACGCAAAGATCGAAGAGACCCTCGCGGTTTACGAAGGCAATGGCGGCAACGTTCGCGCCACTGCTGCTACGCTAGGGGTTTCCAGAAGCACCGTCCGTCGTCGCGTAGCCAAGACCGGCAAAGCGAAGAGCAAGCCGCTGGCTTCGGGCAGCATCGAAGGTATCAAGGCCGAGAAACGCAAGCTTCCTCCGGCCGGAGAAATTCGTCGTTACATTTTGACGTC
>Ga0335083_10009688_pt1 | contig 11675 bp, 3 predicted proteins | sample Lox_Sample_42_FD_206716 | JGI IMG/M metagenome (GOLD analysis project Ga0335083, IMG submission 206716) | Soil microbial communities from Loxahatchee National Wildlife Refuge, Florida, United States - Lox_Sample_4.2 | ecosystem: Environmental > Terrestrial > Soil > Wetlands | place: USA: Florida... | reverse complement strand
AGCACCGTCCACGGTCCGATACCCGTGAGCGTGTTGGTCAAAGTGTACGAAGCGCCCAGATCACAATTCGTCACGGCCACGGTCAGCAATTTGGCCGTTGGCCGCGGATTGATGACGATGTGATTGGTGCCCATGATGTCGCCGGGCTGGTTGCCGGAGCAGGTGTCGCCATTGCTGACGCTTTTAACATAATAGACGTTATTGCTGGCCGCATTAGCTCCAACACTATTGGTCGGAAAGATCGTGCGCGTCAAAACCACCGGTCCGGAATTGCCAAGGGCCACCTGGATGGTGTTGTCATTCCAAAGAACATTCCATGGGCCTAGGCCGGTCAGTGTATTGGTTAAAGTGTAAGAGCTGCCGTCGTTACAATTCGTCGTATCCAGGGACGCCAACGTGGCGGTGGGACGCGGATTCACGGTGATGCTGGCGGTGCCTGAAATATCACCGGGCAAGTTGCCCTGGCACATGTCCGCATTGGTAACGATGGTTACGAAATAAACATTATTGCTCGCGGCATTGGCAAATGGGTCCGTGGGAGAAACCGTGCGGGTCAAAGTCACCGGCCCGGGACCGGCTTGCGCGACGGTTTGAGTCACGTCGTCGTTCCAAATAACAGTCCACGGACCAATACCGGTCAGCGTATTCGTGAGAGTAAATGAATCGCCCTCATTGCAGATGTTCGTAGTGAGAACAGGCAAAGTGGCTGATGGCCGTGGAATGAGTTGCAACGTCAATGCCAGCCGGTTCGTGCTATTAAAGCCCGTCCTCAAATCCCGTTCCACCGCATAAAAAATAATATTGGAAACCGCGTTGGCTCCGCGCAAATCAGGATTGTTCGTCGGGAAGAAACTGGTGGTACCGGCGCCTACCACATTTGTCCGGGCATCATACCAGTCCACGGTAACCGTGCCGGCGGGATGATTGGCATCCGTAACGAGGGTCACGGAGAGCGGGGAATAGACCGGGGCGTTGGGATAGGACGAGCAATTCGTTTCATTGATTGGGTTAACGGGAGACGGGGGCGGTGTGCCGGCCAAAACCACCGCTCCGGAATCTCCGACCAACTCGGACACTCCAATCAAGGGGCCGGTATTGGCATACGCCACGCCATTAAAATTGACATTGGAGAGAGTGTTGGTCACCAGAGTCCAGGTAACTCCATCGGGGCTGGTTAAAATCAAACCCTTATTACCCACAGCGATGAATCCGGAACCAGTATAAGTGACGGCGTTTAACGGCGTATTGGCGGTGCCGTTTACATAAACGGTCTTCCAGGTTGTGTTGCCACTATTGGAAGAAGCCATGATTACTCCGTTGTCGCTGCTGGAAGAATTGGTAGCGCCTACGGCAACTAACGTCTGCGCGCCGTCCCATGCTATGGAATAAAGATCAGGCAAGCCAATGTGACCGCTCACCGCGGCTGGCCAATTCGTGCCGTTGGCAGACAGGCGAACATCAGCGTAAAGGCCGCAGGCGGCAAATCCATTGGCGCCGTAGGCGGTCACACCACGAAATGATTCAGCAAAATCTATGTTGGCAAGTGTGCCCGGAACCCAGGTCGTAGAAGTTGGCAAAGTGATACCGGACCACGATATTTGGGGGATTTCAGCGACAGCCGCATACCCATTGCCATTGTATGCAATGGCCGGTGAAAACACAGTGCTGCTGAAAATATTATGCTGCCGGGACCATGAAAGGCCCGCTGAGCTGAAATTGTTGGCGGCGCTGAAAACCACATTACTGGTCCCAGTCGTGACGAAAGTATTATTATTACCCAAAGTCACCGAGGCCAGGTTTAATTTATTGGCAGGTAAAATTTGATTTGTCACCCATCCGGAGTTGGTGATCCAGGTTTGGCCCGGCTGAAAGTTGCCATACACATAGATTTGATTGGCGCCAACTGCTAAAAAATTTGAATTACCCCCGAAGACAACCGAATTCAATTGGTTGGTCAGGCCGTGAAAGAGGTTGGGGCTGGTCGAAAGTGTCAGATTGGTGAATTGCAGCTGCGCTGATACAGAACAGACGGCGCCCGCCGCCAGCATCCCCAAAACTAATTTTATGCGATTCATAACTTCTACCGGGTTAAAAAAACAATTAGTTAAAAATCATAACGCAATCCCAATTTAAGATAAGGGCCCCAAAGATATTCATTGGGAGAACTGGTACTGGAGTCCGAGTAATTGACGATATCATACCGGCCTTCGATACCGACGTCGCCAAAGACTTTGAACAAGCCAGTTTTTCCCATGCGATATTCGCCGTGGATGGTCGCGCGTCCAATTCCACCGTAAAGGGTATTATCAATATCTGCTGTCACGGGCGTGATTCCTGATTCCTCCTGCCCCGGCAATGTCTCTAATGACTGTTGATGCCTCACGCCACCGAAGCCTTCGATTTCACCTTGCAGATCAACGCGCCATTTGTGGGTGGTATACAACGAATAGGACAAACCGACGCCGACATTTCCCAGATAGTCCTGCGTATTGTCTGTCTGTGTATAGTTGCCGGGCGAATTATCATTAAGGGTGGCAGTAACGTAGCCAACACCCGCACTGAGGTATGCGGAAAATCGCTTACCCCGAAGCTGGGGGAACGTGTACTTCAAATCGAGTTGATACAAGGTATCGTCAATAGAGAATGTGGAGTTAATATCCCCAAGAAAACCAGTGGGGATGACCTGACTCCCGGATGAATTACCATGGGCGATGGATAAATCAACAAACCATGCCTGGCCATATGAATAAGAAAGCGTACCTCCAAAATAAACGGAGCTGCGCGGCACGGTAAACGCCCCTTGCTGGCTGGTTGCAACGCTCCCTTCCGCTTTATTTAACGAATATCCCAAGGGCAAAGAAACCTGCCCCTGACCGAACATAACATCGGCCGACGCAGAAATTTCATTCTTCGTTGACTTGGGCGCCTGCAACATCGGCGGCGGCGCCATAAAATCAGTTGATGCGGTTGACGGGGCAGGCGTTGGTTCTGTTCCGGGCGCAGGCGGAACTTGCGCGGTTGTTTCTGCTGGGGGAGGCGGAGGTACCGCAGCGGGCGGCGCGCCGGACGCAGGGGCCGCTTCGGCAGCGGCAGGCGCAACCGGAGCAGGAGCCGCAGGAGGTGCATAAGTAGAGGTCGCCATGCCAGGCCAAACCATCACACCTTTGGTTGAACCGGAAGCCGGCGGGCGGCTGGTAGAAGGAGCTGATCCGTTAGGCCAAGCCATCACACCGCCAGTTGAATTTGTCCCATTGGACGCCCCGGAAACTCCACTCCCGGGCCACGCCATTGCTCCACTGGTAGACGTCGATTTTGACTGGCTCGTGGATGGCGTGCCTCCACCCGGCCAAGCCATCGCGCCTGAAGAGGGGGGCGGAGATGAAATGGATTGAGAGTGATCCACTGCGTTTGTGGACGCATCCGGAAGCGCAACGGAATTGGTAGAAATTTCAGGAACCGAATTGGTTGGGAGTTGGGTTTCCTGGCTTTGGGTTTTTATACCGGTGGCGGCGAAGAGGCTCAGACTCCAAATCACAGCCTTTTTAAATTTACTGTGATGATTGCGATGAAACGTATGCCCAAGCCGTAAATTATCCACATTGGTTTTCATAGCTTCTGTTATTCAGTTTGCGCCCGAAATCAAACTGATGGTTCGAATTTTAACAATTGAGACAATAAGTGTCCACAATTATTACACCGATAGAAATCATGAAAAAAGGTAAGTAATTTTTAGCGGTTTTTTGGATTCACTTTTTAGTTTTTGTTTGACTTGCGGGGCAATCAGAAGAAAGATTTTATATAATTTTTGGCAACGGACTCTAAATCTCTAACCCGGACAAGCGAATCATGAACGGGGAATACTTTGAATCGGCGGAAGTTTCCGACATTGGCAAAAAGCGGAAAAATAATGAGGACGCCTGCCTGCGAATCGCTGCCCACGGAATTTTTTGCGTCGCGGACGGCATGGGCGGACAGACGGGCGGCGACATCGCCAGCGAAACGATCGTCACCACCCTCCAGGAAGTTTTCAGCAAGATAACCTCCCAGGATGATGACACTCTCCCCAAACGCATAGCGCTTTTTCGCGCGGCGACCAATCGCGCCAGCAAATGGATCAAAGATTTTGCCGATGAAAAAGTTGTCGGCCAGATGGGTTCCACCATTGTGGCCCTGGTCATTGACCCGCGTGACCCGCGCAGGGCCGTTGGCCTGCACGCCGGCGACAGCCGCCTTTACCGCTATCGCAACGGCGAGCTAAAGCAGATCACCGTGGACCATTCGGCGGTCAACGCCCTGGCCGAAAAATTAGGAATACCTCCGGAACAGGTCCCGGCCAAATATCAAAACGAACTTCTGCGCGCCGTCGGCCTGGCGGAATTCGTCGAGCTGGAAAAAACCCCGGTGGATGTTTCGACGGGAGATACTTTTCTCATCTGCTCCGATGGTTTGACCAAAATGCTGCCCGACAGCACCATCGCCAAAATGATTAAAGACGGACTGCCGTTCGGGGTCCAAACGCTCGCACAGTCACTCATCAACGCGGCCAATGAAGCCGGCGGCAAAGACAATGTCACGGCCGTCATCATTAAAGCCCTGGACCTTTCGAACGCTCCCCGTTTGGCAGAACCGGACGATGATAAAACCCCAACGCCGCCCGCTGATTTATTAGCCCACATCTCTCCGCCTACACCCGTTCCTTCTAAAGATACTCCTCATGGGTTTGAAGGTGACGAGATCAAGGGCGACACTCCGCAAACTCCCATTACGAAGGATATTCCCGCGAGGAAAGAGCAAAAAGCTCCGTCTGAAAAAATGGCGGATCCGATCACGCCGGCGATTACAGAAGAGACCCAAACTCATTTTATCACGCGCCCGAAGCAGGCTCCGGCTCCGAAAAAAATGACTGACATTGACCGCGAGGCGCCGACGCCTTCCGGGAAAGGTTTGGGCCTGATTATCATCTTCGCCGTTATCCTCGCTGGAGCGGTCGCCTGGTTGCTCATTAGATCAAAATCATCACCGCACACAGATGCAGTGGCAGCAGCTCCAATGACCAACAGTACCGCCGTGGCATCTGCCCCTGCCCCGACGCCCAGCAATCCTTCGACCGGGCCTCCGGCTGCCAGCCCAAATCAGCAGGCCTATAACGACGCCATGAAAAACGCCCAGGCCGCATGGAGTCGTGGGGATTTCAAGAATGCCGCTTCTTTTGCTTCCGTTGCTCTCCAAAAAATACCCGGGGATGCTGCTGCCACGAAATTGGCTGACGACGCCCAAACCCAACAAAAAAATGTAGATTCATGGCGAAGTGCCCTGCTTAATGGCCGCTCGGCTTTCAGCAGCGGCGATTATAAAAATGCCCTGGCCTGGGCCAATGAAGCACTGAAATTTATCCCCGGGGAAAAAACCGCGAGCCAATTAAGGGATGATGCGCAGCAAAAAATTTCCACCAGCGCCGTTGATGACCAGAAATATCAGGCGGCATTGAGTGATGGTGAGGCGGCCTTAAAAAATGACGACCTCTCAGCGGCCAACCAGAAAGCCCAGGAGATGCTGGTCATTCGTCCGAATGATCCCAAGGCGCTGGAAATCATCAAACAGAGCGGGCAAATGATGGACTTTGAATCCGCCCAACACGCGTATGACGAATGTGACTATGATTACGCGTTGCAGATTTGCCAGAATTATTCCTCCGTGGATATGTTCCAGAAGCTGGCCCAAAAATGCAAAACGGAACAAACTGCTTTGAAGGATGCGAAGGCCCGCCTGGCTGCCGGGGATTATTCATTCGCCAGCGATATTCAAAACCAGGGGCTGGCACAAAAAAAACCGTTTGCCGCCTTGCTGGCGCAAGCGGCCGGAGAGCAAAAAATTTTGAGCCAATTGCAAGCCGAGCAGCAGGCGGGCAACTGGCAGGCGGTGAGTAAAGCCCTGGCTGATCCCGCTAATGCTGCTTTCGCCAATAAGCCGCCTTTTCACAGCCTGAACGAATGGGTGGTTTCCATGCAAAATCAAATTCAATTGAAGCAAGCGACGACGACATTTGAAGAAATGCTCGTTTGGTTCAACATCAAGCGGCCCGACGATCCTTATATCCAATCCGCCGAGGCAAAACGCCAATCCCGCTATGATGGTTCACTGGATGACAAGCAGCGGCAGCAATATCTGGCAACGATCGCCCAGCTCCAGACGGTCTTTGCCAACACCGGACAGCTCAATCAAAACGACCGCGCACAACTCCTGAAGGATTTGGAGGAAACCGTCGCACACCACGAATAAAACCGCGCTCTTTCCAACTATTCTTTAATACATGCCGCAAAGTTCGAATATCCTGGGTAAATACGAGTTGCTGGAGGTCATCGGCGACGGCGCGGAGGGGCGTGTTTACAAGGCGTCCTGCATCTCTAAGGATGTACCCGGACTGAACCAGGGTGAATTAGTGGCATTGAAGCGGCTTAAGAGCACGGGCCATGACAAGGAGTTCCAACAGTTTCGCCGGCAGATAGACATTTTAAGCAAGCTTAACCATCCCAATATCGTTCGCTATAAGGACTCGTTTGTCTGGCGCGAAAAAGAGCTGGAGGAGGACATCCATTGCCTGGTGATGGAATTGTTGGACGGCGAACCTTTTAAATCATTACTCGAACAAAACAGCAGTGGATTGCCCTGGTCGAAGGCGCGGGAAATTTTGTTGCAGATCCTCGACGCCCTGGCATACGCAGCCAAGAGCGGGGTCGTTCACCGCGACCTTAAGCCTTCCAATATTTATATCACCGAAAAAGGCATTCCGAAGCTCATTGATTTCGGCATCGCCCGGCAGGAGGATGGCGAGGCGACCGCAACCAGCAGTGCGGCCGGCGCAAAAGGCACGTTCGATTACATGGCGCCGGACTTTGCGTTGCAACACGGCGGGTTTCGGGGTGACGAGCAATCGGATATTTTCAGCTTCGGCGTCATCATGCACTTCGCGCTGGCGGGTTCCCTGCCCTTTCCGGCGCTGGGCGAACAAGCGGATCGCGGTTACTACATCCGCTGGCTGGGGAAACAGCCGCCTAACCCGGAGTTCCGCAATCCCGTTTTCAAAGTCCTGACGCACGCCCGCAGTTTTATCGGTAAATGCATTGCTTCAGACCGCGAAGCCCGCTTCAAAACGTTCGCCGAGCTGATGACGGAGTTCCAGGAAATTAACTATCGCAAACTCCGGCACGGGAATGAAACGTACGAATTTACGGAATGGCTCGGCAAAGGCGGGTTCGGCGAAGTTTATCGCGCGCGCCGGTCGAGTGATGGCAAAGATGTCGCCGTCAAACGCCTGTTCAGCGCGGGGCAGTCATCGCGGTTTGTGCGCGAAGCCAAAATTCTTCGCAACGCGGCGCACCCGAACCTGACCGAGTACGTGGATTTCATCGAGGTGAAACTGCGCGATGATGAGCGCGAGTATTATCTCGTGCTCGAGTATCTCGACGGAATGCCCGGCGCGAGCCTTCGCGACCGCATTCGCGAAACCGAAAACGGTCTCGATCCCGTTGAAGCGTCACAGTTATTTGTTTGTTACCTGGATTGCCTCGATCACCTGCACAAAAACGGGATCATTCACCGCGACATCAAGCCCGGCAATCTCTACGCCCCTGCCAGCGATCCCAAAAGGGCAAAGATTTTTGACCTGGGCATCGCCCACGATGAGGAAGGCACGCGCACGCACGGCCAGGTGCCCGGCACGCTCGATTTCATGCCGCCCGAGTTTGCCACGCAAACGAGCGGGCGTGGCTCGGCGCAATCGGATATTTATTCCATCGGCATCACGCTTTACCAGTCATTGACCAAGAAGCTGCCGTTTCCGCGGCTGCCGGAAAAGGAATCGGAAGCGTGGGTCGCGTTCTTCAAGCGCGCCAACAATCCGGTGGAGGCAACGTTTGACCATCCGGTTTTCAAGCAAAACAAGCAGATGGTTTCCATCATCCGGCGCGCGCTGGCACATGATCCGAAAAAGCGGTTTCCCAGCGCCGCTGCCATGCGCGAGGAACTGAGGGATTTTCTGGGCAGCATTGAAGAAGCGCCGACGACCATCATTGTCAAGAAACCAGCCCCGGAAATGGAAGCACCCGTTTCCAAACCGCAGGCAGACGAAGATGAAGAGGCTGCAACGAAGCCCGCCGATGTTTTCCGAATGGAGCAGGAAGCCGCGAAGCTCGCCGCCCAACAGGCAGCTGCCGCCCCGGCCAAACCGGTGGAGACTCCCGAAGAACTGGAAAAGAAACGCCTCGCTGCTGAAGCCCTTGAGAAAAAACAAATTGCCGATGAAAAGGAACGTGGCCGTGTAACCGCCGAACAGGCGGAAAAAAGAAAACGCGAGGAGGCTGAAGCCGCCGGCCAAAAACGCGTCCGGGATGAACAACTGGCAAAAGAGCACGCGGAACATGCCGAGGCACGACGTAAATCCACGGCCAAACTTGCCAAATTTGGCGGGATCGGAATTGCAGCGGTGGTCTTAATCGGTGGCGGGCTCTTCGGCTGGAAAAAGATGCAAGCAGGAATGCGTGAAAGTTCCTACAACAACGCTGTCAGCAGCGCGAACGACGATTTCAAATCCGGAAAATTTTCTGATTCTATTACTGAGGCGAACAAAGCATTGGCCATTCACGCCAACAACACGGAAATGCAGCAGTTGGTGGCGAACGCCCAAATGCAACTCAAGTTGCAACAAAGTTACGCAGATGCGGTCAAGAGCGCACAAAGTTCATTTGACAACCATGATTATTCCAATGCCCTGACCTGGGCGGCGGCGGCTTTGCAGAAACAGCCGAACGATCCCGATGCGATGAAGATTCAGCAGAACGCCCAGTCTGTCCTGAATGATTACCACACTGCCGTGGACCACGCCAACCTGGCTTATAAAAACAATAATTTTTCCGGGGCGGTGGCCGAAGCTGACAAAGCCCTGGCCATTTATAACAATGATTCGGCGATGCAGCAGCTTAAGTCCCGCGCCTCGACCCAGACTGCCAAACAGCAGACTTACACCGATAAAATGAACAGTGCCCAGGCTGCTTATAACAATTATGATTTCAACAAGGCCGTGGCACTGGCCGACGAAGCGTTGCAACAATTTCCCGGAGATTCCAACGCCACTAAATTGCGCGATGCGGCCCAAAAATACCTGAACGATTTCCAAACGGCGGTGAATGCCGCCAAGACTGCCCTTAACAATTCGGATTATGCCATGGCGGAAAGTGAAGCCGACCAGGCGCTGGCTATCTTCAAAAATGACGACGCCATGCTCAAGCTCAAGGCCCAGGCGGAAAGCCAGATGAAGTTGCACGCCGCGTACACTACGGATTATAAGAATGCCAGGACCGCCTTCAGCAATGGCGATTTCCCCAATGCCATTTCCTGGGCGAATGAGGCGTTAAAAGAAAATCCCGGCGAACCTAACGCCACCAAGCTAAGGGATAACGCGCAAACGACTTTGGATAATTACCATGCTGCCGTTTCAGCTGCCAAAGAGGCTGCCCAGAAAGGCGACTTTACCACGGCGGCCGCCGAAGCCGGCAAGGCGCTGGCGATTTATAAGAACGACACGGACATGCAGAAGATTGAGTCCGGCGCCAAATCACAAATCGCCGACCAGCAGGCTTATGCAGATGCCATGAAAAATGCGCAGACGGCCATGAGCGCCAATGATTATTCGGACGCCGCAGGTTGGGCGAAGGCCGCGTTGGAGAAAAAGCCGAATGATGCCGCCGCCATTCAAATCCGGGACAGCGCAATGCAACAGTTGAACGCTTTCGGCGACATGGTGAAGCAGGCCCAGGACGCTTTTCGGCAGCAGGATTTCGCCAACGCAGTCGTCCTGATTGACAAGGCGCTGGCCGTGCACAGTGACGATCCGACGGCAAAGAAGCTTAAAGCAGACATTCTTCGCCAATTAGACGTAGACCTCGTGACGATGCTTGAGTCTTTCAATGTATCAGTCCCTTCCGAACTTCAATACACGGCAGTGAGCAAGGTTAAGACTTTGGGAGCCATCGGCGACGCTGGAAAACCCTATTATCAGGCATTGGCCGACAAATTAGAAAAAGCTTATCGCATGGGCAACTGGCTCGACCAAAACAATCGTCAGATCAGCATCCACGACTTGCGCAAGGCCATTGATAACTGGCCGTAATCACGGCACCTCCAGCAGGTAATAATTCTGCGGCGTGTTCACATTCACCGGGTTGGTGAAGATAAAATTCCCCGAGGCATCAAAAGCGCCGGTTGAAACCAGCGACCAATTGGTCGTTGGCAACATGAGGTTCGTCGAACTCAGCACCCAATATGGCCAGCCCGGCACACCATTGCTCCCACTGAAGACGAAGTTCTTCCCATTCATTGTGCTGGTAACAACCTTTGGCGACGGTGTCGGCGAAGCCACAATACTTAATATCCCGCTGCTCAACGTGTTCGTGTTCCATGCCAAATTGATCCCAGGGATCGCCGGCACAATACCCGTAAACGCGCCGCTGTATCCCGCCGCATTGAATATTTTGAAACTATCGCCGGGTGCAAAAGCGTTGGTGCCCAGGTTGGTTATCATCAACGTCCCGTTATAAACCACATTCCCGGCCACCTGCGCCATGGAATTTGAGGGCGACAGCGATTTGTTGATTTGAACCAACAGAGTGCTGCCAGGATTAAAGGTAAGATTGTTATTCAATATCATCGCCCCGATGCCAGGCGCAAACACCGCCCCTCCGTTAACCACCACATTTCCCTTCACGGTTCCGTTACCGGTTAGTGTTTGTCCGGCCGCCAATGTCAGTGTCGCGTCACTGCGTTGGCTGGCATCCAAAATCCCACTGGAACGAACCGTAATCAATGGGCTATACGAAATAGAACTCGAGCCGACCAACGTTAATGTCCCAGCCAACACAATAGTATTTCCACTGTAGCTGTTATTGGCACCCGCCAGGAAGGTTGTGCTGTTGCTCACAACAAAATTTCCGCTTCCGCTTACGGAATTGGATAAAGCCAGGTTCTTTGTCCCCCCAAAAACACAATTGCCGCTGTTTAATACCACCGGCCCGAGCAACGCATTGGGATTGCCTTCACTAAAGACGGTATAATTCTGTCCATTGCCATTGAGAATGAATTGTTTATTCAGGTTTGTTCCACCCTGGTACATCCCGAAAGTAGCCCCTGCTTCAACGATCAGATTGTTCGTCGGATTGCCCAACCCCGTGGTGCCTTGCACTTCAAAAAATCCCTGCCGCACGTCAATATTTGCCAGGTTTGTGTCCACGACCGTATTTACAAATACGAGCTGGTTGCCGCCCATCTTGAACAGGTTGTAAGGATGACCGCCCGTGCTTAAAGTCACCGGCTCCGAAGCGGTTCCCCGTAAATCCCAGCGGCCCGGAGTATTGCCATTGCCGGGTATCCCTGTTCCTGCGCCGCCAATCGCGGTATCTCCCTGCATCATAATTGAGACAAAATTGTTATTGGCGTATTGATAGGTGGCGCTGTTATTTACGATAGCACCGTTACTATTGACGCCCCAGCCGGAGACGTTGATTTGCTTGCTCCCCAGGACGAATCCCTGGTTGGCATAATTTGGCCCACCGATATCCAGGGTGCCACCATTGGTAATGGTCACGGCACCGCCACTGGCTGGACCACAGGCTGAATTATTATTG
>Ga0335083_10009687_pt1 | contig 11676 bp, 6 predicted proteins | sample Lox_Sample_42_FD_206716 | JGI IMG/M metagenome (GOLD analysis project Ga0335083, IMG submission 206716) | Soil microbial communities from Loxahatchee National Wildlife Refuge, Florida, United States - Lox_Sample_4.2 | ecosystem: Environmental > Terrestrial > Soil > Wetlands | place: USA: Florida... | reverse complement strand
TACAGTTTGGGAAATGCGGAGTCGTATTTTCGTGAACATCTGCGCGTCGGTGATTACTACATGGAAGGCCGGAGCGTTGCTGGTCAATGGTTCGGCGAAGGGGCGAGGCAATTGGGATTATCCGGCGTCACCAATGAGCTGGAATTCGTGAACCTCTGCCATAATCTTCATCCGCAGACGGGGGAACAATTAACGCCCCGCCTGAATACAAAACGGGTTCGCGTGGATAAGGATGGGAACGTCCATGAATCCGCCAATCGCCGGGTGTTTTACGATTTCACGTTGTCACCGCCCAAATCGGTTTCCATCGTGGCGCTGGTTGGGAATGATAAACGGATTATCGAGGCGCATGACGAGGCGGTGCAGGTCGCCATGCGCCAATTGCAAATTTACGCTGCCACACGGGTTCGGAAGGATGGCCAGTATTCGCAGCGGACGACCGGCAACGTGGTCGGCGCAATCTTCCGGCATGACACGTCCAGGGCGTTGGACCCGCATTTGCACAGCCATTGCATCCTGTTCAATGCCACGCGCGATTCAGTGGAAGGCCGGTGGAAAGCGTTGGAAGCCTGCGAAATGGTCACAGCGCAGAAATTTGTTCGGAAGGTCTATTACCACGAATTGCTCATGTCGCTGCAACGGTTCGGGTATGGTATTGAGAGCAATTCGCGTGGCGACTTTGATATTGCCGGTGTCAGCAAAGAAATGATTGACCGTTTTTCCAAGCGTCATGCGGAGATTGATCAGAAAACCAAGGAACTGCTGGAACGCGAACCGGACAAGGCCAATCAAAATATCAAGGTCATCCGGGCGAACATCGCGCACAAGGAACGGGCGCGGAAGATCAAGGATGTTGGCATTGTCAAATTGCAATCCATGTGGAACAAGCAACTGTCGTGGAAAGAATGGTGGCAAGTCAGTCGTTTGGACAAACATCGCTCCCCGGAACCGTCACCGAAAATAACCGCCAGCCAAGCCGTGAATTGGGCGGAGCAACATCTGTTTGAACGCCGCTCGGTCGTCCATGAGCATGAGATTTGGTGTCACGCGCTGGAACATCTGCGCGGTCAAAACGTGTCACTGGCGGAAATTCAAGGCGTTACCGGCAAACGTGATTATATCCGTGACGAACAGTTTGAAGGAAAAATCACGACGCCGGAAGTTCTGCGCCGTGAGTATAACATCGTCAACCTGGCTCAACACCGGAAAGGTCAATACGAATTGCTGGCTCCCAATTACCGGCAAATCAACCATTCGCTGGATTATGAGCAGGAACAGGCGGCGAAACAAATCCTGTCCTCGCGCGATTTCGTCACGCTGTTTCGCGGCGGTGCGGGGACAGGCAAAAGTTTTACCCTGCGCGAGGTCAAAGCCGGACTCGCCAAAGCTCGTCAGGTCGTTCATGTCCTCGCGCCACAACGACAACAGGTCGCCGACTTGGAACGGGACGGCTTCACCGGCGCGGAGACGGTCAGTGCTTTTCTCGCGCACCGTTCTATGCGGCGTGGTGCGGTCGTCCTCGTGGATGAGGCCGGGCAAATCGGCGGGAAACAAATGCTGCAACTGCTGGATTATATTCAAATCAACCAGGGGCGCATCATCCTGTCCGGTGATACACGCCAGCATGGAGCGGTCGAGGCATCGGACGCGCTACGGGCGATTGAACAGTATTCCGGTCTTGGTTACGCCAAACTGACGAACATCCGCCGTCAAAATCCAGCGGCGGCAAAGAATCAGGCCGAACGCCATTGGCTGGAACAATACCGGCTCGCCGTGGATGAGGCGCGGCGGGGCAAGCTCGGCTCATCGTTTGACCGGCTGGACAATCAAGGCGCCATCGTCGCCTGCACGCTGGCGGATCAACAATCGAAATTGACGGAACACTTCCTTGAACTTTTCAAAAATCGGCAATCTACGGTCATCGTCTCGCAAAGCTGGAATGAGATTCACAAGGTCAACGAATCTGTCCGGCTCGGCCTGAAATCACAGAAATTGATTGGCGTTGATGAAACAACCGTCACGGCATTGGAGCGGCAGGATTTGACGGACGCGCAAAAACGCGACAAGCGGTTTTACCAGCCCGACTCCGTTCTGGTGTTCAACCGCCCAACGGCCGGATTCAAATCCGGCAGCGCGGGGAAATTGCGCGGCATGACCGACAAGCATTTGCTGATTGAGGCCGACAATCGCATCCGGCCTGTGCCGTTCAAGGAATTGGACAAAATCACGATTTGCCAGCCGAAAGAACTTTCGCTGTCTGCCGGAGATCGGCTGCAACTCAAGGCCAATGACAAATCACAGGATGGCCGCAAGCTCGCTAATGGTGAATTGGTGACGGTGAAGAAAATCCACGCCGACGGGCGCATTGCCTTGGATGATGGGCGGGTGTTATCAAAAGATTACCGCCAGTTCGTGCGCGGTTACGCCGTCACCTCCTACGCCGCTCAAGGCAAGACCGTGGATTATGTCCTGTTCTCGGATTCAGCAGTCAAGGCGGCTACCAACGAGCAACAATGGTATGTGACGATTTCGCGCGGGCGCAAGGGCGTCAAAATTTTCACCGCCGACAAAATCCAGCTTCGGCAAAACATCGCGCATTCCGGTCATCGGACGCTCGCGATGGATATGAAGCCGAGCGCGTTTCAAAAGCTGGCAACGATGTGGGGACGGGATCTTGCCTTCGTTCTGAATGTTCAACAGTCCCGGCGCGTTTCGGCAAAGCGAGCGGCGGAAATGGAGCAGAACGAAAAATTGGAGCGTCAAGCAGAAGCCCTCCGGCAGGCGGAAGCGTTGCGGCAGGAAGAATCCGAGCGGCATTCCCAAGTTGAGCGCCAGCGTGAGGCAGCCAAGCAATCGCAGCAGGTGAATCAAACCGAATCCGTCAAACCAACCGAAACCGTTGAGCGGAAAACCCAGAAAACTCAAACCATGCGGGAGCGGATTGAAATGGCGCGGCGTCAGGCAAATCAAAACAAACGAAGTGGAGGCATGAGAATATGAGAGACAATTCCCCCTGTTACAAACTCGGTCGCAGTGTCGGCGGCGATCCTGTGCCGATGGACAATTTGCGGCTGGAAATCAGCGCGGACTGCTTTTATGTGTTGTCGTATCATCACGTCGAACTGGCCAAATTTGAATCAGCCCAAGGCGCTGACGTCATCACGATTTCATTTTTGAACCGCATGGTGCGGATCAAAGGGAAAAACCTCCGCAATCTGGGGATTGCATTGCAGGCGCGGAACGTGGAATCCATCAAGCCGATGGTCGAGCGTTATTCATCGTTGGCCGCCGGTGAAGATGGTTTGGTCAAGGCCATCGAAATCGAGGATGAAAAAGAGCCAGGTTGAATCGCCACTAATTTTTCGCTGCCGCTTCTTTTGTCGTCGGCTCGCTTTCGAGAAAATGAACTTTCTGCGCCATCGCGGTGGAATGACTGTCGCGCAAATGGCCATAGACCTTCATCGCCAATGCACCACCATCCTTGTGTCCAAGCCAGCGGGAAACCGTCGGAATGTCCACGCCGCTTTCAATGCAGCGGGTAGCAAACAGATGTCGCAAATCGTGATGCGTGATACGGGCGATGCCAAGTTTCTTGCAAGCCGTATCAATAGCGCCCTGACATTCATGGACAAGCATGACCGGCTTGGTTAAAAATTCTGTTTCACTGCGCTCATTTTTCAATCGTTCCAACAATCGGCGCATATCGGGAATCATGGGGACACGGCGAATTTCCCAATTCTTTGTTCCAGTAGCCGGGTCGCCCAAAACCGTAATTTCGCCCTTTTCAAAGTCACAGTCCCGGCCATTAACCCGCGCCGCTTCACCTTTTCGGCAACCGCTGTATGCCAGAAATTCCACGAGATCGGCGCATCGTTCCGCCCAGCCACCGTCCCCCTTTCTGATTGTGGTTATCAATTCCACAAACTGTTTCTGGCTTGGAAGCTGCAAAAGCTTTTGCCGGATTTTCTTCCGTTTGATATGGATGGCCGGGTTGTCGTAACGCGCCCCCGCCTCAACTGCGATGTCCAAAACCGCCCGAAATGTTCCAACGGTGTTGTTGAAAGCCGACGGGCTTGCGGTCTTCCCGAATCGCGCGGCCCAAGCCAAACCATCGGCCTTGGAGATTTGGGCAACATCCATTTGATTGAGGTCGGGCCAAGATTTCAGCAAGGCCGCAATTCGTTCCTGCCGGTAAGTTTTGCTCCGGTCTTTGAGTGATTGGTCGCCGCTTAACCGCTCGCGGTAAGTTTGCAGGGCGTCGGCGAAAGTCATTTTCCCCCGCGCAACCGCCGTCTGCGCCGCGGCACGCTGCCGCTCCTCTTTGTGGAAATCACCGAGGCGTAATTTGGCGACGCTGATTCGGTCGGTTTTGAGCGACTTCCAAATGAGCTTGCCGCGCACGCGAATTCGCGCATAATAGTTTCCTGATTGAACGTGGCGGACGAGGTTCGCCACGGGCGTTTTTTGCCAGCGTTGTTCCGTATTATCCGATGAATTGGTCTTCATGCAGATAGTATAGAATACCAGTATAGAAATGTCAAATTTGAAGAATCTAAAAACCGCATTTTCTTCAATTAAATCAAATCAAACGGAAGGGTGGCTGAGTGGTTAAAGGCACCTGACTCGAAATCAGGCGTACGGGCAACCGTACCGTGGGTTCGAATCCCACCCCTTCCGCCATTTTGTAAGACGTTAGTTTTCAACAAGATGGCAAAACCGGAGGAGGCAAGTGCCAGTTGAAGTGCCAGTAATAATTTTACCGGCCATTACTCAACGATTACTCGGTAAATACTGGTCAAAAACGAGGTCACAACTCGTCTGGCGGGTCGAAAATTCGGGTCTCGGTGCCAGTGAAAGTGCCAGTAAGGTCAAAACCGGGGTAAAAGCTGAGGAAAATGCCCAATAATCGGGGCACTGGCGAAGACGGGATTCGCTGCCCGTTTGGTGTGTCTGACACACCCAAAGCCACGCATGGCTTCATAACTTTCGGACAAAAAATCCGAAACTATGAAAAATCGTTTCTTCCTCTACCGCCGCAAACGCGGCGGCATGTTCTACGTCGAAGACACCAGGACTCACAAGCAGGAGAGCTTGGGCACGCGAAATCGAGTCGAAGCCACCGCCCTGCTCAATGCCCGCAACGAATCCGCCCGGCAACCGCAATTGAACCTCCAGATCGCCAAGGCCTATCTCGCCGGAACCGATTCGGGGGCTTCAAAACGGACCTGGCAGGATGCGTTCAACGCCATCACCGAAAACAAGCATGGGCCGACCAAGGAGCGCTGGGAGCGCGCCGTCAAACAGGAGGCATTTAATCTGATTCTTCCGCTGATCATTGTCGAGACGCAGGCTGAGCAGTTGCTCGCCTGCCTCAAGGCCGGCACGGTCAGCACGAATGTTCATCTGCGTGAGTTGCACAACTTCTGCATCGGAATGAACTGGCTGGCCTGGCCGATCATTCCCAAACGGCTTTGGCCAAAAATTGAATACCAGCCCAAGCGGGCCATCCGGGCGGACGAACACCAAAGGATTATCGAAGGGGAACCGAATCCCGAAAGCCGGAGTTTTTATGAACTGTGCTGGCATCTGGGCGGATCACAAACGGATGTCGCCACCCTGGAGGCAGAGAACATTGATTGGAATGACCGCGTCATTTCCTATGCCCGCCGAAAAACGGGCAGCCGGGCGTTTATTCATTTTGGTCCGGCACTGGAAACGGTCCTCCGTTTGTTGCCGACTCAAGGGTTTCTGTTCCCAAGGCTCGCTTTGCTGAAGGAAAAGTATCGGGGGCAGGAATTCAGACGCCGCTGCGCCAAGTTGGGGATCACCGGCGTCACTCTGCATTGTTACCGGTATGCCTGGGCGGAACGCGCCAAACAGTGCGGCTATCCCGAACGCTTCGCTCAGGAGGCCCTCGGCCACAACAGCAAGGCGGTACACCGCGCCTACGCCCGCCGGGCGCAAGTAAGATTGCCGTCGTTGGAATCTTACGAGAAACAGGCGGCGGAAGGTCGGATCATCCAGATGCCGCAGTTTGCCGGAGAGAGGCAGCACAACGGCCAAAAAGTGGGTTGAACCCGAAATGGATACGGGCAGCGTGTTCACGAAAATGGCCATGTTCACTGCAACGTGAACACGTGGGATTCCGTGAACGCAGTCTCAGTTACTGTTTGGCACAGAGCTTTTGCGGGCGTTGCGCTTGCGCCAATGACTGGTTATGGCGTCGCAGGCACGAGCCAGCCATTTCTCGTCTTTGCGTAACTGTTCCAAAACATCTGTGGCGAAGAATTTCGTGCTGTTCCGGGCGGGATGTCCGAGCGGCTTGAGCAGCCCTGCCGCGACCAGCATGGGGACCTCGTGCGGCTCGAATCCAAGGAACCAGGCTGCCTGAGTGGCATCAAGGCGCGCGGGAATGATTTTCCAACTGAGAAACTCTGTTTGCTGCGGTGTTGTATTCATACATGGACGGCCGTCCGATGTGCATGTCTGGACGGGTGCTTTTGGCCTTGATTTACGGAATTGTTTTCGCCGTTAGATTCGGGCGACTCGGCTTCGACCTGGCTCGGGGCCTGATTCTTGGTGAGGTCAAGCTGCTCTTCGATCTCACCCTGACGACGGGTCAGTTCCCGATAGCGTTCCTCTTTCTCAAACGGCGCGCCCACTTTGCTTTCAAGTTCCCTTGCCCGTTTTTGAGTGTCCGAAATGTCGGTTTCCAACCGCGTAGCGCGCTCTTCAAAGCCCTGCACGGTGGCTTCCAGAGAGCGGATTGTACCAAGTGCCGTGTCCGTGACCCTGGCGCCGTAGCTGTTGTGCCCGCGCAACACGACCTCGACGGTGTTGTTGAAGCTTGGCCGCAGGAATATGTCAAAACCCGCGAAACACCCTATACGCACATCGTCGCCGAAACGGTTCATCAATTTTTCAGCGCGGCGAAGAATCAATTCACCGGCAATGCCCCGGTTGTCGAGCGCCTGGCCGTCGAGTTCAATCGTGAATTTGTCGCCGGAAGTGTCCTGACGAGCCGTTATATCCTGGCGGAGGTTGGCGAGACGCGTCGTGAACGTTTCAGCATCCTCGTGCGAACGGCGGAGATTGGTTCGGATGCGATACTGTTCCTCGGCGTGAGCGGAACGGAGCCGCGTCAACCGGATCAACTCGGCGTCCACCTGGGCCTTTTCGATTACGAGCGGATTGCCTGACGCGATGGCTTTTACTTCGGCGTAGGTAAGTGCGGCCGAATCCAAATCTTCAAGGCGGCGTATGGTCATGTCGCCGCTCATCACTTGGGCAATGAACTTCGCTTTGGTTTCCAAGGTTTGCCACATGTAGGCATCGAAGCTGCCTTCGGTCACGTAGCGGTGAATCTGGACTGTCGGATTCTTGTTTCCTTGCCGCAAAATCCTCCCCTCGCGTTGCTCCACGTCGGCAGGACGCCAGGGCGCATCAAGGTGGTGCAGGGCAATCAGGCGTTCCTGCACGTTCGTCCCCGACCCCATCTTCTGCGTGCTTCCGAAAAGCACACGGACTTTGCCCGCCCGCACGTCCCGGAAAAGCGTCAACTTGGAAACATCCGAATCGTATTCCTGAATGAAGGCGATTTCAGAACCGGGGATGCCAAGCCTTTCCAACTTCTGCGCCATATCGTTATAGACGGAGAAGCCCTTGTCTTTCGGCGTGGAGAGGTCGCAGAACACGAGCTGGGCGGAACGCTCCAGCTTGGATTCCTGCCAGATGTTGAAAATCTTCTCGACCGCCAAATTCACCTTGCCCTGCGCCTCATCCGGCGCGGCTGGTTTCATCAGCCGAAGATCCAAAGCCGCCTTCCGTCCCTCGGATGTGATTTTCAGCATGTTGTCTTCGCTGGGGTCAACCCGGCTGGTTTTCAATCTCTCGGCACGCGCGGCGAGCGACTGAACGAATTCTTTCAGCTCCTCGGTAGCTGGCGCATTGCGGATGGTCGGCTTTTCGCCGTCCAGTTTCGGGCGCGGCAGATTCAGCATCGCGGCGGTTTGCACGTCGGCAGACTGGCGGAACATCTGCATCAATTCCGGCACGTTAATGAAGCGCGCAAAGCGGGTGTTGAGACGGTAGCCCGCACCGTCCGGGGAGAGTTCCATCGCCGTCACCGGCTCACCGAACGTGGCCGCCCAGGAGTCGAAGTGATGCAGGTTGTGTTTCTTCAATTCGTCATGCTGGAGATACCGCTGCATGGTGAACATCTCAGCCATGCTGTTGGCGATGGGCGTGCCGGTGGCAAACACCACGCCTCCCCCGCCGTTCAACGACTGGACGTGGCGCACCTTCAGGAACATATCGAACGCACGCTCACTCGCCGTCTGCGGCAGACCAGCGACGCGGGTCATCTTGGTGACGTAAAACAGATTTTTGAAATAGTGCGCCTCGTCCACGAAGAGGCGGTCCACGCCGAGTTCTTCAAACGTCAGCGTGTTGTCCTTTTTGTGTTCGGCTACCAGTGCTTGAAGCTTGGCTTCCAGCCGCTTCTTCGCCTTTTCGAGTTCTTTCACCAAACGGCGGTTAGAACTGTCCGCGTGCTGACGTTTGATCATTTCCAACTCGTGAAGCTGCTCCCTAAAAAACCGTTCCTGCGTTTCACGGGAAAGCGGGATGCGTTCAAAGCCGGAATGGGTGACGATGACGGCATCCCAATTGCCAGTGGCGATGCGGCTGAACAGTTTCTTTCGGTTCTGCGACTCGAAATCCTCCTTGCCCGCAGCCAGGATGTTTGCGCCTGGATACAACGCCAGCAACTCGGTGGAGAACTGGCCGAGCATGTGATTGGGAACGACGAACATCGGCTTGGTGGACAGACCCAGCCGCCGCGATTCCATCCCGGCCGCAACCATCGTGTAAGTCTTGCCCGCGCCAACGACGTGGGCCAGCAGCGTGTTGGGTGTCTGCAATATGCGCCAGACACCGGCCTTCTGATGTGCGTGAAGCTGAATCGCCCCGCTTGCGCCGGGCAACGTCAGGTGATCGCCGTTGAACGTGCGAATCCGGGTGTGATTGAAAGTGTCATTGTAAAGGCGGCAAAGCCGTTCGCGCCGCTCATCGTCAGTCCATACCCATTCCTTGAATCGTTCCTTGATGCGCTCCTGCTTTTCGCGGGCCGCCTCGGTCGCCTGCGCGTTGACGACGGGCTTTTTGTCAACCGTGTCATAGACCGTGGGCGTTTTAAGATTGAGCGCGTCCTCAATGAGTTCAAGCGCCGTGTAACGGTCAGTGCCCCAATCCGTCGTGTTGGCGGTCGCGCCCTTTGCATCCCAATTCGCGTTGATGTGCCAGGTGCCGAGCGCGTGGACATGCCCAATCTGCACCCCGGACGGCACGTTGAGCAGTTCGTTGGTGAACTTCTCCACGTCTTCGGGCGGCAACCAGGCCGCGCCCAAACGCACGTCAATTTCCGTAGCGGCCAAGTCTGCGGGCTGAACTGATTTTAACGCCTCGACATTCTCGGCGAAACGCGGGTCGGTCACGGCGGCAGCATCGGCCACGGACAGTTTTTCACGCACGTTGCCGGAAAGGTATTGGTCGTCGGTTTCCCATTGGTTCGTTTGGGGATTCAGAAAGACGACGCCTTTCAAATCCGGCAAGAATTCCGCTATCGGTTTGTTGAGCAGGTCGGCCATGTGGTCGAGGTCAACACAACCGCGCTCGTTCAAGGCAACCAGCAACGCCTCCTTCGGCGTGCCGGCGGATTCCACCGGCTGACGGCGATGAATTGTGCGCTCGGTGAAAATGGTGGCCTTGGTCGCCCGCTTCGTCTCGTCATTGTAGTGCTCCAGCGAAAGCATCAACGGCAAATCGGGATCGCCGTCGAACGCGCGCTGGTTGGCGCGAAGGTTCACCGGACCAAAGCGCCCGACAAAACGGTCGTAGGCCAGGTTGAGTTGCTGGCGCGTTTCAAGGACGTGTTCCTCCGCGCTGCCGTCCATCTGCGCCCGCAGACAATCACGCACCGCATCCCGCACCGGAATCAAATGGCGGATGCGCGAGCGGGTTTCGGCGGTCAAATCGGTGAGAGGACGAAGGACATCTTCCTCGCGGATGCAGACCATGCCATCGTGGAGGCAGTAGGCGTTGGGTTTGACGAAATCGGGTGCGGGAATGGATTCTTCGAGCGTCGGCTCGGCGATCTTGTGTGACTGCGCCTCGTAGATGCCCTGTGGAAGTTGTTCAACCGCCTGGGCCAGTGCTTCCGCCAAATCGCGGCCGTCTGGTTCCAGCGTCGGTTCGTTGCCGCCATACATCCCGCCGGTGAGGCGCATTTGACCGAGCATCATTTCCGGGCGGGTAGCAAGGTACTCATTGATGGTGAAGGCTTCGCCGATGTCGTTCGTGTAGCTTGCAGTCTCTTTCCATGCAGGACCGGAAGGAGCTTCGCCGGGGCGAAGTTTACGAAGCATTACGATGTCGGTTGTGACCTCCGTGCCGGCATTGCTCTTGAAGGCATCGTTTGGCAGGCGGATGGCGCCAAGCAACTCGGTCTGGTCGGATAATAACTCGCGCAGCGTGGAATCAAGCTTGTCCATTGTGCCGCGCGAGGTGATGAACATCGCCAGGCCGCCAGGACGCACCTTCTTCAATGCAGCAGCAAAGAAATAATCGTGAATGGGCAGTTTATAGCTGTTCCAACGCGGGTCGTGGACGGTGTAATCGCCAAACGGAACGTTGGAAATGGCGAGGTCGTAAAATCCGTCGGCCAGCTTGGTTTGCTCGAATGGTTGCGCTCGGACATCAATATCGGGATACAGGGCCTTGGCGATGAGGGCGGTCAGCGGATCAATCTCGATTGCCGTCACCGTGGAGCGCCGCAGCATGTCATCCGGCATGATGCCGATGAAGTGCCCAATACCGCAGGCCGGTTCGAGAATGCGACCACCGTTGAAGCCGAATCTTTCTGCCGCCCGGTACATTGCGCCAATGACTGTGGGCGACGTGTAATGCGCGTTCAGAGTGGTCGAACGCGAGTGTTCGTATTCCTCCTCGGACAGATTTGCCTGAAGCGCCTCGCGTTCCTTGGCCCATTCGCGGTTGTAATCGTCGAATACCTGGGGCATTGCACCCCAGCCAACATATTTGACGAGAGCGGCTTTTTCCTCGGGCGTCGCCGGGCGCTCCTCGGCGTCCAGCATTCGCAGTGTTTCGATGGCCTTGAGATTCTGCTGAAACTTCTGCTTTGGACCGCCGTCGCCGAGCCGATCGGCCTCGGTGATACGGTAAGCGTTGAGGTTTTTCGGCGGCTCTTCCTGGTGCCGGTGGTGGCCGTCCGCTAGGACTCTGGCGGGAGCAGGATGTATTTCTCCCGCACCATTTCCCATGCCTGCGTCTGCGCTTGCTGCGCCGTTTTTCCCTGCTTCATCAACTCCATTCGCAATGTGGCCATTTCGTCCTTCGTCTTCTCCTCGGCTTCCAAGAGCATCTGGTGCAACAATCCCTTCTGCTTCAGTTCCCGTACCATTTTCGGGCAATGCTGGCGCCAGTGTTTCTCGGCCATCCGGCCGTATTGTGTCAATGTGGTCATGTATTGGCCTTCGCGTTGAGAAAAGGTCCAGTTGCTGATCCAAATCTACATGATTTCGGCGGATTGCCATGATTTTTTGAAAGCGTTACGGATAGCCTCATGGCCGGAATAATTCATCAATAGTTACACCCAAT
>Ga0335083_10009686_pt1 | contig 11677 bp, 8 predicted proteins | sample Lox_Sample_42_FD_206716 | JGI IMG/M metagenome (GOLD analysis project Ga0335083, IMG submission 206716) | Soil microbial communities from Loxahatchee National Wildlife Refuge, Florida, United States - Lox_Sample_4.2 | ecosystem: Environmental > Terrestrial > Soil > Wetlands | place: USA: Florida... | reverse complement strand
TTGTAGCAGCTCGCGGTAACGGCGGCGGCTGACTTCGAGGCGCTGGCCGTTTTTCATGGCTACCTCGGCGGAACCTCCGGGCATGGGAAACACCTCGGTGACGGCGTTGAGATTGATGAGGGCCGAACGCGAGATGCGGAAGAAACGGCCGGGATCGAGGCGCGTCTCCAGGTCGTTGAGCGTGGGGTCCATCCAGAACTGAGCGGTGTCGCCGACCAACCGCGTAAGGCCATTTTCCGAAAGAAAATAGACGACGCGCGCTTCGCCGATCACGCTGTAATGGCTGCCGCTGCGCACGAGGAAACGCGCGGGCGCGCCCGCCTGGCGGCGGACGGCCTGGTCGAGTGCTGATTCGCGGCCGGGTGGAGCGGGCAGGTTACGGATGCGATCGAGCGCCTGCTCGAGCCGTGCGCGGCTGATCGGCTTCAAGAGATAATCCACGGCGTGCAATTCAAAGGCATCCACGGCATATTGGTCGAAAGCGGTGCAGAAGACGATGTGCGGGCGCGGACTGGGCAGCGATGCGGCCACGTCGATGCCGCTCGATCCGGGCATTTCGATATCGAGTAGAAGAACGTCGGGATGCAGCGCGGAGGCCATCTCCATGGCCTGCACACCACTGTCGGCCTCGCCGGAGATCTCGATATCGGGTTGCGAGGCCAGCATCTGGCGCAAGCGGGCGCGCGCGGGTTGTTCATCGTCGACGATGAGGACCCGCATCAGACCGCTCCCGTTGTGAGACACGGAATGCTGAGCCAGACGCAGGTGCCGCCGGGCCCACCAGCGAATTCCAGGCGGGCAGCGGCGCCGTAATAGCCGCGCAGGCGCTCGATGACGTTGCGGAGACCGTGAGCAGCCTCAGGGCTCGCATCGCCCCTCGCGGCCGGCGTGTCGAGTGAGAAGCCCGGCGGGAACCCTGGACCGTTGTCGCGGACCTCGATCACCAGGCGTTGTTGGTCAACGTGCGCGGCGAGCGAGACACAGCCGCGACCTTGCACGGCGGAAACACCGTGCCTGACGGCATTTTCGACGAGCGGCTGGATGCTCATGGCCGGAATGGAGACCTGGGCGGCCGCAGGCGAGACGTCGAAAGAGAGTTGGAGGCGCTCGCCGAAGCGGGCCTGCTCCACCTGCAGATAGGCGACGATGAATTCAACTTCTTCGCGCAGCGGCACCCACTCTTTTTCGGACTTGCGCAGGGTGTAGCGGAAGACGCGGCCGAGGCGTTCGATGGTGTCGTCGGCCAGCTGCGGCCGTTCGGCGATCAGGCCGGCAATGGAGTTGAGGGCATTGAATAGAAAGTGCGGATTGATCTGCGCGCGGAGGGCTTTGAGCTCGGCCCGGCTGGCGAGCCAGCGGAGCTCCTGCTCCCGCTGCTGCTGGCGGAGGCGCTGCAGAACAGCGGCAAAGCCTCGGGCGAGCAGTTGCAGGCATCGCCGATCGTCGCTGAGAAACGGAATGCCATCGGGCCGTGGAGCGACGAGGATATAGCCGAAGTGACCGTCAGACGACGGGAAACGATCGTCTGCCCCAATGCTGATTACGGCGACCAGCGATTCGCCACCCGATTGGGGCGGCGGCGCGGTATCGAATTCAATGAACGCGGGGGCCTGAAAGATCTCGCGCAGCGTCGCGGCGGCGCAGGCGCGCAGATCGGCCTCGCTGGAGCAGGACTGGATCCGCTGCTGGAAATGACGCTCCGCCTCGTCGATGGAGAACTTGCGGCGCAGCCAGAAATGATCGACAGCATGCTCGACCCGGCGGAAGATCCAGGGTGCCATGAGCCAAAACGGCAGGAGAAGTAGCGCCAGAACTGCCGGGCTCCAGGCGGAGTGCGATGCGCGGCCGGCGGCGGAAAACCAGGCGCTAAGCACCACCAGGCCGATTCCGAAGAAAAGTCCGCGCTTGACCAGAAGATCGAAGAAGACCAGGCGCTCGCGATAGTAAAGGTGGATACAGAAGAAAGCGAGCAGCAGGTAATCGGGCAGCACGCTGACTAATGCGATGGGCTGCACTAAGGTGATGGCGGCCGTGGCAGCCATCAAGGCGAAGAGCGCGCGGATCCAGTTGCGGTGCGCGCGCGCGGCGGCCTCGGCCGACTCCGCGGAGAAGGCCGGCATCGCGGCGCCGAGCACACCACAGAGGCACAGGACGATTCCGGGAGAACGGTGGACCACGGTAACGGCAGGCGGAATCCAGGCGGCGGCTTCGGTGAGTCCCTTGGCGAGCGCCAGCAGGAAGGATGCCGCGTAGATGGCCGCGACCGCGATCGACCAGAACCGCAGGGGGCGCAGTCGCGGCGCATCGAGCTCGAAGACCAGGTGAAGCATGAGCGGCGCCAACAGGCCGGCAGCTACGTTGCGCGCAATGATCAAAGCCGATAGCCAACCGGAATCCAGCCAGGTAAGGTTTGGCGTCTGAAAGACCAGGTTGAGGAGAAAAGCCGCCGCGCAAGCGAGCGTGAAGACGGGAAAGACCGGCGATTTGGCGCGGCGGCGCGCGGTCCAATAGGAGACGGCCAGGATGGAGAACGCAAGGGTGCCGAACGTGAAGACCACGCGCGATGCCAGGTCCAGCAGGTTGTCGGCAGTCTCGGCGTTCATGGCGATTTCTCGGCCGGCTTTCCGGTGACGTCTTTCAACATATTGAGAATCGCACCGGAATAGGCGCTCTCGAACAGGAGTGCGCCGCGCTTCCCGTCGGGTGTCTCATATATTATGGCGAAGGAAGCATAGTCGACGGAATCCATCAGGACGCCGAAGAGCGAGGGTGGCTTGGCGGGAACGCGCGCGCCGGGAACTTCGGCGGCATGAATCCAGGCAGACGCGTCGTACCAGAGGGCGACGACTTGCGACGGCTTGATGCGAATGGTCTGGCCGGTACCGAAGACACTAGCGGGGCTGATGGTGGCGGTGATGAGGTCGTGGGTGATTGTGAGGGTGGTGTTCCAATCGTAGGGGCTGGTCTTGATCTGTACCGTGCCACCGGCGTAGAAGACGCGATTCCAGGTGTTGCGGGGCGCCGCCCAGGCCGCGGAACACGCGACAGCCGTAAGCAACGCCAATGGAAGCGGGCGGGTCATCGGGTCATTCCCTGCGAGCGTTTTCAGTATAGGGGGCCATTTTGGGCTATCACAACGGTTTGCCGGTCACCGGTGGAAGCGGATGATGGATGGCGGATGACGCGGATGAATGGCGGGCGCCACTCATCGGCGAATCCGGCCATTCATTGGAAAATCCGTGAGGCGGACGGCGGGCAGGCCGTAAGATGCTGTTGATGAAAGCCACTCCATTGTGGTTGTGCCTGGCGCTGTTGCCTGCCGGGGTCCGGGCGCAGAACGCGCTGGATCATTGGGAGAGCTTCTACAACGGGCCGGGCGCATTCGCGATCCACGTCAAGACCGAGACTATTGAGAATATTCCCGGGCAGCAGGCCATGTTGTCGAGTAGCTCGGTCGCGGCCTACCGGTACGGAGTGGCGTTCCGCATGACGCGTTTGTCGGCGGGATCCTTATGGATTGAGTTTCCCTGGACCTCGATCTCGCCGGTCCAAACCACGACATTGCCTCCGAATTCGATCACCCGACGGGAACAGATGATGGTTCCGGGGCTGCGGTACATGGTTCCGGTTGAGCGTCATCATTGGGGAATCAAACGCTTCCCGATTTACAACGGAATTTCGGTTTACGCCGCAGCGGGAGCCGGGCTGGGATTCTTCGATTATCCGGTGATAGCGCCGAATCCCCAGCCTTCGGTTTTTCTGAACTCCACGACGCACGGAGTTTGCGATTTCGGCGGAGGCATCGAAGTGCGGATCCTGGGTCTCGAGGGAATCCGATTCGACGTGCGCGATATGGTGACGGGGAGAGGGTTAAGCGGCGTGGCCGGACGAAATCACCTGGTGCCGACGCTGGAGTGGGTATTTCACCTATGAGAAGAATCGAAACCCTGGCGTTGCTGGCGCTGCTGCCGGTCTGCGCCCGGGCGCAGGGCGGCGTGCAAAATATGGACCTTTACCTGGGATTCGGAGGCACTCCGATCCACGCGCAACCGGTAGCGGGGACGTCGACGACATTATCGAGTTCGGTGGCGGCGGATGCCTCGTTCGCGTACGACTACCAGATCTCGCACTGGTCGAACGCGTCGTTGTGGATCGAGTTTCCGATTTCCTATCAGGCGTCCCACCAGAGGTCGTCGGCCCTACCGGGAAATGTGGAGTTGGACAGCACATTCCTCACGCCGGGGGTTCGCTTCGTGGTTCCGGTGCAGACGCGCGTGTCGGTCTACGGCGCGGCGGGCGGCGGCGGCGGGTTTTACCAGGTGCCGGTACTAACAGGTACAGGGTTGCTGGCATCGACGAATCCGGCTCACGGGGTGGTCGACTTCGCGGGAGGCGTGGATTTCAGGGTGAATCGCACCTTCAGCCTCCGGGTGCAGGTGAGGGATTTCGTGTCCGGCCATCACTTGAGCGGAGTGGCGGGGGTGAATCACATCGTGCCGACGGTTGGGCTGGCGTATCATTTTTGAGAGGCGTTCCGGTGCAGCAGGACCAAGCGCCGAGATGAGTCTCGGCGCGGCAGGCATAAGTGCCTGCGCCACGGCTGCGGCGGCGATTCTTCTGAGGGTTCTATTTGTGAGAGTCGAGCCAGAGGAGATCTTCGACCAGGTAGTAGTCGCCGTAGGTCAGCATGCCGTCGTGGGGGCGCGTGCTGCTGCCGTGGCGCAGAGTGCCGATGGGTGACAAATATCGATCGATGAGCGACTGCACGATGCGCTCGCCATCCTGACGGAAATGGGCATCGGCGGGGGCGAGTTCGGAAAGATGCAAGAGGCCACCGGCCAGGATGGCGGCGGCGGAAGAATCGCGATTGCGGAAGAAGACGCCATCGTCGTCGAAGTCGTACCACGGAACACCATCTTCGGGTAGACGATCGAGCGCGAATTTAGCCGCCCGATCGGCGGCGGCGAGCAGCTTGGGATCCCGGGTGGCGCGATAGGCTTCGGCAAATCCGTATACTGCCCAAGCCTGCCCACGCGACCAGGAGGAATCAGCGGCGAGGCCCTGATGGGTGTGGGTGAAGACTTCCTCGCCGGGCGTGGCGTGGTTGGGATAGTCAAGCACCTGGCCGCTGGACGTGAACTTCTGGCGATTGTCGCCGGGATTGTAGTGGACCGATTGGCTGACGGCGCCATTGGGCCGCACGAGCCAGTCGGCGGCCTTCAATGCGTGCTGATGGCCGAGATCGAGCCACTGGCGATCGCCGGTTTCGGCCGTCGCCCACCACCAGATCTGGAGGTTCATCATGGTGTCGATGATGGTATCGTCGCCGTTGACCGACCACGACGCCACCAGTCCGACTTTGGGATTGAACAGCTCCTTCAGACGCGCGGCGGCGTGCAGCCCTTCGGTTTTGTACTTCGGGTCGTGGGTGATCTGGTAGCCGAGGACGGATGAGTAGTAATTGAGAAAGCCGGTATCGTGATTCTGGTCTGCCTGGCCGCCCATGATGAGGCGCGTCCAGAGCTCGGCCCAGGTTTTGAAGCGCTCGTCGCGGGATTGCTGATAAAACCTCCAGAGTTCGCCGGGGAAGAATGCGCCGGTCCAAAAGTAGCCGCCCTTTTCCAGTTTCCATTCGCCGGTGTCGGCATTGCCCTCGGTGAAGAATCCGCCCTGGCCGGCGGTTTTGGTGATGGTTCCGGGCTGGGCAGCTTTGGCGATCGGCTCCAGCTTCTGCGCGGTGCGTATGGCGGACTGGCGGAGCAGATCGATGGCTTGAGTGTAGGTGCGGTGCGTGGGCGAGAGCGTATCGGGCGGAGCGGTTTGCGACGCGGCGCTGGTGGAGAGGACTTTGACCGACGCGGGATCGGTCATGCGCTCGGCGATCGAAGCGGCGGAGGCGAGGAAGCGTTCGCGAGTCGGGCGATTCTTGTTGGCGGGCGCGATGGTGCCGGCCTCGGATCGCTGCGCAGCCACTTGGGTCCTTATTTCCTCGGCCTCAGTGCCTTCCTGATCCCACATGGCCATGCCATACATCGTGGCGGCATTCTGGCGGGGCGTGAGGGCGAGAAGAAGATTATTTTCGTCCTTGCTCGCGGCACCGGCCTGATCGGCGGGGACGAGGACGGCGACGCCGAGACTCTCGTCGGGCAAGTCTTCATTCTGCGCCTTGGTCCCGGAGAGCACCACCTGATGGCCCCAGGTGGCGAGCGCGTGAACGGACGCGACGGGCACTTGCAGATTTTCGGTGACGGGCTTGAGCGGCAGCCCGGTCACGAGCGAAATGCCCTCGGCGCTGCTCAGGGTGACGCGATGTTCGAATCCGTGCTCGCCGGCCCACTGCGTAATGCGGCTGGTGAGATCGACGGTGCGGTCGCCGACTTTCCAACCTTTATACGTGAGCTCGAGGATGGAGCGCACGGGTCCGGTGGAGACGATGCGATACTGGCGGTCGGCGACATCGGCCACGGAAGTCACTTTGCCATCGACCAGGGCGCCGATGCCGGCCACGCCCAACGCCTTGCCGATACCGTAGATATCGCGGCCCATGGGGCTTTCCTGGTGGTAGACGTACTCGGGCGAGCCGAACATGGCGAGATAGAGGCCGGGGCGCCGCTTGCCGTAGAGGTCGATGGCGTTGCGCTTGTCGAAATAAATGCGCCAGGCGGTCTCTTCGGACTCCCAGCCGGGGCCTTCGTAGCGCTTCTCGAAGCGCGCGTCGGTGCGTCTGGTATAGGGCGTGCGCAGGCGCTGGATGGTGGCCACGTCGCCGTAGGCGATGGTGACGATGCGCGTCTGATGAGGTTTGAGATCGAGCTGGAAGGCGATTTCATCGTACTTGCCGTCGCCATCCAGATCGTCGGCCTGAGAGGGGAGCTCGATGAGGGCATTGGTGCGCGCGTCTTCATCGAGCGTAGCGGCGTCGGATGTGGTGACGATGACGGCGCCGGCGGCGAAATCGGAAGCAATGCGCTTGAGCGCGGCGACGGGGACGACGATGTTTTCGGCGGTGCGAGAAGTGGCGGAGGGATTGGTGACGGAAAGCTTGAGTACCTTGATGCGGGGAGAATTCGCAGGCGGAGCCGCGGCAACGGCGGCCGTGGCCACAAGTACGGCGAGCGCGGTTTTCATGTGCGCGAGGCCGTCCTTCACTTGCGAGATGCTTCCAGGCCGCTGCCGCCGGCCGCGTACTCGGGCTGGACGTTGACGACGCCGAACTGGCGGTCTTCCACTTCGCGATGCGCGGCCATCATCCAGAGGAATCCGACGGTGCTGCCGGGCGCGGCGACGTTGGGGTGGTAGCCTTGCGGCATCACGACGACGTCGCCCTCGCGGACGACGACGGCGAGCTCGGGACTTCGCGGGTTGCTGTACACGAGCTGGATGCCCCAGGCGGGAGCGGGCATATCGATATAAAGGTAGGCTTCCTCCAGCATGACGCCGTGTTCGTGCGGCGGCCAGGATGCCCAGTTGCCGGGCTCGGTGAAGGTGACGCCAGCGAGGATGCGTCCCGCGTTGACGTTTTTGCCGATGACGATATTAACGGTGCGCTTGCTGTTGGGGCCTCCGGTGGCGAAATGGAGCGCAGGATTCTGGCGGATATCCGAGTAGCGAACCAGTTGCACGGGATAGTTACCGGTGACGGGCGCGGCGACTTCCGCGAGGTCGATGCCATCGGAGCCGGGTGTGACGGTGACGTTGTGGTCGCGTGGGACGTAGAGCGAATCGTACTGCGTGAGATCGTATTTCTGGCCGCCGGTTTCGACGGAGCCGGAGCCGCGGAGGCAGATGAGTCCAGTTTCCAGCCGGGCCGTGGCGAATGAAAGAGGCGCGTCACCCGCGTCGAGGATGATGCGGCCGTAGTGGAGCTGGCGGACGGCGGCGTCGCCGGGGACGAGCGCGAGCGTCCGGCCCTTTTTGAGGTGCGTGCCGCGGCGTACGCAGGTAGATTCGGAGATCGGTAGAATTGCGGTGGCCATAACGCCCTCAGTGTAGGCCGCTTGCACGGCGAGTGTCAAACGGTAACGGTAAAGACGGGGGAAAGGCGGGCTTCGCCGGAGCCAAGAACTGACGGAGGCCGGCCGCGGTCCGCCGTCCGGACCGGCGAAACCTACTGTATGGTAATCACGACGCCATTTTGTGTAGAGACGCCGTTCAAGGTGGCGGTGAGGACGTTGTCGCCGCTGGGCATTCCCAAGGGCACCGTTACGTTGAACTGAAAGACACCAGGGCTGACCAGGCCGGCGAAGACGACGGTGGATGGCAGACCACCGATGGTCACTACCGGCAGCGAGAACAGAGACCCGATCTGTTTGGGCGCGCCGGCCACGATCGGCACGGCGGTGGGCCCGAAGCCAGTGGCATAGAGCACGACGATTTCGCCGGCCTGGGCGGGAGTGGTCGCTCCAGGATAGAAGTTGGCCGGTCCGATATAGGCGCCGTTGGCATGAGTTGCCGCCACGTGCGAGCCATCGAACACGAAGAAGGATGGAGAGATCGGCTGCGACGCCACTGAGAACGTCTTACTGATCTGACCCTGCACCGACACCTGGACGGTGACAAAGCCGGATGGCAGATCCGGCGGAGTCAGGACGTTCAGTTGCGTGGGACTGATGAAATAGATGTAGGCTTTTTCGTTGTTGAAAGTCACGCTGACGCCGTCCAGAGACTGAGGCATCTGGCCGGTCAGGAAATCCGAAGGGCCCCATATTCGCGTCTCGCCGACCGGTGAGAGCAACGCGCCTTTGACGGCAATCCAGGTGTTCGGTGCAATGGTTGCGGTGGAGTCTTCGGCGTTCACCACCGAAGTGATGAACGGCGATCCCTGAAAAGCCGCGCCGATGGCCGACGAAACTCCCTGAGCGACTTTCGAGTGTCCGGCGGTAGTGGGATGGAGGCCATCCCAAAACATGTAGGTATTGGGATTGATCGCGGCGAGACCCTGCGCCGCGAGAGTGACGTTCACGAAGCCGTAGAGCGCCGGGTTCTGCGTGATCGCGAGAAAGAGGCTGTGAATATCGGCAGTGGCGATGACGATGCCCGGGTGCGCGCTGGTGATCTGCGTGACCGCCGCCGCCATGGCCATGTTGTAGCTTATCGAGGCGGCGTCGAGAGCGGCGCGCTGGCTGGTGCCGATGGACTCCGGGATCTCGCCCAGGGGGGGCAGATTCAGCCAAAGGAAATATTTCGCGCCGGCATTCACCAGAGCGTTGATGTTGGCCTGGATGTTGGCGGCGGCGGTAGCAGGGCTCGCTCCGTTGAGAACGTCGTTGGCGCCGCACCAGAAGACGTACAGGTAATTGGCGGGCGCGGCGGGATTGGACTTCAAAAAGAGGCTTACCTGGTCACTGCTCCAGGGCACAGAGAGGAGGCTTGGCGAGTAGGCCGGATTGTTGCCGGTCTGCGCGGAGGCGGTGGCGTAATTCAGGCCGTTTTTGACAAACGGCTGTGGCACGGGGAGGTTCCATGCGGTTGCGAGCTGCTCGATCCAGAGGCCGAGGGGCGTTTTGGTGGACGGGACGGAATCGGCGCCGTCGGTGAACTCGCCTGTAGTGTATTGCGGCGGGGCGGGCGTGGGAATGCCGAGGAGGCTGGTGCCGTAATACAAGTTGCCGTTATCGGACAGGCTGTCGCCGAATACGACGAACTGGTTGAATGGCAATTGCGCGAACAGAGGCGTGGTGAGCAGGAGCAGGGCGAGGCATCGGCGGATTCCGATCATCCTCCTATTTTCGGCCGGGATGGACCTGGGAGCAAACGTGGCTGGACATGTGTTCCCGAATACATGGAAATCGCGTTCGTGGTTCAAGTTCTGACGCATGAACAGCATTTTGTCCGGCTACGCGATTCTGCTGATCGCGGATTACGACCAGCGGCCGCACTACCGCCGCTAGACGAGCCGCCGGGCGCGGGTGAAATCCATACTGGAGATCTACGGGGAAAGCCCGGCCGTCTTGATGCCGGTCTTCGGGCAAAAGAGTCACGTCAGCGACGCCCTCAACGGAAAGCGCCCGGCCGGCGCCGGCGATGCTCGCAGCCTTGGAAGGCCGTTTCGCACACAACCGCGCAATTTCATCTGAGCCAGTGCGCATCGAGTGCATGCGGATTCGACGGGGCTCAGCCGGTACACGGCGAAGCGGCGACAATAGGAATGTGAAGCGATCGGGGACGGCGGACCTTCCGCTGCATGGCGGGCGCGTTCCGCCGTGGCTGGCGGAGCGGATGACGCAGCTCGGCACGGCCATCGTGGAGAGTATCCTGCTGCACTACGGCCACTCGGCGTTTCTCTCGCGGATCAGCGATCCGTACTGGTTCCAAGCTCTCGGATCGGTGATGGGTATGGACTGGCACTCGTCCGGTATCACGACGTCGGTGATCGGCGCCTTGAAGCGAGGGCTGAATCCGCGGGCGGCGGAACTGGGACTGTATGTCTGCGGAGGACGTGGGCGGCATTCGCGGAATACGCCGCAGGAACTGCGGGCGGTCGCGGAGAACGGGAACCTGGATGGCGAGGCGTTGGTGCGCGCCAGCCGGCTAACGGCGAAGATCGACAACAACTGTATCGCCGATGGATTCCAGATATACCTGCATTCGTTCCTGTTGGCGGCGAACGGGGAATGGTCGATTGTGCAGCAGGGGCTGAACGACGCATCGGGGCTGGCGCGGCGCTACCACTGGCATTCCGCGTCGGTGCGCGATTTTACGTCGGATCCGCATACCGGGATTGCGGGAGTACATCAGGGGACGATCCTGAACCTGGTCGACGCGCAGGCGGCTGCGGCGCAACAGGCGCTTGTGACGATGGCGCACGAAGATCCGGAGCTGACGGTGCGGGAGGTGAAGCACCTGGCGATGCCGCGGCATCATGACGTGCGGGCGGAGGACGTGGATCTGAAGCGGCTGGGCGCGGTGCTGGCGGTGGCGTACGAGCGGGAACTGAAGAGCTTCGCGGATCTGCTGCTGGTGGAGAAGCTGGGCCCGCGGACGCTGCAGACGCTGGCGATGGTGGCGGAGGTGGTGCACGGGACACCGGTACGGTTCTCGGATCCTGCGCGATTTTCGTTCGCGCTGGGCGGGAAAGACGGGCATCCGTTTCCGGTGCCCCTGAAGACGTACGATGAATCGATCGATGTGCTGCGGAAGTCGCTGGATCGGGCGAGGCTGGACGGCGGGGCGAAGATCGAGGGATTCCGAAGGCTGGACCGGTTCGTGAAAGTGGTGGAGCGGGAATTGGAGCCGGCGGCAGATTTCGAAGCGGTGGTTCGGCACGAGAGGGCGATGTCGCCTTCGGTGGGGGGCCGGACAGTGTCAGGCGATCGGCGGCCCCGGCAGATGGGGTTGTGGGATTCCGCCGGGGAGTAACTCAGAAGCGGAAGCGGAGCACCAGTTGCAGCCGGCGGGCGTTGGTGCCGTCCGGTGGGGTGGCGTCGCTGATCGGCCCCAGGTAACCCGTGACCGGGCTCAGTTGAATCGGCGTAGATAGCGGCGTGGTGTTGGTCGTGGCGGTGGCAGTGTAGATGGTGTCGTTGAAGCCGTTGTAGTTGGAGTGGTTGAAGATATTAAAACCTTCCGCCATGATTTCTGCCTGAGCGCGTTCGGTGATGCGGATGGATCGGGCGACGCGCAGGTCGAGCTTGTAAGTGGCCTGTCCGGAGATAGTGTCGCGCGGGACGGTGGGAAG
>Ga0335083_10009684_pt1 | contig 11677 bp, 8 predicted proteins | sample Lox_Sample_42_FD_206716 | JGI IMG/M metagenome (GOLD analysis project Ga0335083, IMG submission 206716) | Soil microbial communities from Loxahatchee National Wildlife Refuge, Florida, United States - Lox_Sample_4.2 | ecosystem: Environmental > Terrestrial > Soil > Wetlands | place: USA: Florida... | reverse complement strand
GGCCGACCCAGAAGGGTGGGCTGACCACTCCGCCCAAGACCAGGAAGGCAACCGGCCACACCCATCGCCTGGAGCGACTCACGAACCAAGGAGTCGCCTCATCCGTGGGGCGACTTGAGGCGCGGTCAGGAACCTGACGCCCGCCACACGGCGAATCGCTGACTTACGCGGTGCCGGTGGGCGCCGGGGCCTCGCCGCTCTCGGGCGACTCGGCGTCCGCGCTGTAGCCGCAGGCCTCGTTCAGGCAGCGGATGCGCGTGCCGGCCTTCGTCACCTTCTGGACGATGAACTTGGCGCCGCACTTCGGGCAGGGCTGGGGCAGCGGGCGGTCCCACGAGACGAAGTCGCAGCCGGTCTTCGAGTAGTTCGAGCAGCCGAAGAAGACCTTGCCGCGCCGCGAGCGCTTCTCGGTCAGGTAGCCGTTGCACCCTTCCTTGGGGCAGTCGACGCCCAGCGAGATCGGGCTGGTGGTCTTGCAGTCCGGGTAGCGCGTGCAGGCCAGGAACTCGCCGAACCGCCCGCGCTTGATCACCATGGGCGACCCGCAGGTCGGGCAGACCTGATCGGACGGGCGCGTGGTCGCGACGACGCGCAGGGTGCCGTCGGCGTTGCGGGTGTACTCCTTGGTGTTGCGGCAGTCGGGGTAGCCGGAGCACGCGAGGAAATGACCGTTGCGGCCCCACTTGATCACCATCGGCTTGCCGCACTTCTCGCAGACCTCGTCGGTGGCCTGCTCCTCGCGCTTCACGTCGCGCATCTCGACCTTGGCCTTCTCGAGGTCGAGCTTGAACGGCGCGTAGAAGGTCTCGAGCAGCTTCACCCAGTCCTGCTGCCCGTCCTCGACCTGGTCGAGGCGCTCTTCCATCTGGGCGGTGAAGTCGGTGCTGACGATGTCGGGGAAGCTCTTGACCAGCAGGCCGTTGACCATCACGCCCAGCTCGGTCGGGTGCAGACGCCCTTCCTTCTTCTCGACGTAGCCGCGGTCCTGGATGGTCGAGAGGATCGCCGCGTAGGTCGACGGGCGGCCGATCCCCTTCTCTTCCAGCTCCTTGACCAGCGTGGCCTCGGAGAACCGGGGCGGCGGCTGGGTGAAGTGCTGCTCCGGCTTGGTCTCGAGCAGCTTGAGCGCCTCGCCCTGGCGCACCTCGGGCAGCGCGGCGCCGGTCTCGTCCTCGTTGGCCGCGTCCTCGACGGTCTCGGCGTAGACCGACAGGAAGCCGGGGAACTTCATCACCTGGCCGCTGGCGCGCAGCTCGACGCGCCCGGCCCCTATGTCGATCGACGTCTGATCGAACAGGGCCGGGACCATCTGGCAGGCGACGAAGCGGTTCCAGATCAGCCCGTACAGCTTGAGCAGGTCATCGTTCTCGCGCTCGTCGCGCCCGCCGCCCTTGCCGGAGGCCCAGGCCTTGCGCACCGTTTCGGGGTCGTACTTCAGCGACGTCGGGCGGATCGCCTCGTGCGCGTCCTGCGCCCCCTTCTTGCTCTTGTAGACGACCGGCTCGGCCGGCAAGAAGTTGGCGCCGTAGCGGTCGCTGATGAAGGCGCGCGCGTCACCGACCGCGTCGTCGGAAAGACGGGTCGAGTCGGTGCGCATGTACGTGATGAGGCCGACCAGGCCGTCCTCGCCGACCTCGACGCCCTCGTACAGGCGCTGGGCCAGGCCCATGGTCCGCTTGGGCGAGAAGCGCAGCTTGCTGGACGCCTCTTGCTGCAGCTTGGACGTGATGAACGGCGGGGGCGGGTTCTTGCGCCGCTCCTTGCGCTCGACGCCCGCCACGACCAGCGGCGTGCTCTGGATGACGTCGACGACCTCGCGGGCGATGCCCTCGTTGGTCATCTCCGCCTTCTTGCCGTCGATCTTGCTGACCTTGGCGGTGAAGGGCGGCGGCGCGTGCCCCTCGACCAGCGCCTCGACGGTCCAGTACTCCTGCGGCTTGAAGGCGTTGATCTCCTGCTCGCGCTCGACGACCAGGCGGACGGCCACCGACTGCACGCGCCCGGCCGACAGACCGCGGCGCACCTTGGTCCAGAGCACCGGGCTGATCTGGTAGCCGACCAGGCGGTCCAGCACGCGCCGGGCCTGCTGCGACTCGAACTTCTTGGCGTCCAGCTGCATCGGCTTGCCGATGGCCTCGTTGATCGCCTTCTTGGTGATCTCGTTGAAGAGGACGCGCTGGATGTTCGGGTTCGAGTCGCGCACCTCCTCGGCGATGTGCCAGGCGATCGCCTCCCCCTCGCGATCGGGGTCGGGCGCCAGGAACACCTTCTCCGCGTGCTCGGCCGCCTCCTTGATCTCCGAGAGCACCTTCTTCTTGCCGTCGATGACCACGTACTCGGGCTGGAAGCCGTGCTCGATGTCGATCCCCATCTTCTTCTTGGGGAGATCCTTCACGTGGCCGACCGAGGCCTTCACCACGTAGCCCGAGCCCAGGTACTTCTTGATCGTCTTGGCCTTGGCCGGCGACTCGACGATGACCAGCGCGCCGTTGCGACCGGCCTTGGCGCGGGTCTTCTTGACCGGAGCCTCGGCTTCATCGACCAGGGCCACAGCCTGGACGGTCGACGCCTTTTTCAGCGTGTTGGCGGCGGGCTTCTTGGCCGGCTTCTTGGCGACTTTGTTGGGGGCTTCGGGCGCCTCGGCGGCGGCTGAGCTCACCTTCTTCTTAGCTGGCACGGGTTTCCTCTATTGGAGTGTAGACGCCGCCCGCCCCCTTCAGGATCCAAGCGCCCAGCTCGGCTTCTGCCAGCAGGGCCAGCGCGACCGGAAGCCGCACACCGAGATGCCGCGCGACCTGGCCGGCCGAGGCGCCACCCTGCACGGCCGCGACGACCGAGGCCAGCGGCTCGGGTGGCCCAACCACCGGTCGAGGTCGGCCCGTCAGCACGGCTGACCAATCGGCGGCGTCCCTCGCCGCTTGAGCGTGGCCGGCCGCGAGCAGCGCGTCGGTCCCCCGGCTGCCGGGCACCGCGTACAGCGCCCGCCCCTGCGTCCGCGCCAGCCGCGCCGTGATCAGCGCGCCGGAAGCCTGACGGGCCTCGACCACCAGCACGGCCGCCGCGAGCCCCGAGACGATCCGGTTGCGCGAAGGGAAGTGCCGGAAGTGCGGCAGCGTCCCCGGCGCGAACTCCGACAGGAGACCGCCGCCCGTGGAAACCATGCGGTCGAACAGCCCCGCGTGCCGATCCGGGTAGACGACGTCCACGCCGCACCCCAGCACGGCGAAGGTCTGCCCGCCGGCGTCGAGCGCGCCGGTGTGCGCGGCGCCGTCGATGCCCAGCGCCCCGCCCGAGACGACCAGCCGCCCCGCCCGCGCCGTGGCGGCAGCCAGCTCGGCGGCCAGGCGACACGCGGGCAGGCTGGCCGCCCGCGACCCGACGATCGCGACGGCCTGGGCACCGCGCCGGGGCGCGTTGCCCCGCACCCAGAGCAGCCGCACCGCCGGTTTGACGGCCGCGAGCTCCACCGGAAACGCCGGATCGCTCGCCTCGATCGTCGAGATTTTTTGGTCCGCGCGCGCCTCCACCCAGGGGCTCATCGGACGAACCGGCCCGGGGTTGTGCGTGGAAAGACCTCTCATCGCGAGCCGTTGCAGATAGCTCCGCTGGGCGGCGCGGTCAAGCAAGGCTCCTGTAGCAACAATGATTTCGCGTACTTGCCGGTCACCCTTCCAGCTCAGCCAGAATTCGGCCGGCTCCCGACGCGATCAGCCGTCGCGCCAGCTCGCTTCCCAGAGCCTCGGCCTCCGACGGTGATCCGACCAAAGCGTCGGTCAGGATCTCGCTCGCATCCGGCCGGCCGACCAGCCCCCGGACGGTCAGCCGCTCACCGTCCAGCGTGGCGTGCCCGGCGACCGGCGTCCGGCACCCCACCCCCAGACCGGCCAGCAGCGCCCGCTCGGCCGCCACGGTGACCTCGGCCGCCGGATCGGCGAGCGCCCGGCAGAGCGACACGACCCGGACGTCGTCCCAGCGGGCCTCGATCGCCAGGGCCCCCTGGCCGATCGCCGGCAGCATGATCCCCACGTCGACGCGCTCGGCGATCCGGTCCGAGAAGCCCAGGCGGTCGAGCCCCGCGCAGGCCAGCACGGCGGCGTCGACCACGCCCTCGCTGACCTTGCGGAGGCGCGTGTCGACGTTGCCGCGCAGGAGGTCGAGCTCCAGATCTCGGCGAACCGCGCGCAGCTGGCAGACCCGCCGCAGGCTCGAGGTCCCGACGCGGCTGCCGGCCGGCAGCGCCGCCAATCCCCCGCCGCTGCGGCTGACGATCGCGTCGCGCGGATCGGCGCGCGGCGGAACGGCGACGATGGCCAGCCCGTCGGCCAGCTCGGCCGGCACATCCTTGAGGCTGTGCACCGCCAGATCGATCGTGCGGTCGCGCAGCGCCGCTTCGATCTCCGCCACCCACGCTCCTTTTCCGTCCACCATGGCCGGCGGTCCCGACTGGGCGCGATCGCCGGCGGTCACGATGATCTGCTCGCGCACCTCCAGGCCCGGGTGCGCCGCGCGCAGCAGGCGCGCGATCTCGCCGGCCTGCCAGCGGGCCAGCGCGCTCCCCCGCGTTCCCAGGACAATCGTGTCGCTCAAGATCCGGCTGCCTTCTTGTCGTTGTTGTTCGGCGCCACGGCCGATTCGGGTTCCGCCTCCACCGGGGCTGGCGCCGCGACCTCCAGCGCGAACAGGCGCTGGACGGCGGTCACCAGCGACACGGCGTCCTGGCCGTCGTCCTGGCGCAGCGCCATCTGCGGCGCGTGCAGCAGCTTCTTGGCGATGCCGTCGGCCAGATCGGCCAGCGCCCGCCGCTCGCGCTCGCCCAGGCTGGGCATGGCCGCCGTCATCCGCGCCGCCTCGGCCTGCGCCAGGCCCAGCACGTGCGTGCGCAGCGCGGTGATGGTCGGCGCGAGCTGCCGCCCGCGCCAGGCCTTCAGGAACCGGTCCAGCTCTCGCTGGACCATCGCCTCGGCGTCGGCGGCTTCGCTCCTGCGCCCCTCGCGGTGCTTGTCCGCGACCTTCTGAAGATCGTCGATGTCGAACAGGTAGATGCCGTCCATCGACCCGACGTCGGGCTCGACGTCGCGCGGAACGGCGATGTCGAGCATGAACAGCGGGCGTCCCTTCCGGGCGCGCTGCACCTGCTTCATCATCACCGAGGTCAGCACCGGGCGCTGCGCGCCCGTCGAGGCGATCACGATGTCGGCCTCTCCCAGCGCCGCGGGCAAGTCGGCCCAGTCGCGGGCCGCGGCGCCGAAGCGACCCGCCAGCTCGTCGGCCCGGCTGCGCGTCCGGTTGGTCACGGTCAGCGTCGCGCCGTGCGTCCGCAGCGTCCGGGCGGCCAGCTCGGACATCTTCCCCGCGCCCACCACCAGGACGTGACAGCCCTTGAAATCGCCGAACACCTCGCGCGCGAGCTCGATCGCCACCGAGCTCACGGAGACCGGGTTGCGCGCGATCTGGGTGTCGCGCCGCACCTGCCGCGCCACCCGGAAGGCCCGTTCGAAGCAGGCGTTCAGGGTCGCTCCCGAGATCCCCTGGCGCAGGGCCGCCTCGTGCGCCTGCTTGACCTGCCCCAGGATCTGCGGCTCGCCGACCACCAGCGAGTCCAGGCTGGAGGCGACGCGAAACAGATGGTGGATCGCCTCGACCTCGCGCCGCTCGTACAGGTGCGCGGCCAGCTCGAGGGCGGGCACGCCGGCCCGCCGGGCCAGCGCCTCGGAGACGCCTCTCACCGCGCCGTCCACGTCGGTCACCGCGGCGTAGACCTCGACCCGGTTGCAGGTCGACAGCAGCGTCACCTCGCGCACGGACGGCAGCGCGGCCAGCTCGGCCAGCGCCGCCGTCAGGTCGTCGGGGACGATGGCCAGCTGCTCGCGCACGGCCACCGGCGCGGTCCGGTGCGACACGCCGAGGACGAGCAGATCGATGGCCGGGCCCGCCATGCTTCAGGCCGCGTGCCGCAGGAAGTAGGCGGCCAGCACCAGCATGGCGCCCCCGAACCCTCCCAGCGTCAGCCAGGCGGCGCGCCGGCCACGCCACCCGGCCCCCACCCGCGCGATCAGCAACACGCCGAACGCGGCCCAGGTGACGACCGCCAGCGCGTACTCCGGGCGCAGCGTGAACGCCTGCCGCAAGAGACCCAGGCGCGCGACCCAGATGGCGCCCGTCACGATGGCGACGGTGAAGATCGGAAAGCCGATCGACACGCAACGCAGGGCCAGCCGATCCAGCGTGTCCAGCGGCGTCCCGCGCCCGACCACGCGGTCGAAGCGCTTGCGTTTGAGCTGCCGGTCCTCGAACAGGTACAGCAGGGCCAGCACCGCCGCCAGCGCGAACACCGCGACCCCCACGACCGCCAGCAGGATGTGGACGCGGCCCAGCGAGCCCATGTGGGGCGCGTCCGCCTCTGCCGGGACGACCCGGGCCAGCACCAGCGCCGCCAGCGCGCCGGGCACCGCGAAGGCGCCGGCGGCCGCCAGCCGGTATCGGAACGAGGCCAGCAGGTAGCCGGCTGCGATCAGGAACGCCACCAGCGAGATCGCCTCCGGCGTCGATGAGACCGGATTGATCCCGTGAATGCACCGCGCGCCGATATCCCCGAAGTGCAGGACGACCGCGACCGCCAGCACCGCCCGCGCGACGACCGGCGACTGCAGCCGGTCACCGGCCCCGCCGCCCTCCGGCGCCGGCCCCAATCGGATTGAGTGGCCGAGCAGGTAGCCGACGTAGATCGTGGCCGCCAGGGCGTAGAGCGCGATGTCCAGCGCGGTCAGGGACCCCACCCTCAACATTTACCACGGGTTGCGCCTCACCACCCGCGCCACGCTTGGACCGTCGGAGCGCTCGTGCTAAGCCATGCCCATGGCAAGCGAGAACATCGTCGAGGTGACCGACTCGAACTTCCAGACCGAGATCGTCGGCTCGAAGCTCCCGGTTTTGGTGGATTTTTGGGCCGTCTGGTGCGCCCCGTGCCGCGCCATAGCGCCGCACGTCGAAGCGCTGGCCAAGGACTACGACGGCAAGGTCCGGGTCGGCAAGTGCGACATCGACTCCAACCCGGAGGTCGCCACCCAGTACGACATCCGCAGCATCCCGACGCTGCTGATCTTCAAGGAGGGGAAGGTCGCCGGTCAGGTCGTCGGCGCCGTTCCCCGAGCCAAGATCGAGGACATGATCAAGAAGGTCCTCTAGGCCTCGAGCACGGTCGAGATGTTCGCCGAGGGCTGGGACGCCAGCGCCTCGGCGGGCGCCGACTGCGACGAGACCACGAACGCGGACGGCGGCACCACCGCGGTGCCGCGGCGGCGCAGGCCAAGACGTAGACCGAGGCGGCCGCGCACGGCGGCGCCCAGGCTCCCCTGCCAGACCGAGCCCCAGCCGACGTAGCCGAAGCCGCACAGGAAAAGCAGCAGGAAGGGCACCGAGATGAAATGCCCGTGCTCCAGGGCCACGGCGATCGCGACCACGAAGTAGGCGGCCAGCGCCAGCTCGATGAACGGGGTCAGCGACTTGGCGGCGCGGTACTTCTTGCCCGACCAGTTCTCGAGGCGGCCGCGGATGCCGTGCTTGGGCGTGCGCACGAACTCGGTCTCGCGCCCCATCAGCGCCTCGAGCACCGCGCGCGTCTGGTTCACGCACAGCCCGATCCCCATCGACATCACCAGCGGCAGGCGCTTGAGCGCCGCCCACTGGAAGCGCGGGGCGTGCGTCGGGTCGCGCAGCAGCGCGATCTCGCGCTGCGAGGCCAGGTAGAACGACGCCACCGACATCGTGGTGCCGAAGAACAGCGGCAGGTCGATCATCAGCACCTCGCGCCAGCCGTGGTGCGCGCGCAGCGCCAGGTTGGGCAGCAGCAGGATCGACAGCAGCATCAGCAGCGGGTAGGCGATGTTGTTCGACAGGTGGAAGAACGCCTCCAGCTTCTGCGAGAACGTGATGTTCGAGCGCAGGATGGTGGGCAGCAGCTTCTTGCAGACCTGGATCGACCCCTTGGCCCAGCGGAACTGCTGCGCCTTGAAGGCCGACATCTCGACGGGCAGCTCGGCGGGGGCCGCGATCTCGGGCAGGTAGACGAACTTCCAGCCGCGGATCTGGGCCCGGTAGGACAGGTCCATATCCTCCGTCAATGTGTCGTGCTGCCAGTCGCCCGCGTCCGTGATGGCCGCGCGGCGCCACAGCCCGGCCGTGCCGTTGAAGTTGAAGAAGCGCCCCGACCAGTTGCGGCCGGCGTGTTCCATGATGAAGTGCCCGTCCAGCATCAGGGCCTGGACCTCGGTCAGCGCCGAGAAGTCGCGGTTCACGTGCTCCCAGCGACACTGCACCACCGCGACGCGCGGGTCGGCGAAGTGGTCGATGGCCCGCTCCAGGATGTCCGGCAGCGGCAGGAAGTCGGCGTCGAAGATCAGGACGAACTCGCCCTTGGCGGTGCGCAACCCGTTCTGGAGCGCGCCCGCCTTGAACCCGGTGCGGTCGACCCGGTGGATGTACGCGATGTCCAGCTCGGGGAACTTGCGGGTCAGATCGGCGATCTTGCGCTTGCAGATCTCCTGCGTCTCGTCGGTGCTGTCGTCCAGCACCTGCACCTGGAACCGATCCCGCGGGTAGCGGATGGCGGCGACCGAGTCGAGGAGCCGCTCGACCACGTACATCTCGTTGAACAGCGGCAGCTGCACGGTGACCGCCGGCAGCTCCGAGAACCGCCCGGCCGGCTTGGGCCGATTGTGGCGATTCCGGTAATACATCCAGACCAGCGACGATCGATGGAACCCGTAAACCGCCAGAACGAGCAGAACGGCCAGGTAAGTCCCGAGCACGACTGTCGAAATCGACATGGCCGCCATACTAAAGCGGCAATTGTCATCAAATTGTCATTCGTTGTGTTTCTTTGTGCGCCATGTAGGTGCCGCCCTGTCCAAAACTAGAACAGGTACTGCAGGCGCACGCGGAGGCTGAACATGTCGTCGTCGTAGGGGGGCTTGCTGGCCTGATTTTCGAAGTGGGACTTGGCGTAGCCGCCCACCACCTTGACGTAGAGCTGCTTGTAGAACAGATACTGCGCCGCGATGTACACCTGCAGGTTCGTGGAGCGCTGCTGATCGATCTGGATGTCGTGGAAGGTCGCGTAGTTCCCGCCGGCGCCGAGCAGGAGATTGGGGAGCATCGCCGGAATCGGTGACACGTCGACGAACCCGCCCGCGCTCAGGCGGTTGCCCGAGGCGCCGGCGTCCTCCCCGTGCTTGTTGGCGTCTGCCACGTCGATCGACGCGTAGCCGAAGTTGAGGCTGGCCTCGACGAACGGCGCCAGCACCACCTGGGCCGACATCGCGCCGCCTCGATTCTTCTTGGTGTTCAGGCTCATCGGCATGGAATCGATGTTCCAGGCGTACTGGTACTCGAGGGCCCCGCGCACCTTCAGCCAGCCTATGTCGAAAATGGCGGCAGGCCGGCCCCCGGCGTAGTTCAGGCTCCCATCGTTCCCGAACTGCCCCAGCACCTCGACCCGCAGGAACGGGAACGGGTACAGGTGGAGGGCGGCGTTGCCGACGTGGGATAGGTTGGGCCGATAGAGCATGAAGTCCGCCGCGTACAGGGCGGCGACCGCGCCAGGGCCATTCGGCCCGCCGGACGAGACCGGGTCGTACGCACCGAGCCGCTCGTAGGTGTTGAGGTCCAGGCCCATGCCCAGCGGGTAAACGTCGAACGCCTGGAAGCGGCCGACCGTCACGTCCCACTCCTGGAGCGCGCCCGTGCGAAGCCAGACATCGTCAGCCGCGACGACGCCGTCGATCGCTCCGTTGGTCCCCTGAGAGTTGTATTGATTGGTGTTGGCCACGATCTCGGCCTGCACCTGCACGAACCAGGTCTCCATCACGTAGGTCGGAGTCACGCGCAGTAGAAAGCGGCCCTGGTCGAGCAGCTCGTAGGTCTTGGCCGGAACGTTGATGTTGCCGCTGCGGATCAGGCGAGCGTTGCCGTCCATCCAGCCGTAGCCCGAGATCCCGATGGCGGTCCGCGGAAGGTAGGGCCACTGTAACCCCTGCATGTCCAGCCAGAGCGGACCGCCGTAGAGGCCCCGCGTGAAGGGCTCCGGGTAGGCCGATGCCGGGAGCTGCTCGATGACGCCGGGCGAGATGTTGGCGGCCGGCTCGGGGGGGGCCGACGCTGGAGCGGCCGGGACCGGTGAGCTCGACGGCACCGTCGCGGGCGGGGTGCCGCCGGGGTTCTCGGCGAACGGGTCGGGGCCGGCGGCGCGCGCCCGGCCGCTCGTCGCAAGGACCGTCAACGCGGCCAGGACGGCGCCGCGAACCAGAGAATTCGAACAGGCCCGTTGCCTCAATCGGTGATCGGTCATTCGTTCCTGTCTCGGTTATTGGGTGACGGTGAACGTGTCGGACAGCGCGCACCCGACGCCGCCCTTGCCGGAGCAGGGCGTCGACGCCGCGCCAGCGTTCGGAGCGACGATGACCTTCACCATGCCGGGCTCGACGGCCCATCCCGACATCGTCGTGTCCCAGTACTTCAGATCCTTCACCCGAAGCGGGATCGTGATCTGCTTGGCGTCACCCGTCGTCCCCTTGGCGGCCAGCGACACGCGGTAGAAGGCCTTCAGCTCCTTGTAGTTGGTGCCGGCGCGATTCGTCACCGACGAGCTGGGGTACTGGACGAACACGAACACCGTCTCCGTGCCGGCGACCGCGCTCTGGTTGTGAACCTCCACCTTGACGGGCACGACACCGTCGGACGGGACCGTCGAGCAGGGCACCTCCAGGTTCTCGTAGCTGAAGGTCGTGTACGAGAGACCGTAGCCGAACGGGAACGAGCCGTCCTTCGGGCTCAGCGTCGTGCCGTTGTGATCGAAGTACTGGTAGCCGACCCAGTAGCCCATCGCGGTGCTGCCGCTGGGGTCAGCAAACTCAGGCCAGTGCGACAGGGTGGTGTCCCAGGTGACCGGCAGCTTGCCGCTGAAGTTCGCGTCACCGAACAGGAGCCGCCCCAGCGCCACGCCACCCACCATGCCCGGATACCAGGCCATCACCACGGCCGGCACCTTCGAGTACCAGGACGACATGTCGATGATGCCGCCCGCCTCCAGCACGACGACCATCGGCTTGCCGGCGGCGGCCACGTCGGAGATGAGCGTGTTCTGGGTGCCGGAGCCGACCTTGGGGTCCAAGCTCAGCACCACCTGGTGCGAGGTCGACGCGATGCCGCCGGTCGTGCGATCGCCGGCACCCGTGTACTCCTCGCCCTCGTCGCCGGATGTCAGCCCCGCCATCACGACCGCGAAGTCGAACCCGGCGCTGATCGCGTCCGACGCTTTGTTGTACCGGGTGACGGTGATGCCGGTGGCGGCGCCCATGATGCCCGCCAGCGGGCCGACGCTCTTGGCCGGATCGGAGAAGACACGGGACGACCCCGCGTCGCCGGTCCGGACATTGGTCGTGAAATCGATGGAGCAGCCGCTGCTGCCGTTGTTCGAACAATCCTGGCTCCCGGTCTCCTGCAGCGAGAACTGCACGCTGGCGCCGATCACGGCGATCTTCTTCACGGTCGATCGGTCGATCGGCAGCGTGTTGCTGTCGTTTTTCAGCAGAACCATCCCCTCTTCAGCGGCTGCCTCGGCCAGCTGGATGTGGGTCGCGCCGATGGCCGGATCGGTCTGGTCGTTCTTCTGGATGGAGCC
>Ga0335083_10009683_pt1 | contig 11681 bp, 7 predicted proteins | sample Lox_Sample_42_FD_206716 | JGI IMG/M metagenome (GOLD analysis project Ga0335083, IMG submission 206716) | Soil microbial communities from Loxahatchee National Wildlife Refuge, Florida, United States - Lox_Sample_4.2 | ecosystem: Environmental > Terrestrial > Soil > Wetlands | place: USA: Florida... | reverse complement strand
GCACGGCGCTTTAGCGGCGCGTGTGGCGACAGGTTTCTCCCGAGTGTGTGCAGGGACAACGCCTCTGCGCACACGGAGTCGCGCACTACCGGGCCTCGCGGAAGCGGTAATCCGAACGCCGCCCTAGCTATAATCGAAGTGTGACTCTGCCGATTGTTCGCAAGCTTGCCGAGGCCAATTTCCCCACCCGCTGGGGGCAGTTCCGCATCTACGGCTTCGAGGGCGAGTTCCCCGACGGCAACGCCGACGCACTTGCCCGTGAAGGAAAGGCCGAGCGGCGCAAGGAGACCGCGGTTGCGCTGGTCATGGGCGACGTTCATAGCGAACCACCTCTGGTGCGCATTCACTCGCAGTGCCTCACCGGTGACGTGTTCCATTCCATGCGCTGCGATTGCCGGCAGCAACTTGAGCTGGCACTGCAGTCGATCGCCGATGCGGGCGCAGGCATTCTCATCTACGAGCAGCAGGAAGGCCGCGGCATCGGATTGATGGCCAAACTGCAGGCCTACGAGCTGCAGGACCAGGGTCTGGACACCATCGAGGCCAACGAAGAGCTCGGCTTCGATGCCGACTACCGTCAGTACGCTTTGCCGGCTGAAGCGCTGAAACAACTCGGAGTGAAGCAGGTGCGGCTGATCTCGAACAACCCCGAGAAGGTGGCTGCGCTGGAAAATGCCGGGATCGAAGTGGTGGAGCGCGTCTCAGCCGAAGTCGAACCCTACGAGCACTCCGAAAACTACCTGCGGACGAAGAAAGAGAAGATGGGGCACTTGTTCACGGGATGGTAGGGGCCTGATCTCTGATCCTGTCATTCTGAGCGCAAGCGAAGAACCTGCTTTTGTTTAGATTGCGTCGCTTCGAAACTTTGCAATCGGCAAGCTCTCCTCGAGCTCAAAATACGAGCCGCGAAGCGGCGACTCAGATTTTAGCCCCGGGTGGAGCGCAGCGGAACCCGGGGTGGCGTTTTTTTGAGACCTCGAACTACATAAAGCCCACGTAACCCAGCACTCCGCTTCGCTACGTGCTGGGCTGTCATCACACGCCCTTCGGGCTCTTAGCAATTTTTCGTCCGTGATTTGCGCAATACCTTCTCTAATTCCTGCTTGTTTCTCACCGGCAACTGCTTAATCGCCGCTCTCGCTAGCGCGATGTATACCTCTCTCGCTTCGGGTGTCCTCTTCAAATGTGCCAGATGCTTGCGCACCGTTTGCACGTCGCCGCGGACCAGCGGGCCGCTAAAGGCGCGCGGTGCGTCTTGAACGAGATAGTTGCTCCATGTTTGGCGCAACAGAGGCAGCATGGTCTTTTTTATTCTGTTTCGTGGAATTCCTGCAGCTTCTGCTACCTGCTCCATGCTGCTCATAAGAGCGATCACAAGCGGCGAGGCAAAGGCCCCGAAAGCGTGATAGAGGGCTTTATTTTTCTTCTGGATTCTGAATGGTCGTCCTCCCAGGTCCTGTGCAATCTCGAACGCCATTCGCATCGCTCGGCGATCACCTTCAATGGCAAACGCGACTTCTTTCCAGTAGGGCGTTCTTCCCTGAACGAAGGACATCAGGGGGTGCGCCGAGAGAAGATTTGACTGACGGGATAGCCAACCCGCGCCAGTTCAACCGCCAGCGCCGAGCCGAGGTTTCCCGGTCCGACAATGCTGATGGAGGGCTTGGCTGTGCGCTTATTCGCCACGAGCGGAGCATAGCAGAGACGAAAACATCTTCACCACGGAGACACGGAGATGAGAGGGCAAGGAGCCGGTTTGTGCCTCGACCGCACTCCCACGTTGTGACATTCGGTTACTGACTCAGCCGCTTACGCCGCGATCATCTTCTTGACCATCTCTGGCAGTGCTTCGCCGGCTTTTGCCAGCACCGCCTCGTCGAAATAGCCATTATTCGCGGGCTCTTCCGGACCGACATAGATGGTGCGAGCTCCATTACGGTGTGCCAGGCGAACGAAACTCGCCGCCGGCTCGACCACACCGGACGAACCGACCGTCATCAGCAGCGTGCTGCTCTCCAGTTCAGCGCGAATGCGGTCCATCTCATACGGAACTTCGCCGAACCAGCAGACATGCGGACGCAGCACCGCGCCACAGGTTTTGCAGATCGGCAGCTCGGTCTCGTGCGGTTCCGAATCCTCAAACGGCTCGGTGGGACACAGCTCGCGCGAGCAGCGCGTCATCATCAAGCGGCCGTGCATGTGCAGCACGCGCTGGCAGCCGGCCTGCTCGTGCAGCGAATCGACATTCTGCGTGCAAAGAAAGAAACGAGGACCGAGCTGCCGCTCGAGCTCAGCCAGCGCAAAGTGCGCCGGGTTGGGCTTTACCTCCGCATGCTTTTGTCGCCGCATGGAGTAGAACTGCCACACCAGCAGCGGGTCGGCATGAAACGATTCCGGAGTGGCAACCTGAGTCGCGGGATATCCGCGCCAGATTCCGCCAGCGCCGCGAAATGTGGGCAGGCCGCTTTCGGCACTCACGCCCGCGCCGGTCAAAACGAAGAGACGATCGGTCGAGGAAATGCGCATTCGTCTTCAGGATACAAGGTCGGCAAGGGCGGCATTACCGAGGAATTTCCTCGACTAGAAAAGGTCATTGCCGCCGCGCCTCGGACCGTGACGAAGACTTGTCATGCGGCGGCGCAGAGTCGCTGCTTCGCAGCGCGATTGTCGCTTGCCACAGCTTTCACGCCACGGTGAGAGGAGTGTGAGCACCACCTCCGAGAGTGAAACCCAAGCCTTACTATTCCATAATCCGAAAGGTGAAGATTTTGGCCAGGGCAGCTTCGTTTCGCGCGGTGATGGAGTCGGGCGGCAGGAAGCCGTATTCACCGGCATACAGGTTCACCTTTGTCGTGTAGACCAGCGGTGAGATTCGCGTTGCCACGAAGATTAGCTTATCTCGGCCGTTGTCGGTTGAGGCGTGGGTTACGCCCCCGTTTGCGATACGAAAGTCGCGTTCGTCCCCGCGCCGATGAAGCTGGACCAGTTGGTAGTCGGTGATGGCGACTCCCTCGGGCATCACGATCAGGAACTCGAGCGGGCCGGCGAAATTGTTCTTGCTCATCGGCCCATCCACCACTCCGTCCTGAATGCCTTTGACAAATGACAGCGACGCGGCAGTCTTCAGCGATCCCTGGCTCTTCCAGTTCACCAACTCCGGCGACACTTCCACCCACTCGCCATCTTGCTTCACGTAGACACCGACGTCGGTCGGTATCGCCTGGCCGGCCAGGTTGTCTGCCTTAGTGGAGGCGTTCGGTTTTTGTGCTGTGACTGTTGTGCACGGAGCCGCGATAGCACTGGCGGGGTTGATCATGTACTTCACCACCCGCTCGCTGACCTTCGCCGTCTTCAGTTGCAGCAACTGGTCTGTCGTCAGGCTGAAGTGCTGCTGCTTCTTCTTGATCTGCTCAATGATGAGATCGTCGCTGTAGCCTGCCTTCCGGAGCTTGATGACGTCCTGCACCGTCATCGGCTTCTCGGGCGCAGGAAGATACAGCACGTGCGACTGCGCATGCAGCAAGATGGAACAACCGAGCAGCAACAACAGCACAGCCCGCGTGGGGGACGGCGTATGCATGCGGAACACCTTGGAAGAGCGTGGAGTCTGCGAAGTCAGTTTGTGCCCGGTCCGGTTGCGAAACAAGAGAAATGTGGCACCAACGAGTGACGTTGGTAACTGCCTCCACTCATTTCCAACTGCAGACATGAGTTGGGAACCCCTGCTTTCAATATGTGCAGGGCGGCCAGAGCGGGGTACAATCCTACGGGTTTAGAACCACAGGGGGTCCCGTTTTGGATGAGCATCTGAGACAAGACAACGAGCCTCCAGCGGCGATCGCCAGGCATGGCTGGCGCTATCATCACATCGGAATTCCCACTCAGGTCCCGCGTCCTGACGAGGTTCACGTGCCACACCTCTACATTCACGTGGCCGGATTTCGAACCAGCCCGTTCGGTGTTCAGTGGATTCGGTTTGACCCCGATGCCCCTTACCCTGAGGCGGTCAAGACCATCCCTCATGTGGCCTTCGAGGTGGACGATCTAGCAGCGGCTTTGGTTGGGCAGGAGATTCTGGTTCCACCGAACAGTCCAATACCGGGATTGAAGGTTGCCATGATCCTCGATAACGGCGCCCCGATTGAACTGATGGAGTTCTCGGTAACACACGAGGCGCAAGCCGAATAAGTACCTGGGCCTTGGGCGCGGGAAGCGATGGAACTGATGCGGATTCAGTCACGCGAAGTTACTGTCCCCAGAGTAGCCTGCGTCGATTGCCCTTCTCCCTTCAAATACTTATCGAACCATGCAACTGTTCGCTTGAGGGCGTCGATCTGGTTTTCGCGCTTGGCGAAGCCGTGTCCTTCAGCGGGGTAGTAATGCGCATCGACCGTCCGGCCTTCTTTCTTGAGGATTTCGACTACCTGCTCGGCTTCCTCTTTGGGCACGCGGATATCGTTTTCGCCCTGCAGCACCAGCAGCGGTGCCCTCTCATCGCGGATGTACTTGATCGGTGAGCTCGCCTCGTACTTCGCTCGGTCTTTCTTCGGATCGCCCAGCAGCGTCTTCTCGTATTGCTGCAACATGGGATCTTCGTGCTGCAACATGGTGTACCAGTCGATGATGCCGTATTGCTCGACGGCTGCCGCCCAGATATCCGGCATTCTACCGATGGCCATTAGCGTCATGAAGCCGCCGTACGAGCCGCCGGTGATTCCAATCTTCTTCGCATCGACGTAGCCGGTATCGATAACAAACTTCGTGGCGTAGACCTCGTCCTGCAAATCGCCGCCGCCAAGGTCCTGATAGTTGCCCTTCTGAAACGCGAGTCCATAACCCGTTGATCCGCGAACATTGGGAGCGATGCAGACGTATCCGCGCGAGGCGAGTGCCGCTGCGGTAGCTCCAAAGCTCGCGACCGTCTGGCCGGTGGGGCCTCCGTGTGGCAGAACCACCGCCGGATTCGAGCCGTCGCGCTTCAGGTTGTACGGCATCCACAGCAAGCCGCTGATCGTTTGCCCGTCGAAGCTCTTGTAGGAGACGACCTGAGCCGCAGGCAGATCATTCGGGTTGAGTCCCGCCACAGCTGAGTAGCTCAGTTGTCGCGGCTTGCCGGATGCCAGGTCATAAATCCAGAAGTCAGAGGGCCGCTGCGTGTCCTGGTGCCGTAGCAACAACGACTTGCCATCAGGAGAAAAGGCGTTTGGATTACCCGCTGGCGATGTCAGACCGGCAGGCATCTGCACTGGGGCCGACTTGCGGCTGGATATGTCGTACAGGTACGGGGTGGTAATGCCGTCGGCGTTGATGTCATATGTCAGCCGCTTGCCATCGGGAGAGAAATAGCCGGCACTTACCTCCCACTGCGTATCGGTGACCCATGTAATCTTCTTGCTCGCAACGTCCAACAACCCGGCATTGTTGTAGCCGCCCTTTTCGTTTGAGGTGATACTCACGCTTTTTCCGTCAGGAGAAACTGACGAAGCGAGAATGACAACCTGCCCCGGGTGCGGGGTGAGTTCTTCCTGCCGGCCGGTGGCAACGTCGATGCGGAAGACACTCGCGTCGGTAAAGCCGACGAAGATTCGAACCGCATAAATGTAGCGTCCGTCAGGGCTCCAGTTCACCAGCGACCACTCGTGATCGCTGCTCTGCTCGTTGGTGAGCTTCTTGAGTTGGTGTGTGCTCCAGTCCATGATGGCGACGTCGGTGCTGGAAGCAGTCTTCGGCTTGTAATTGAGGGCGATGCTCTTTCCGTCGGGCGAGAACACCGGATCGGTCTCCGAAATCTCGGGCGTGTTGGTCAGATTCACCGGCACGCCGCCACCACTCGGCACGGCGAAGATGTCGTAGTACTCGTGGCCGCCGAAGTCCTGCTGATACAGGATCCACCTGCCGTCAGGCGAAAACGTCGCGCCATCCTGCCGGTCGTCGGACACGGTGAGCTGCAACGGCCAGCCGCCTGTGGAAGGTACAAGCCAAAGATTGTTGCGTCCCGTGAGGTTGGTCGTGAACACAATCGTCTTTCCATCCGGCGACCACGCGGGAGAAGATACGCGTCGGCTGAAGAACAGGTCGTCGATTGGCACCGGCTTGGCCGACGGGTTCGATTGCGAGCTGACCGACTTGGGATCGGTCGGTTGGCGGTCAGCAGGACCGGCAGCGAAGGAGAGAAGGTTGCAAAAAATAGCGAGAGTAGAAACGATGAAGAGGTAACGCCGCATAGAATCTCCTGGTTGTGAGTGAGGTCTTTGACCCGCGCGATGCTCGCCAACTTTTATATACTGAAAGTTCCGCCGCCCGCGTTCCGCGCGGATTGCATCCGTCCGGCCGGTAGGGAATCTAGAACAAGTAGAATCGTAAGAACAGGTCCCGTGACGTCCCAGGTTAGCCCAAAAGATGGGCGAACCTGGGGCACAGGGCAGGAGCTCTCATCCTTGTCCACCGTAATGATGAATGTTGACAGCGAGAAGCTGGAACGGGTGATGGATTCGTTCCGCCGCTGGGGGTATCTTCAGGCCAATCTCGATCCGCTCGACCACTTCAAGCCGCTTCCGCATCCTGAGTTGGACGTAATCGGCGAGGAAGCTGAAGCAGCGCGCCGCATCTACGCCGGCTCAATCGGCGTCGAGTTCATGCACATTGCCGATACTGAGCGGCGCGAGTGGATTCAGGAGCACATGGAGGCGCAGGACGAGCAGCCGATCGATCGCGCGCGTGTGCTCGATCAACTGGTGCGCGCCGACGTCTTCGAGCAGACCATTCACTCACGCTACATCGGAACCAAGCGCTACTCGCTGGAAGGGAACACCGCGCTTATCCCGCTGCTCGACGAGATTCTGGATACCGCAGGCGAGCAGGGAGCGGAGCAGGCCGTGCTGGCCATGAGCCATCGCGGGCGTCTGAACGTCATCATCAATGTGGTGAACCGTCCAGCGGCTGAAATCTTTGCCGGCTTTGAAGACGTCGATCCTCGCAGCGTGCTCGGCGGCGGCGACGTGAAATACCACATTGGCGCAACCGGGTTGTTTACCGCCGCCAATGGCAATCAGATTCGCATCCACATGGTGTCGAACCCAAGCCACCTGGAAGCGGTGAACCCGGTGGCGATGGGCCGCGCGCGCGCGAAGCAGACGCGCATTGGCCACGATGGGAAACTGAAGGTCGTGCCCATCATCATGCACGGCGACGCCGCCTTCGCGGGGCAGGGAATCACCGCCGAGAGCCTGAACCTGGCAACTCTGCGCGGGTACAACGTGGGCGGAACAGTTCACATTATTGTGAACAATCTGATTGGCTTCACCGCCAACCCGAACGAGGCCTATGCCGGCCGCTTCTCGTCGGACCTGGCAAAGCGTCTGCCGATTCCCATCTTCCATGTGAATGGCGAGGACGCCGATGCGGTGGTGCGCGTTGGACGCATGGCGCTGGAGTTTCGCAACGAGTTTGGTTCCGATGTGATGGTTGATCTCATCGGCTTCCGGCGTCACGGCCACTCTGAAGTTGACGACCCGACCATTACGCAGCCGATCCGCTACCGCAAGATCAAAGACCATCCCCTGCTGTACGAGATCTATGCACAGAAGACGGGCCAGGATCCGAAGCCGCACATTCAGAAGTTCATCTCCGAGCTCGATACGGCGCAAGTCGAGGGCAAGAAGATGGCCAAGAAGCCGGTGATGCGCCAGTTACCGAGCTACTGGGCGCCGTTTCACGGTGGAGAATGGAAGCCCGAGTACGAGGTCGACACTGGGCTCACTAGTGAGCGCATTCACGAGCTCACCGACGCGCTGGTGAAATATCCCGAGGGTTTCAACATCCATCCCAAGGTGCAGAAGCTGCTGGAGCAGCGGCATGAGATGGGATACGGCAAGCGTCCGGTTGATTTCGGCATGGCTGAGGCGCTGGCGTTTGGATCGCTGGCAACACAAGGCGTGCCGATTCGGCTCAGCGGTCAAGACAGCCGACGCGGCACCTTCAATCAGCGGCACTCGGTGCTCATCGACATTCAGGACGAGAAAGAATACGTTCCGCTCTGCCATCTGGCGGCGAACCAGGCGCGCGTTGAGATCTACAACTCCGAGCTGTCCGAAGCAGCGGTGATGGGCTTCGAGTATGGATACTCGCGCGACTTCCCGGAGACGCTCGTCATGTGGGAGGCGCAGTTCGGCGACTTCGCCAACGGCGCGCAAATCATCATCGATCAGTTCGTCGTCTCTGGTGAAGACAAGTGGGACCTGCTAACTGGGCTGGTGCTGCTGCTGCCGCACGGGCACGAAGGCCAGGGACCGGAACATTCCAGCGCGCGTATCGAACGCTATTTGCAGCTCTGCGCTCGCGACAACATGCAGGTGGTGCAGCCTTCGACCGCGGCGCAGTATTTCCATCTGCTGCGCCGGCAGGCGCTGCGCAAGTGGCGCACGCCGCTCATCGCCTTCACGCCGAAAAGCATGTTGCGCCATCCGGAAGCGGTGTCACCGGTTGCAGAGTTGGAGCGGCCTCGCTGGCAGAACGTCATTCCTGACGAGACGGCGCTCGACGCCAAGCGCATTCTGATCTGCACCGGCAAGATCGGCCACGAGCTGCGCATGGAACGCAAGAAGATGAAGGGAACGAAACCGGCGATTCTCATGCTTGAGCAGATGTATCCCTTCCCGGAGGACGATCTGCGCCAGGTGCTCGGACGTTATCCCAACGCGACCGAGTTCCTATGGGTGCAGGAAGAGCCTGCCAACATGGGCGCACTCTCATTCGTAGTGCCACGACTGAAGCGAATCATCGGCGCCAAACTGCGCAGCATCAAGCGCGCGGCGAACGCGACACCGGCAACCGGTTCGGGCAAAGCCCACGAGCTGGAGCAGAAGACTCTGATAGCCCTGGCGCTTGGAACCTCCGCTTAGTTTTCTATTCTGTTGCAGTCAAAGAGTCGTAGCCTGGCTACGACTCTTTATTTTTTACTGTCAAAACTGCGTGATATTTGAGACAGCAAAACCCTCAATTCAATAATCAGCTCTGTCTTTGATAAGACAATTGTGGTCCTACTACATGACTCTTTTCTAGGCACGAACTCTGCTTGCGCGAGCATGTACCAGAGTCTCTCAATCTAAGATCCCTGCGTAGTCAAAAACTTTAACTATCCAAACCTGTTTTCGAATTTGTGCTTCTGCTAGCGCAATCTATAGTTATAGATTTAATTAACTATTTATCATAATCATCAAACTCGATATGAAGTTTGGAAGCTACCATCACTCTGCCTATAAGAAAACAAATTTGGCCGAAGGCAACCTGTCTGCAAGTCGTTGCAAAAGCGAAGTGTGAGCATTCTCCTGAATGGCGGCTCTCGTGCACTTGCCTGGATGGGGTCGTCCTGCTGTCGTTGTACTCGCAAATAGCCAGGTGTTCAGCGCCAGCGCACGAACTTTCAAACTTAAGGTGGAGAGTGCGATGAAAAGAAGTATCGTCACAATTCTCGCCCTGCTTAGCTTGGCGTTGCTGTTGCCGGTTCTTTCTTATGGACAGGCGATCAGCGGCGACTTGACGGGCGTGGTGAAGGATGCGTCGGGAGCCTATGTGGCCGATTCCGATGTGGAGATCACAAATCTGGCCACAGGATTTAAGCAGACAACCAAAACCAACGCGCAGGGTGAGTATCGCTTCGCGAACTTGCCGGTGGGCCACTATTCGGTGGACGTGAATGCCCCAGGCATGAAGGGTGGCTATCGCGACGTTGAAGTCGTCCTCAACAAGGTCGCAACCGCGAACATCACGACCGCTGTTGTCAGCGCCGGTACGACCGTCGAAGTCAACGAACAGGCAGTGGCGATTGATACCACCACGCCCACCATCTCGCAGGAATACGGAGCCAAGCAGATTGCCGAGTCTCCGCTGGCGACTGCCGGTACGGCGACGACCAGCAGCGGCGTGTTGAACCTTTCGTTGCTCGATGCTGGCGTGTCCACTTCGGGCGGTATCGGCGCCGGTTCTGGTCCGTCGGTTGGTGGCCAGCGTCCGCGCAATAACAACTTCACGATTGAAGGCGTCGACAACAACAGTCTCTCGACGACCGGTCCGCTCATTGTGATCCCGAATGACGCGGTCGACAGCTTCACCGTGTTGCAGAACCAGTACTCGGCGGAATTCGGCCACTCCTCGGGCGGCCAGTTCAACCAGACCATCAAGAGCGGCACCAACCAGTTCCACGGCACCGCTTATGAGTACTTCCAGAACCGCAATCTGAACGCAGAAGACTCCCAGGTGGCATTAACTCAGGCACCTGGACCGTACAGCAACCCGCGTTACGACAACAACCGCTTCGGCGGCAACTTCGGCGGCCCGATCATCAAGAACAAGTTGTTCTTCTTCACCGATTGGGAGTACAACCCCATCGGCCAGGTGGGAAGCCCGAACACGTTTTGCGCGCCCACCTCGGCGGGCTATTCGATGTTGAACACATTGTTCCCGGGCAGCAATAACCTGGCGCAATTGCAGAAGTACGCAGGCACCGGTGGCACGGCCAACGTTTGCGCTTCCACACTTAATGTTGCGCAGGGGATTGCAACCAATGATGCCAACGGGGACTTCCCCACTGGCACGACCACCTTTGCCGTTCCGATCGGTGATATCGGAGTTGTGGGACCCAGCTACCAGAACACGCTGAGCACCGCGAACTCCTTCGACTACAACATCTCGGAGAAAGACCAGTTGCGCGGCCGCCTGGCGTGGGTCAAGCTGAATGGCTTTGATACTGCGGCGTCGCTGCCGGAGTTCTGGATCACGCTGCCACAGCGCTTCTGGGTGGCAACCCTGAGCGAGTATCACAACTTTTCTCCCAACGTCAACAACGAGTTCCGTTTCGGCTTCAACCGCTATTCACAGTTCTTCCCGGTTGGCCCGCAGAGCTTCCCGGGGCTCGATTCCTTCCCCAACCTCCTGATCTCGCAGTTGAACCAGCTCAATATCGGTCCTGACCCCAACGCACCACAGACGACCGTCCAGAACCAGTATCAGTTTGTGGACAACGTGAGCTGGGTGAAAGGCAAGCACAACCTGCGTATCGGCGGTGAGTTCCGCTGGATCATCAGTCCGCAAACGTTCACCCAGCGCGTGCGTGGCGACTACGAGTGGAACGCCCTGTCGGACTACCTGAATGACTTCGCGTCGTTCCCGACCTCGGGCGGCTTCAGCGAGCGCTCATCGGGTAACACCGTGTATTACGGCAACAAGAAGGCGTATTACGCTTACGCGAATGACGATTGGCGCATTTCACCGACCATCACCTTGAACCTCGGGTTGCGGTATGAATACACCGGCAATTCCCAGGGTTTATACAACCAGTCACTCAATGCGATTTCAAGCGTGCCTGGCCTGATAACCTTTGGCAACCCCACCGTACAAGGGACCAACTTCATGCCGCGCGTCGGCATCGCCTGGGCCCCCACTCCGGAAACGTCAGTCAACGTGGGCTTCGCCATGGCGAACGACGTTCTCTACGACAACCTGGGCATCCTCTCGCAGCCGCCTCAGTTGCAGCAGACCTGCGACGTAGTGGATATAGGGCAGCCGCAGCCGTGCCCGTATTCGCCTACTCGCTTCCTGGGTGCCGGTGGCTTGCCTAGCACGCCTGCTCCGATTACCGATCCGACCACTGGGCGTGCTGTCACCAGTGCCTACATCCCGAACCA
>Ga0335083_10009681_pt1 | contig 11683 bp, 13 predicted proteins | sample Lox_Sample_42_FD_206716 | JGI IMG/M metagenome (GOLD analysis project Ga0335083, IMG submission 206716) | Soil microbial communities from Loxahatchee National Wildlife Refuge, Florida, United States - Lox_Sample_4.2 | ecosystem: Environmental > Terrestrial > Soil > Wetlands | place: USA... | reverse complement strand
TTCATTTCCTCCAGCAAGCCAAAGTATGCCTGGCAGAAATCTTCGCTCAGTCGAGCCGCACCCATCTGCCAGTACGACCGATAGGTCCGCTGGAATTGTAGATCGCGTGTGGTGTCCGTACGACGAAACGTGTCGATCAGGTATCTATATTGATCCAGGCCGCCGTCCTTGGCGATGGACGCGAGCAGCGGATCGATGTGGCGATTCAACGCTGAATACATTGGCTCAATTTTATCAGCGAATATTGCCCATCGATTATTAGCCAGATCCGGGAGAGTACCCATCGGCCATCTCGTACCAATGACGCTGGGGCGTCCTCACCGTCCACCACGGCGTTGTCAGGCAATGAACGAAGCTGCTCGCCGCAGCAGACGCTGCGCGTGGGCGTCGATCAAGCATCCGGCTGACGGTTGCAGTATTGTGCGGGTCAGAGGAGTTTCTCATGACCTGTTGCGGAGAAATAAGGTTGTCGGTGGTGAGTGGTCGGGGTGGTGATCGGCCCATCCGAACGACGGGGGCCGGGCCCCCTGCCGGAGGCTCATGGACCCTCAGCACAGACATCTTTCAGCCACGTAGCAGACTGCCCGTGCATCGCACCCAAAAAAATCTCTTGAACCTGACGTAACGTGAGGTCTTATACTCGTGGTGTATTGCTAGAAAGCCAATGAGCGAGCAGATCAGGATCTGGCGTATCGGTGAGTTGGCAGAGCGGGCCGGGATCACCGTGCGCACGTTGCATCACTATCACCGTCTCGGGTTGCTGTCGCCGTCCTGCCGCACATCAGGAGGGCACCGCTGCTATACAAGCAAGGACGTGGTTCAGCTGCAGCGCATAATCGGATTGCGAAGCTGCGGACTCTCGCTCGAAGAGATCGGCGTGGTCCTGTCCGCTGGTGCGGATGGTGGCCTAGCCGATTTGCTACGCCGTCAACTGGAAGTGGTCGGTGAGCGCATCCGGCAGGCGGTCGCACTGCGGATTCGGCTCCTCGGGGTACTCGACGCGCTCGACCAGACGGTCGAGCCGTCGATCACGGAGATCCTGCGATTGATTGAGGAGACAGCCACCTTGAACCATCCGTTTACCGCTGAGCAGTTCGCACAGATGAGGGAGCAGCGCGCCCGGCAGGTGCGTGAGATGAGCGCCAAGACGTCCGCGGCCCTCAAGGAGAAACTGCAACAGAGCTGGGCTGCGCTGGGCCGCGACGAGCAGGCCCTGCTCGTGCAGCAGCGTCGTGTGATCTCTCCACAAGCGACGGCGCAAAGGGCTGACCCCACTGGCACACATTCCACGTCGCAGAAACGGCCGAGGCGAAATACCACGGCTCAACCATCAACCTGAATTTAACCTCTGAAGGAGAGATGACAGTGAAAAACGAGACGGCGGGTCAACCCGAGGTCAACAGATGGCTCGACGAGGCGCTCATCATGCGAGTGGTCAACACGTTCTACCGCGCCTTGGACGAAAAGCATTTCGACGGCTCGTACCTTCGCCAGATACTGGCCGCGGACGCCCGGGTGATTCGTCCCAACCGCGCGGCCACCGTGGGGCTGGCTAACATCGCGGACAGCTTCGCCCGCAGCTTTGCCCGGTTCGAAGCCACGCAACACCTACTCACCGGTCACGATGTGGACGTGGACGGTGATACTGCTGCCGTTCGGGTTAACTTGGTCGCCATCCATATCTGGAATGACCGCCCCGCCGAAGCGAACATGCTCGACCGCTCATTCACAGCTGGTGGCGTCATCACCGCGGCTCTGCGACGCTTTCCAGACGGCTGGCGTATCTCCAAAACGGAGATGCGCGTCATCTGGCGTACTGGCTTCTTCGGGGACATGCTGCAGACCCGATGATCCGCCGGTGCTACAAATCGCAGTCCCGCGGAACAAGGTCCTGGCCTCCTTGCAGCTATGCCTGCAGGAAAGGCCGCAAACAGGCTGCCAGTTTCTGCCCGGCCGGATGTCTTTTCCTCCACCATCCACGAGTGCGGCCAGCCGGTTAAATCCCGGCAGTAATGCTCAGGGGCGTGATTTGGCCGAGTGGCGGCGCGGTTTGCCCTGGTAATTCCCACCTTCGCCGTTTTCCCTTCATGCTGCAGCTCATCACGATTCTAAATCGTTGCCACCGCTTTCCCGGCTTCGTCTACCATCAAGCCCGGTTCACTTCCGATCACAGGAGCATCGAAATCGCCGTGCGTCCGCGCAAAGGTTCGCAGGCGGTTTGTTCGCGCTGCCATCAGCCTGGGCCGGGATACGATTATCTCGCCGAGCGGCGTTTCGAGTTCATTCCTTTCTGGGGATTCCTGGTTTTTCTGGTGTATTGCATGCGCCGCGTTGACTGCCGCCGCTGTCAAGCCGTCGTCGTAGAAGAAGTGCTGTGGGCCGCCGGCAAACGCACACTGACCCGCGCCTACATGCCCCCCCGAGTGATTTATCACCACCGTTGGAGCAGCGGAGGAATGGCCCGGAATCCGCATTCCCGATTTCTGCTGACCATTCTCGGCGGCGGGTGCCGCCCTGGGCGCGCAAGCCGGCGAAAACCCCATTCACACAGTCGTCACCGCTGTCGGCTTTACTGGCTTCCGGCGCGCTGCTGAAACCCAGGTTCAACCTGGTCTTCGAAGCCCGACCATAGCTATTGGCATTACGCGCCCCGAACCCTGCTTCGAGCGGTGCATACGGTCTATTGGGCCGCCGCCGAAAACAGTCAGCAGAAATCGGGAATGCGGATTCCGGGCCATTCCTCCGCTGCTCCTCCGCTGCTTGGCGGTGGGGCTTCAACTTCTCAGGGCCAAAATAACCCAGGAATCGAGGCCGGGGGCGACGTATCGCTTCAGTCAGCTCGCCGAATTGACGGTGAAGGTCAATGCTGATGTCGTGGCGCCACAGGGAAGCACCACGGTGACGCTAGCGGTGGCGGCACTGGCAAGGGCGCTGGCCGGTACGACGGCCGTTACGGTGGTAGCGTTCACGTAAGTCGTGCTGAGCGCGGTCGCGGTTGAATTGACTGTCCACATCACTTTCGAGCCGCTGACGAAGTTGGTTCCACTGAGTGTGAGGGTGAACTGACTGGCGCCGGCGGTGGCCGAGGTAGAGCTCAGCTTGGTCAGCGTGGGCGCGGCAGTAATCGTGAAGTTGATGCTGCCGGAGGCTGCCCCACTAGGGTTGGTCACGGAGACCGCTACCGTACCAGCCGTCGCGACATCGGCTGCCGGCACCGTGGCCTGCAACTGGGTAGAGCCGGTCACGGTTGTCGTGAGCGATCCCGCGGAGCCCCACACCACCGCCGACCCGGTCACAAAATTGGTCCCGTGGACGGTGATCTGGAATTGGGATGCTCCCGCGGCTATTGAGGTAGTGCCCAACGAACTGACTGTGGGGCCTGCCACCGTGACAGTGGCTGCGCTGGACATAGATCCGCCCGGATTGCCCACCGTGATGCTCAGCGTTCCAGTGGCAGCCAAGAGGCTGCCGGGCAAGGTCGCGGTGATCGAGGTTGCGGTCGCCGCGGTGACGGTCAATTGTGTGGGCGAGGCGCTGCCCCCGCTTACCGCCGCGTAGACCGTGGAACCGGCGCTCGTGCCTGGCACAAAATTGGTTCCGGTCACTGTGAGCGCGGCGCTCGAACTACCCGCGGCCACTGTCGACGGGGTCACCTTCGTGATGGCCGGTCCTAACACTGTCACGTTTGCAGCGCTGGAGGTGACTCCGCCCGGATTGGCGACAGTGATGTTCAGCGTTGCGGCGCCGGCCAACAGGCTGCCCGGCAAGGTAGCTGTGATCGATGTTGCCGTCGCTGCCGTGACCGTCAATTGCGTGGGTGATGCGCTGCCACCCGATACCGCGGCGTAGACGGTGGAACCGGCGCTGGTCCCCGGCACAAAATTGGTACCGGTCACCGTGAGCGTCGCGCTCGAGGTGCCCGCCGCAATAGCCGTGGGGCTCACCTTAGTGATGGCTGGTCCTACCACCGTGACGTTTGCCGGACCGGAGGTGACTCCGCCCGGATTCTCCACGGTGATGTTCAGGGTCCCGGCGCTAGCCAGCAGGCTTCCAGGCAGCGTCACGGTGATGGATGTTGCGGTCGCTGCGGTGGCGGTCAATTGTGTGGGCGAGGCGCTGCCTCCCGATACCGCGGCGTAGACGGTCGAACCAGCGCTCGTTCCCGGCACAAAATTGGTTCCGGTCACTGTGAGCGTGGCGCTCAAGGTGCCAGCCGCAATAGTCGTCGGGCTCACCTTAGTAATAGCCGGTCCCACCACAGTCACGTTTGCCGCGCTGGAGGTGACTCCACCCGGATTGGCGACAGTGATGTTCAGCGTTGCGGCGCCGGCCAACAGGCTGCCCGGCAAGGTAGCTGTGATCGATGTTGCCGTCGCTGCCGTGACCGTCAATTGCGTGGGTGATGCGCTGCCACCCGATACCGCGGCGTAGACGGTGGAACCGGCGCTGGTCCCCGGCACAAAATTGGTTCCGGTCACTGTGAGCGTGGCGCTCGAGGTGCCTGCCGCGATGCTCGCCGGGCTCACTTTGGTAATGGCGGGGCCGTTGACCGTGAAGGTCTCGGCGTTCGACGGCTCACCGTACTGCGACACGGTGATCTGCGACGTTCCAGTGCTGGCAAGTTGCGCAGTCGTGACCTCCGCCTTGAGCTGGGTCGCGCTGATGTAGGTAGTGGTTAACATCGTGGATCCCCACTTAACCACCGACGCATCGATGAAGTTAGTGCCGTTCACCGTAAGCGTAAATGCGCTTCCGCCAGCCAGCGCCGAAGTGGGACTCAAGGTGGTAATCTTAGGAGTCCCGGCATTGATGAAGAAGATGCTGGGCGCTGAAATGCTGCCGTCGGGGTTCAGCACCGTTACGGGTATCGAGGACCAGCCTTGCGCCGGCGGGGTGGCGATCATCGCCTGGGTAATTGGGCAGGTGAGAACACTGGAGCTCGAAAACGTGGTCGCCATGGCCGTTCCATTCCACTGGATCTTGGCACCCGTGACAAAGCCGGTGCCGTTGACCGTCAGCGTAAACGCTGGGCCGCCCGACGTCGCAGACGAGGGGCTGAGGCTGGTAATAGCAGCCGATGCGGTGGTGAAGGGCGCGGCATTAGAATACAGGCCCGCCGTGTTTAACACCTGGATTTGCGCGGTGCCCGCCGCAACCAGCAGGTTGCGCGGCACACTCACCGTGATGTGGCCTGCGTCTACGTACGTAGACGGCAACGTGACGGTCACCGAATTGAAGGTCCACTGCACCCAATCGGTGGCTTGGAAACGGTAACCCGCGATGGTCACGGTGAGAGCGCTGGCCCCGGGCTTGGCGGTCGACGGCGACAGAGAACTGATTCCCGGCGCGGTGGCAAACGCCGCCCATGCCTGGTTGAGCACCGCGACATCGACAGAACCCAGTCCGGTCGCCTGGTCATAACCGATCGCAGCGTCGTAGCCGTACGAGCCGCCGCCGGTGACGCTGACCGCGTTGTTGCCCCTCGTGATGTCATGAAATGCCGGAGTTTGGGACGTGTAGCCGTACTTGGCCCCCGCTGCCGTCGCGTACAGGATGGGATTGATGTTACCGCTGCCATCATCGTAAACGCCCGAGTTCAAAACCGCCACAATGCCAGCAAAAACCGGGGCGCCGGCGGACGTGCCGCCGACCGTGTACGGAGTTTGGGCTGCCGTGCTCAAGGTTCCATTCATGGCGATGACGTAGCCATCGTGACTGGTCGAAGCAGACAGGGCGATATCGGGCACATCCCGGAACAGATCAGCCGGAGTGAGGTTCGACTGCCAGGCGGGCTTGACGAAGCGGGTACTGACGCCGCCGCCGCCGGCATAGAGTGCGTTGAGCGTCGAGATATCGTTCCAAGTAGTCTCCGGAATATAGGAGATCGCGGTGCCGCCATTAGAGGAGCCGGGACCCCAATACGAGCCGCCGTTCTCGTCGAACTCAGTGCCGCCCACGCCGGTAACTTGCGGTAATGAGGCCGGGATCTGGACGGCCGCGCCAGGGGATTGCGCGACCGGCACCGCCGACCCCCCACTATCGCAGCCCGCGCCGCCGGAATCTCCCGCCGAGGCCACAAGCGTGATACCCTCCGCATTGGCCTGCTCGGCCATAGCTTGGTAGCTCGCGGCGGAGAAAGCCGAAACCTGCGCCTCGCATATGCCGAAGCTCATCGAAATTACCTGCCCGCGGAAGTTATCAACCGCGTCGGCTAGCGCATTCCAGACATTGGCGTCGGCATCGAGCACGAGCTGTGCGCCGGGAGCGGTCGCCCCTGCAAGTTCCAGGTCCATAGTTGCTTCGAGCGCCCAGTTCTGAGGCGTGGTTACCGTGCCGGGATCCTTATCCGGATACACTACCGTGAAACCAGGCAGGGACTCCAGACTGAATGTCGAACGGTAGAGTGCCACGTCGGAAACCGCTACGTCACTCTCACCAATTACCACGATGGTCTGACCATCACCTTTCCAGCCTTCTCCGTAGGCCGCCCCGAGGTCGTAGATGGTGCTCAGATCGCCTGGCGCCAGCGCATTGGAACCATTGCCGAAAGAGTAGTGCGGACCAGTCTTGGCCTGCACGAACCTAAGGTGATGGGGCTGTGGACCGAAATCGTCCAGACCCTGTATGCCCATCACGACCGGCACCAGGTTGCCGGGAAGCGACGGCTCACCGGCATTGGCATAATGGCGCCGGCCATTTACCAAGTACTGGTGAATGTCCGTTCCGAAGGCTTGCCGCACCTGCGCGGCAGTACCGTCGAAGCGGATGAAGCCCTGCCCTCGTGCGATGGCTTTGATGTGGAATCCCTGGCTTTCTAGCCATTGCCGGAGAGTCGCCACGTCTTGCGCGCCCGGACCAAAACGCTGGGCGAACTGTTCGGGCTGGAGCCACTTGTGAAACAGACGCGAGGACGGGTCCTGCTGCGCGGCGAGCAACTGCTTCAGGTCCTGCTGCTGCCTGGCGGTGCGCTGGATCACCAACGTCACACCCGGGAGTTCGAAATCCGGCGACACGGCGCCCTGGTCGGCCTCCGCGCGCGCCAGAGGATTCAAATGCCCCGGTACGGCGACGGTTTGGTAATGGTCGACCGGTCCAGTAATTCTCTGGCCCTGTCCAAAAGCAATTCCCAACAGACAGAGGGGGGCTGCCAGCCGAATGCCGATCCAGGCGCGCGAATCGTAACGTGCAGATTTCATGGGGTCCTGTCTTTCGTGGAAAAACATATTAAAAGTCCTAAATACCTCAATATGAAAGAAGAATATATAATCCATCGCTTTTTCTCACAATGTCCACTATGGGAATCCAACTAAAGTAATTGCCGTAGGTTGATGGTCTATACTTTCTGGTGTAACGTGGCAGGCTTTGAGCGGTACGATAGCGCCAGGAACACGTCTCCAGGGCTGAAATGGTGAGTTAGGTTTCTTTCACATGGCGCTATAGGCACGGGCTGCGCGGCTGGTTGCATGCCGAAGTTCCCAGTTTGCTCGACGCATGTCAAAGCGTGCCTTGTGGGATAGGGAAACGCGGACGGCGATAGCGCGAGCTTTTAAAGTTCAGGATATGCCATAGATCGAGGGTCAAGGTGTGCAGGTAAAGAGCGTCGCTGATCAATCGGGGCCCCAATCGCGTGCCTGCAAGCAGGCCGCTGTTTTGCAGGCAGCGACCTACGGCTGGCCAAGTACGAATTCCTCTACGGGTGAAGACTCCGTGAAGGCTCCTAGGTTTGCCGCGAGTCGGGCATCAATCCAACGCAAGCGCGGGGCTATCGGCCCGCCCAAAGTTCAGCTTGCGAATTTCTTTGCCGGCCAGGATCACTTCCGCACGGAGTTCGGCGTGAGAGCGTTCAAGGTCGGTCATTTTGGTTCGTTCATTTAGATTATCAGGCCTACCGGAAACTGGCCATGCCGTCGAGCAGGCCGGGCGGCCCGCTTCTCTTGGCGTTGCCGCCGTTATCGGCCCCAATCTCGACGAAACCTTTTGGGGCTTGGACACAGCCGGCGGACGCAATTCAATAGGCTGCGCGTAGGCTGCCCTTGGTTTGCGCGACGGGTAGCAAGGTCGGGTAGAACTGGACGAAAGTGGTGTCGACGGCGCCGTGTTCTGCGTGACAGGAATAGCAGTCGCGTGAGACCGGGATCATCTTTGCTGTGGTGCCATTACCGAAAGCGAAGAAGGCCCAGCCGCCTTTAAAGCGGGCGCTGTCCTTCACGTGGACCTCGACGCCCATCACGTCTCCAGTCTGGTAGTTGCCTCTTTTGTTGATCGAACCTTTATCCGTCGCGCGCCGGCTCTCTAGCACGAGCATGGTGTTATCCGGCCATTTTCCCGTTTCCATGAATGCTTGGTAGGCATCCGGGTTCACAAATACGTTGTCGAACACATGGTGGTCCATCTGCATGGCGGCCGCGGAGTAGCTCATATCGAATCCAGTGGTGAGATAGACCCATTCGCGGTAATGGGCGGGCAATTTCATTTGGCCGTAGCTGGTGTATTGGGCGGTGGCCCGTGACGGATTCTCCTGGGGGATGCCAACGACAGACAACAAAAGCATCGCGGCAGGCAACAGGAGCTTGTTCAGATAGCGCATGCTGATAGTATGGAGCCGCGAGGGGCCCGGCGTCCAAGCTGCCGCCTCGACGCTTGCGTCAATTCGCTGCTTCTTGCACATCGCGCGGCGGCTGCCGGGCATGATTCTCCACATGGAAGCGATCTCCGTCTCACCGCGGCAACTCGGAGTGGGGATCGCAGCCCTGTGGTCCTGCGCGGCGATGTCGACCGAGACGGTCTTCAGTGTGTGCGCCCGAAGAGCTGAGCAAGGGCCTATCATATCAAGCATTTATCGACCGCCAAGTGGGGGCGCATCGCTCGCAGGCCTGGCGCCCTTCTATGCTGCGTCTCTTACTTTGCAACCGTGATCTTTATGTTCTTGAATGCCCCGTTTCATCAAACGAGCCAAGACCGACTTTGCCAGGTCCAGGCTGAGGTCCACTGCGTGCAAAGCCGGCAAACTGACGCCGCGGAGCGCATCATACCTTTTTCCCGCTTTTCCGTCGGGGAACTGCAGGGCGGTCAAAACGCCCTTGTATATCGTATCGATGCCGAAAGTCCGATTACTGAGGACGCGAGGCCAAGGCCACCCTGTTTCGTCCTCCGCCGCGGTGCACAGGCCGGAACACGAAACCGTCCATTACACCAGCACGTGCCGTCCAGCCGTCAATGGCCACTTTCACCCAGGTCGGCATCGGCACGATCCGCACGCGCTTGTGCTTCGAAACCAGGTCCAGGATCACCCACCGGCCATCCCGCTGCTGCACGTGCGCCATCGTGAGCGCCGCCACTTCCGAACGGCGCAGCCCGCAACCCAGGAGCACGGCGATGATGGCGCGGTCGCGCAGGCCTTTCAGCGTCTATGATGTCCGGCGCATTCAGTAGCGTCTGGGCCTGCTTCTGGGAGAGCCAGTTGCCCATGCGGACGCTGATGGACTTCGCGCTCTTTACGCGCTTGGATGCCGGCAGCCAGGTCGGGCGCCAGCAGGCCGTTGTCGGTCGAATCCACCGCCAACTTGCGGATGGCCGACATGCGGACGATGATGCTGGAAGACCCCAGCTTGCGCTCCTCCAGGGTTACGCGCCACGCCGAGACCGTGGCCTTGGTAAAGCCGGGCCGCGGCTCGGCATCGTACCAGGCGAAGAACTCATCGAGCGCCATATTGTAGACCCGCTTCGTAATTGGGGACGATACGGAATCGAGCACCAGGGGCTTCAATCGCTGCCACTCCGCCGTCCTTCTAGCGATCGTTAACTCGTTCATTCCACGCCTCTTAATGGTCATTATCGGTAGCCTGAACGACCTTACCTCGGGGCGGCGCCGGCGGCAAGGCGGTTTGGGTTATTCCCGAGATGTCCCAGTTTTTCAACCAATGTGAAACGTTCAGGGCTGTGAAATCACTATTTAGGAGTGAGACGTTGATAGGACGTCCGTTCAGGACGTAGTTCGTTCGGGCTGAGCGCTAGTTAGAGAGGGCACATGGACACAAGAATGCTGCTGTTTTTCATGACCGCATTTGCCGGATTTGTAATGGTTGTGGGCGGAATGTGGTTGCTCTACAAGCAGAAGATTTACATAGACAAGGAATCTAACCAACCTGTCGAGATAAGTCTGCCGGGAAACTTTAGATTCAAGAGTAACTATCCCGCCTTGGCTCTATTTGTATTAGGATTTTTTCCTCTCGTCTATCCTTTTCATGAGCTCTCCCAGCTAGAGGAGTATCCGCGCGTCGTCAGAGTCAACCTTAGAGGTGTCCCAAATACAAATATTTATCCAGCGGTAGTATATGCCTCGCTGGCGCCGCCCTACGCAGTCATTAAGAATGGTGACTCTTTCAGCCTGCCCGTTCCCTTTATTGGAAAAGGCAATGAACAATACAAGGTTCTGCTAACTGCCAACGATCATGTTCTGGATAGTCAGACAGTCACAAAGAGTGGTGACGGCGATATCACCATAAGATTCTCACCTACAATCTTAGCGCCCTCTGAATATAAGACCGTGGACACTCCCGTGCCGCCTGGATACAAATAGGAGATAAGACCATGTTCAAGCGTATTGCAGCGCTGTCCTTCCTAATATTTGTCGTCTCGCAATCCGCTCACCCGCAAGATGGGAAGCCGTTTGGCGGCCACGTCTTCGATGCACAGAGCAAACAGGGTATTCCAAATCTTGAAGTGAGGTTGCGCCCCCCAAAGGGATCAACCGTCCCATCTATGCTTGGCACAACTGATCATAATGGCCTCTTTCGGTTTGCTCAGGTGAAGCCCGATCGCTACCTGCTGGAAGTGTCTCAAGGCCCTTACGTACTATACAGGGCAGAGACGGACACCACGCAGGTCAATTCTGTCGAGATTCCTATTGAACGGCGCTGACGATTCCAATCGAACGACGCTGAAAAAGTAGACACGCCAGCAGTCGGACTAGTCCGAGGCGGCTTGCCGGTCGTTCGAAGCCTATTGGCCTGTTTTTCCGAAACAGATGTATGTAGAATTGTTGATACGGTGACCGGGGCCTTTGAGTTCGCCGCCAGGATGGCGGGCATCTTGTCATTGTGGGCGGCGATTAGCTTTGATTGATACGGCGTCGCTGGCCGGAGCGTGGCCTGGCCTTTGGACGCACTGGGCGATCACGATGCCGTGGGACCGAACTGCTGGTGTCAGGATGAAGAAATCGGCATTGCGCGACTTGTGACCGTGGCCGAACTCGAAGCGCGGCCTCGGGACATGGCGCTTGCGGCGGTTTTAGAGATCTACTCAAAATTCGGGTGGGCGGATCCCGGTTGCCAAGCGCACGCGCGCCTGGGGCATCGTATGGATGACCAGTTAACCATAGCGCACTTGAATCGGCACTACGAGCAATGGCGACAAGGCGGCGCCGACTTATTGTCAGCGCTTGCGGAGCGACTAGCGGAACTCGCGCCGAACCAGCGGATCGACTGGTCCGACTCCTGGTCCGATGAAGACCTGAACGACTTCAGGGCCGCATCCCTGCGCCGCCTCGACGCTGATGAGTCAGAGGATCGGGATTGAAGCCTGGCGATGTGGTGGTCGGCGTTCTGGCCGGCGCCCAGGAAACCAAGGTCCGGCCGGCCGTGGTTATCGCAAGCCCCACATATCTCGCCGAGCGTCCGGACGC
>Ga0335083_10009680_pt1 | contig 11684 bp, 8 predicted proteins | sample Lox_Sample_42_FD_206716 | JGI IMG/M metagenome (GOLD analysis project Ga0335083, IMG submission 206716) | Soil microbial communities from Loxahatchee National Wildlife Refuge, Florida, United States - Lox_Sample_4.2 | ecosystem: Environmental > Terrestrial > Soil > Wetlands | place: USA: Florida... | reverse complement strand
TCGACCTTGCGACGGGCATCGAGTGGCATCGGTATGGCTCCCATCTATTTCATACCTCGAACGAGGAGGTGTGGAATTTCATTACGAAGTTCTCGGGGTTCAACAACTATCGGCATCGTGTTTTCACTCGGCATCGAGGGCGGACCTACACGATGCCAATAAACCTCATGACGATAAACCAGTTCTTCGGAGTCGACCTCACACCCGTCGAGGCGCGCAGCCTCATAGCACAGCAAGCAAGCGCCGATGCGGTCGAGTCACCAAAAAATCTGGAGGAAAAAGCCATTTCGCTCATTGGGCGTCCCCTATACGAGGCCTTCGTGAAAGGCTACACGACCAAACAGTGGGAGACGGCTCCTAGCTTGCTGCCGCCCGAGATAATTACTCGGCTCCCGGTGCGCTTCAGCTTCAACGACTTCTATTTCTCAGACCTGCACGAGGGCCTGCCGATTGACGGGTATACCGCGATCTTCTCGAGAATGCTTGCACATCCGAATATCAACGTGGTTACGGGCTGCGACTTCTTCGAGTTACGCGGCAGAATCGATCCAGGAGCGCTCATCGTATACACCGGCCCAGTGGACCGGTATTTCGAGTACAAATTCGGAGTGTTGGGGTGGCGAACCCTCGATTTTCAGATCGACCGTTTGGAGATGGAAGATTTTCAAGGCGCCGCTGTTGTCAATGAGGCGGACTCCGAAGTGCCCTACATTCGGACGCATGAATTCAGACATCTTCATCCTGAACGGCGGTACGGGCCGAAGACCCTTATCGCGCGTGAGTTCTCGCGCATCGCGTTGCAGCACGATGAGCCCTATTATCCCATCGGCCGTGCCGAGGATAAGGACCGCTACGTGCAATACCAAACACTCGCCAAATTGGAACCAAATGTCATCTTCGGTGGGCGGCTGGGCACGTACCGCTACCTCGACATGCATCAGGCAATCGGTGCCGCGCTCGTCTGCTTTGAGACGATCGTGGCCCCTCGATTGACCGACGGAAAAGTCGGCCGTTCGCGCGTAACCGAGGGGCAATGATGCGCAAGTCTATGAGGGCGTGGGCTTGTACGCCGCTGTATCCAAGGAGATGCAGAGGCGCAGCGGCACTCCCCCGGACCCATTGGAACGGCTTCCAGTGGGTCATAGAAATGCAATAGCATGAGGCGGGCGTTTGGTTGATTGTCGGTGCCCAGCGCAAGCGTGATCCCCGAAGGAATAGCCGGGAGCAGCCCGATGGCGTCCTACCAATCCACTGAAACTAAAGGGCCGGGACGAGCGAATATTGAGCGAGCTCGGTCTCAGCTGATGTCGCAAAGACTGAAGAAAGGCATCACGGCGTGCATCAGGGGCGTCGTCGGCGACCGTTTGCTTCTACGTGTAGCGCCTGCATCGACCTCGATGGCCGATACCGGTCTTGAGGCCCACGTGAGCTTGACAACCTCATTTAGAGAAACCGCGCGAGCGATCTGTGCGCGGCACGACGCACAGACACTCGACACAGTGGCCGGGCTCCGTAGGAAGTATGCTCAGCCGATCCTTGGAAAGGTGCCGGTTTGGAGCGTGATTGAAAAATTGGCCCAGTGCATCGATCCTTCGGATGAGCGTTTGTACTGCGTCAGCCAACAAGTCCACGTGCTACAGATACTTGAGACGATGGAGCAGGACGGTGTTGCGACGCCGGATCTGGTACTCGCGGCACTCCTGCACGATCTGGGCAAGATTTTGTTGCTGACTGGCGAGGCCCCGGAAAACGTGGTCTGCTTCAATCATCCAATCGGCGAATACGATGCTGAAATCGGGCTCGATAACTGTGTGTTTCAGTGGAATCACGATGAATTCGCTTATTCGCGACTGAGGGACTATCTACCGGACGGCGTTGCGTGGCTGATCCGGTATCACAGCATCGATCGCCAGAGCTGCGAAAAATATATGAACGCGCGCGACCGACATTACGCTGCCCATTATTTGAGTGTGTTCTCCCGATATGATCACGGATCGAAGTCGCCGTACTATCTGCCGAAGAGGCGGATCGACGACTACCGGCATGTGATAGAGGACGCGCTTCCGCGCGAGATAGTTATCTAGCGGCGAGCTACAGGACACGAGTTTATTTGTGCGTTGCTGCCTGAGTGCGCTGCTGAATGCAGAGTTTCACCTGATGGACGGGCGCTGGAAACTGCATGGGTGAGGGGGCTAGCCGCGCGAGGGCGCACGATCACGGTCAAGCACCCAACTTTGGCCGACACCGGCGCAACCTCGTGATTGTTCGTGCCGGCGACCACTCACTTCATCCGCGGTGGCTTGACGACGATGGCAATCGATCGTGGGATCTGCTGGTCAGCTATTTCGGTGATGACACAGAAAAATATTATCGTAACGACATAATTCGGATCGACGGTAAGGGTCCGAAATGGCCTGCATTGAAAGAATTGATCGAATCACAATCCGATCTCATTCGCCGATATGACTACGTCTGGCTCCCCGACGACGATATTGACTGCCGCGGTCAGGAAATCGATCGCCTTTTCGATCTATGCCGTCGGCACAACCTTCTCCTCGCTCAACCGGCACTCACTTCAAATAGCTACTTCAGCTGGGGCGTGACGATTCGAAATCCTTTCACCCGGATGCGTTTCACGAATTTTGTCGAGATAATGGTGCCTTGTTTTGCGCGGGAGTTTTTGATGCGATGTGTCCCAAATATGGCGGAAAATTTTAGCGGGTGGGGTCTCGATTTCCTTTGGTCACTCCTGGCTGCACGCGAGATCGGACGTGTCGCAATCATTGACTCCGTCGCAGTCACGCATACACGACCCGTCGGAGGAGCCAATTATGAGTCGCTCAGGGGCCGCGGCATTTCGGCCCAGCAAGAGAGGCAAGAGTTCCTGCGAATGCATCAAATCACTGACCCGATCATTCGTATCGACTCTCTGGTAACCAAGGGCGGTTTCCGGCTTAGTTCCAACTCAGCTCTTGCCGCATTGGTTCTTCGGCTAGGCTATATCTTTCTAATTATGCGCGCGCAGCTAATGCGATATCCAAACCGACGGGGCCTCACTATCAAAATGCGTGAGGCAATTTTCGCGCCGATTGAAATGAAGAGCTGAGCTGACCCCTTGCAAAGTCAGCGCAACGGCATACTGCCCGCGTTCCAGCATCGCCTCCCGCATCACGACAGCTCTCGAACAGATCGTGAGCGGTGACCAAGAACGCGGGAATCATCGCTTCACTTGGATGGAGCTGCTACTGGCGAAACGGCTCGCAGATGTTGCGAACTGCTGAATCACAGCGCCAAACGCCTTGCTTGGCGCTAGCGCGAGCTCGTCAGGCACATCGCTGACGTGGCGTCGTGGCATGCCGATTGCTGCATTCGAAATCTAAGCGCGCCATGGTCGGATAAGTTGCGGCCGCCCCGTATGGCCCAAAGTAGGTTTTCGCAAGCCGCATTGCTCAGCGTGCTGGCAATGCCAGAACTCTATTGGCCTGGTGTCGATATCGGTATTGTCTCGCGCACGCCCGTGCAGGTGCCAGGTATCACCGCTCGAAAACGTAGATGACCTGTTTAAATGGACCTTTGATTGTACCGCGCAGGGCCAGGCCGTTGGCGCTCGACAGCGATATCCCCAGCGTATCGTCCTCGCTGAGGTTCGTTGCGAAGATGAAGAACCCGTGCGCGCTCAGGTTCGCGATCTCGGTCAAAGGGGAATAGAAACACCGGCGCCCGCCACGGCAAAGATAGTAGATGACCTCGGGATAGTCGGCGTAGATCGGCTTCTCGTCCCATGCCACGGGAAATTGGTTCAATCGCGGTAGATCGCTTGCCGGAGGGATCGAGTTGTTGTGATTGATCCAGACGATCCCATGAGCGAACCAGTGGAGAGACAAAGCCACCCCGATCGATAACGCAACGGCAGCCTTTTCCGGCGAATGCCGCGGGGAATGCGCGAAATGCAGGAGAAGACGGTCGACGGCGACGCCGGCGACGAGGATGTACAGCGGATAGGCGTAGACAAAATAACGGACGAATCCGGCGGCGCCGAAGAGACCCCATGTCCAGAGCACCGTCATGGCGACGAAATAAGCAAGCGCCATCAGGGTGGAGATCAGGAGCACGTCGCCGGCCTGTCGCGGCCTCCTCAGCACAAATGCCGCACCGAAAGCAAAGCAGAGAGAGGGCACGGGATCGAAGGCGCCAAACGAGACGACGTAGTCCCAGGGTTCGCCAAAACCCCAGACGCCTGCCGCGAGACCTAGATTGCCGCTGACGGCTCCGGAAAGGACATCGCCCGCGTGGATGAAGTTTGCCAGGTACCACAGAAGCGTCGGTGAAGCGATGAAAGCGCCGCGGAGGAAGGCATCGGCGATCCCATGCCAACGCTGGGTGCGCCATGCCTCCAGCATGGCTACCAGCCCGAAAATTGCGGCGATAATGGCCCCGTCGGTGCGCACCAGCGGCACCAGTCCGAAGCACAATGACGCCGCCAGCCAATGACGCCGATGCCAGCAATAGAGGCCAAGCGCGAGCACGAAGGCCCCCATGGGCTCGGTATTGGCGCTCACCGACGAACGAAAGGTGATGAAAGAGAAGCCGCAGATGACCGCCAGTACCACCGGCGTCAGCCTGTGTTCGAATGTCTCTCGCGCGACGACCAAGGTCAGCCACACGGCTGCAAGCCAGAATGCGACGTTCGCCAACTGCGTCATAACCAGGGCAGGCCAGCGGCGCGGCAGCACCTCGTAGAGGGTGCCAAAGAACAACGTGTAGAGCGGCTTCGCCCACCATCCCATTGCCGCCCAGAGAGACCCAGGCAAATGGTTGTAAATCGACTTGGCCACGACGACGTGACCGTAGGGATCGTACTCCCAGTCGATGTCGAAATTTAGCAGGATATAGGCGACGCGCGCCGCCGCAGCCGCGGCGAAGACTCCCGCAAGGACGATGCGGATATGCCGATCAAACGCCATTGCCGCAAGCGCCTCAAGGTCAAAGCAGTGGCGTCATGATATCGGTCTGATGTTTCGGGCTCAATCACCTCACGATCAGCAAACGCCGGCGAAGATGTCGATTGAAGATCGCAACTTCCGCTTTTGGCATAACTCCGACGTACCGCGTTTGCGTATCGGCCTGCTGCTCGGGCTGCTGGCCACCGACGGCGCGAACCGCGAACCGCTACGGTATCGCGGCACTGCCGACGCTCATCATCGCGTCTGGCGTGGTTCCGCGAGCCCTTGGACTGCGACGCTCATTGGCGATGAATTTTCCCTGGCCCAATTGGCATCAGTTTGAGTCAGTGCAGATCTACGCGTGAGCTGCACCCGCCCGGGCGTGCGCCCGAACATTGCCGACATCGACACCGGGCCAATCAAGTTCCGGCATCGCCAGCACGCCGACCAAGTCGGGATAGTCCGGATGTGATGCCTTGCCGACGTAAATGTCCTCGAACTGCTCCCAACTAAAGGTGCCCCAGTTTCTGATCATCTGGAAACTTATTTCATCGGCTGCGTAATTTTTCCCAAGCCTGACAAAATCGGGCATCTGACGAAAATTCAGCTTTTGAACGACCATGGAGACCATGAGGTATTTTATCTCGCCGGATTCGCGTAGCTCCTTGATGAAGGCAAGGTTCTCGAGCAATCGCTTGAACGATCCACCGCGTCGGAGAACCGAATAAGTGCCTTCCTCAGCCGCATCGATCGAAATATGCGCTGTCCCGACACGTCCGGCCAGATCCAGATCGGTCCAAGCGCGCCGATCCCACAGCAGCCCGTTGGTTTGCAAGTGGATCGACAGGTTCGGGAACTCTTCCCGCGTCAACCTCTTGATGAGCCTGCGAAAGTGGATGCTGCCGAACGGATCGCCGGAGCCGGTTATAGAGACACGCTCGGCTCGCTTTAAGATCGGCAATAAATCCTGTTCCACGAGGTCATCGAGTTTTTTCTGCTTCCCTTTTCCTGCCACGAACATCGATTTTCTGCAGGACGGACAGGAGAGGTTGCAGGAGCGATCGTGCGATAAGGTGATCTCCTTGGGTGGGGGTATCGCATCCGGATGCGATGCAAATTCCCTGATCACCGCCTGCGCATGGGCACTATCGCGCCGCTCCAGAAAGCGCCCGGTAATTTCTCGACAATTGAGACGGCTGCAATACGCGAAGCTCCCATCGACGATCGACTGCCTGATCCTCTGCGCCATCCTCCCTTTCCATAGATCAGAAAGACCGTCCTCCAATTTTCCAATCGGCGTTGGCAGCCACCCGGGACAACAGACATGGACAAGTCCACTCGGCGTCGTTTCCAAGCTCTGAAACGGCTTACTGCAAAAATGATCCCTGAGGTAGGATTCCGTTTCCGGATCGACCTCCTTCGCGGCTGCGTTCTGCAAGGCCGCTTGATGCGCCAGCTTCCTCCACAAAACGTTTCGCACGATCCGTTCGAACGAAGCGTATGCTGGAGGAAGCTCCACCAAACTTCTCGTTCGAATGGATCGAACGATCCATCCGATCCATTCGCGAAGCGCTCCGGCCGGAAGAAGATGCCGCAATGGAAGCTCCTCCCGATAAATCGTACTTCAGATTCCCCGGATAAACGGCGAAACCCGTGCCGCGGAAATTTAGCCCCCGATTTGGGCCTGTTGCAACAGCGATGAAATTGGGAGCGACCAGAACGCACCCCAATCCGCCCAGCGACAGGCTTCGGATCGATGATCTAGGTTTCGCCATGCAAGCTAGTACCTTCAGAAATACCGCCTTCACAAGGAGCCCGGACCCCCGCTGCCGGATGCCGACGAAGCTATATTTTTCCAGGCGCTCAGGGGTTTTCGCGGTCTCCGACATGACCGCAGGCTCTGAGGTCCTACCAAGGCGCGACGGCTAGCTTGGCAGCCTGACAGCCCCAGAAACTATGGATTGCCCATTCGGTGTTCCCCAAACTAGCTTGGAGGTATTCTCCCCCTTCGCCTTCAGTGCAATGGACTCGCGAATTAACATCGTCTGTGCCGCCGATGCCGGTTTCACCGCGCATCTGGCGACGATGTTATTGTCGCTGGTGTCCAACAATCGTGATTGGCGTTTTCGTGTTTTCGTACTCCATGATGGACCATTGCCGGGTAAACAGAGGCTCGCCGAATTTTTGCGGTCCGCATTAGTCGAGATTCTTTTCATATGTGTGGAAGACGGCGCGTTGAATGGGGTTGCCCTGACGCTTCCGAACGTCACCCGCGTTACTTACGCTCGGCTGCTCGTCGATCGGTTACTGCCGCCTGATATTGACCGAGTGCTTTACCTGGATTGTGACTTGGTTGTATGCGGAGAGATCGGTGATCTCTGGAAAACCGATCTCCACGACAAGATCGTCGGCGCGGTCACGCGTGCCACATATCCCGGCCCCACAGATTGGCCCAATTCTTCCGAAGCCTTTGGGGGGAAGCTCAAACTGCCACCGAATGCAGGTTATTTTAATGCCGGCGTACTCCTAATTAATTTGAGGAAATGGCGGGAAAAAGGAGTTGGAGCCAGAGCGCTTGCGTTTGTGCACGACCATCCAGACAGAATCACATCCGCGGATCAGTGCGCAATTAATTTTGCTGTCCATGGTGATTGGCTGCCACTGGATCCGATCTGGAATCATCAACAGCATGGGCACTACGTCTTCTATTGCGACCTTATGTGCTTCAAGAGAATGACACGAGCGGAGCGCGCTGCTATCCGCATTGTGCATTTCACCGGGCCTTTGAAACCGTGGCATTACCTCAGTTATCATCCGCTGAAGGCGGAATATCTCGAATATCGTAATCAGACACCCTGGCCGTTGGAAAGCTACGAGGATCGTTCCCCGCATAACATTGTCCGCCGATTCCTACACCGCTACTTGCCGCTGCTCCTGCCGGTGTATTTGGGGGCCAGGAAGATGATATAGCCGCCGCCCGCGATCTCGAGCGCTGCTTTGAATTTCAAATTCGATTGCAATGTGTTTGAACCGGCGGAGTTCGAAGCGGCGTGGGGCACCACACTCGACGGAGGCCGCGTATTTTTGCTGCGGGGAATGGTAACGCCCTCAGATGACGAGCCTGCCGTGTACCGATCCGTGCGCTTGAGCTAAACTAATCTATGGCGCGGTAAGGTGTCTCCGCACCCGCTCGACGCGGCGAACGAAACCGACCGCGATCCCAGGCGGCGCCCGAATGAAAGTGTCGATCAATGATCGTAAACTCGCTCGCCACAGCGTCGGCGAGCGCAGCGGAGCTTGGCTTTCGGCGGCACTATTGCTTGCCGGCTTGCTCCTCGTCGCTTGCGAGGACCGCGATGTGCCGCCGGCAATTGATCATCCCCCGGCGGTAACGCCCCTGCCTATCGCAATGGGCGTCTACTATCCGCCGGAATTTCGAACGGCGCGCTGCAGTGTCAAGTACCTGACGGGATTCTTGAAACCCCTGGAAGAGGCAATGATGCAGCCCTGGTCGCGCACCGTAATAATCGGACCGGCGCAGGTCGCTGCCTTCGATCTCATGTGGCCGGCGATGTTCAAGAGCGTGGTGCCATTGGAATCGCCGCCGTCCGCGAACGCGGCGAGCGGACTTGCGGGCGCGATCACCGTTGCGCTCGACGACTGCTCCCTGGCGAATTCCTCCGGCCAGATCAGTCACGTCTCGATTACCTACCGTTTCACGCTCACTTCCGCCTCCGGTGACATCAAGGCCACCTGGTCGGTCATCGGCTTTACGACCGGGGTCGAGCACGGCGGCAGTGGTCCATATCTGCAGGAGGCGCTTCGCAACGCCGTCGCAAAATTCGTCGCCGGCTTCGACACCGAGCCCGCACTTGCGGCGTGGCGGGCGCAACTTTCGGCGCAGGGCATGGTGCGGTGATGGATGGCCCTTCGGTCAGGCTTTGGCTTATCCTTGCCGCCTTCGCCGGCCTCATAGGCGACGGCTGCGCGTCTACTACCGAGCCGCACCCAGCGAGTGCGACGCCCGTCAGGATCGAACCCGGTGGCGTCACAATCCTTGCTGCGCCGAACGGAGGACTTACCGATGACGACTACGTTATCGACTGTCTCCAGCGCGCACTCCATGCCGCCCGTCCGCAGCTGATACTCGTCAACGGGCATGATTTCCGCGATGCCCTCTTTCCGTGGTTCGAGCCGGATCGGGTTCCCGCCGACGAGGGGCAATTCGTCTCGGTTCTCGCGCGCCCTGCCGTCCGAGAACGGGCCCATGGGATCGGCGTGCGCTATCTCGTCCTCGTCGGCAGCACGACCTGGGCAGCAAATGAGCACGGCGGCATATTCTGCGGTGGAGGATATGGCGGGGGCGGGTGCCTCGGACTCTATACGGCTGAAAAGCATTCGTCGGCGGAAGCCAAGGTGTGGGATTTGGGCGAGGCGCGCGCGGTCACGACGCTCACCGCCGAGGCCTCGGGGCAAACGGTCATCCCGGCTTTCATCCTTCCGATTCCCTTCATCCCGGCCACGCAGGGTGCTGTGTGCGACAGCACCGCCAAGCAATTGCTCGATTTGCTCGGCGGGTAGGACCTGTCGTGGCGCCCAACCTCGCGCCTCGCTCCGATTTTTCTTTCAGCGACCGATAACAACGACCGTAGGGCCACTTCTGTAATTGGCACGAAACCGAAGTCTCGAAGAGCAGCGCGGATTTCCGACGGTGAATGTAAAGCGGACATGGCGCACGCTCAGTGCTCTTAGTCGCATGATGAGGGGCGCGCTCTTCTCGATATGGACTTGGCCGCCTTCGGTCGGGAACTGGAGGCGCCCTCGGAGCGCCAATCAATATTCGAATAAAAGTGTAGGTTTAACTTCAACTTAACTCGGGTGACCCAATCCTTTCACTGGCAAACTGGTCTGGTTTTCTGCAGGCCACTCGGTGGAGGCAATTTTGTCAAATCCTAAAGTCGGTTCCGGAGCTCCGTCCTGGGTCAGCTCTTTGTCAACCGCATCGATCCGGGCGGATATGACCGCCGCCGACGTCAATGGAACCGTGACCTATTCGGGGCTGGAGACGCTTCTTACCGATCTTGACGCGACGGTGAAGGCGTCGAAGAAGGGACTCACCTCCGCCGAATATTCCGATCTCAAGACGATCGCCGCCAATCTCAACAATGGTATGTCGACGTCCTCCTACTTGACGTCGATCATGAATGCCGTTGTCGGCAAGAACGCGGCGAATGCCACCTGGACCGGCGGAGCGGCGTCCTCAACGACGCTCGGCAACCTCGCTGTCGGCTCTTCCGCGACCCAGCTCTCCGAGCTCATTGGGAAGTGGTTTCTCGGCACCGACCTTCCGAGCTCGACCGTTGCCATGACCGGATATTCCCGGTTCTCCGTCTCGTATTCGGCCTCCTCGAGCCCGCTCTTCGGCGCCTCCGGCCCGAGCGTGAACGACGTCAATCAGGGGTATCTCGGCGATTGCTATCTTCTGTCGAGCCTTGCCGAAGTCGCGTCCCAGAATCCGAATCTGATCACGTCGATGGTCACCTCGAACGGCAACAACACCTATGGGATACGCTTCTATGTCGGTGGCACCGCGGAATACGTGACCGTCAACAGCTCGCTGGCAAATGGCGGCAAAATCTTCAACTACGGATCCGACATTTGGGCGAGCCTCGCAGAGAAGGCTTATGCGCAGTTGCAAGCCGGCGGCATCGTGACGGGAAACTCCGGTAAGGCCAGCGACTCCTGGACGGCGATCGGCAATGGCGGCGCGCCGGAGTGCGCGCTCGAGGAAGTCACGGGAGCGTCGCAGATCACTGACTTTTGCGCTGCCGGAAGCTCCTGGTACTCGTTCGTCTATAACTCATCCCTCACCGAGACGAGCTCCGCGTCCGGACTCAGCACCTCGAGCGTCCTCAGCACTCTCATAGCCGACCTCGCGAAAGGCGACGATCTCGTTCTTTCGTCCTACACGAACGCGACGGACAAATCCGGGAACGTCACGCTGGTGGCGGATCACGCGATGTCGATCTACGGCTACGACAGCGGCACGGGAATGCTCGAGATTCGCAATCCCTGGGGCACGATGAAGGGCCAGTATTGGGATACGACCTTCGAGGTCAGCCTATCGACGCTCCTTGCCGATGGAGACGTGATCACGGCCGACAACGTCGGCACCAAAACCGTATCTGCTGCGCCGATCGTGACGACCCAGACCACGCCGCAGACGAGGAGCGCTCCATCGGTCGCCTCTGCAACGGATGCCGCCGCTGCCTTTGCGAGATTTGCGCAGGCGATGTCGTCCTTCGCGCCGAGCCTCGAGACGATCAGCACCGGCGAGACCAAGTTCGATGCCGGTATGGAGTCGACCCTGGCGTCGCCTACGCATTCATTTGGTCATCACTGAAGGCGCCGCAGAAGCTCGCCTCAATCCAGGCCATGAGCTCCTGAGGATGAATTAGACGTCGGCGCCGCGGCGACGCCTGCAAATAATGCAGCCTTCCTCGATACGCGGATAACGAATCCTTAAGACTAATAGGCGTTAACAGAGAGTCCTGGGGCGACCTCAGCCTGCGGGCGGCGGCACCGACGCCATGGAGAGGGACCCGGCGCGGGCGAGGGTCAAGGAAAGCAGGTTCCATTTCGCGATGTCGGAAGAGACCTACCACGGCAATTCCGCTGACTCCGGGCTCGTCGCTCTGGTCATGCTGCTGCGCCACCACGGAATTGCCGCCGATGACCGGC
>Ga0335083_10009679_pt1 | contig 11684 bp, 7 predicted proteins | sample Lox_Sample_42_FD_206716 | JGI IMG/M metagenome (GOLD analysis project Ga0335083, IMG submission 206716) | Soil microbial communities from Loxahatchee National Wildlife Refuge, Florida, United States - Lox_Sample_4.2 | ecosystem: Environmental > Terrestrial > Soil > Wetlands | place: USA: Florida... | reverse complement strand
GCTGGTCTCCAGCCCCGTCGCCGCCGCCACCGTCGCGCCGGGCGCGGCGGCCGCGCGCGGGTCGACGAACCGGACCGACCCGGCGGCGGCGGTCGGGAGGACGAACAGCCCCAGCCTGGTCTCGCCGGGAGAGGTGGCCACCCGGATCGACAGCTCGTGGCGACCGGCCGACAGGTTCAGGCGCGTCACGCCCAGGCGCGGGCCGTAGCGCCGCGGCGAGCCGTGCGCGAACGCGGCCCCGTCGACCTGCAGCCAGGCCTCGCCGGGATCGTCGAGCACGATGTCGTAAGCCCCCGCCGCCACCTCGACGGCCGCGCGCAGCAGCCTGGCGTCGGGCCGCCCGTCGACCGGCGGCGGCACGTCGACGTGACAACCGGAAGCGGCGATCGACCGCCACCCGGACGGCGCGCGCGCGGCCTGCAGATCGAGGTGCGGGAGCGGGCCCAGCCGGCCGGCGTCGATCAGCGCGGGGACGCAGCCGTCGCTGGCCGCCTCCCTGGCCAGAGCGGCGCCGTCGCCCGCCCGCCGCGCCAGCTCTTCGCCCAGCCGGGCCAGCTCGACGCGCGCCAGCCAGGGGAGCGCCGGGACGCGGGCCAGCTCGACTGGCCGGAGCGTCGCGCCCAGACGCGCCTCTTCGGCCGGACCGATCTCGTCGAACAGCTCTCGCAGCCGTCCGGCCGCGACCGGCGCGAGATCGTCGGACCAGGGGTTCCCCGGCGCGGCCGCCAGCGCCTGGAGCAGCGAAACGTCGTCGGCCAGCGCCGTGCGCCCGTCTCCGCGGGCGTGCGCGAGCGTGGCGCGCCCGAACAGCGCGATCGGATCGGCCGGCGCCTGGGCCAGCCGCGCCGCGAAGATCCGGCCCGCCTCGTCCCGGCGCCCCTCGGCCAGCGCGGTCCAGCCCGCCAGGGCCGGCTCGGGCGCCGGCGCCGGCCGCGGCAGCGCGGCGCAGGCGGATGCCGCCAGGACCATCAAACCAGCCAGCCGCTTCACGAGCCGGCTTCTCCCGACCCGATCAGCAGCCGCTCCTGCAAGGTCGCGTCGATCTCACCCAGGAAGGCGCGAAAGCGCGCGTACTCGTCGGGCGCGATCCGCGCGCGCTCGACGTCCAGGAACGAGCGCACCCGCACCAGCCCGCCGTCGACCCGCACGTCCAGATGAAAGCGGCCGAACGCGCTCTCGACGTCGCGCGCCGCGCCGTCGGCCAACCCGCCGCCCAGCAGCCTCCAGCCGGCGGGCAGCTTGTAGGTCAGCTCCTCGTCATGCTGCCAGGGGTAAGCCAGCACCAGGTCGTCGCGCCGCTCCGACAGCCGGGCGTAGGTGCGGACGAAATCGGCGTCGCGCCCGCTCACCGGCAGCTCGACCGAACGCCCGCCGCGCAGCTGCCCGAATCTGGGGACCATGACCGTCGACCGGACGGTGACCGGCTGCTCGCGATCGTCGATGCCGGGCATGTCGACCGACGTGAGCCGGGCGCCCGGGAAACGACCGCTCCAGACGCGCCCGTAGCGGTCGGCGCGCTCGCCCGCCGACTGGTAGTGCTCGCGCCAGTTCGCCGCCGCCTGACCGCGGATCGAGAGCGTCTCCGTCACGCGGGCGTCGCCGCTGGTGTCCAGGCCCAGCTCCCAGCGGCGCTCCACCCGGCTGGTGGACGCGGGAAGGAGCGGCGTCTCGGCCAGCGTGCCCGCGGCGGCGTCCCCCGGCGGTCCGACCCGCAGGACCATGACCCCCTGGTCCTCGGAAGGCAGCTCGGAAATGCCCGAGAACTCGGCGGTGCCGTCCAGATACAGGTCCAGCGACGGGACGTAAACGATCGCGTGATCGAAGATGGCCAGCGAGGCCGGCGACGGATCCAGGCGGCCGCCCCGCCGGGTGCGGACCAGCGTCAGCTCCGCCGGCACCCCCACCTCGCGCAGCAGCGACAGCATCAACGACGCCTTGTCCTTGCAGTCGCCGAAGCGGCGGGCCAGCACCTGCGTGACCTTGTAGGGCTTGTAGCCGTGGATCCCGAACTCGAGCCCCACGTAGCGGGTGTTCTCGACCACGAAGTCGTGCACGGCCCGCACCTTGTCGCGCTCGCTCATCCCCGGCGTGACCAGCGACAGCGCCGTGCGCCGGACCTCCTCGTCGGCGGTCAGCTGGTCCTCGATGAGGTGCCAGTACCAGGCGGCGACGTCCTGCCAGCTGGCGTAGGTGCTGACGTGCAGGTAGGGCGCGACCTCGGCGGTGCCTGGCATGGCCGGCTCGCTGGCGATCTTCGCCACGTTGCGCGCCGCGAACCGGTAGACGCGCTCGTCGCCCTCGAGCGACGTCGACTGTTCCAGGCCGGCCACGCGCGGCACGTTGCTGTGGATCGGGCGGCTGGCGGGGGCGAGCAGCGTGTAGTCCCAGCGCTGCTTGGGGATCGTCTCGGCCACGATCTGCAGGTCGCCGAAGTAGTCCGACATCTGGTTCTCGGTGCCGACGTCGTCGACCAGGTACTGGATCTCGATCACGTCGCCGGGTCGCAGCCCCTCGAACCGGATCACCTCGGCGCGGTTGTCGTAGTAGAGGCCGTACCAGGGCTCGGACAGATCCTCGTCGCTCCGATCGGCCGCCTCGAACACCTGCACCTCGCCGCCGGGAGCGCGCCGGTAGACGCGCGCCTGACGGACGTCGACCTCCTCGCTCCCCGGCGTGTAGTGGATCTCGAACTCCTTGTTGTCCTCGGCGCCGCGTTCGGTGAGGACCTGCACGACCCGCTGCGCGAAGGTGCGGGCCAGGCCGTTGCGGTGCATCCGCACCACGCGCCGATCGAGCAGCACCACCGCCGGATCGGCCGGCCTGGCCGGCGGGGCGGCGGCCGGCACCAGGCCGCGGGCGTCGTCGGCGAATCGCTTTGCCAGCTCGTCCGGCGCGCTCGGATCGGCGCGGTCGCCGATCAGCAGGTGGTCGACGTAGCGTTTCAGCTCGGGGTCCTGTGGCCGCAGGCTCAGGGCCGCACGCAGCCGCTCCAGCGCCTGGCTGTTGCGCCCCGCGCGACGCAGCAGCTTGCCCAGCGCGGTCAACGTCTGGGGATCGTCGGGCAGTCGGGCCGCCTGGGCCTCGAGATCGGCCAGCGCGCGCGCCGCGTCCCCCGCCCCTTCGTCCAGACGCGCCAGCTCGATGCCCAGCGACGGCAAGTCCGGCCGCAGCCCGGCCGCGCTCGCCAGCCGGCGTCGAGCCTCGGCCGCGTCGCCGCGCGCCCGGGCCCGTGACGCCAGCTGGTGCAGCAGATCGACCTCCATCTGGCGACTGTCGGACAGGGCGGCCAGGATCTGGTCGCTCTCGGTCCGGCGGTCGGCCGCCTCGTAGAGGCGAGCCGCCACCCGCTGGACTCGCGGCAGCGCGCGCACCCAGGTGGGGAGCGCGTCGAGCCGTCGCACCGCCGCCAGCGGCAAGCTGGCGTCGGCGTCCATGTCGGCCGCGGCCAGCACCGCCGGCCAGCATCCGGGGTCGACCGCCAGCGCCCCGCTCAGCTCGGCAGCCGCCCGCGCCTCCCGGCGCTCGACCCGCGCGATCTCGGCCAGCCGCACCGAGGTCAGCGCCCGGGCCGACGCCGAGACGCTGCCTCCCGCGACCAGCGCGCTCTCGAGCGCCCGGCGGCGCTCGTCGTCGGTGTCGGCCACGTCGGCTGCCAGCCACCACGCCTCGAAGCTGGGGGCCAGCGCCACCGCCCGCCGCGCGGCCGCCGCGGCGGCCCGCTCCTCGCGGTCGCGCGGGGCCAGCCAGCCGAGCACGCGCGCCAGGTCCGCCCAGGCCCCGGCCGCCGCGGCAGACGAACCCGCTCGCTCCGCGCGCCGCGCCAGCAACCCGTCCAGCGACGCCACGACCGGCGCCGGACCCCGGCGGGGGCGAGCCCAGACCGCGTCCTCGCGTGGGCGGACCCGGGCTTCACCCAGCCCGGGGTCCCCGCGAAGGTCCGCCTTCGCGGGGTGGCTTGGAGCCCGTCGCGGGAGAGGGCCAGAACCCTCCGCAGGTTCTCGCAGGAGATCGAACGGCACTCCCGTCGCGACGCCGCCTCGTAACGGGGCGCCGGACGGATCGGTCAGGCGGGTGTACAGGCGCCAGGCGCCGTCGACGACCACCGTCTTGATCAAGATCCGGTTCCAGCCGCGCCCGAGCCGCACGCCCACCGCGTCCTGGTCCAGCGCCGCCGGGCGGACCACGTCGTGTCTGAAGACCGGCTGCCCGTTCAGCCAGACGGCCACTGGCCCCGGCGAGCCCAGGCGCAGAGCCGCCGCGCGGTCGACGTCGCTGTGCACGAACGCGACCACGTAGGCGACCGCCTGATCGTCGGGCCGCAGCAGCGCGTCCAGCAGCAGCGCCCCCTCGCGCGTCGCCCCGTCGGCCGGCCGCCAGGTCACGTCGTGCCCCTTGCCCGGATAGTGCCGATCGAGAGCCGGCGGCGACGGCTCGCCTTCCGGGGGGAACTTGGTGGCGAAGCTGGCGCGCCCTTCGCCGAACGGGCCGATCACGAACGCGGGAGTGACGAACCCCAGGGTGGCGCGCCGCGCGGCGGCGGCCGCTGACGCCCCCCGCTCCTCCTCTAGATGGGCCAGCCACAGGGCGGCCTGCGCGGACACCAGCGGCTGCGCGCCGGGAGCCAGCGCCGGCTGGATCGCGGTCTCCAGGGCGCCGGGCGGCACGCTTTCTTCCAGGGTGGCCAGATCGGCCAGCGCGGCGGCCGCTTCGGGGCGGGCCGCCTCCGCCGCGAGCCGACCGGCCGCGCGTTGCAGGCGCTCTGCGTAGGCATCACCGCCTGGAGCGACCGGAGCTTCTGCCCACCCCCAGTTCGGTGTGCCGACCGCCGCGACGACGCCGATGGTGAGCGCCGCCGCTGCCCGAAATTTTGCCATGGGGCGGGCCGATTATAGCCGGAATCTCGGGGTCTAGACGCGGAACCCGCAGGTCCGCGACGCTCGTCAGCGCTGGTCGAAGTACTGGCTGATGGCCTGCCGCAGGGCCAGGCGGGCCCGGTGCAGGCGGGTCTTCACCGTCGGCACCGAGATCCCCAGCACCTCGGCGGTCTCCTCCGTCGACAGCCCCTCGACGTCGCGGACCAGGAAAACGGTGCGGTAGATCTCGGGCAGGTCGTCGACGGCCGCCTGGATGCGGCGTCGCAGCTCGTCGCTCTGCAGCTCGTCGTCCGGCCGCCGGGCCCAGTTGTCGCCTGGCGTCGGGAGGTGACCGTAGGTGTCCAGAAAATCGACCGGCAGCTCCTCGGTCGACACCTCGGGGTGGCGCCGCTGTGACCTGAGCCGCATCAGGGCGGCGTTGGCGGCCACCCGGTAGACCCAGCTGCCGAACTGGGCGTCTCCCTTGAAGGTGTCCAGCTTGCGCCAGATCGACAGGAACGTGTCCTGGACGATCTCCTTGGCCTCGGTCTCGTTGCGGACGAACCGGAAGGCCAGCCGGTAGACCTTGTCCTCGTACCGATCGACGAGCTGCTCGAACGCCCCGAAGTCCTGGGCGCGCGCCTTGGCCACCAGCTCCTCGTCGCTGACGGGAGGCGGCGCGCCAGAGTCGGGTGTCGTCGGTGACGCCATCGTTGACCAACCTGAATTCTCCCAGATAATCACGTCGGCCGAAAGCGGCCAAACATGCTCCGCGCGATCCTCAAGTCGGCCCGCCCCCACCAATGGGTCAAGAACGTCTTCGTCATCGCGCCCGCGGTGTTCGCCCGCAGGCTGTCTGATCCGCACGCGGACCTGCGAACCGCAGCCGCGTTCGTGATTTTTTGTTTCCTGTCGAGCGCGGTCTACTTCGCGAACGACCTGGTCGACCGCGAGAAGGACCGCCAGCACCCGACCAAGCGCCGGCGCCCCATCGCCTCCGGAGATCTCGGGGTCGGCGTGGCCCGCGCCGTGGCTGGGCTGTTCGCGGGCGGCGCGCTGGTGGGCGCTTACCGGCTGGGCGCGATGTTCGCGCTGGTCGCGCTGTCGTACCTGGCCCTCAACGCCGTCTACTCGCTGGTGCTGAAGCGGATCGCGTTCATCGACGTCGGCTGCCTGAGCCTGTTCTACCTGCTGCGGGTCTGGGGCGGCGCCGTCGCGATCCCCGTGCCCCCATCGACCTGGCTGCTCGCCTGCACGCTGCTGCTGTCCGCGATGCTCGGGTTCGGCAAGCGCGCGCATGAGCTGAGGGTGGCCGGCGGGGACAGCCGGAAGCAGCGTGAGGTGCTCGGGAGCTACAACCCCGGCGTGCTGCGGGCGCTGCTCATCGGCCTGGGTGTGGCAACCACCGTGACCTACGCTGCCTACACCCGTTCGCCTCACGCGCTCGAGATCTTCAAGACCGGCCGCCTGGTGTTCACCGTCCCCTTCGTCGCGTTCGGCGTGTGGCGCTTCATCCGGATCGCGGAGAGCCGCGCCGACGCCGACAGCCCGACCGACACCATGCTGAGGGACGTCCCGTTCCTGCTGACGCTGGTCCTGTACGCGGCCGTTTCGCTCGCCATTCTCTACTTCGCGCCCTGAGCATCGGCCGCGCGGGCGCCGCGCGTGCTAGAAACGGCGCATGCACGTACGCGCCGCCGCGGCACTGGCTGTCCTGGCGAGCGCATCGGCGGCGCCGGGTGGCGTCCCAGCCGGCGCGCCCGCCAAGCCGACATCCGACCTTCCCGAGCTCCCCTTCGAAAAGTACACGCTGCCCAACGGCCTGGAGGTGATCCTGCACGAGGACCATCGCACGCCGGAGGTGGCGGTCGACGTCTGGTACAAGGTCGGCTCGCGCGACGAGGCGCCGGGCCACACCGGGTTCGCCCACCTGTTCGAGCACATGATGTTCCAGGGGACCAAGCACATCCCCGAGGACAAGTACTTCGCCTTTCTCCAGAAGGCGGGGGCCTCGAACATCAACGGCTCGACCTCGGCCGATCGCACCAACTACTTCCAGGTCGTTCCATCCAATCAGCTCGAGCTGGCGCTGTGGCTGGAGAGCGATCGGATGGGCTTCCTGCTGGATCGCCCGTCGTTCAAGGAGACCTTCGACAACCAGCGCGACGTGGTCAAGAACGAGCGCCGCCAGCGCTACGAGAATCGCCCGGTCGGCCTCATCACCGAGGTGCTGTCCACCGCGATCTACCCCGCGGATCACCCGTACCACCACGAGGTGATCGGCTCGATGGCCGACCTGTCCGCCGCGTCGGTCGAGGACGTGAAGGCGTTCTTCCGGACCTACTACGCCCCCGGCAACGCCACGCTGACCATCGCCGGCGACATCGATCGGGCCAAGGCCAAGGAGCTGGTCGAGAAGTACTTCGGGCCGATCCCGCCGGGCGCGCCGGTGGTGCGGCGGGCCGGCGGCGAGGTGCGCCTGACGGCCCCCGAGCGGATCGCCATGGAGGCGAAGATCCAGCAACCCCAGCTGTACGTCGACTACCCCTCGCCGGCCAACTTCGCGCCGGGCGACCGCGAGCTGGACGTGCTGGCGAACGTGCTGGGGAACGGCAAGGCGTCGCGCCTCTACAAGCGGCTGGTCTACGACCTGAAGATCGCCCAGGCGGTGACGGCGCAGCAGCAGAGCCAGCTCTTGACCAGCACGTTCGAGATCACCGCCTCGCCGATGCCGGGCCACACGGTCGACGAGATCCTGGCCGTCATCGACGAGGAGACGGCCAAGCTGCAGACGACCCTGGTCGATCCGGCCGAGCTGGAGCGCGCCAAGAACCAGATCGAGTCCGAGACCGTGCGCAGCCTGGAGCCGCTGCTGGGGCGCGCCGAGCGCCTGCAGTCGTACAACTACCTCCTGGGTGACCCCGGGTTCGTGACCGAGGACCTGCGCCGGTACCGCGCGGTCGACGCGGCCGCGCTCCAGCGGTTCGCGCGCGAGACGCTGGACAAGAACAACCGGGTGATCGTGACCGTGGACCCGAACCCCGACGCGCCCATCATGGGCCGGGTGAAAAAGTGAAAGCGATGACCGGAGCTCGCGCGAGAAGGACGACGGCAGCGGCCGCCCTGTGCGGCATGGCGCTGGGATGCGCGACGGCCGCCCCCAGGCCGCCGGCGCCGGCGGCCGGACCAGCGGCGCCTGCGCCGGCCCGCGCGGCGCCCGCGGTCGCGACCGGCCAGCCCGGGCCGCCGCCGCGCCTGACCCCCGACGCCCCCTTCCGGGCCCAGCCGCCCGGACCGGGGCCGGAGGCGCCGTATCAGCCGCCGCACTGGAGCCGGTTCAAGCTGAAGAACGGGCTCGAGGTCTACCTCGTGGAATTTCACGACCTTCCACTGGTGGAGTTCAACCTGATGGTGAAGACCGGCTCCGCGGCGAACCCGGCCGACAAGGCGGGGCTGGCGGACCTGACCGCGCGCATGCTGGTCGAGGGGACCAAGACGCGCGGCGCGCTGGAGATCGCCGACCAGGTGGCCGCGCTGGGCGGCACGCTGGTGACCGGCACCACCTGGGAAGCCTCCAGCGCCCAGATGTCGACGCTGACCAAGAACCTGGACGCCGCGCTGGCGATCTACGCGGACGTGCTGCTCCACCCGGCGTTCGACGCCAAGGAGTTCGCCCGGGTGCGCGACAACCTGCTGACCGCGATCGTGCGCCGGAAGGACAGCCCGCCCACGGTCGCCGGGCTGGCGCTGGTCCGCCTGCTCTACGGCACCAAGCACCCCTACGGCTGGCCCACCAGCGGGACCGAGGTGACGTTGAAGAAGGTGACGCCGGCGGAGCTGCGCGCCTTCTACCAGGCGAATTACCACCCCGGCAACGCCGCGCTGATCGTCGCGGGCGACGTGACCGAGGCCGTCCTGCGCCCCAAGCTCGAGGCGGCGCTGAAGGGCTGGCGCGGCGGGCGCGTGGCGGCCCGGAAGCTGCCGGCCGCGGCGGCGCCCGGCGAGACCAAGATCTTCCTCATCGACAAGGCGGGCGCGCCGCAGTCGTCGATCCGGGTCGGCCAGATCGGCATCGACCGGCTGAACCCCGACTACTTCGCGGTGACGGTCATGAACCTGATCCTGGGTGGGGGCTTCTACCGACTGGACCTCAACCTGCGCGAGGGGAAGGGATGGACCTACGGCGCCCGCTCGACCTTCGACAGCCGCCGGACGCCCGGACCGTTCTCGGCCGGGGGCGAGTTCGTCGCCCCGCACAGCGCCGATTCGGTGGCCGAGATCCTCAAAGAGGTGAACGGGATCCGCGACAGCGACGTCACGGACGCCGAGCTGGCCCGGGCCAAGGACCAGATCGTCAAGTCGTTCCCGGCGCGGTTCGCGACCCGCGCCAGCGCGGCGGCGCAGCTGGCTGACCTGGCGGTGTTCGGCTTCCCGGACAGCTACTGGGCCGACTACACGAAGAAGATCGCGGCCGTCACCAAGGACGACATCCGCCGCGTTGCCAGGAAATACCTGGATCCGGGACACTTGACGATCGTGGTGGTCGGCGACAAGAGCTCGATCGAGGGGCCGCTGGCCAAGCTGGCCCCGGTCGAGGTCCGGGACCTGGACGGCGATCCGCAGGCGGCGGGCGAAGGGCGCGCCCCGACTTCGGCCCAGGACGCGAGCGCGAACCATGACAACCGAAAGCCCTGAGCTGGACGACGCTTGCTGCCAGGCCGGGGCGGAGGACGCCGCCGCGGCGGTGGCCCGCGCCCGGCGCGAGAAGGTGCGGCGGGTATTCTGGATTACTCTCGCGCTGAACACGATCGTGGCCGTCAGCAAAGCGTCGTACAGCCTGGTGTCGGGCTCGCTCACGCTCGGCGCCGACTCGTTGCACGCGATCCTGGACGCCTCGTCCAACGTGCTGGCGCTGTTCAGCCTGGGATGGGCAGCGGCGCCGGCCGATCCGCGCCACCCATACGGCCGCCAGAAGATCGAGATCCTGGCGGCGCTGGGAATCGGCGTCTTGATCGTCGCCGGTCTGCTCGAGTTCACCCAGGCGGCAATCGGCGCGTTGCGGGCGGGACGGCACGCGCCTCAAGTTGGTTGGGCGGGGTTTGCCATCGTTCTGGGGACGATGGTGATCACGCTCTTCGTGAGCCGTTACGAGCACCACCAGGGACACGAGCTGGGGAGCGAGCTGCTCCACGCCGACGCCCACCACGCGGCGTCCGACTTCTATGCCTCGGGCGCCGTCGTGGCGTCGTTTCTGGCAATCCGGGCCGGCATCGCCTGGGCGGACGCGGCCGCCACGCTGGTCCTGGTCGTGTTGATTGGCCAGGCCGCCTGGAAGGTATTCCGCGACAACATCCCGGTGTTGATCGACGCCGCCCGATTGGACCCGGCCGGCGTCGCGGAGCTCGCGCGCTCAGTGAACGGCGTGAGCGACGTGCACCGCGTGCGCTCGCGTGGAATGCGCCGGGCGGTCGAGCTGGACTTGCACCTGGAAGTGGCCCCCGAAATGAGCGTTGTGGACGCTCATAAGCTCGCACAACAAATCGAACGCGAAGTGAAGGTAAAGTTTCCAGAGGTTTCCGACGTAATCATCCACGTCGAGCCGAGAGCCCGATAGCTTGACACCCCCCGCCATAACGATAAGATATCGGCCGCAACCCCCTTAACTTCCACTGCGGGGACCCTTCCAGGGGTTCAAATCGGGCGCTAAACCGTCAACAACCGCTTCCAACCCACACCCGAGAGTCGTTTGCCGCGCATTGAGCGCGAGCGCGAGGAGACACGAGATGCAAGGACTCGCCCAGTTCCTAGAGCAAGGTGGCACCCTGATGTACGTCAACCTGGTGGTGTCCATCGTCACCTTGGCGATCATCGCGGATCGAGCCATCTTCTTCCTCGGCAAGGGTTCGGTGAATGCCAAGGCCTTCCTGGAGCAGATCCGGAAGCTGGTTCTGGCGAACAACATCGACCGCGCCGTCAAGCTCTGCTCGGCCACGGAGGCGCCGGTCGCTCAGGTCGCCCGCGCCGGTCTGCAGCGGGTTCACCGCGGTGAGATCGCCATCGCCCAATCTATCGAGGAGACGCTGGTCGACGTCACGCCGCTTCTCAAGAAGCGCGTGCAGGTCCTCTGGTCGATCGCGAACATCGCGACCCTCGTCGGTCTGCTCGGTACCGTCACCGGCCTCATCAAGGCCTTCGGCGCCGTCGCGGCCGCAAAGCCGGAGGAGCGGTCGGCGCTGCTCGCGAAAGGTATCTCCGAGGCGCTCAACAACACCGCCATGGGTCTGAGTATCGCGGTCACGTGCATCATCGCGCACGCGTTCCTCTCGTCGGCCTCCAAGAAGCAGGTCGGTGACCTGGAAGGTTTCGCGCTGAAGCTGGAGAACCTGCTGGCCGAGTCGGCTCAGGGTGGCGCCAAGGCCTAATCAGCCGCGCTCGTCGCAGTCACCCCTGACCACCAGCGGATGAAAGGACCAAGCCTCCCATGACGAGAAGCCAGGTCCGAGCGGCGTGCCGCCGGATGCGTGACCATGTCGAGGAGCTCGAGGAAGAGGCGGGCGAGCTGAACCTCGTCCCCTTCATGGACATCGTCACCAACATCATCATCTTCCTGCTCGCCTCGGTCGTGAATCAGGTCGCCCTGGGGAACATCAACGTCTCGGTGCCGACCATCGCCTCCGGGGGCGGCTCTTCCGAGGACCAGCCGCCGCCCGAGAAGCCCCCGCTGAACCTGACCATCTCGGTCGGGGCCAGCGGCTTCACGGTGGCGGCCTCGGGCGGGGTGCTCCCGATCATCCCGAAGATGCCGAATGGCCAGTACGACTACAAGGCGCT
>Ga0335083_10009677_pt1 | contig 11686 bp, 8 predicted proteins | sample Lox_Sample_42_FD_206716 | JGI IMG/M metagenome (GOLD analysis project Ga0335083, IMG submission 206716) | Soil microbial communities from Loxahatchee National Wildlife Refuge, Florida, United States - Lox_Sample_4.2 | ecosystem: Environmental > Terrestrial > Soil > Wetlands | place: USA: Florida... | reverse complement strand
CGCAATGGTGGCCCGCGATCGTTTGAAGCCCGGCGACACGGTACCCAGCGAGATCAAGATCAGCCGCGAGCTGCAGGTGAGCCGCGGAAGCGTCCGCGAGGCGTATCGAACGCTCGCCGCGCTGGGCATCCTCGCGATCGAGCCTGGCCGCCGCCCCCGGCTTCGCCCCATCGATTCGCAATTCCTCACGCAGGTCTTCGACTACGCGCTGAATACGTCGCAGGTCACGCTCGCCCACGTGCTCGAGACACGCCGTGCGGTCGAGATCCAGAGCGCGCAGCTCGCGGCACGCTACGCGACCGAGGCGCAGCGCCGCCTGCTGCTCGAGCTCGCGGCGCAGATGCGCGCCGCCCTCACCGACCACGCGCGCCGCGTCGCCTGCGACATGTCGATCCACAGCGTGATCGCGGAAGCGAGCGGCAATCCGCTCACCGCGCTCCTGCTGGGCGCGCTGCGCTCGCCGGTCGAGGAGTCCTCCCGCATGCACTTCCACGACAGCCGGGGCGAGAGCGAGTTGATCCGCGTGATCGACGCGCACGACGCCATCGTCGATCGCATCTGCGCGGCTGACGCGGTCGGCGCGGCGTCGGCCATGTCGTACCACTTCGATCTCGCCATGGTGCATGTCAATCGCCAGGAGCAGGCCCCGCTCCCGCGCGCCGAGCACGGCAAGGCCGCTCCCAAGCTCGGTATCGCCACCTAGATGAACGCCGCCATCATGACTCGGCCGGACGAGGCGGCCGTAAGGGAAGTGCTTTCCACGCTGCACGATCGATTCGGCTCGCGCCTGTCGACCGCGAGCGCGGTGCGCGACCAGCACGCGCGCGGTGAAGGCATCGCGACGAGCCTGCCGCCCGACGCGGTGATCTGGCCCGTGGACAAGCAGGAAGTCTCGTCGATCCTGTCGATCTGCAATGCGCAGCGCATTCCGGTCATCGCATTCGGCGCCGGCACGTCGCTCGAAGGCCACGTAAGCGCGCCCCACGGCGGGATCTGCATGGACCTCTCGCGCCTGAACCAGGTGATCGCCGTTCACGCGGGCGACGCGGCGGTCGACGTCCAGCCCGGCATCACGCGGGAAGATCTCAACGCTTACCTGCGCGATACGGGCCTCTTCTTCCCCGTCGATCCGGGCGCCAACGCGACGATCGGCGGCATGATCTCCACGCGCGCCTCGGGCACGACGACGATGCGCTACGGCTCCATGTGGCACAACGTGATGGCGCTCGAAGTAGCGATGGCCGACGGCCGCCTCGTGCGCTTCGGCAACCACGCGCGCAAGTCTTCGGCTGGACTCGACCTCGTGCGCCTCATGGTGGGCGCCGAGGGCACGTTGGGCGTCATCACCGAAGCGACGCTGCGCCTGCATCCCCTGCCCTCGGAAGTGGCCGCCGCGAGCTGCGCGTTCCCGGCGCTCGGCGACGCGATCGATGCGGTGACCGAGCTCATGCTCTCGGGCGTTCCCTTCGCGCGCGTCGAGTTCCTGGACGAGATCCAGGTGCGCGCCTGCAATCGTCATTCGAAGCTGGACCTTCCCGAGCAACCGACGCTCTTCATCGAGTTCCATGCCAGCACCCCGGTGGCGCTCAACGAGCAGGTGGAGCTCGCCCAGGGCGTCTGCGCCGAGCACGGCGGCGTGGATTTCAAGTGGGCCACGCGCATCGAGGATCGCGCGCAGCTCTGGAAGGCGCGCCACATGGCCTACTACGCCGCCCTCGCCCTTCGCCCCGGCTGCCAGAACATCGTCTCCGACGTGTGCGTGCCGATCTCCGCGCTCGCCGAGAACGTGGCCCGCACGCGCGAGGACATCGATCGCGAGGGACTGGTCGCACCCATCCTCGGCCACGTGGGCGACGGCAACTTCCACGTGATCTTCATGCCGATGCCCGGTGCGCCGGCCGAGCACGCCGCCGTCGAGCGGGTCTACGACGCGATGTCGGCGCGCGCGCAGGCGGCCGGAGGCACATGCACCGGCGAGCACGGCATCGGCATGGGCAAGAAGGAAAAGCTCGTCGCCGAATTCGGCCCCGACGTCGTGGCGCTCATGCACAGCATCAAGCGGGCATGGGACCCGAACGGGATCCTCAATCCTGGAAAGATCTTCGGCGACTGATCGCCGACTACATCGCAGCGCACCCTGGGGGGACAAACATGACGACACATCGCAGATTCAGACTGAAGGCCATCGCCGCCGCAACCCTGGGCGCGCTCGCCGTATCGCCCGTGCTCGCCGCCGACGGCGACAAGCAGGACCAGCCGCAGACCGTCGAGAAGGTGATCGTCACCGCGCAGAAGCGCGAGCAGGCAGCCATCGACGTGCCCGCCTCGGTGACCTCGGTGAATGCCGAGCCGCTCACGCGAAGCGGCTTCACGCGGCTCGAGGACTTCGCCGCCGAAGTGCCGGGAATGTCGATCACTTCGGTGACTCGCGGCTACACCTCCGTCGTGATCCGCGGCATCAGCACCGGCATCTCGCAGGCCACGCCCTCGACCGCGCAATACATCGACGAGGCGCCGATCGGAAGCGTGAACGCCTACGCGGTGGGCAGCACGATCACGCCGGACCTCGATCCCTACGACCTGAGTCGCATCGAGATCCTCAAGGGACCCCAGGGCACGCTCTACGGAGCGAACGCCGTGGGAGGCCTCCTTCGCTACGTGACGATCGCGCCCAACATGAAGAGCTTCGGCGGCGCGATCTCCGTCGGAGCCAACAAGGTGAGCGACGGCGGCACCGGCTCCGCGGAGCGCGTCTCGGTGAACGTGCCCACGGGCGACAACTCCGCGATCCGCGTGAGCGCCTTCAATCGCATCGACGCGGGCTACATCGACAACCCGTACCTGAACGCGAAGGACGTGAACCGCGCCAAGACGACGGGTGGCCGCGCCGCGTGGGCCTGGAACATCGACAACGAGTGGACCCTCAACGCCTGGGCGATGACCCAACGCTTCAGCAGCAGCGGCCTGGGCGTCCAGGACGTCAATGCGCCCGACATGACGCCGGTCAACGGCGACCTCACGCACGGTTCCTACATGCCGGAGAACCAGCACGTCTCCTTCGACGTCGTGAACGCGACGCTCAAGGGCGATTTCGCGAACCTCCACATCGTCTCCTCCACGACGTATCAGCAGAGCGAGGCGGCCGACACGTTGGACCAGAGCCACATCATCGGCACCTTGTTCGGATTGCCGCCACCGCTGGGCCTCGGCATACCGGGCGTGGCCGCATCGCTTACGCAGATCGTGAACACCAAGCGATTCTCGGAAGAGCTGCGGGCGCGTTCCACCGCATTCCAGGATCGCCTCGACTACGAAGGCGGCGTTTTCTACACGAACGAGAACAGCAGCAACCGCCTGCCGCCGGGGTATCCGTTCCTGATCGCCAATGGAGCGACGCTGCCCCTGCCGTTCCCCATCGCCGACGCGCTCATCGACTCGAAGTACCAGGAGTACTCGATTTTCGGCAACGCGACCTACGCGCTCACGAGCGACTGGGACCTCCAGGGAGGCCTGCGCTTCTCGCATGACCAGCAGCACTACACCCAGGATTACAAGAAAGCGGTGCTGACCGCGACGCCGATCTTCATCGAGCAGGAGCAGGACGACAGCCAGGCCACCTACCTCGCGAGCGTGCGCTGGAAGCCCAATGCCGACACGGCGATCTACGGCCGCATCGCCACCGGCTATCGGCCCGGTGGCCCGAGCGCGCTGCCTCCCGGCGTCGTGCCCGGAGGCAAGACCTCGTTCGATCCGGACACGCTCACGAGCTACGAGCTCGGATACAAAGCCGCGCTCGCAGACGGGCTCGTGTCCATCGAGGCGGCGCTCTTCACCACCGACTGGAAGGACATCCAGATCCAGACGAGCGCCACCACGGCGGCGGGAACGTTCCAGTACTTCGTGAACGGCGGCACGGCGCGCAGCGACGGCGGCGAGGTCACCGTATTCCTCTTCCCGGTGAAGGGACTCACGCTTCGCGGAACGGGTTCCTATGTGAATTCGCGCCTCACGGAAGACGCGCCGGCCGCCGGCGGCCTGAGCGGCGACCGCATGCCGTTCGTGCCCAAGTGGAACGGATCCCTTTCGGCCGACTATCACTGGCCCGTGGGAGGAGGCCTGCAGGCCTGGCTCGGCGGCAGCCTCGCGTACGTGGGTGACCGCGTCTCGAACTTCAGCAACAAGAAGCCCTACAACGTGCCCTCCTATCACACGTTCGCTCTTTCCGGAGGCATTGAATCGGGCCATTGGCGCCTTTCCGTCTGGGGCAAGAACCTGAGCAACGAGCGCGGCGTGAACTTCCTCAACGTCGAGGGCCTCGCGATCCCCGGACTCAATCCCTACGGCAATCCTTACTACCAGGGCGTGATCGCGCCGCGCACCATCGGCACCGATCTCTCGTATCGATTCTGATGCAGGCCGTGGCGACCCGGGAGGAGCGGACCGCGCTGGCGGAACACCGCCAGCGCGCCGTCCGTCTTTCGAGCGGCGAGATCCTCGCCGAGCTCGTGACCGCGTACGCCACGATGGGCCGCCTGAACGCGGATCGCTCGAACGCCGTTCTCGTTGTCCATGGCTACACCACGGGACCGTCGATGCTCGATCCCGGATCGAACGCGGCGGAAGGATCCTGGAGCGGCCTCGTGGGACCCGGCCGCGCCATCGACACGAATCGCTGGTTCGTGATCTGTCCCAACATGCTGGGCTCGAGCTATGGCTCGACCGGCCCCGCCTCCATCGATCCGCGCACCGGCAAGCCCTATGGCATCTCGTTTCCGCGCATCGACGTGGGCGATATCGTGGATGCGCAACGATCGATGATCGACTCGATGGGCATCGAGCGGCTCGCGGCGGTGGTGGGGCCATCGCTTGGGGCGATGCAGGCGTTCATGTGGGGCACGCGCTATCCCGGGCGCGTGGCGCGCGTGGTGGCCGCCGTCGGCGCGCCGCATCATCCCGCGCTCCTCGATAGCGTGAAGGTGCTCGAGCAGCTCGCGGGCGATCCGGGCTGGCATGACGGTCGCTACTACGAGCATCCGGGCAGCATGATCCCGTGCCTCACGAAAATGCGGCTCGCCACTCTCGAGCGCTACGGCATCGACGCGGAGCTCGCGTCGAAATTTCCCGAGGCCGCCGCCCGCCGCAAGGAAATCGAGCGCCTCGCCGCGGAATGGGCGAACGAATTCGATCCTGCGTCTCTCTACGTGCTCGCACGCGCCGTCGAAGGCTTCGACGTTCGCGGCGACCTCGCGCGGATGACCGCGCCCCTCCTCTACGTGCTCTCGCGCACCGATGCGGGATTCCCGCCGTCGCTCGCGCGCGATCTCGCGCCGGCCTTCGACCAGGCGAAGCTTCGCTGGTCCTATGTCGAGCTCGACAGCGAAAAGGGCCACCTCGCTTCAGGCGCCGACAGCCAACTCTGGGCCGATTCCCTCGCCCGGTTCATGGAGGCCTGACGATGCCCCTTCATCCGCAAACCCGCGCACTGCTCGACCAGGTGGCCGCCGAAGCAAAAGCGCCTTTGGCCGACACCACGCCCGCCATGGCGCGCGATCGCCTGCGCGCGTTCCTCAATTCGCCCGGCGAGCTTTTGACGCCCGTGGGCGCCGTGCGCGATCTCTCGATTCCCGGGAGCGAGAGACAACGGATGCGCGCACGCGCCTACACACCGCGCCACGCACCGGCCGAGGCGCTGCCCACGCTGCTCTTCATCCATGGCGGCGGCTGGGTCGCGGGCGACCTCGAGGCCTACGATCCCCTCTGCCGGGAACTCTGCAACGCATCCGGTTGCCTCGTGGTCGCGATCGAGTATCGCCTCGCGCCCGAGCACAAATTTCCCGCGGCGCCGCTCGACTGCTACGCCGCCCTTCTCTGGCTCGCCTCCAACGCCGCGTGGCTCGGCGGGGATCCGCTGCGAATTGCCGTGGCGGGCGACAGCGCCGGCGGCAACCTCGCCGCGGTGGTCGCGCAGATGGCACGCGATCGCGGCGGGCCCGCGCTTCGCTTCCAGCTGCTGGTTTATCCGGTGATCGATCACGCTTTCGATACGCCTTCCTATCGCGACAACGCCGAGGGCTACCTGCTCACCGCCGAAGGCATGCGCTGGAACTGGCGCCAGTATCTTCCGGATGACGCCACGGGGCGCGATCCGATGGCTTCGCCCCTTCGCGCCACGAACTTCGCCTGGCTGCCTCCGGCGCTCGTCATCACGGCCGAGTACGATCCGCTGCGCGACGAAGGCGAAGACTACGCGCTACGCATGCGCGCCGCCGGCGTTCCGGTCGAGCTGCGGCGCTACGAGGGCATGCTGCACGCGTTCTTTTCCCTCGGACGCCTCTTCGACACGGGCCGGATCGCGGTGGCCCATGCGGGCGCGGCCTTGCGCGCATCGTTCGCCGATACGCGCCTCGCGCGCGCGATCGGAGCCTGATCGTGAAATGGTCCTGGCGCTCGTGCTGGTGGTGCTCTCGCTCATTCCGATCATCCACGTGGAATGGCAAGTGCATGAGGCTCGCAACCCCGCCACTGCGATTTCGGATCCGGTCGCGCAGGATCCGCCGGACGCGAGACCCGTCCTCATCCTCCTGCACGGCGCGGGACTCAACGGTCACATGTGGGATGCGGTGCGCCGTTCCCTCGATCCGGCCTATCGCGTCGTTGCTCCCGACCTTCCCGGTCACGGTGCGGACCGCGAAGGAACCTACACGCTGGAGGGCGCTCGCGGATTGATTGCCGCGGAAGCGCGCGCGGTGTTTCCCTCGCCGGTGATCCTCGTCGGTGATTCGCTCGGCGGCTACAGCGCCATGGCGGCCGCCTCCGCGATTCCCGCATCGCAGCTGAAGGGCGTGGTGATCGCGGGCTCGAGCGGAAACTTCAAAGGGTCGAAGCTTTCCTCGTACGTCGGCGGGCTGCTGCTCGTCCGGGCGCTGCTGCTCTTCAACGACGAGAATCGCCTCGCCGAGCGCGCGCTTGGCAATTTCCCCCTGTCCCAGGCCGATGATCGCGCCATGATCGCGGCGGGCGTCAACCTACGCGCCGTCGCCCCCGCGGCGAGAAGCCTCTTCGGCGTCGACTTCCGCGCGAAGGTGGCCGCGATCGACGCTCCGGTGCTCATCGTCAACGGCACGCTCGACCGCAACGCAGTGGACCAGGAGCAAAGCTTCCTCGCGGCCGCGAAGCACGGGACCCTGCTGCATTTCGACAACTGCGAACATGGCGTGAGCATGCGCCGGCCGGCGGAATTCGCCGCGGCCGTCAATGCATTCACCGCTCGCGTCACACAGAAGGCTCCATGAAATATCGCACCTACGTGATCGGCGCCGTCGCCGTGCTGAGCTTCATGTTCTCCGTGGATCGCGTGGTGATGTCGATCTTCCAGGAAAGCATCAAGGCCGACTTCGCGCTCACCGACACGCAACTGGGCCTGCTCACCGGGCTTGCCTACGCGCTGCTGGGCGGAGTCGCGGGCGTCCCGATCGCGCGCCTCGCCGACCGCTGGAATCGCAAGGTCGTGTTGAGCGCGGCGTTCATGTTCTGGACCGTGATGACCGCGGCTTGCGGCCTCGCGGGCAACTGGTGGCATCTCGCGCTCGCGCGCATGGGCGTGGGCCTCGGCGAAGCAGGCTACGGCCCGGCGGGGCTGTCGCTCATCAGCGACTACTATCCGCGCGAGGAGCGCGCCCGCGCCATCGCGATCAGCCGTGCCGGCGAATTTCTCGGCGTCTTCGGAGGACTCGTCGCGGGAGGGTTGCTGCTGCAAAGCGTGGGCTGGCGGACGGGTTTCGCGATCCTCGGAATCGCCGGCATCGTCTGCGCGACGATCTTCTCGCTCACCGTGCGTGAACCCCCGCGCGTTGACGAGGCGGGCAGGCCGGCAACGGCGGGCGAGATCTCGTGGCGGACGAGTTTCGGCGAGCCCGTGGCCTTCGTCCTGCTCATCTGCGCCTTCACCACGTCGCTCGCCGTGGGCGGCGCGGTCGGCGCGTGGTTGCCCAGTTACTTTTCGCGTGCCTTTTCCCTTCCACCGGCGCAGATCGGCGCGGGGCTGGGCCTCTGTCTCGGTGTGGGAGCGACGATCGGAACCGTGATCGGTGGCGAGATCGGCAATCGCTTCATGCGCAATTCCAGGACCTGGGCGGCTGCTTTCGCCACGGGTGTCGCGTGGATCGTGGGACCCTTCTTCATCGCGACATTCCATGCGCCCACGCCGATGACGGCGTTCGCCTGCCTCTTCGTCGCGTTCCTCGTCGCCGGCGCGCAGGTGGGTCCCGTCCTCGCCATGGTCCAGGACATCGTCGCGCCGGGCGCCCGCGCCATGGCCATCGCGATACTCGGACTCGCCGGCGTGATCGTGGGCGCCGGCCTGGGCCCGGTTCTCGTCGGCGTGCTCAGTGACTGGGCCCGCGCCGATCACTCGGACGCAGCCGCCCTGCGCTTGGCGCTCACCTGCGTTGCCTGCGTGTACCTCGTCACCGGATTCCTCTTCCTCACGCTCTACCGGCGCCTGCGGCGCGTGCAGCACGACGGCCCGGAGGCCGCACAAGCGACAAATCCCGCGTAGCCGCCATGTCGACCAACACTACGCAGGTGATCCTTCACCTGGGCGTGGGATCCTTTCATCGCGCGCACCAGGCCCACTACCTCCAGCGCCTCCGCGAACGCGGCGACGACTCGTGGGCGCTCGTGGGCGGAAACATCCGCGACGACATGCCCGAGACGATCGCGGCGCTGCGCGCCCAGGGCGGTGCTTACACGCTCGAGACAGTGACTCCGCGTGGCGATCGCAGCTATGCGCTCATCCGGTCCATTCGGCGCGTCTTGCCCTTCGAAGGCGATCACGCAAGCATCGTCGCGATCGCATCGGATCCTTCCACCCGCATCATCTCGTTCACGGTGACGGAAGCCGGCTACTTCCTCGATGCCCGGGATCGCCTCGTCCTCGACGCCCCGGACGTCGACCACGACCTGAGGGCGGTGCGTCGCGGCGGAACGGCCAGGACTCTCTACGGATTTCTCACGCTCGCGCTTCGCGCGCGCAAGGCCCTCGGAGACGATCGCGTGACGCTGCTCTGCTGCGACAACCTGCGCCACAACGGAACGCGCTCGCGCTCGGGCCTCATGCAGTTCCTCGCCGCGACACAGCAGACCGAGCTGGCCGCCTGGGTTCGCGACCACGTCACGAGCCCGAACTCGATGGTCGACCGCATCACGCCCCGCCCTCCGTCCGATTTGCGAGCCCGCGTTCTCGACGCGACCGGGCGTGAGGACGCGGCGCCGGTCATGGCCGAATCCTTCGCGCAATGGGTGATCGAGGACACGTTCGCCGGCGGGCGCCCGGCGTGGGAACGCGTCGGCGTCGAGATGGTGACATCCGTCGAACCCTACGAGGAAGCGAAGATCCGCCTGCTCAACGCGACCCACAGCGCGATCGCCTGGGCCGGCTCGCTGCTCGGGCACCGCTACATCCACGAGGGCGCGTCCGACGAGCGCGTGATCCGCATTGCGCACGGCTACTCGGCCGATGCGATCCAGTGCCTGCTGCCCAGTCCCATGGACCTGGTGCGATATCGCGACGAGGTCCTTGACCGGTTCCGCAACGTCGCTCTCGCCGACACGAATCGTCGCGTAACCGCCGACAGCTACGCGAAGCTTCAGGGATTCGTCGCACCCACGATTCGCGAGCGCCTCGCACGCAACCGCACCATCGACGGCGTCGCGAACCTCCCCGCTCTCTACCTCGCGTTCCTCAAGCGGTGGTCGAGCGGCCGCCTGGGCTGGGAATATGAAGACGCCGCTTTTCCGCACGAGGCGGCCCGCGCGCTTTGCCACTCCCGCGACCCCGCCGCGACGCTCTGCGGCCATGCCGCGCTGTGGGGCGAGGATGCGGGCGACCCGAGGCTCATCTACGCCGTGCAGGCCGCGGGCGCAAGGCTGGAGCCTTTACTCTAGAAAAGGCGTGCCTGTCCGTGGAGGGACGGAGGCACGAATCGCGTGGTATCGAGGCCTCCCCAATGCTCCTCGTTGAGCCCGATCCGCTCGCAGGCCTTCACGAAGCGCTGCTTGAGCAGCGCCGCCCATAGCCCCTGCCCTTTCATGCGGCTGCCGAAATTGGGATCGTTGTCGCGGCCTCCGCGCATCTCGTGAACGCGCGACATCACGTGAGCTGCCTTGAGTGGAAAGCGCTCCTCGAGCCATGCCCGGAAGATGTCCTTCACCTCCCAGGGCAATCGAAGGAGCGTGTACGAGGCCGTGGTTGCGCCCGCGGCCCTGGCGGCCTCGAGGATGTTCTCGAGCTCCGAATCCGTGAGGAACGGAATGACCGGCGCCACGTTCACGTGGACGGGGATGCCCGCGTCCCTGAGGCGCCGCATCGCGACGAGTCGCCTCGCCGGCGCGCTGGCACGAGGCTCGAGATAGCGCGAGATCCCGTGATCCTGCGTGACCAGCGTGATCGTGGTGCTCACGAGGTTGTCGCGCGCGAGATCCCGGATCAGGTCGATGTCCCGCTCGATCATCGCCGACTTGGTGATGAGGCCGACGGGATGTCGCGTCTCGACCGCCACCTCGAGGATCGAACGCGTGATCCTGTATTCCTTCTCGATCGGTTGATAGGCATCCGTGTTCACGCCGATCACGATCGTCTCGCAGCGATAGCCGGGCTTGGCGAGTTCCTCGCGCAGGACTTCGGCCGCGTTGGTCTTGGCGCTGATGCGAGTTTCCCAGTCGAGTCCCGGCGAAAGGCCCAGGTATGCATGGCTTGGGCGGGCATAGCAGTACGGGCACGCCACTTCACATCCGCGATAGGGATTGAGCGACTGCGAGAATCCGATATCGGGAGAGTCGTTGCGCGAGATGACGCTCTTCGCCTTTTCGATCGCGATGACCGTCTTCGGCTTCGAGGGCTCTTCACCGGGATCCTGGAACCAGCCATCGTCCGCGGCACCGCGCTCCCACTTCTCGAAGCGGCCTTCCGGATTGATGGTGGCGCCCCGGCCCTTGGCGGCGGCGCCGTGATTGCCCGCGGTGGTCTTGAGCGGCATGCCCAAATTTTAGCGCGAGTTGTCGCAGCCATGAGAAAATCGCATCCATGATCGAAGGCAAGAAGCTCGTGGTGGTGCTCCCGGCGTACAACGCCGCGGAGACGCTCGAGCTCACCTTCAACGACATGCCCAAGTCGCTCGTGGACGAGGTGATCCTCGTGGACGACCGCAGCCGCGACGAGACCGTGGCGGTGGCGAAGAATCTCGGCATCGCCAACGTCCACGTGCATCCGGAAAACCGCGGCTACGGCGGCAACCAGAAGACGTGCTACTCGGCGGCGCTCGCGGCCAACGCCGACATCGTCGTGATGCTGCACCCGGACTACCAGTACGAACCGAAGCTCCTCACGGCCATGGCGGGCATGGTCGCCTCGGGCGTGTACGGCGTGGTGCTGGGCTCGCGCATCCTGGGCGGCGGGCAGACGGGCGCGCTCGCCGGCGGCATGCCGCTCTGGAAATACGTCGCCAACCGCGCGCTCACCTTCGCGCAGAACGTGATCATCGGCGCGAAGCTCTCCGAGTACCACTCGGGCTATCGCGCGTTCTCGCGCGAGACGCTGCTGGCGCTCCCGCTGCTCGCCAACTCCGACGATTTCGTCTTCGACAACCAGATGCTGGTGCAGGCGGTGGCGCGCGGCATCCCCATCGGC